>Ga0102851_10003239_pt1 | contig 10076 bp, 4 predicted proteins | sample Mud3Dept3metaG_FD_79558 | JGI IMG/M metagenome (GOLD analysis project Ga0102851, IMG submission 79558) | Freshwater wetland microbial communities from Ohio, USA, analyzing the effect of biotic and abiotic controls - Mud 3 Core 4 Depth 3... | ecosystem: Environmental > Aquatic > Freshwater >...
CCCGGCCTCTCCACGGCGCTCCCCACCGGATGTGCTGGTGCAATTGTAGTCCTCACGAGCCCGCCGGCGGCGCGCCAGGCTTCGGTAGCCGGTGCGGACGCCACCGGGCGAACCGTGCCATGACCGCCGGTACGTGCCAGTCTGCACGGCGCGTGCGGATTGCCTCACACTACGAATTCGCCACCCACAGGGTCAATTCACCCCCGATCGAATATTTGCGGAGCACAGGTTCACACCCTAGATGGGCACGCCTGCCATGCGCAGGCCCTCGAGGCGACGCTCGAATATCTCGGGGGTCCGGAATGGCAGGACGCGCCGCCGTCGTTCCAACGAGAAGCCCGGCGATATTCTCAGCACCTCCGCCCAGGCCGCGCGGCCTTCGGCAAGCTTGCCGAGATGCCCGTAGCAGGACGCGAGCAGGGCGTACGAGGTCTCGGAGTTGGGATTGCGCTCGAGCCGCCGCAGCAGCGTGGCCACCGCCGCATCAAAGCGTCCCGCGGCCGCTTGCGCCTCGGCCAGGAAATAGAGCGCGATCTCGGGATACAGCGGATCGAGCTGCATATAGGCGTCCAGCGTCCTGAGCGCACCTTCGATGTCACCCAAATAGTATTGGAGGTTCGACAGCTGCAGATGTCCTTCCGCCGAATTGGGCGCCTGGACGAGGCAGCGCCGCACCTCGGCCAGGGCCTTGTCGTGCTCCCGACTCCAAAGCAGGGCGAGCGAATGGATGGCATGGGCATAAGCATCGTCGTCGTCCATCGCGCACGCGTGCCGCGCAATGGTCAAACCGGCCTCCAGGGACTGCTGCGGCTCTTCCCCTCGGCCCATGATGTAATCGTCCACATGCGTGAAGGCGATACAGGCGTGCGCCGAGGAGAACTCTGGACTGATCGCGATGGCGGCCTCGAGCAGCTTGCGTGCTTCGACGTTGCCGGCCCCGGTGAGCAGTAACGCTCGTTCGCGGCCGCGCAGGAACAGGTTGCAGGCCTCGACGTCGAACCTGCCTCTTTGAGCAAGCCGAGCCTGCTTCTCGGGGCTCAGCTTGATCCTGAGTGCCTCTATGATCTCGAGTGTGATCTCGTCCTGCACGACGAAGATGTCTTTTAGATCGCGGTCGAAGCGATCGGCCCAGACATGCGCGCAGGTCGTCGTGTCGATGAGCTGGCTGGTGACGCGTACCCGGTTGCCCGCCTTGCGCACGCTACCCTCGAGCACGTAGCGCACACCAAGTTCGCGGCCGACCTGCTTCGCATCGACGACTTTGCCTTTGTAGGTGAAGCTCGAGTTGCGCGCGATCACGCACAATTCGGACAACTTCGAGAGATCGGTGATGATGTCCTCAGCGATGCCGTCGGAGAAATACCCCTGCTCGGGATCGCCGCTCAAATTGTTGAACGCGAGCACGGCGATCGACGGTGGAAAGGTTGCCTCGATAGACGCGGCGCTCTTCAACTCGGCGCTTGTCGGCTGCGGCGTGGAGCCCTTGAATGTTAGGGGAACCGGCCGGACTCCTTCCGGTGTGATGTCGAAACCCCAGGCCATCAGGCAGGCGACCGGGAATCCAATCAGGACGAACGTGGTAGTGACCTTGATGACCCAGTCCGGAGCGCCGAAGTTCTGCAGCAGAAGGCTCAGGACCTGCAGCGCAATCCAGCCGATCGCAGCGTATACCGTCGCGACCTTGAGCACCCCGCGGTGCCGCAGTTCGGCCAAGACTCCCCTGAGGCTCATGTTCCCTGTGCCCCCGTTTCCGCCGATTTTGCGCCCGATTCCGCTGCGCACGAAATGGCAGCGATTCGATGCGAATCGTTCGCGATTGATCTCCGACCGGGCCTGCGCTCCGCAATCACTCGATCACACCGACGCGGGCGCCGGCAGATACTCGTGACGCAAGCCACCCAGCACCGATCCGACGCGCACGCCGAGGCGCCCGCCGAATCGATCGCTCCCTCCGCGCTGACTGCGCTTTTGGCTACTTAACCTGACAACACCAGCTCAAGAAGCACAAGGGCGTCGGCGCATCGCGGACCGACCTCTTTCCGAACCGGTCACCGAGCAGGCCCGCGAGGCCGAGTCAGCAGTCAAATTGAAAACCCCGAATGGTTGACTCCATCCGGGGTTTCCAGAGGACAGGAATGCGTCGTGCCTACTTGGCTGGACGCACCTCGATCTGCATGAAGCTATCAAGAGCGCTGATACTCCTGATGCGGATCTGCGTGCCTGTGTTCGGGTGCATCACGCTGCCGAGAGGGTTCGTGGCATCGTAGTGCTGCGTGCGGTCGTCGAACACACTGACGGCCGGCAGAACCGGAACGGGCGACGGGACGCTGTTCTGGTGGATGTTGGGTATGCCGTCCGTGGGGGCCAGCGTGAACGTGGAGTCGTAGGTCTGGATGCGATTGCGCCACCGACCGCCGTCCACGCGATATAGCGTCTGGAAATGGGCATCGACCGGCAGCAGCAGACCCTGCCCCGGATGCAGGCCCGTGTTGTTGTTCGCCTGTGACGTGTCCCAGTAGTGGATCAGCAGCCCGTCCTGGTATGCGAAGTGGTCGACCCAACGGCCCAGCAGCGGATTGTCCAGGTAGCCGAAGTAGTACGGGCCGACCTTGAGCGTGCCGTCGTAGCCCTTGTACGTGCGGTACTCGGCCACGTAGTAGTTGCTGAAGAGCTTTACGTCGATGCCGTTCGTCACGCGGAAGCCGGCGAACGTCCAGCCTGCGTCAGTCTCGGCGCCGTCAAGCGCGAAGCCTGTAACCTGGATGTTGTCGATCATGAACCCGTCAAAGTTGACGCCACCGTCACTCTTGTACTGGAAGCCCAGCATGACGTTACCGGCGGGGAGGCTGGCGGTGAGATTCACCCAGCCGCCCGAGAAGCCGTCGATGCCGTTCGGCTCCACGATCGAGTTCGACAGGTTGGTGGATACGGTCGTCCAGGTGGCACCACCGTCGGTCGAGACGATCACGTTGGCATAGTCGTAACCTTCCTCGATGCCGTAGTTCACCTTGGCGGTCAACGTGGCGCCGGCACCCAGGGTGAATGCCTTGGTCATCCGGTTGTTCAAGTTGTTGGCCGAACCGCTGAAGTAGAAGTAGCTGCCTTCGTACGGGTCGGCGATGGGCGTCATCACGGCTTTCTGCGGCAGGATCACGAAGAGGCCCTGAGCCTGCTTGGTGTTGTATTCCATCGGGCCCAGCTTGTGCACGGACAACTCGCCGGCACGCGCCACCTCATAGTTCAACCAGCCGAGCCGGAACTTCTCCCAGGCTCCCATGTGACCCGGCTTGTTGCCGATGGTGTCCATGCCAGTATCGAGCCAGGAGCCGGAGGACATCAGCGACCAGAAGCCCGTGCCGTTCTCCCCGTAATAGTCATAGAGATCGGGCAGCCCGAGATCATGGCCAAACTCGTGGGCGAACACGCCCACGCCGCCGTTCTCGGGCTGGATGGTGTACTTGCCGACCCAGTAGTCGCTGCCACCGATCTGGATACCACCGGACTTATTGAAATCCGGGCCAGCGGTTCCGATCAGGTTGTAGCGCGCGTACCAACTATGACTCCAGATGGTCGTCGGGGCCCCACCGCCCTCCTCGCCCAATCCGGCGTGGACGGACTGGAAGGTGTCGATGTAGCCGTCCGGCTCGTTGAAATTGCCGTTCCCGTTGTAGTCGTATCGATCCCATACATCGAACTGCGCCAGGTACGCGTTGATCTCGGCAGGAGTCTTGCCTGCCGAGATCTGGGCCGCGTACCAGCCATTGACTGAATCCTCCAGGAAGAACCAGACATTGCTGGTCGGGCTGTCGTCATAGTAGGTGTGGTTATTTGGAACCAGGACCCAGTCGGTTACATCACCGTAGACTGCATATCGATTGGCGGATTGCTCGATGTAGAAGTTGCGCATCGAATTGGCGCCAGGCGCCTCTTCGAAGAGCATGTCGACGAAGTGGGCCCGGCTGAAATCGGGCACCCAGATGTCGGTGTTATTCACAGCCCGGTCTGGCTCTGGCAGGGTGTTGTGATGCAGATCGGCGAATTCACCGAGCACGGTCCAGATGGCACCCTCACCCTCTCGCACCAGCTCGACGTACTGGCCCTTGGCCACCTTGGCAGTCTTACCGACGGCCTTACCGTCCAGCTTTGCCTCAAGAGCCATCTTCCTGAGCTTTAGTTGCTTGGTCGTCAGTGGGTCGGGCAGGTTGTCATTGCGACGAACTGGCTCGGCCTTGTTACCGACACCGTCCGAGGCCAGTGGAGCACTGGCGGTCCCAAATAGGCACAGGGCCGCAGCTGCGGCCAGCCATACGAGTCGACTATTCATGGTATGCCCCGCTACTGATTTGGACTGGGGGGACTCAGTCCGGCGACCATCGGCGTCCTTCGTGGTCGTACACAGAGGGCAACCGGCGATTCGCCGGGCACTTGCTCAGTAGGCGCCGTTCACAAGGCAAAAGCCATCGGGAGAAATCTGTATCCCACGAAGGAGCTGACGGACACTGTCGATGCCGCCTCGATTCCGCAGAGCAAATTGTTTATGTTCAACAGCAAGCCCGCATTTAGTCCGGGTCCAAACTGATCCGAAGATCGGGTCGAGATCACCATTCGCAACGCAACCCCAGAAACAAGAAGCCCGGCAACTTGGCCGGGCTCCTCGATCATTTCAATAACATCGGACGCTCAGTCCGCTCCGCGTCTCCGGCGCCCCTGTCGCGGAAGGCGTGGACGGAGGAAGACGCGTGTCGCCCGAGAGCAGCCCGCAGGCTAAGCACAAGCGCGAATTGTGTCGCGAGACGACCGCGCGCAGTCTCCCCGGTGAGTCCTGGCGCGACAGAAAGACCATCCAGGGCTTTGGCCGTCGGGCGTTGCGCCGGGTGACATCGGGTGCTCGAAAGGGACTGAGCCCGACGGCATTGCTCAGGGAGCTGTGCCATGAGGGCAAGTCGGCCTTTCATTCTTCAATTACTCCTTGCCGCGTGCCTGTGGGCGTCGCCAGCGTTGGCCCTGACGCCTCAGGAAGAACTCGGCAAGAGCATCTTCTTCGACCAGAATCTTTCCATTAACTCTAACCAGTCGTGCGCGTCATGCCATTCTCCGTTGGCCGGATGGACCGGCGGTGATTCCGCGATCAACAGTCATGGCGCTGTCTACGAGGGCTCTATTCCCGGCCGTTTCGGCAACCGCAAACCGCCCAGCGCTGCCTACGCGACGCAAAGCCCGATCCTCCACCGGATGACTTCGGGCGCGTTCATGGGGGGCAATTTCTGGGACGGTCGTGCCACGGGCGAGAAGCTCGGCAGCCCGACGGCGGAGCAGGCACAAGGCCCGTTCCTGAACCCCGTTGAACAGGCGCTGAACAGCCCTGCCGACGTAATCGCAGGAATCTGCGCGAGTACCTACGCAGACACCTTTAGAAACGTTTGCGGAGAGAATGCCTGCAACCTGGATACGCAGTATGTGGGTCCGTCCTACGACTGCATCGGCTATGCGGTCGCGGCCTTTGAAGGCTCGACGCAGGTCAATCGGTTTTCTTCGAAGTTTGATGCCGTGATGGACGGCAAGACGAAGTTCACAAAGCAAGAGCAACAAGGGCTGAGCTTGTTCTCCGGCAAGGCCAGGTGCAGCAAGTGCCACACAATTGCACCCCGCGGCAAACGCTCGCTGTTCACCGACTACTCTTACGATAACGTTGGCCTGCCGAAGAACCCTGAGAATCCTTTCTACTTGGTGAACCCCGCCTGGATCGACGATGGCTTGGGTGGATTCCTGAGCAGCCGTCCCGACTATGCGGCTGTGGCACGGGAGAACTTCGGCAAGCACAAGGTCCCGACGCTGCGCAACGTTGACCAGCGGTCCCCCGCGGACACGGTCAAAGCTTACGGGCACAACGGCTACTTCAAGACCCTGCAAGGCTTCGTGCACTACTACAACACGCGCGACGTCCTCACGGTCTGCCCCGGCGACTACAGGGAAGCGGAGGCGCTGGCGGCCAGCTGCTGGCCACTTCCGGAGAACGCGCTCAACATGGAAACGCGCCTGCTCGGCAACCTCGGACTTACCGACAAAGAGGAAGCCGCTCTTGTCACGTTCCTGGCAACGCTGAGTGACGGCTACCACACGCCGTGATTCCGTGCGCAACCTCGCGGGGCGGGCAATCGTGCCCGCCCCGCTTGCTTTACACCCAACCGCACGCCGTTCCCGTCCTGTTGCGCAGAGCCTGTACGGCATCTCGCGCGACGAAAGCGCCCTTCGGCGAACTCCGACGGCGCCGGGAACACGCGGCAGGCACGTCGGGATTCCTGCAAGTCGGTCACTCAGCCAGCCTGCTACACCCCTATCACTGACCTGCCATTCTGATTCCAGTGCCAGCCGATTGGCCGTGCTCCGGCAGGTCTCAAATGCCAGACCTTCCACCGCGGATCTGAGATCCGCTGTTGTGAGCTTGCCCAGCGAGAGCCGCAAAGCGATCACACGCTCAGGAACGGGTGAGCCGAATCCGCAGGCTGCGCATCTTTGAACTTAGCCAGGACTGGACACTTCTACTTGGCCCAAGTACGTGTGGTTCGCGGAAGATGCGGCTATATCAAACCGCCCGAGGTGAGCTGTCGAGGGACAGCTGCCGAGGAACCTACGAGCCCTCGACTGGCACTGAAATCAGGGAGCAGGTCAGTCAATGGCTTGCGAGCATCGTGACCGAACCGAGGCCGAACCACCACGCTTTCATGCCACGGCTAGGCGACCACTCCGCTACGAGGTCGGTTCCTCTCGGACTCAATACCTGCGACGCACAACCCGGTCAACGACAGGCATCGATGCGCGCCTTGTCGGCCTCGTAGTGGCGCGCAGCCCAGGCCAAACACACGGCTGCGGGCAGCGAGAATAGCGTGACCATTGCCATTGCCGGAGGCAGTCCGTGGCGATCCGACAGTACCCCGACGACACATGGACCGGCGCTCATGCCGATCAGGTCATTGGCCATCGTCACGATCGAGCAGGCCGTCGAACGCAGGCCGGGATGACTGACATCCATCGCAACCGCGAAGGCGATCCCTGGGACCGAGGAAAGCGTGAAGGCCCGAAACATGATCAGCATGTATTGGCCAGTACCGGGCCCCAGCCACAGGAAGGTCGGGAACAGGATAACCGGCGACGCTACGCAGCAGACCCCGGCCACCTGCAGCCTGCGGCGCGGCGAACGTAGCGCCAGACCGTCGTCCACCCTCGCCCAGACAACTGTGCCGGCAGCAACGGCGAGAATGACCGGCGCCGCCTTGATTCCTCCGGCAGCGCCCTGCAGTTCATAGGTTCGGGCGAAGAAGCTTGGCAGCCAGGCACCCATCGCCATCGGTGCTATCACCGCCAGGGCGCTGCCCACGTACAGCGGCAACGCGGTGCCAGGGCGCAGGAGCTCGCGCGCGATATCCATGGCGCTGGCCCCGGAGCCCGCGCGCGCGTGTGCGCCTGCCAGCGCGCCCAGCGGGACGGTGGGATAGTCGCGGATGGCCAGCGCCGTGAGGGCCAGCACTGCGCCGGGAATGCCGACGATTCCGAACGCCGCCCGCCAACCCCATTCTGCGGCGATCATTCCGCCCAGGACGATGCCGACGAGCGCGCCCAGCGAGCTCGCGAAGTAGAACGCACCGACTACCGTACTCCGTATACGCGCCGGGAAGTGATGCGCCAGCAGCGCCGAGCCCGCGTTGCCGTAGCCCGCTTCGCCGACGCCGACCGCACCGCGAAGCGCCAGCAGCTGCGAGTAGCTGCCCGCAAGCATGCAACCCGCTGTGGCGAGGCTCCAAGGCGCCGCCATCAGCACGATCGACTTGACGCGGCTCCAACGGTCGACCAGGAAAGCAACCGGCATCGACAGCGTCCCCACCAGCAAGGGGACGATCGATGCGAGCGATCCGAGCTGCGTGTCTGTCAGTCCCCAGTCCGCCTTGATGTACGGGAACATCGAAGCGACGATGCTGCGGTCGATGTAGTCAAGCATCATCAGCGCGAAAAGAATAGCGAACGCGACGAAGGCGTGGCCTCGCGATGCCGCATAGCCCATGCTGTCCGCAGTAAGATTCGAGGGACTGGACAAGCGCTCTGCCCGCTCTGGTTCGAAGTGGCTACGAAGATTCGGGGTGACGTCAAGCCCGGCAACTTGGCCGGGCTACTAGATCATTTCTATAACATCGGACGCTCAGTCGCTTAGCGTCATCGGCCCAGGCCGCGACCGACGAGGCCGAGAAGGGCGAGCGAGCGCAGTGAGCGTCGATCCCGAGTCTCAGGCCTCCGCCTTGCAGACGCTCCTGAGACGACAGTGTTATGCGGATCTGCTGTATCTCGCTACCCGCTGATGGCCGTCCCACGATCGTACGACGCAACTGCACTGGCGCACAGGGGCGGAACCGCCCGCCCCCGCGCGTTAACCATTGCTATGGCGTCGGAAGAGTCACGACAACCTTGCAATCACTAGTCGAGGTATTGCCGCTTGCGTCAGTCGCAACGATCGTCCACGCGATGTTGTCGGCGACACCGCCACTATCGAGCACCGTGATCGTGTTCCCGGCCAGCGCGACCTGACAGGACGGCGTCCTGTTGACCCGCTTGCCCGGCTTGTTGTCGAAGTAGCACTTGTAACCCGTCACCACTACGCTCGCCGCACCACAGCTGTCGCTGGCGCTCGCCGTAAAGGAGATCGGCGCCTGCGGCGGCGTGATGCTCGCAGGGGCGTTGCAGAGCGCCCGCGGCGGCGTGCTGTCCACCACTGTTACCCGCTGTTGGGCCGTCGACTGGTTGAGGTCGTCGTCGGTGACGGTATACGTCACCGGGGTACTGCCGAGCGGGAACCGCGCCGGCGCATCGTTCCCGAGCGTCAGCGACGTGTCGCACTCGTCGTACACCGTAGCTTCTCCGATGTCCACCGGCGTACCGACCGGCGAGGTGCACTCGGCGGTCACGTCAGGCGGCGCGACGAGGTACGGAGGCCGCGTGTCACGCACCTGCACGTCGGCCGGGCAGCTCTCCTCGAATTCCGTGTCGTCGACCGTCAGGGTCACGCTCTTCGCGCCAGTGGGCGAGGAAAAGACCACCGTCGGTGTCGCGCCCGTCGCAGGCGACGGCAGGAACGGCCCCGTCCAGCTGTAGGTCAACGGGTCGCCGTCCGGGTCGCTCGAGCCGGTACCGTCGAGCACCGTGTCCAGGCCGCACTCGGCCACGTACGGGCCGTTGGCGTCGCAGACCGGCGGCGAGTTGCCCGCGATGCACCCGAGCGCAGCCGGAGCATTGAGGCGCCCGAAGCCATAGTAGTCGTCACGGCCGGCAACGCCCTTGTCGTCTGCGGTGGACGTGATGCAGTCCCTCACCTCCTGGTTGGTCGCCGCGGGATTGAGCGAGAACATCAGCGCCGCTGTGCCGGCTACGTGCGGCGAGGCGAACGAGGTGCCGCTGCTGTAGTCATACGTGTCGCCGAGCTGTGTGCTGAGGATGCTGACACCCGGCGCCACGACCTCCAGCGTGGGTCCGAAATTCGAGGTGCCGGCACGCACGTCGTTGTGGTTCGTCGAACCGACCGCCATGACGTTCGCGTTGGTCGCCGGGTAGCCCACGCCGGCGTTGTCGTTGCCCGATGCGTTGTTGATGAACACGCCCCGGACGCCGTAGGCATAGGCCAGGGCGTTGTCGATCGCGGTGCTTGAGCCCACGGTGAGGCTCATGGTGATGATCCGGACGCCGTTATCCGCGGCGTAGATAATCGCGTCGTCGAGAACCGCGCCGTTCGGTGCCGCGTCTCCGACATTGAGCGCCATCATGCGTGCGCCGGTCCCGGCGCCCGTGCCACCCGCGACTCCGATCACGCCCTGAGCGTTGTTGCCGCAGCCGGCGACGATGCCGGCGACGTGCGTGCCGTGGAAGTAGCTGCCGCGCGGGTCGTTGTCGGAGTCGTCGTCGCGATCGCCGACAGCGGCGTCGAGTACGACGACGAGGACCTCGAGTGCAACAGCTGGGTGAATCCGGGTGAGGACCGAGATGGGGCTCGGGTCGTGTGGGACACGGACGACCTGGATGGCGTGGACGACGACGCC
>Ga0102851_10003241_pt1 | contig 10076 bp, 10 predicted proteins | sample Mud3Dept3metaG_FD_79558 | JGI IMG/M metagenome (GOLD analysis project Ga0102851, IMG submission 79558) | Freshwater wetland microbial communities from Ohio, USA, analyzing the effect of biotic and abiotic controls - Mud 3 Core 4 Depth 3... | ecosystem: Environmental > Aquatic > Freshwater >...
CGCAAAGGTCGCAAAGAACAGAATACAAAAGCTTTAACTTTGCGTACTTTGCGACAACTTTGTATGCTTTGCGGTTAGACATACTTTTAAGACAATCCCTACCTCCTGGTTTTAAAGAACTTTACCATCAGATCACTGCATTCATCTTTTTTGATCCCCGGAACGACGATGGTTTTAGGATGCAGCAAAGATCCGGATATTCCGGTATAACCTTTTTTTTCGTCTGAAGCTCCGTAAACCAGTCCTGCTGCCTGGCTCCAACCGATAGCAGCAGCACACATTGCACATGGTTCAACAGTTACATAAATAATGCAATCTGTGAGATATTTTCCGCCCAGCCAGTTCGCTGCAGCAGTGATCGCCTGCATCTCGGCATGTGCTGTAGGGTCTTTTAAAGTCTCGGTAAGATTATGTGCCCTGGCTATTATCATATCATTGCATACCACGACAGCTCCAACCGGAACTTCCTGCCTGTCAAATGCTTTCTGAGCTTCAGCCAGTGCGGCTTTCATGAATTGTTCATCCTTGCCTGCCATATGATGAAGTGCGACTTCTAAAATTAATCAATTTTCTTAATTTTGCTGAAATCTAAATTCAGGATAATGTACAGGACACACACATGCGGCGAGCTCACGATCAGGAGTGCAGGAATGGATGTTACTTTATGCGGATGGGTTCAGAAGTCAAGGGATCTTGGCGGGATGACCTTTGTCGATCTTCGCGACCGCTATGGAATAACACAACTTGTTTTCAATATGGAAACTGATGCCGGGCTGTGTGATCAGGCGAGAAAGCTGGGACGGGAATTTGTTGTGCAGGCGAAAGGCCTTGTCAGGGAACGGAGTAATAAAAACCTGAGGATCCCGACAGGTGAGATTGAAATCGAAGTCACCGAACTCATTGTTCTTAACCGCAGTGAGATTCCCCCGTTCACCATCGAAGAAGAGACAGACGGGGGAGAGGAGCTGAGAATGAAATACCGGTATCTTGATCTCCGCAGGACATCGGTAAAAAACAATATTATATTGCGTCACCGGGTAGCTCAGGAGGTTCGCAGGTACATGGATTCCATAGGTTTTATTGAGATTGAGACTCCTGTCCTCATTAAATCGACTCCTGAGGGGGCACGGGATTTTGTCGTGCCAAGCAGGATGCAACCGGGCACATTCTACGCCCTGCCTCAGTCACCCCAGACTTTGAAGCAGCTGCTGATGGTCGCAGGTTTTGATAAATATTTTCAGCTTGTAAGGTGCTTCCGGGATGAAGACCTCAGGGCTGACAGACAGCCGGAGTTTTCCCAGATCGACTGCGAAATGTCCTTTGTTGAGAGGGATGATATTCTTGACACTTTTGAAGGCCTGGCTAAATATCTGTTCCGGCAGTTGAAGAATATCGATTTCACGGAATCCTTCCTGAAGCTCTCTTACCGGGAAGCCATGGAATCCTATGGCACTGATAAGCCTGATCTCCGTTTCGGAATGAAGATCAGCGACCTTACGGCAACTGTCAAGGGACATGGTTTTTCAATTTTTGACAGTTCGGAATACGTTGGTGCAATATGCGCCCCCGGCTGTTCTGAGTACACAAGAAAACAGGTTGATGACCTTACCGAATTTGTAAAAAGACCACAGATCGGTGCAAAAGGTCTCGTTTATATCAGGTTCGGTCCGGACGGTACCCTGAAGTCTTCAATTGACAAGTTCTATTCACAGGAAGATATTGGCAGGTTTGCCGCCCGGATGAATGCAGTGAAGGGTGATCTTATCCTGATCCTGGCAGGCGATAAGATGAAGACGCTGACCGCATTATCGGAACTAAGGCTTGAAATTGGGAACAGGCTGGAACTCAGGAGAAAGGATATCTATGCTCCGTTATGGATAGTTGATTTCCCGCTTCTTGAATGGGATGATGATGTTAAAAGGTTCTTTGCAATGCATCATCCCTTCACCTCGCCTAAACCTGAAGATATTGATCTTATGGAAAAAGATCCGCGCAGGGTAAGGGCCAATGCATATGATCTTGTCATCAATGGAGTGGAGATTGGCGGAGGCTCTGTAAGGATCCATGACGCCTCGCTCCAGAAGCTTATGTTTAAAGTTCTGGGTTTCACTGAAGAAGAAGCAAATGAACAATTCGGCTTTCTTCTTAATGCTTTCAGATATGGAGCTCCTCCGCATGGCGGCATTGCTTTCGGTTTTGACAGGTGGGTAGCCATGTTCGGAGGACAGGATTCCATCCGTGATTTTATAGCTTTCCCAAAAAACAATTCCGGCAGGGATGTGATGCTGGATACCCCTGCACCGATTTCAGATAAACAGCTTCAGGAGCTGATGATAGAAATCAAGAAAGAGAAGAAAGGCTGATCCCTATCTTTTGCTTCCGGGTGCACCTATCAGTTTTATCATGATAACCCCGTTTGCACCCCTAGATCCATAGATGGAAGCTGCTGCTCCTTTAAGGACCTCAATTGACTCTACCTCGGTCGGAGATATTCCATCAATTGTGCTCACTTCCATTCCGTCAACAATGAACAGCGGATCGGTACTGAGCATAAATGACGCTGCACCCTGAATGGTTATTCTTTTACCAACTACCTGAACACCGGGTAGCGTCCCTTTCATCAGCTCATAGATATTTGAATACGAGGAAAATTTGGATTTCTTAGCATCCAGTTTGCTGACCTGTGTGGTAAGATCTTTCTTTTCAATGGAACCATAGCCTATGTTTATTTCCTCTCCTTTAACTTTCTGTTCCAGCGAAGCGGGTGGCGCGGAAGGAACTCCGTTCAGGGTTATGTTCAGGGTTGCCTCTCCGTCAAGCAATGCCTCACCAGTCCCTTTGTCAAAGGTAAAGACCGAGATCAACTTTGCATCCGGCTTAACCTTTATCTTAAAGAATCCTTTTTTGTTTGTAAGTACATCTGAGTAATTATTATCAATAAGGACCATAGCCCCTGAAACGGGATTCTTGCTTATATCTGTCACAATCCCTGAAACAACGTACTTCTTAGCCTTTTTCTGTCCGTCAAGATCAGAAAATACCATACACGTGCAAATGATCAAAAGAAAAACTCTGAGCTTCATTTATTCTGATTTTTGTGAATACTGCAATTTATACTGAAACGGTGATAAATCCTATTATTTTACATTAAATGATTTTCCCAATTAATGTTGCCGGGGTGCATTTCTCAATCATTACCCGAACATACTCTCCGCTGGTCTTATCCTCTTTAGGGAAGACAACAACCTTGTTATGTGATGTCCGTCCTGTTAAAAATTTATCGGATCTTTTAGAAAATCCCTCAATAAGCACCTCAAAAACTTTGCCAATCTCAACTTTTTTGGATTTTGCCGAGAGTTTGTTCTGCAACGATATTATGTCATTAAGGCGGGCATTCTTAACATTTTCCGGAACATCATCCTTTAGTTTTCGGGCTGCTCCGGTGCCGGGTCTTTCACTGTACCTGAACATGTATGCAAAATCAAATCCTGCCCATTCCATAAGTGACAGAGATGCATTATGATCTTCATCCGTTTCAGTGCAAAACCCTGCTATCATATCAGTTGAAATTGCACATCCGGGTATTACGGAACGGATTGCTTCGATCCTGGCCATATAACCTTCCCTGTCGTACCCACGGTTCATGAGTTTCAGGATACGGCTGCTTCCGCTCTGGGCCGGAAGGTGAATATGTTTGCAGATGTTGTCATATCGTGCTATTGTTCTTAAGAGAGCATCGGAAATATCCTTGGGATGGGAGGTTGAAAAACGTACCCTCAGCAAAGAACTTACACGTGCCACCTGCTCAATCAGCCAGGGGAAACTTGAGGCAGATCCGTCTGATATCCAGTTGTATGAATCAACATTCTGGCCAAGAAGCGTGACTTCCCTGTATCCCGCTTCAGCCAGTTCCCTCACTTCCCTGAGGACCGAAGCGGGATCACGGCTTCTCTCTTTACCCCTGACATAGGGAACAACGCAATAGGAGCACATATTGTTACAGCCTCTCGTGATTGAAACAAATGCTGAAACTCCGTCAGCAGCAATCCTTACAGGCGAAATGTCAGAATATGTCTCTTCACGTGAAAGCAAAACATTCACGGCTTTGTGACCCGACTCTGCTTCAGCAATAAGAAACGGCAGCTCCCGATAGGCGTCCGGTCCGGCAATAAAATCAACCAGCTGTTCAGCTTCAAGTATTTTTTCCCTGAGCCTTTCAGCCATGCAGCCGATCAGGCCTACTTTAAGTCTCTTATTTTTCTTTTTCAGATGTCTCAGGGCCTTAAGCCTGTTCCAGATACGTTGTTCGGCATTTTCGCGTATTGAGCATGTATTGATCAGGATCAGATCAGCATTGTCTGCTTCTGCCGAAGGATAAAATCCGCTTTCTGACAAAATTGAAGCAACAACCTCACTGTCAGCGACATTCATCTGGCAGCCGTAAGTCTCAATATATAATTTTCTGGTCATTATTAGTGCTTTTTCCTGTTGAGGATTCAGTGATTTGAACGAAAAGTGATGAGTAGTGAGAGATGAGTAGTGAGATCTTTTTTATAAAATTACTGCTCATCACTCACCACTCACCGCTCATCACTCACCTCTCACCTCTCACCTCTCACTGCTCACCGCTCATCGCTCATCGCTCACCTCTCATTGCTCACCGCTTTCAAATTCTCCCACAAAAGTACATAAGTAGAATGATGTATTAAAGAATTATTTAATTTAGCAGTCTAATATAAAATATGTTATATGTCAGGTCACAGCAAATGGTCTACAATAAAAAGAAAAAAAGGGGCGGCTGATGCCAGAAGAGGAAAGATCTTTACCAAAATAATCAAGGAGATAATCATAGCGGCGAAGGAAGGGGGTGGCGACCCTGATACCAACTCCAGGCTGAGGCTGGCAATCCAGAATGCCAAAGGTGCCAATATGCCTAAAGATAATATTGAAAGAGCAATCAAAAAAGCTGTTGGTTCTGATGCCGTAAGCTATATTGAAAGTACGTTTGAAGGCTATGGTCCGTCCGGAATTGCGGTTTTTGCAGAATGCCTCACCGACAATAATAACAGAACGGTTGCATCCATAAGATCGGCTTTCAATAAGTATGGGGGCAACCTGGGTACAAAAGGGTCGCTCAGCTATCTTTTTGACAGAAAAGGGATTTTTACAATAATAAAGAATGAGGATTTGTCCCTCGAGGAGCTGGAGCTCGAAATGATTGATGCAGGCGCTCAGGATTTTGAAGTTGATGAAGAGACAATAACAATTACATGTGCAAAGGAGGATTTTGGAAACGTCAGCAGGAAATTAACCGAACTGGGTATAGAACCTGAGGAATCAAGGCTGAAGAGGATACCAAACGATACTAAAAAACTGGATGTCGAATCAGCTAAGAAGGTACTTAAATTTGTTGAAGCCCTGGAGGATGATGATGATATTCAGAATGTGTACCATAATCTGGAAATGACTGATGAACTTGCTGCTGCACTGGAGGAATAACTGATTATCTATACTGCATGGTCAAAAAGATATTTTTGGTTCTTGTTATACTTTTCTTCACGGTTGATTTCTGCAGATCGCAGGCTTTTATCAGAACGGCTGATCTCTTGCGGCGATCTGAAAGGGGAGCCGGAACAGGCAGTCTTAATATCATACAGGATCAGGCTATTGATACTCTTCTGAGCAGGTATATTCTTTCAAACAAAAAACTCCGGACAATCGAGGGTACCCAGGGAATACAGGGTTTCAGAATTCAGATCTATTACAGCTCCGTCAGGAATGCACGCGAGGAATCAGCCCGTGCAAGAGCGGATTTTATAAATAAATTTCCTGATATTATATCCTATGCACAATACCAGGAACCAGGATATTTTATGGTCAGGGCAGGCAACTACAGGTCAAAAGCAGAAGGATATAAAGACCTTCTTGCAGTACGCAGAGAGTTCCCCAATGCTTACCTGGTCCCGGCGGTAATCAACTACCCCGGATTGATTAAAAAATAACTATGAGCGATAACATCAGACATGAATGCGGCATTGCAATACTGAGATTGCTGAAGCCGCTGGAGTACTATATTGAAAAATACGGTACATGGGATTATGGTCTCCGGAAGATGTACCTGATGATGGAAAAGCAGCATAACAGGGGCCAGGACGGCGCCGGAATTGCAGGGATCAAGCTGAATGTCCCGCCGGGGAACAGGTATATCTTCAGGCAAAGGTCAAACAGGGCGAATTCAATAAAGGAAATTTTCGCCCTCATTAATGAAGACATTGAAAAAATTGCCGGAAAGGATAAAGAGTATCCGAAGAATCCTGATTTCATAAAAGAAAAGATTCCCTATGCATGTGATGTTTACCTTGGCCATCTGAGGTATGGTACTTATGGTAATTATTCAATTGACTACGTTCATCCGGTGAGCCGCGAAAACAACTGGAAATCAAGGAACCTTGTATTGGCCGGTAATTTCAACCTGACCAATGTCGGTGAGGTCTTCAGCAGTCTTATCGACCTGGGCCAGAATCCTGTCGATTTTTCAGACACAGTTACGATTCTGGAGAATATAGGTCACCGTCTTGATGAGGAGAATGAGCGGCTTTTCAGGCATTACAGGGAACAGGGTTATTCCAAAAAAGAAATATCTCCGCTTATTGAGAAGGATCTCGATCTTGTAACGGTCCTTCAGAAAGCCAGCAGAAACTGGGACGGCGGTTACGCCATGGCAGGAATGGTTGGTCATGGTGACGCATTTGTCGTCAGGGATCCTGCAGGGATCAGGCCGGCCTTCTATTATATTGATGATGAAGTAGTTGCCGTAGCTTCAGAAAGACCGGTCATCCAGACTATCTTTAACGTCAGGACAGACTCTGTAATTGAGCTTCCGCCTGCTCATGCAATCATAATTAAAGCTTCAGGCAGGGTCTCCATAGAAAAGATCAGCGAGGCGACCGAACCGAAGAAATGTTCCTTTGAACGAATATATCTTTCAAGGGGAACGGATAAAACGATCTACCGTGAAAGGAAAAAACTCGGTGAACTCCTCACTCATGCAGTACTTGAAGCAATCAGCTATGATACTGACAACACCGTCTTTTCATATATACCAAATACTGCGGAAAGTGCATTTTATGGGCTGATAAAGGGAGTGGAGGATTATCTTAACCAGTCCAAAATTGATGCTATAATGCAAAAGGGAAAGGCTGTCACAAGAGAACAGCTTGCAGAGATAATTAACCACCGGCCAAGGGTGGAAAAAATTGCAGTCAAGGATGCCAAGCTCAGGACATTTATCACGGAAGACGCTGCAAGGGACGACCTCGTCGGGCATGTTTATGATGTGACATACGGTGTAATAAGACGCGGCATCGATAATCTTGTTGTAATCGATGATTCGATAGTAAGAGGAACGACGCTTAAGCAGAGCATAATCAAAATACTCGACAGGCTCAGTCCGAAAAAGATCATTGTTGTCTCTTCCTCCCCGCAGCTCAGATACCCCGATTGCTACGGGATTGATATGGCCAGGCTCGGTGACCTGATAGCATTCAGGGCTGCCATAGAATTGCTTAAGGAGACAGGAAGAGAATCTTTGATCCTGAAAGTTTATGAAGATGTAAAAGCTGAACTGGCAAAACCGGTGGCGGAGATCAAAAACCTTGTAAAGGAGATCTACAAGCCATTCTGTCCCGATGAGATCTCCAAAAAGATATCATCGATGCTCAGATCCGGGGATATCACCGCTGAGGTGGAAATCGTTTATCAGTCGATCGATGGATTGCACCAGGCCTGTCCGGGACATACCGGTGACTGGTATTTTACAGGGAATTATCCCACGCCCGGAGGCAATAAAGTCGCAAACCAGTCATACATTTATTACATTGAAGGCATGAACAGAAGGGCGTACTAACGCTCATGCGAAAACCAGGTGATCATGAAATCCTTCTTGTACGAAGCAAGATGCCTGTTGATCTTCTCCACATAAATATCCCTGAGTGTTATCATAATGCCTGTCTCTTCAACATTCCCGAATTTATGATTGATGAAAGTGCCGAATGTCCTCATGGTGGGTGAGAGGTTCATATATGCATTGATCAGGGGTGGTATTGTTTCCCCCAGCCTTCTGACTTCGGCGGAAAGGATCTTATAATTATCCTTGTACCGCGAACCTTTAAAAAGCTTCTTCATCTCTTCCTCATGAAGGTCAATATTGGCGGGCTCGATCGGGGTGACCATATTATCCGGATCGGCGAAATGCTTTTTAAGAAAATAGAGGATCATGCTCCTTGCAACCTGGTCAAAGTGCGGATACATTGTAACTTTTCCGAAAAGATATTTGATGTGATGATTATCAAGAAAGAGCGCACCAAGTCCATCCCAGAGGTTGTCAAGTGCAAAGAGGCTTTTCCTTCCCCTGGTCCTTGACTGATAATCGGGATGAACGAATGAGCGTCCCAGTTCCATCATATGCGGATAATATTTTGTGCGGAATTTCTCAGAAAAATTAAAATACACGGATGAGGCAAGCTTCGAGATATCACACTGAACACAGCCTTTGGGCGGGAAATAGAAACGATAGCCTCCGACTATTTCCCTGTTGTCGGGATCCCATACGATCAGCTGCCTCTGTGGATCCTCCTTTGCCGTATCAAAATTATCGATATCGATCGAATGACCGGTTCCGCCTCCGGCATGCCGGAACGTTATCTCCCTTACCCTGCCCACTTCGTGCATAAGCACCGGGGAATCATTGTTGTCGAAGACATAAACCTCATTGTGGCCATTGTTGGTCCTTCGCAGGAGCCTCTCTTTCGTGAGCTCTGCAATAATTTGATCCAGAGGTAATTGGGCAACAATGGGTTCCATTTATTAAGATATTGAATAAGAATTCGAATATTTCATTCAAAAAATAGGACGCAAATTTAACGTTTTTTTTATTCCGGCATTAACCGGGAATGGATGATTCGAGTTCGTAAGATCTGGATTTCACCCATTCAGCCCATTCGGCGGGTGTTTTTGAATGGTCAAAGGTTTGCCAGGGGATAACCTTTCCGAAAACCAGTGAAATATTTTTTCCCTTCTGGCGGAACATCTCATTGGGAAGAAACAGCATTTCAATATTTGCCCTGATGCCCAGAAAGGTCCGGAGGTTCGCAAGATTATAGAAGAAATTGGAATTCCTTCCCGAAAAGTAAGCCGGAACTATATCACGTTTATGTTGTATGGCTTTGGATACAAAGCTTTTATGCCATACGAGATCTTTAATGGTCCTATGTTTTTTTCGTGAGCACAAACCGGCCGGGAAATAAAGTATCTGACTGTCGGAAGCATAAGTCTCTTCGAGCAGTCTTACGGCATCTTTCACCTGTCCGCCGTGCTTGTTTACCGGAAGGAATATGCCCGAGAAATTTTTAATATTCATCAGGAGATCGTTTACCGGAAATTTAATGCTGCTGAAGTGTTTTGACAGCTCATCCATGAAAACCAGGCCGTCAAGGCCTCCCAGGGGATGATTTGATACAAAAAAATACCTGCCTTCCACAGGGATATTCTCCCTGCCATAAACCTTATAGCTGATTTTCATTGTTTTCAGTACGGCTGCAATGAATTCGGCATCCCTGAGATCAGCATTATCACTTATGAGGCTGTTTATATCATCCTGGTGAATGATCCTTTTCAGGTAATTGATGACAAACGAAGGTATAGCCTTTGCAAGTGACGGATTCTTGGAGCGGAGGACAGTCTCTACGTCGATCAGCAAGGCAGATTTGTTTTCCGGTGATTCGTCCATCTTTTGCGAAAGAAATTACGGGTGTAAAAATATCAAATTTATTCATCTCAGGTTTAATTGAAATTACTCTCTGCTTTAGGTATCTGTCTTCGGTATCCCGCGTACTCACCCTCTTTGTCCCCCATAGCCATCAACTTAAGGATTATTGTAATGTCGAAAACTACCATAATTATCTGGTTTATAAACAAATAAGTTTCCCCTCCTTTTGAAGGAGGGGTGGCCGGGATTGCTGATTTTGAAATGTCTACAAGTCTGCTTTCCCGGCCGGGGTGGTTGATTTATTTATCAA
>Ga0102851_10003242_pt1 | contig 10076 bp, 7 predicted proteins | sample Mud3Dept3metaG_FD_79558 | JGI IMG/M metagenome (GOLD analysis project Ga0102851, IMG submission 79558) | Freshwater wetland microbial communities from Ohio, USA, analyzing the effect of biotic and abiotic controls - Mud 3 Core 4 Depth 3... | ecosystem: Environmental > Aquatic > Freshwater >...
GCGCTGCGGTGGGTGCGGATCGTTTCCTCGGCGAGCTCGAATACGCCGATGCCTTCGACCGCCGTCGGCGTTCCCCTGAAATACTTGTCCACCAGCGAGCGCGCGAGTCCCATTGCCTCGAAGACCTGCGCGCCGGTATAGGACATGTAGGTCGAGATGCCCATCTTGGACATCACCTTCTTCAGGCCCTTGCCGACCGCCTTGACGTAATTCTTGATCGCCTTGGAGCCCGCCGGCGGGTCGCCCGCGTTCAGCGCGAGCAGCGTTTCCAGCGCCAGATAGGGGTGCACGGCCTCGGCGCCGTAGCCGCCGAGCAGCGCGAAATGGTGCACCTCGCGCGCCGATCCGGTCTCGACCACCAGCCCGGTCGAAGTGCGCAGGCCCCTGTTCACCAGGTGCTGATGGATCGCCGAGAGCGCGAGCAGTGCCGGGATCGCGACGTGCTCCTTGTCCACATGGCGGTCCGAGATGATCACGATCGAGTAGCCCGAGCGCACCGCGTCCTCGGCCTGCGCGCAAAGCGACGCCAGCCGCGCCTCGATCGCCTCCTTGCCCCAGGCGACCGGGTAGGTGATGTCCAGCTCGAACGAGCGGAACTTGCCCCCGGTGTAGCGCTCGATGTAGCGCACCTTCTCCATCTCGTAGAAATCGAGCACCGGCTGGCTCACTTCCAGCCGCAGCGGCGGATTCATTTCGTCGATGCCGAGCAGGTTGGGCTTCGGGCCGATGAACGAGACCAGCGAGGTGACCAGTTCCTCGCGGATCGGGTCGATCGCGGGGTTGGTCACTTGCGCAAAGAGCTGCTTGAAGTAGTGATAGAGCGTCTTGTCCTTCTTCGACAGCACCGCGAGCGCGGCGTCGTTGCCCATCGAGCCGGTCGCCTCCTCGCCCGCCTGCGCCATCGGCAGGATCTGGAACTTGATGTCCTCCTGCGTGTAGGCGAACGCCTGCTGGCGGTCGAGCAGCGACACCGCGGACTTGATCGGCGCGGTCTTCTCGGACTCCACTTCGTCGAGCTTCACCCGGATGCGCTCGATCCATTCGGCGTAGGGTTTGGCGCCGGCGAGGGATTCCTTCAGTTCCTTGTCGTCGATGATGCGGCCGCGCTCCAGGTCGACCAGGAACATCTTGCCGGGCTGCAGGCGCCACTTCTTGATGATCCGCTCCTCGGGCACCGGCAGGCAGCCGCACTCCGAGCCCATGATCACGAGGTCGTCGTCGGTGACGATATAGCGCGAGGGCCTGAGGCCGTTGCGGTCGAGCGTGGCGCCGATCTGGCGCCCGTCGGTAAACGCGATCGAGGCCGGTCCGTCCCACGGCTCCATCATCGCCGCGTGATACTCGTAGAACGCGCGCCGGCTGGGATCCATCAGCGTGTGGTTCTCCCAGGCCTCGGGAATCATCATCATCACCGCGTGCGCGATGGAGTAGCCGCCCATGACCAGCAGCTCGAGCGCGTTGTCGAACGAAGCCGAGTCCGACTGGCCGTCGTAGATCAGCGGCCAGATCTTGGCGAGGTCGTCGCCGAGAACCGGGCTGGAGATCGCGCCCTGCCGGGCCCGGATCCAGTTGACGTTGCCGCGCACGGTATTGATCTCGCCGTTGTGGCAGATCATGCGAAACGGGTGCGCCAGGTCCCACGACGGGAAGGTGTTGGTCGAGAAGCGCTGGTGCACCAGCGCAAGCGCCGATTCGACGCGGGCATCCTTCAGGTCCAGGTAGTACTCGCCCACCTGCTCGGCGAGCAGCATGCCCTTGTAGCAGATCACGCGCGCCGACATCGACGGCACGTAGAACTCCTTGCCGTGCTCCAGGCGCAGCGCCTGGATCGCGTGACCGGAACTCTTGCGGATGATGTAGAGCTTGCGCTCGAGCGCATCGGTGACGGTGACGCCTGCGCCGCGCCCGACGAACACCTGGCGAATCACCGGCTCCAGCCTTTTCGCCGACTCGGCGAGATCGGCGTTGTCCACCGGGACGTCGCGCCAGCCGAGCAGCACCTGGCCCTCGTCCTTGATCGCGCGCTCGATCTCGTACTCGCAGGCGAACCGGCTTGCCGGATCGCGCGGCAGGAACACCATGCCGACGCCGTACTGGCCCACGGGCGGCAGGCTGACGCCGCGCTTGGCCATCTCCTCCCTGAGCAACCGGTCGGGCATCTGGATCAGCAGGCCGGCACCGTCCGAGAGCTTCGGGTCCCAGCCCACCGCGCCGCGGTGGTTGAGGTTCTTCAGGATCGTGAGTCCCTGCTCGACGATCGAATGCGACTTCTTGCCCTTGATATGCGCGACGAAACCGACCCCGCAGCCGTCATGCTCATGGACCGGGTCATACAGGCCCTGGGCACCGGGTGGATTCGCGGGGTGAAATCCTGAGTTCACTGTCAACCTGTTGATATATAAGGCCGTTTAGTCAAATTCGCCGCGCCGCACAAAAGTTGCGGGCGAACTTTGAAATATACCTGTGCAATCCCGCTGTTACAAGGGTTTGGCAGCCCGACCGGGCCTACTGCACTGCAGCGGCGATGCTTTCGCGAACCAGGCGGCCGTCGACGTCGCCGCGCAGGGCTGCGCGCCCCAGTGCTTCGAGCAGGACGAAGCGCACCTGTCCGCCCGCTGCTTTCTTGTCCACCTGCATCAATTCGAGATACCGGTCGAGCGCAAGCGCGGGTGCCCGGACCGGCAGCCCGGCACGCGCGAGCAGCGCCTTGACGCGGTCGGCCTCCTGGCGCGGCAGCGTGCCTGCACGCACCGACAATTCGGCCGCGATCACCATTCCGCTCGCGACCGCTTCGCCGTGCAGCCACTGCCCGTAGCCCATGCCGGCCTCGATGGCATGGCCGAAGGTATGGCCGAAGTTGAGGATCGCGCGCAGGCCCGATTCGCGTTCGTCGGCGGCGACCACCCGGGCTTTCAGTTCGCACGAGCGCCGAACCGCGTGCTGCAGGGCCACGCGATCGCGGGACAGCAGCCGGGCGACGTTCGCCTCGAGCCAGGCGACGAACTCCTGGTCCAGAATGAACCCGTGCTTGATCACCTCGGCCAGCCCGGCGCGCAGTTCCCGGTCGGGAAGCGTGTCCAGGGTGCCGACATCGGCGATCACCGCGAGCGGCTGGTGAAATGCCCCGATCATGTTCTTGCCGCGCGCGTGGTTGATGGCGGTCTTGCCGCCAACCGAGGAATCCACCTGCGCAAGCAGCGTCGTCGGCACCTGGATGAACGGGATTCCCCGCTGATAGACCGCCGCGGCGAATCCGGCAAGGTCGCCGACGACGCCGCCACCCAGGGCGACGATCGCGGAGTCGCGCCCGCAGCGGGCCGCGAGCAGGGCGTCGAACACGCGGTCGAGGCTGGCCCAGCTCTTCGCCTGCTCGCCGTCCTCGACCAGGATCGAGACCGGGCGCGGCATGCCGGCCTGTTCGATCGCGCGGGTCACGCGCTCCAGATAGAGCGGGGCGACGGTCGCGTTGCTCACCACCGCGACCTTGCCCGCACCGGCGAGCGGCGCATAGAGGCGCGCATCGTCCAGAAGGCCCGCGCCGATGTGGATAGGGTAGGAGCGTTCGCCGAGCGTTACGCTGAGAGGCTGCATGTCCCCTCCAGACGTGCCAGCAGATCCTTCGCCAGCGTCTGCACGCTCTGCTTGCCGGTATCGACCACGAGATCGGCCACCTCGCGGTAGAGCGGATCGCGCTGGGCGTAGAGGTCCTCGAGCCTTTTCTGCGGTTCCGGAACCGCGAGCAGCGGGCGGTTGCGGTCGTGGCGCAGGCGCTGCCAGAGATGCGCCGGCCGCGCGTGCAGGTAGATGACGATGCCGCGCGCGCCGATCCGGCGCCGGTTTTCCTCGGCCAGGACCGCGCCGCCTCCGGTCGCGATGACGGCGTTGTCGAGCGCACACAGCTCCGCGATCACCTGCGTCTCGCGGGCACGGAAGCCCGCTTCGCCTTCGATGTCGAAGATCACGGGAATGCGCACGCCGCAGCGGCGTTCGATTTCCACGTCGGAGTCGAAAAAGCTGCGCTTCAGGCGCCGCGCGAGCAGCCGGCCCACGGTGGTCTTGCCCGCGCCCATCATGCCGACGAGGATGAGGCTGCCTTCCGGTTTCACGGCGTCATTCTACGCAGCTGTAAAAGGAAACGGCCGGGAGGGCCCGGCCGTTCGATGTTTCCGGAATACGGCGTCAGCGGACGGTCAGGCGCTCGTTCACGATCCGGGGCGTGATGAACACCAGCAGCTCGGTCTTGTTCGAGGTGTTGACCGTGTTCTTGAACAGGAAGCCGATATACGGCAGGTCGCCGAAGAACGGCACCCGCGTGATGTCGGTCCGGTCGCGCTGGTCGTAGATGCCGCCGATCACCACCGTGCCGCCGTTCTCGACCAGCACCTCGGTCTTCACGTGCTTGGTGCTGATCGCGATGCCGGCCGGCGTGGTCGCTCCGGGCTCGTCCTTGTTCACGTCGAGGGTCATGATGATGTTGCCGTCCGGCGTGATCTGCGGCTTCACCTTGAGCGCCAGGTTCGCCTTGCGGAAGGACACGCTCGTCGCGCCCGACGACGTCGCCTGCTGGTACGGGATCTCGGTGCCCTGCTCGATCACCGCCTCGACCTGGTCGGCGGTAAGCACCCGCGGGCTGGAAATCGTCTTGCCCTTGCCGTCGGCTTCGAGCGCCGAGATTTCCAGGTTGAGGAACCGGGTCAGCGCCGAATTGAACAGGATGAAGGAGAACGCGCCCGCATTGAACGAGTTCAGGCCCGCGGCCGGCATGTTGACCGCGAGTCCGTCCGTGGTCCCGGAGGTCGTAAGCCCCTGGACGCCGCCGACGGAGCCCTCGTCCACGTTGGACAGGCCGCTGCCGAACGCATAGCGCAGGTTCGACCGGTTCGGCGGCAGGCTGTGGCCCGCGAGCCGGTTGACTTCGTTGTAACCGAGCCGCGCGCCCAGGTTGCGGTTGAACAGTTCCGAGGCCTCGACGATGCGCGCCTCGATCATCACCTGGCGCACCGGGATGTCGATGCGCGCGATGAGCTTCCTCACTTCCTCGAGACGGCTCGGCGTGTCCTGCACGAACAGGGTGTTGGTGCGCGCGTCAACCACCGCGCTGCCGCGCTTGGACAGCATCCGCTGGGTGGCATCGGAGAGCAGCTTCTGCACGTCCGCCGCCTTCTGGTAGTTCATCTGGAATGCCTCGGTGCGGGTCTGCTCGAGTTCGTTGATCTGCGATTGCGATTCGAGCGCGAGCTTCTCGCGCGTCGCTAGCTCGTCGCGCGGCGCGATCCAGATCACGTTGCCGGACTTGCGCATGTCTAGGCCGCGCGTCTGCAGGATGATGTCGAGCGCCTGATCCCAGGGCACGTCCTTCAGCCGCAGCGTGATGCTGCCGCCGACGGTATCGCTGGTGATGATGTTGAGGTCGGTGAAGTCGGCGATCACGTTGAGCACCGCGCGCACTTCGACGCTCTGGAAGTTGAGCGACAGCTTCTCGCCCGAGTAGCGGCCGCGCTGCGCGATCTTGGCCGGGTCCTGCACCGCCGCTTTCACCTCGACGACGAACTGGGTGTCGGATTGGTAGGCGTTGTGTTCCCACTGGCCCTTGGCCTCGATCACCATGCGCACGTTCTCGCCCTGCTGGAATGCGCTGACGGTCTGCACCGGCGTGGCGAAATCCACCACGTCGAGGCGGCGCCGCAGATTCTCGGGCAGCGACGTCTTCAGGAACTCGATCACGATGTTCTGGCCCTGCTGCCGGATGTCGATTCCGGTGGACGAATCCGTGAGGTCGACCATGATGCGCCCCTCGCCGGCGGTGCCGCGGCGGAAGTCCACCTCGCGGATCGCATGCTTGGCATCTGCCCTGCCCTCGGCGAAATGCGCCACCTTGTCCGACGCGGCGCCGCCCGTCGCGGCAGCGGCCGACGACAGGGTGACCACCAGGTTCCTGCCATCGAGCGTCACCTCATGCGCGACCGTGCGGCGCAGATTGAGCACCATGCGCGTGCGGTCCGCGCCCTGCACCAGGTTCATGCTGCGCAGCTCGCCCTGGCCGATCTCCTGCGCGTTGCGGCCCAGCGCGTTGCTGGTGGCGGCGAAATCGAAGACGATGCGCGCCGGATTGGCGACCGTGAAACTCGCCGGCGCGCTCTTCAGCGGCTCCTTGGTGGTGATCCGCACGACGATGTTGCCGCCCTGCTGGGCGACGTCGAAGGCCTCGATGCTGTTCGCTTGGGCGAACGCGGCTCCCGTCCAGACGAGCCCGGCAGCAAGCACGACCCACAGTTTTCGGAATCCGTTGAACATATTCATTTCTTGACCTCCTGCATTTGCAGCGAAGTGCTGCGCTCCACCCAATCCCCGCCGCTGTCCTGGACCACTTCCTTGAGGTTGATCTGGCCTTCGTCGATGGCCGTGATCAAGCCGAAGTTCGGGCCCATGTAATTTCCCCTTTTCACGCGGAACAGGTTGGCGCCGGCCTTGACCAGCGCATACATTTCCTGTTTCTGGCTGAGAGTGCCCACCATCTGGATGGCCTCGAGCGGAAATGACTCGAGCGGTTCCTTCGGACGGTTGAGGTTGGGTTGCAGGCCGCCGCCGCTGCTGCCGCCGGCCGAGGCCTGCGTCACCACGATCCGGCCCGGCACGAACGGATCGAGCATGCTCTCGCCCTTGTACGGCACGGGTTCGTAGGTCTTCACCTTGGGCAGCGGATCGACCTTGCCGCGCAGGTCCTTGGTGAGCGCCGCGAGCTCCTGCTTGAGTTCGCCCTGCTCCTCGCCGCCGCAGGACGCGAGCAGCGCGATGCCGGCGGCCGCGAGGGCGGTCCTCGCGCCGCATGCGATCCGGATTGCGATTGGCCTTGTCATCTCTTCGCGGCTCCCTTCTTCGCGCCTGCCGCCGCTTTGCGCTGGGCCGCGACTTCGTCTTCGTCGAGATAGCGGAAGGTCCGGGCCGTCACGTCCATCGTCAGGTTGCCGTCCTTGCCCGCGTCGATCGAAACGTTGTTCAGGGTCACGATGCGCGGCAGCTGCCCGACGTCTGCGGCAAATGCGCCCATGTCGTGGTAGGTGCCGATCACCTTCACCTGGATCGGCAGCTCGGAATAGAACTCCCGCGCCGACTCGCTGGGTGCCGGCTTGAACAGTTCAAACTGCAGTCCGCGCGACAGGCCGGCCTGGTTGATGTCCACCAGCAGCGCGTCCATCTGCGACTTGTTCGGCAGCTGCTTCAGCAGCGCGCCGAACTGCGTATCGATTTCCCTCAGCTGCTGCTTGTGCAGGTCGAGATTGATCGCCTGCGTCTTCTTCGCGAGGTAGTCCTTCTTCAGCGTCTCTTCCTGCTGCTTGCCCTTCTCGAGCTCCTCGATCTGCCCCTGCCAGACGCCGAAAAAGCCGGCCACCGGAATCAGGATCAGGATCGCGATCAGGACCAGGATCTTGGGCGCGAACGTCCAGGTGCCGGGGTCCTTCCAGTTGGTGTGCTTGAAGTCGTCCGCGATCTGGTTGAAATCGATCGCCATGGCTTATCCCTTTTTCGCCGGCGCAGACTTGGCCGCGTCCTTGGCGCCATCCTTCGATGCCGCGGCCGCCGGGCGCTTCAGGCCGAGCCGCAGGTTGAATTCGGAGATGCGCATTTTCCCGAGCATCGTCGCCTTGATTTCGACCAGCTTCGGGTTGCCAAGCCAGGGCGAGGACTCGATATTGCGCATCAGCGTCGAGACGCGCGCGTTCGACTGCGCGTAGCCGAACAGTTCGACGCCCAGGTCCTTCTGCTTGACCGACTTCAGGAACACGCCCTCGGGCATCTGCCGCACCAGCTCGTCGAGCAGGTACACCGTCTGCACGCGGTCGGCCTGCAGGGTCTCGATCACCTGCTTGCGCGCGAGCAGCGCGGCAATCTTGTCCTTCACTTCCTTGATCTCGTTGATTTCCTTGTCGAGCTTGGCGATCTCCGATTTCATGAACCGGTTGCGGTCTTCCTGCGCGCTGATGCGCTGCTGGTAGACGAACCATCCCGCGGCGACGATCACGATGCCGAGCGCCGCCGTCATCCCGCCAAGAATGGCGAAATGGGTGCGCGCGCGCTTGCGCCGCTCCTCGCGGTGCGGCAGAAGATTGATTCTGACGCTCATACCGGGTCGAACCTCCGCATTGCCAGGCCGCAGGCCACGATCAGCGAGGGCGCATCCTGCATCAGCCGCTTGAGCTGGATCCGGGGCGACGTCTGCATCGCGCCGAAGGGATTCGCGACCAGGGTGGGCACCTGGGTACGCGTGTGCACGATCTCCTCGAGCCCCGGGATCACGGCCGAGCCGCCCGCGAGCAGGATGTGGTCGACGGCGTTGTAGGAGGTCGAGGTGAAAAAGAACTGCAGCGCCCGCTGCACTTCCTGCGACAGATTTTCCATGAACGGCCGCAGCACCTCGGCCTCGAAATCGTCGGGCAGGCCGCCGGAGCGCTTGGCGTTCTCCGCTTCCTCCGGGCTCATGCCGTAGCGCGCGACGATGTCGGAGGTGAGCTGGTTGCCGCCGAACGCCTGCTCGCGCGTGTAAACCGATTGCTCGTTGCGCACGACGGTTATCTGCATCACGTTGGCGCCGACATCGACGATCGCGACGTTCTGTTCCTTGCCGGCGCCGGGCAGCTGGTTGATGACCAGCTGCAGCGCGGACATCTGCGCGAACGATTCGACGTCCATCACCAGGGGCTTGAGCCCGGCGTTCTCGGCCACCGCGTAGCGGTCGGAAACCTTCTCCTTGCGCGTGGCGGCGATCAGGACTTCCTGTTCTTCCGGATTGGAGGGCGCCGGGCCGACGACCTGGAAATCCAGATTGACCTCTTCGAGCGCGAACGGGATGTACTGGTTCGCTTCGCTCTCGACCTGCTGCTCGAGCTCCTCGTCGCGCAAACCCGCCTGCACGATGATCTTCTTCGTGATCACGGCGCCGGAGGGAACCGCCATCGCGACGTGCTTGGTGCGCGTGGCAAGCCGCTTGTAGCCGCGCGCGACCGCGTCGCCGACCGCCTCGATGATGTTGATGTTGCCGTCGACCACCGCGTCCTTGGGCAGCGCCTCGATGACATAGCGCTCGACCCGGTGGGCGCCTTTTCCGGCGTCCACGATCTCCAGCATCTTGACCGACGAGGAGCTGATGTCCAGCCCGAACAGCGGCGGTGCTTTCGGCTTGAAGAAGTCGAGGTTCATCCCTTTTTTCCTTTGCGTATCGGCCTGTTAGGCGCGATACGTAGAATTTGCGTGAGATGCTAGCAACAACTCCCCCTAGTGTCTAGTGAATCTTCCACGAAGAGGAAGGTCTTATAATGCCCCGTGTTCCGACCCGCGTGCAACAACCCCCTGGAAGTGGCGTAACCCCTTTGATGTGGCTACGTTTTTTGGCCTTTCCGCTGATTCTTTTCGGCGGTCTGGCGGCAGCCGGTGTGTTCCTCGCGGGGCTGGTGGTCGCGCTTGCCTACCCGAATCTGCCTTCGCTTGAAGTACTTACCGATTACCAGCCCAAAATCCCGCTGCGCGTCTACACCATAGAAGGGGCGCTGATCGGCGAATTCGGCGAGGAGCGGCGCTCGGTGATCTCGATCAGGGAGGTCCCCGAACTGCTCAAGCACGCGATCCTTGCGGCCGAGGACGAACGGTTCTACCAACACACCGGGATCGACTACCTCGGCGTGGCGCGCGCCGCCTATGCCAACCTCGTGCACGGCGGGCGCAGGCAGGGCGCGAGCACCATCACGATGCAGGTGGCGCGCAATTTTTTCCTCTCCTCCGAAAAGACGCTCACGCGCAAGCTCTACGAGGCGCTGCTCGCCTTCAAGATCGAGAACAACCTGTCCAAGGACCAGATACTCGAGCTCTACATCAACCAGATCTATCTGGGCCAGCGTGCCTATGGCTTTGCGGCTGCCTCGCAGATCTATTTCGGCAAATCGCTCGATCAGCTGACCCTGCCGGAGGCGGCGATCCTCGCAGGGCTGCCCAAGGCACCGTCAGCCTACAACCCTGTTGCGAATCCGCAACGCGCGCGGCAGCGCCAGCAGTACGTGCTGCGCCGCATGAAGGAACTGGATCAC
>Ga0102851_10003245_pt1 | contig 10073 bp, 8 predicted proteins | sample Mud3Dept3metaG_FD_79558 | JGI IMG/M metagenome (GOLD analysis project Ga0102851, IMG submission 79558) | Freshwater wetland microbial communities from Ohio, USA, analyzing the effect of biotic and abiotic controls - Mud 3 Core 4 Depth 3... | ecosystem: Environmental > Aquatic > Freshwater >...
ACGCAAGCAGGTATTCATCCTCCGGCATATCCTGTGCCGGGGCATCACCAAAATCGGTCAGCAGGGCATAGGTCAGTTGCGGGTCGGGGTTGGACAGGTAATAAAGTTCCAACTCTTGCAAGAGATGTTTGAGTTCGTCGGTGCTTTCCAGCAAACTTGGGACAACCACCATGGTGCGGTTGCCCGGTGGAATGCCCTCCGAAAAATCCATACGCGGCAAGCTTTGGGGCTTGATGCGGCGGGTTACATTCCGGTTCACAAGGGCAATGGCGGCTTCCAAAGCCAATCCAAGCCCAAGCAGGCCGACGACGATGAGTTGGGCAAGCGAGCCGCCCGAAAACATTGCGTAAGTGAGCAGCCCCAGGACAAACAGTACGGAAAGGCTGGCGATACTCCCTATGTACGTGACAGTGGGGACTGCGAGCAGTGCGCGGCGGACACGGAGGCTTAATCCCGGCTGGTAGCGGATGCTGGCTTCGAGTGCCGCACGCCCTGCATCACGCAGATAAAAGCCGACATGCGCTTGCCTACGGCGCCCTGATGTATTGCTCGCCGCGTTGCGAGCGAATTCAACTGCGGCAAGCGCAACTTCCTCTTCACTGAAGGCTGAGTGGCGCGCCAGTTCCTCGACTACACTGCGATAACTGTTACGGGTGTCAAAGTCCATGCCCGCATAAATCTCCGCCGGGTCGTCCCGCAAAATTTGTTCCACCCGGCTGGTCTGCTCAAAAAAGGATTCCCAATCCGCAGTGGAGAGCAAGCGCAAGCTGAGGAAACAGTTGGCTACAGTAGTCTCGTTTGCCAGCGTCGGAGAAGCGAATTGTCTCGGGATTTCGCTTAGGCCCTTCGGTGCATCCATCCCGGTCAGTTCGGCAGCAGCATAAACGAGCCGCTCCAAAATCCCAATGCGCAGCATGCTCGGCAATGCCCACAGTTCCCCAATCGTCAGGGGCGTGACCTGCTGGTAATCCCGCATAAAAGCGGCGGTTTGAGTCAGGTCAAGCTGGCTCTGGCTATATCCAATCCATTCCCACGCCAGCGCAAAAATGCGTGCGTGTCCTTGCAATGGCGTTCCGCCCAGTTTTGGTAACTGGTTGAGAAAGCTGATTGGCAGGTTTTCTTCAATCTGGCGGAAGGTCTGTTTGACAACGTAAAAATTATCCAGCATCCATTCGCCTGCGCGGGAAACTGGCAGATCATTAGAGGGAACGGCCTTGAAGATTGCATTGGCATTGCGCAAAGCCTGTTCCCAGATTTCCATCTGTTCCAGCAGATCAACTTTTGGGATGCGGGATATTCCTGCTGTTTTCCGTGCAGGCAGCGGGACCACTTCCGCGTCGTGCATTTTCGCCAGGTGGTGCGCAAATTCCCTCAATCGATTATCTGTGTCTGGGTTGGCTGGATCAGAAAGAATGACTGACGGAGTAGCCTGCATAGGTTAACGCTCTGCGCGTTCTCTTGATGACAAATCAAGCGGCTTTAGTTCTTGTTTGGCGGGCAGGTCCTGAACTATCAGAAGAGATACTTTGCCATACAGGATGAAATTATTGACCACACTGCCATACGGCCATTGGTGCTTTCCTGAATAGCCATGCGCACTCAATGTGACCATATCGATATGCTCCCGCTCCACCACTTGATGCAGCGCTGCGGCTGTGTGGTCACTGGTAATGAGATGGGTTTGAACGGCAATGCCTTGCAAATACGAACGCGACTTCATCTGTTCGAGGTAATGCCCAGCTTCTTCTCGATTGCGCGCGACAACGCGATTGGATAGATCGATATCTTCGCGCGCCGGGGGCATCTGGCGCGCCATTTCGGGGGTTTGCACCACGTGCACAAGATGGATCTTGGACTTATGAACATGAGCCAATTGCGTGATAATTGGTAGAACATGTTCTGCCCGCTGGGAACCATCCAACGGCACCAGGATGCGCTGGTAAACCGGGGTTTCGGATAATTCACCAGAGCGGGACTCATATTGGTGTGCACGAATAATGAGCACCGATGTTGGTGCACTCAGGATGATTTTTTGCGTAATGCTGCTGATGCCCCATTGAGTCAAGCCATGACGTCCATGGCTGCTCAAAATGATCAATTTCATGCCCTCATTTTGGGCGTAATCCGTAATCCCTTCCGTTACCAATCCCTCCATCACTATTGCCCGTGCCTGAATATTTGATTCTATAAACCACGCCCTGGTCTCTTCCAGGTAGAGAGTCGCCTTTGTTTTTTGGATTTGCCAGTTAAGCAAATCAAACAATTGTGCTGATACGCCTGCCTGATTCTTTTCCAGTATACGAAGCAGCGTAATTTCTGCGTCGAAGGAACGGGCGAAGGCAGCAGCATGGGGCAGAACACATTCGGCCAGTTGCGAACCGTCCAGGGGGACAAGAATAGTATCGAACATTTCATCCCTTCGATTCTTTCATACCGTCAAATTTAGTCGGATTAAGTGTTGGACTACTTAATCAACTGTGTTATGGCTGGTATTGATGATATGCTTGGGGTATGGGAGTCATCTCGCGTGTGCGAGTGGAATTAATAGCTGCTATGGAATGTTATGATATCGGGGTTTTGTAACGCACCTGGCAGAAATGAGTCTTCCAACCGTAAGCGGTTTAGCCTACGTATATCAGTATACTCTACTTTGTCGTTATTGGTTTTGGGCTTTGAACTGGGCAATCGCATCTAAATTCGATGGTTGGGTTGTTTTTTTGACCAAATCGATAATATCGCAGTAAAAAGCCCTGTGATGGCTACTTCGCTCATCCGTCTGGATTTGTGATGTAAGACAATGCAAATAGCGCGTTTTCCTAAAATCAATCTTTCAGAAACATCCTGCGTGATTGGAAAAAATTCTATTGTCTGACGAGGTCCCTGGTAAAAACCCCGTAGGGTGCAAAAACCTCATCCGCGGTCAGGGCGCGTTATTCCCCCAGTTGGGTTTTGGAAAAAAGGGCATAATTTACAAATTGCTCTCAAGCTCTACAGGAATTTTGGGATAAACGAAACAACTTGGTGAATTTTCACCAAGTTGTCTAGACCTGCGGCCCCGACGGGATTCGAACCCGCGATCTCGGCCTTGACAGGGCCGCATGTTAAGCCACTACACCACGGGACCAATGATTGAGCGGGCAGTAGTTTATCATACACCCACCTGCATGTCAATATGCGTAGTCGGTATACAGGTTTGGATCGGTGGGAGTTAGGCCAGAGGGATCGTGTACGTATACCCAATCGCCTTCGACTGCCCAGTTAAAGAGCCAGTGCGAATCGCCGACGGATAGGTTCACGCAACCATGTGACTGAGGATATCCGAAACGAGTGCGCCAATAAGCTCCATGCAAAGCGCGCGCGCCGTCAAAATACATGGTCCAAGGAACGTTATCAAGGTAATAGAAATCCGACGGGTCGTTGTTGCGCATGGTTTCGGTTTCTTTTTTCTGGAAGATTTGGAATAGTCCGGGTTTTGTCCAGAACGGCTCCAGACCGCTGGCAATCACAGTTGCAAAGACCAGCTCACGGTTTTCGTAGACAGCCAGGGTCTGCTCGGCCAAATTGACATCGATCCAGCGATTGGTGGTCACGCCTTCAGGCGGAGTGGGGTTGAGGATCACTTGCGCTACTTTCCGTGCTTCCACCCATTGATTAGGGCCGATCAAGTTCCAGTCCGCACCTTCGACGTTTTGCGTCTCATAGATTTGAATTATGCTGTAAAGATTTAACCAAACGCCTGTTTCAGGGGTGTTGTAGCCTGGGGCTGACTTCACGGGAATTTGCTCAAAAGGCCAGCCAAAAGAATTGCGTGGTGTAGAGTGGAACGCCAGGCCCTGAAAGTTTGGGATTTCACCAATGCGGGAGCCTTTGCCAGGAATCCAGCCACCGTTTTGCATGAGAAAATAAATTCCAGCTTGATCCCACATGTCAGTGTAGGAAACGTACACAAAACCGGGCGGGAATTGGTTTATCCCTGTACCTTTTTCACCGGGCGAACTGTAGATGGGAACGTAATCATTTTCCAGTTTGAAGTATCGGTAAGGGAGCTGAGACAAGGCCGGATCCGGTTTATAGGCGGGTAAAGGCCGCTCCGGGATAAACATGCCTAACCTTGCCATTTCCATTAAGTATTGAGACGGCCCAAGCGGAATACAATTGTCTGTCGCCTCAAGATATGCGTTAGGTTCGCAAACGACCGCGCCACTATCGGATTCATCACCTTGAGGAATTTGTCGTGCTTCTACAGCATGAACAGGATTGATTGTGAGTAAGAGACTAAAGCCGATCAATAAGAAAAAAGCTCTTTTCATCTATTGGCACCTTTAGCGTCGCAACCGAATGAAAATGAAATCGTAGGAATATTCCGGGGATTATGCCCTGAAAATGGTTAACAACCTACACCTTTTAGTTTGTTGCGGCACAATCAAGCGACGATTATAGCACGTTGCGGCTTACGTTTTTGTTAACTGGCTTTTCAAAGGTATTTGTTGGCTTGCTTGACACAATATACGCCATGTGCTAAATTTGTTTGGTGAATTAATTACGCCCGGTTGGTAAGGACTCCAACGAGGACGTACATCCTTTTCTTCAGGAGGGCTGTCTTGTCCAAGTCTCGCACACAACAAATGGTTGACCGCTTACGCGAGCTTCAAGCCTCCTCACCAGATATTGAAGCATCGGCGATTGTCAGCGTAGATGGGTTGAGTATTGCGTCAGCCCTGCCGCAAGGTGTGGAAGAAGACCGTGTTTCAGCGATGTCCGCTGCTATGCTATCTTTGGGTGAACGTATCGCATCTGAGTTGGGGCGTGGTTCTCTCGAACAGGTCTATATTAAGGGCGAAAAAGGGTATGTTATCCTTATGTCGGTCGGTGAAGAGGCGGTGCTTACTGCCCTGGCGCGGGAGCAGGCCAAACTGGGTCTGATTTTCCTGGATATGCGCCGAGCGACCGAAGATCTGGCGAAATTAATCTAGTGGAGTGCGTATGAGCCCTATCGAAAAAAGTGGTCTTTACTACCCCAACAAGTTTGGCCTGATAACCATAAAATCCCTGGAAGAAGTGATGGGGAAGAATGGTCTCAATGCGATTCTGAATCTGGCCGGCTTGAATCATTATATTGACAACTACCCCGCCGATAACCTGGACAAGGGCTTTGATTTTTCCGAGCTGTCTTCTCTGGGCCTTGCGCTGGAAGATATGTATGGTCCTCGTGGCGGACGCGGTCTCGCTCTTCGTGCGGGTCGTGCTACATTCGCTGAGGGTTTGAAAAACTTTGGCGCGTTGGCCGGTGTAGCAGACTTGGCCTTTGTGGTTTTGCCGTTGCAGTCCAAGCTGCGCATCGGTTTGCCCGCCTTCGCCAAGATTTTTTCGCAGCTCACGGACCAGTATACAACGGTTGAGGAAAAGGACAACGAATTTATCTGGACAATCCATAAGTGTCCTTGCTGTTGGGGCCGCACGGGTGCGGATAAACCCGTTTGTTTCATCTCGACCGGCCTGCTGCAGGAGTCTTTGAAGTGGGTTTCCGGTGGTAATGAATTCCGCGTTAATGAGTCAAAATGCGTTGCCGTGGGTGACGATGTGTGCGAGTTTGTCGTTCAGAAAGATCCCATCGGCTAATTTTCTAAGAAGGAGACCAGCATGGCAGACGTCAAGTCAAAGATCCTGGTCGTAGAAGACGACCTCGACGTCGCCGAGATGCTGAATGCGTATTTTCGCGTTCAGGGCTACGAGGTCTTTACAGTTAACTGGGGAGAAGATGGTGTGCGCGCTTGCCAGACTATCAATCCTGATCTGGTTATTCTTGACATTCGCTTGCCGGATATCGATGGTTATGAAGTTGCACGCCGCTTGCGCACGGACCGTCGTACGCAGGATGTGCCCATCATTTTCTTGACGGAAAAACGTGACCGCGCCGATCGTTTACAGGGCTTGGAAATTGGCGCTGACGATTACATCACAAAACCTTTTGATGTTCAGGAACTCCGCCTGCGTGTGCGTAATGCTTTGCGGCGCGCCAGCCAGGGTTCACTGAATAACCCTGTTAGCGGGTTGCCAGATGGCGCATTGGTAGACGAAAGACTCAATGAGATGCTCCGGAAGGGCGATTGGTCTCTTTTGCTGGTCTCTATCCACAACCTAGATACCTTTCGCGATTCCTATGGCTTCGTCGCTTCTGACGATGTGCTGCGTGCCATTAGCCTGATGGTGCATAATGCCATGCGTGAAGTAGGCGGTGCTGATGATTTTATTGGGCACCTGACGCCGACGGATTTTGTGCTGATGGTTTCAGCTGGAAGACTGCCTGAATTACAGGAACGAGTTCGCACACGCTTGGAACAATCGCTGGATTATTTCTACCCGATCAAAGACCGCGATCGAGTTTCCAAACGTAGTGACCGGCTCGCCATCAAAGTGGTCGAGCTGCCAACTGTAAGCGGTCGCTTCAATAATTTGGATGCACTAAAAAAGGAATTGTTGCGTCTGATCCGTTAGGTGCTATTTGAAAATTACAGTTGTAACTCCAACCTATAATGAAGCGGAGAACTTGCCAAAACTAGTCTCCGCTTTATTTGCGCTTCCGCTCGATTTGCACATCCTTGTCGTGGACGATAACAGTCCCGACGGTACCGGAAGAATTGCTGATGAGATGGCGGTGCAGGACAGGCGTCTTTCCGTTCTACATCGCCCCGGGAAGTTCGGCTTGCGCTCGGCATATCTCAACGCTTTCCAGCATGTTATGCAAGGGGATATGGATGTCATTGTCCAGATGGATGCGGATTTCTCCCATGACCCGGCTGTGCTGACGGCTATGGCCGGCCGCATCGCATCCTGCGACGTGGTGATCGGCTCCCGTTATGTGGAGGGTGGTTCGGTCGATGAGCGCTGGCCGCTCTGGCGAAAAGGGCTATCTGCGTTTGGGAATTTCTATGCCCGTTCGATTCTAGGGTTTCCCCTGCGCGACGTGACCACGGGCTATCGTATGTGGCGGCGCGAAACGCTGCAGAGTATGCCGCTGGAACGCATTCGCTCAAATGGCTATGTGTTTCTAGTGGAGATGGCCTATCTGGCCTATTGCCTGGAATATCAAATCAGCGAGGTCCCCATCTACTTCGCCGACCGACGCTGGGGCAAGTCAAAAATGTCATTCAGGATACAGGCGGAAGCAGCCCTGCGCGTCTGGCAGGTGTGGTGGAATTATCGCGATGTCCGGCGGGCGGGACGAAAGGCACGGGTTGTATCCACCCAGGTTGATCACTGAGCACTGCTGACTGAATACTGATAACTGAGTTTCCCCCATTCTTCTAAACTTAACGTCTCTGCTCTGCGTTGCGGGTCGATATCTGCAGCCCGAAGCAGTTTTTCTGTCTCAGCCGGGGATTGGTGTATGCCAGCCGAGATAGAATTGCGCAGTTTCTTGCGTTTCTGGCTGAACCCGGCCTTGATGAGCAGGAAGAAAGTATCCAGCAGATTCGCAGCTACTAGAGGGGTGGGATAGATATCCACTACCAGCACGGATGAGTCCACTTTTGGCGCAGGGAAGAAAGCGCCCGCTGAAATATGTGCCGCAATGTGTGGTCGACCATAGACTTGCACGCTGAGCGCCAGCAGGCTCATACCGCCTGGCCCGGCGCAAATACGTTCGGCGACTTCTTTTTGAATGGTCAATACGATCCGGCGTGGTTTGGGTTTGCTTTCAAGTAGATGGCGGATGACTGCCGACGTGATGTAATAAGGTATGTTTGCGATGACCAGATAATCACCCTGTTCGACAATTTCTCTTGGCTCAATGTCCAGAATGTCGCCATGTACGAGCTGGACCTTGCGATATGGGGCGATGACAGCTTCCAATGGCGGGAACAGTTTCTCATCCAATTCGACTGCGACAACTTTCTGTGCAGCTGCAGCCAGGTAGCGGGTCAAACTCCCCAAGCCGGGACCGATCTCCAGCACGGTATCCGTAGGGTGGATTTCTGCCAGGTCGACAATCTTCTGCAGTGCGTGTGGGTCTTGCAAGAAATTCTGTCCCAGGCGTTTATCGGCGTGCAGGCCATACTGCTTGAGCAGGTCGGCAGGGTTGAGCGGTGGAATAGGCGGGGGGAACCGGGTTGAACTCATGGGCAACTGGAGATGGATTCCTCGTCGGTAGGATTGCCATTCTCGAAAGCGGGGGCAGGCCAGGCTCCGCTGTTGAAGCGATTGACGTAATCTCGCAAGACGTCAAAATCTACATCCCAGATGAAAACCCTGCCGTCAAAGACCGGGTCGAAGACGCGTGTCCCCTCGAAGAGTTTCTGGGGGAAGCTGACAAAGGTGATGTCTTCTCCCTTGAGTTTCGTGCCGATACAGGCCAGTTGAGCCAGTTGTTCAGGGGTCAGGTCGGTTTGGACAGCGCCTTTGAACGAATTGATCAAGGCCGGGATGCGCACGACTACGCTCGGACTGGTGAGCTTATCTTGCAAGGCGCACATGACGGTGTTCTGGTGGCTGGCGCGTTCGAAAACGCCGTCATTGCGGATGCGCGCCAGGGTGAGCGCCTGCTCGCCGTTCAGGGTCTGTCGCCCGGGGGGGAAGACCAGCCGTGCGCTGCGGTCCTCGGCAGTGCGACCGTCCATACCATTGGGCAGGTCGACTGTGATGCCGCCAACGGCATCCACGATCTTTTCGAAGGTGCGCATGTTGACCGCCACGTAGCTATCGGTCCTGGCGCCAAAATTGAGCGCCAGCGTGCGCGCCAGCAGGCCGGGGCCCTCGCCGGGACCGTCATAGTAGCCGAAGCCGGGGTTGCCGTAGAGATAAGCCTGGTTGAGTTTTTCGTGGTCTTGTCCGTCGATGTCATCGGCGATGTCGGGGATTTCCACCCACAAGTCGCGCGGGAATTCCAGAATGGTCACTTTGGCTTTGACAAAGTCCACGCGTACGATGCGGATGACATCCGCCAGACCATAGTTGTAGGAGTTGGAACGCGCATCCGTTCCGACGGCCAGCAGCGTCATGACGGGCGGGCCGCTGCAGTAGGTCGCTTCGACGGGTGTGCCGGTTGGGGCAAGTGTGATGGTCGGACCCGGGCTGGGAGTGAAATCGGGCGGTGCGGCTGTCCAGGTTGCGGGTAGGCTCCAGGTGGAGGTCGGCATGGCAATGGCTGGGCCAAGCGGCGCCTGCCAGAGGGTAATGTAAGCCTGGTAGCCCAAAAAGCCAACCAGCGCCAGCAGGGCGCAGGCGATGACGGAGAGAAAAGTGAGGATGGTTTTTTGGGAGCGAGTCATGTTAAATCTGCTGGTTCTCCTGGCCCGAAACGCCACCGTTCGTGTCGCGAGCACGCCGGTGCGAGACGGCAGGACGGCCGATACGGCGGTGCTGGTCGAGTAGGGCGAAGCCCGTATCGAGACCCGCCGCCTACTCAACCAGCGGTATTTTTTATTGCATCACTGGCGGGATGGAGGCGGGCGCGGGGGCGAGGAAATAAACCGTCAGCCAACCGCTCATATCGACAATGTTGTTGTCGTCGAAGCCGAGATCGATCCAGCGATATCTCGAGACACCGATCAGGTTTTCAATGATGTAACCACCTCCGATATCGCCGATCACGCCGTAGCCGTAGCCGGGGATGTAAACACGCTGGCCCTGCAGGTAGCTGTACATGGACGGGTCGACCGCTACCACTCCCTTGCCAGCACGCATACCGCTGGCTGTGCCGTAAGAACAGCCGCCAGTCCCGGAGTTGCAGGGTGAGTAAATGGTCGCATACATTTCGAAAGCGCGCCAGTACTCCAAAGTCACCCCGCCCAGCGTGGTTGTATTCACTACGATCTGTGTGCCCGTTTGAACGATGCGCGTTTGCGGCGGGCGCACCACACTTTCATCTTCGACGGTTCGGCTGACCTCTTGTCCGTCCTCGTAGCGGATGCGGGTACGCGCGACCGCCAGCCCTTCCTGGCCGGGTTGCAGGATTTCCTGCTGCCCCAGTTCGACCTCTGGCGAAGAGACGGTTTCGGTTTCGAAGGGGACGGACTTCTGGACCAGTTGTACGGACTCGCTGACCCGCACCACGCGGATTTGCCCATTTGCAGGCA
>Ga0102851_10003246_pt1 | contig 10073 bp, 8 predicted proteins | sample Mud3Dept3metaG_FD_79558 | JGI IMG/M metagenome (GOLD analysis project Ga0102851, IMG submission 79558) | Freshwater wetland microbial communities from Ohio, USA, analyzing the effect of biotic and abiotic controls - Mud 3 Core 4 Depth 3... | ecosystem: Environmental > Aquatic > Freshwater >...
GCCTGCGCCACGAACGGCCAGCCGCTGCGCCCCATGCCGCACTGCACCTCGTCGAAGACGAGCAGGGCGCCGTGGCGAAGGGTGAGCGCGCGCAGCGCCGCGAGAAAGGCGTCGGAGAGCGCCACCGCGCCGGCCACCCCCTGCACCGGCTCGGCGATCACCGCCGCCACGTCGCCGGGCGCGAGCGCGGCCGCGAGCGCGGCGGCATCCTCGCGCGGCACGAAGCGGACTTCGAAGGGAGGGCGCGGGAAGCCGTACCAGCGCGCGTTCCAGGTCACCGCGCCGGCGGCCGCGGTGCGGCCGTGGAAGGCGCCCTCGAGCGCCACCACGACGCCGCGTCCGGTCGCGCGCAGGGCGACGCGCAGCGCGTTCTCGTTGGCCTCGGCGCCGCTGTTGACGAAGAAGACCCGGTCGAGCCCGGCCGGCGCGAAGGCGGCGAGGCGCGCGGCGGCGCGCTCGCGCACCGCGAGCGGCACGGCGTTGGACTGGAAGAAGAGCGCGCGCGCCTGGGTGGCGAGGGCCCCGAGCAGACGGGGGTGGCGGTAGCCGAGCAGCGCCACCGCGTGGCCGCCGTAGAAGTCGACCAGGCGCCGGCCGTCGGCGGTCTCGAGCTCGACGCCGTCACCGGCGACCGGCTCGACGTCGAGCAGGTCGTAGACGGGCAGCAGCGCCGAGGGCGTGGACGGCGGCGGGGATTCGAGGACGGACGGCATCGCGGGATCTCCGTTCAGAGCCAGCCGAGCCCGGGCAGGGCGAGCCCCGCGGCGTCCGAGAGGCCGAGGAGCCGGTTCATCCACTGCACCGCGCCGCCGGCGGCGCCCTTGACCAGGTTGTCGAGGACCGAGAACGCGACCACCTGGTCGCCGCGCACGGCGACCGAGAGGTCGCAACGGTTCGTGCCCACGACGCTCTGCAGGCGCGGCGGAGCGTCGAGGACACGCACGAAGGAAGACGAGGGGCCTCCATAGAAGGAGGACATGCCGGCGGCGACTTCGGTGGCGGTGGCGGAGCGCTTCAGGCGCGCGGTGATCGTCGCGTGGATGCCGCGCGCGAACGGTCCGGAGTGGGGCAGGAAGGTGATCTCGGGCTCGCCGCCGTCGCCGCCGCAGGCGGCGAGCAGCGCGCGCATCTCGGGCTCGTGGCGGTGCGCCAGCGGGGCGTAGGCGAACAGGTCGCTGCGGCGCTCGGGGTGGTGCGTGGTCGCCACCGGCGTGCGTCCGGCCCCGGTCGAGCCGGTGATGGCGACCACGGTGGCGCGCGGCTCGATCCAGCCCCCGGCCAGCAGCGGCGCCAGGGCCAGCGTTACCGCGGTGGTGAAGCAGCCGGGATGGGCGACGTGCCTCGCCGGCGAGCCCGCGGCTCCGTCGCGCTCGAGCTCGGGCAGCGCGCAGCGGAACTCGGCGAGCCGCGCCGGCGCGCCGTGCGGGCGGCCGTAGATCGCCGCGTAGCGGGCCGGGTCACGATGCCGGAAGTCCGCCGACAGGTCGACCACGCGCGCGTCGCAGCCGGCGGCCTCCGCCAGCGCGAGGAGCGCGTCGATCCGCCCCGCGGCCTCGCCGTGGGGGAGCGCCGAAAAAATGCCCAGAGAAGGGAAGGCGGTGACCAGCCGCCGGAGGGACTCCCCGGCTCCGTCGCCGCCCGAAGTGCCGGTGAAGACCACGTCGTCGAACCCGGTGCCCGCGAGGTGCGGGAAGGCCGCCGTCACCCGCTCGCCGGCGCGGCTCTCGGAGACCACGGCCGCGAGGCGGAACGCGGGGTGCCCGGCGAGCAGGCGCAGCAGCTCGCCCGCGACGTACCCGGAGCCGCCGAGCACCACCACGGGCTGCGCGCCTCCGCCGCTCAACGGTTCGAGCTCCCGCGCCCGGCGCCACTGCGAGCCGTCGCCGTCGCCGCATCGCCGCCAGGTGTCACCGTCGCCCCGGCCGCCGGCCCTTCTATGGAGGCTTCTACGTCGAGGTCGTCGTCCCATGCCCCGTCCTCGCCTCCGCCGCCGCTCCCGCGGCGGCCGGTGAGCCCGAGCGCGGCGAGCACCAGCTCGGCCAGCCGGGGCGCGTCGGTGCGCGCGTTGGCGGCCGGGATCCCGGTGCGGGCCTCGATCAGCGAGGTGCCGACCGCGTTGTCGGTGGCGGGACCGGTGACCGCGACCGGCCGGATGCCGTAGTCGCGCTGGAGCAGCTCGATGCCGCCCCAGGCCGCGACCGGGTCGTTGGCGGCCAGCACCACGGCGGTGAACGCGCGCCGCAGGTCGGGCGCGGCGAGGATGGCGTCGACGCCGTAGGTGCCGAGCAGGCCGTCGCCGAGCTCGGCGACGATCACGTCGGGCGGCTGGACGCCGCCGTCGGCCAGGCGCGAGATCAGCGTGCGCGCGAGCGCAGGCGCGTTGGCCGAGGTCGTGGTCACCACGCCGTAGTCGGTGAAGATCGAGCTCCGGCGCGCGCCCGCGTCCTCCATCGCCAGCACGTCGCGGCGCAGGGAGACGCCGGTCGCCTTGAGGCCGTCCACGGTCAGGCCGCGGTGCGCGAGCTCCTGCACCAGGGCGCAGGCGGCGGCGGTCTTGCCCGCGTTCATGCAGGAGCCGACCAGCGCGATCACCGGCACCGAGCGGGTGTCGAGCGCCGCCGCGAGGTCGAGCCGCTCCTCGCCCACGCGCGCCGGCACGCCGATGCGCTCGCCCAGGTAGGGGAACGAGAGGACGGTGCCGAGCACCTCGGCGTCGAACGGCCTGCCCAGGTTGGGGTTGATCGAATCGCACAGGCCCAGCACGCCGCCCAGGTTGAGCACCTGCACGACGTCGCCGGGCGCCAGCCGCTCCGGCAGGTGGCCCGAGTAGCCGAACAGCGCGTGCCGGTGGCCGAGCGCGCCGGCCACGACGTCGCCGCGCTTGACCTGCGCCATGCGGCCGGAGGGCAGCTCGACCTGGTTGTAGGTGCTCTTGTCGTTGAGCACGCGCACCGCGAGCACGACGCCTTCCTGGCACGGGATCTCGGCCGCCACGCGCACCTCGCGCTTCAGGCCGCAGGCGCGCGTCACCGAGGCGATCTTGTCGAGGAAGACGGGCCTCATCCGACACCTCCCGCGCGCGCGTGGAGCAGACCCGGCAGCGCGGCCAGCCGGCAGAATCCGGCCGCGTCGGCGGCGCTCCACTCGCCGGTCGATTCGCCGTAGCGGCCGCGCGAGGCGGCCATCAGGGAATGGGACGAGGTCACCCCCTCCACGAACAGGCTTCCGGTGCGCAGCAGGAGGCGGACCTCGCCCGTCACGCGCGCCTGCGAGGAGGCGAGCAGGGCCTCGGCGTCGCGCGCGGCCGGCTCGGCGGCCTGGCCCTCGTGCACGAGCTCGCCGTAGACCGCGGCGACCAGCTCCTTGAGGCGCGCCTGGCGGGCGGTCAGCACCAGCTTCTCGAGCTCGCGGTGGGCGGTGAGCAGCACCTCCGCCGCCGGCGCCTCGAAGGCGACCCGGCCCTTGATGCCGAGGATGGTCTCGCCGAGATGGATGCCGCGGCCGAGACCGAAGCGCGCCGCGTCGCGCTCGACGCGCTCGACCAGCGTCACCGGGTCGAGCGCCGCGCCGTCCCACGCCACCGGCACGCCGCGCTCGAAGGCGAGGCGGTGGCGCTCGAGCGGGAGCGCCGCGTCGAAGGCGCCGCGCGTGAGCAGCCACTCGCCCTCGGGCAGCGGCTCGGCGCTGCCCAGCGTCTCGCGGCCGCCGATGGTGGCGCCCCACAGGCCCCGGTTGATCGAGTAGGCGGCGCCGTGGACGGGCACCGGCAGGGAGCGCGCGACGAGGAAGGCGATCTCCTCCGCGCGCGAGTGCGGCTCGTCGCGCACCGGCGCCAGCACCTCGAGCTCGGGCGCGAAGGCGCGCAGCGCGACCTCGAAGCGCACCTGGTCGTTGCCGGCGCCGGTCGAGCCGTGCGCCACGGCGTCGGCGCCCAGCTCGCGCGCGACGCGCGCCACCTCGCGCGCCTGGATCGCGCGCTCGGCGCCGACGCAGAGCGGATAGAGACCGCCGCGCCGGACGTTGCCGAAGACGAGGAAGCGCAGCACGTCGTCGAAGTAGGCGCGCCGGGCGTCGACCAGGCGGTGCCCGGCGGCGCCGAGCGCCTGCGAGCGAAGGGCGAGGTCGGCGCGCGCGGCCTCGTCGAGGCCGCCGGTGTCGACGGTCACCGTGAGCACCGGCCGGCGGTGGCGCTCGGCCAGGTAGGGCACGCAGAAAGAGGTGTCCAGCCCGCCCGAGAAGGCGAGCGCGATCGGGGTCCGGGTGGTCATCGGGCGGTTTCGGCGGCGGCGGCCGCGAGCAGGGCGTGGAGGCGATGGAGGAGGCGCGTCTGCGCGCGCGCTCCCGGGGTGGCGACGAAGATGGTGTCGTCGCCGGCGACGGTGCCGACGATCTCGGGCCAGCCGGCGCGGTCGAGCTCGATGCCCACGCGCTGCGCGGCGCCGGTGCGGGTGAGGACCACGGTCAGGTGGGCGCCGGCCGGGCGCGCGGCGCGCACGAACTGGGCGATCTCGGAGTCGATCTCCTCGCTCTCGGGCGCGGCCACCGGGGGCAGGTAGCGGCCGCCCGCCTTGGCGACCCCGAGGTCGCGCAGATCGCGCGAGACGCTCGACTGGGTGACCTCGAAGCCGCGCTCGGCGAGGCGCGCCACCAGCTCCTCCTGCCGGCGCACGGGCACCCGGCGCAGGATCGTCAGGATCGTGCGCTGGCGCTGCTCGCGGATCTCGTGCTCGGTCGGCAGTTTCGTTCCTCCCCCGGGCCGCCGGCCACTCCGGCCGGTTGCAAGAAGATGCGCATAATAGAGCATATTCGTGGGATGTCAAGGGCGCTCGGAACCGGGGCGGATCGTCGACGGGCGGCTCTACCTCGACTACGATCGCGAGGTCCAGGCGCGCTGGGCCGAGGACGCGCCGGGCAACATCCGGAAGGCGAACGAGAACCGGCCGAGGCTCCTCGCCGGCGAGTGAACCGCCGGCGGCAGCGGCGACCGTCGCTCAGCGGCGGCGCAGGGTGACGAGGAGGCCGCCGGCGCCGGGCTCGACGCTCTCGACCTCGACGCGCGCGCCGGGGACGAGGTCGATCACGACGTGGATCTCGGCGCCGCCCGGCTGCGGGTGGTAGCCGGTGCGCACGCCCTGGACCTCGGGCGTGGGCACGCCGCGCGCGCCGCCGCGGAACGGCTGGGTCATGCCCCGCAGCTTGATCAGCACGCGCGGCTTGTCGCCGCCGATCTCGGACCAGCTGAAGGCGCCGGTCGCGAACACGCCGTCGCCGCTCAGGGTGACCAGGGTGCCGGCGCCGCTCGCGGCGGCGGCGATGCCGCTCACCGTCGTCGCGCGCGCCGCGGCCGGGGCCGGGCTCGGGGCGGCGGCGGGCGCGGCGCGCGCCGCGGGAGGGGGCGGCGCCGGCGACGCGGCCTCCTCCTGCCCGGCGGCGGCCACGGCCTCGGCGTCCTCGGGCGAGACGCCGCCCGCGGGCAGCGGCGTGCCTGGCGCGCTGGGCGTCGGCGCCACCGCGTCGGCGAGCGTGCGGCCGGGCCCGAGCTCGGCGCCGAGCGGCGGCGAGGCGGGGCGCGGCGCGCTCGGCGGCGCCGCCGCGCTCGCGGCGACCGCGGGGGCCGCCGGCGCGGCAGGCGAGCGCAACCAGAACCACCAGGCGCCGAAGCCGGCCGCGGCGAGCGCGAGCGCGAGCGTCACGGGCAGCAGCCAGCGCCGCAGGCCGCCCTCCGGCGCGCGCGCGACGGCGGCGCCCGCCCAGACGACCGGCTGGGACGGCGTCTCCGGCATCTCGACCGGCGGCGCCGCGGGAGGCGCCAGCAGGACGACCGGAGCCGGCTCCTCGTCGAAGATGCGGAACGGCGTCGCGCCGCCCGCGCCGTCGCGCGGCTCGAGCGCCGGCAGCGCCTGCGTGTCCACGGCCGCGAACACCGGCTCGGGCGCCGGCGCGGGAAGCGGCACGGCCTCGGGCTCGGGGGCGAAGTCGGCGAGCGAGGCGTGGGTGGGGCGCGAGGCGACCAGCGCGCGCGCCTCCAGGTTGTCGGACACCCGGTCGCCGAGCGAGGCCTCGAGGAACTCGAACAGCGCCTCGGTGATGTTCTGCTTCGACAGTTCGTCGAGCTCGGCGAAGCGGATGCCGGCGCCGGCGGGCCGGCCCGGTCCCTCGTACTTCTCGCGCACCCACACCACCTCGCCCGCGCCCTGGGCCGGCCGGCGCTGGGAGCCGATCGCGAACTCGAACACCAGCCGGGTACCGATCGCCGGCGGGTCCGGGTGCTTGACGAACATGCCGGTCGCCGAGACGTTCGCGGCGAAGCCGTTCTGGTAGGCGACCGTCCCTTCGAAGTGCAGGCGCACGACCGCGTCGAGCGGCATGCGGGTCGAGCGCTGGAAGTCGGCCGAGGCGTCGGAGCCGATCGTCGTCATCGTGGTGCGATCCTCAGGCGGAGACCTTCTCCCAGTCGTCCTCGTCGGCGTCGAGCGCGATCGCCAGGCTGCCGTTGGCGCCCGCGAAGACCGGATCGTCCACCAGGCGCACCTTGCCGCCGCCGAGATCGACGAGCGCCTTCTCGAGCTCTTCGGCGAGGCCGTGGATGCGCGAGCCGCGGCCCGAGAGCATGACGTTCTGCCGCACCTTCTCCTGGTACTCGGGCTCGACCGCGGCGAGCAGGTCGAGCATGGTCTCGGTGAAGGGCGCGAGCAGGCTCTCGCACGCCGCGCGCACTGCGTCGGTGATGTCCACCTTCTGCGCCTTGCCGTGCACGGGCGCGGTGACCAGCGCGCGCTGGGCCGGCTCGCCGACGAAGCCGTACTGCTCCTTCCAGCCGCGCACCATGTGGATCGAGAACTGCACCTCCGGGTGGCGCTCGTCGATCAGCTTGGCGAGCAGGTCGTCGACGGAGTCGCCCGCCTTGGTCAGCGTGCGCTGGTCCTCCTCGGTCGGGTAGCGGCCCTTCATGACGCAGAAGTCGGTGGTGCCGGCGCCGACGTCGATGATCATGGTGTGGAGCAGCGCTTCGATGCCGTAGGCGACCGCGAAGGGCTCGGAGACGATGATCAGGCTGTCCACCATGCCGCGCATGATCTGGCGCAGCTGCTGCTTGTTGACGCGCATCGTCTCGGCGGGCACGCCGACCACGGCGCGCGTCCTGGTCTCGCGGTTGCCCTCGGTGGCCAGCTCGATCAGGTGGGAGAGGATCTCGCGCACCGCGGCGAGGTCCTTCTCCGAGCCTTCCTTGATCAGGCCCTGCTCGAGCGGACGGTGCAGGTCGAGCATGGTGCGGTTCTCGAGCGCCTCGGCGCCGATCACCACCGGCTTCTTCATCACCTTGCGCGCGACCATGTCGACCGGCCAGCCGACATAGCTGTCCACGACGTGGTGGGCTCCGGCCGAGGTCGAGATCGCGCTCTGCGACGTGCCGAGGTCGATGCCGACGGACAGGACCTTCTCTTTCGCGCTCATCGCACCCCCTTGTCGCTGCCGCTGCCCGGCTCCGCCTGCGCGACGGATCTTGAGTATGCCGCAATTCCGTCGAAAAGCGCGCCCGCGATCCGGTCCCGGTAGTCGTCCCGCCCCAGGAGGCGGGCCTCCTCGTCGTTCGACAGGCACGCCACCTCGGCGAGCACGGCCGGCATGTCGGTGGCGACCAGGACCAGGAACGGCGCCGACTTGATGCCGCGGTCGCGCACCTCGGGCGCCACCGCGCGCACCGCGGCGAGCAGCCGCTTCTGGACCGCCAGCGCGAAGGCGCGCGACTGCTCCTGCCGGAGGTCGGCGTAGATCGAGTCGAGCAGGCGGCGCACGTCGGCCAGCGAGTAGCCCGACTCGCGGTTCTCGAAGCTCGCGAGCTGGGTCGCCTCGGGGTCGTCCGAGGGTCCCAGGTAGAAGGTCTCGATGCCGCGGTTGGCGCGGCCGTCCTCGATCCAGTTGAGGTGGATCGAGACGAACAGGTCGGCCCCGGCGTCGTTGGCGAAGCGGGCGCGGTCGGCGAGCAGCATGCGCTGGTCGCTGTCGCGCGTCAGGCGCGGCTCGAATCCGGCGGCGGCGAGCCGGGCCGCGAGCCGGCGGGCGAGGTCGAGCGTCAGGTCCTTCTCGCGCAGCCCCGAGGAGGTGCGCGTGCCCTGGTCGCCGCCGCCGTGGCCGGGATCGATCGCGATGCGCCGCACCGCGAGCGGGAAGACGCGGCCCGAGACGCGCGCGGGCGGGGCGGAGACGAACGCCGGCAGGCCCTCCGGCGCCGGCGCGGAGGTCGCCACGCTCGCCGCGCCGCTCTCGGCCGGCGCGGGGGCGCCCGAGCGCAGGGCGACGACGACCAGCGCCGCGGCCGCCACCAGGGCGGCGCCCGCCGCGGCGAGCAGCCAGGGGAAGGGAGCACGGCGGTAGAGCCGGCGGCGAGGCTGGTTGCGGATGGCGCGGACGTTGTCGTCCACCGCCCCGGCGAGCAGCCTGCGTTTCAGCGAGTCGGACGATCCCCCCGGCACGGGAGGATTCTGGAACGAAAAGGCCCCGGCGCGCCCGGCCTCAGCCGGGCCCGTCCTTGATGCGCTCGAAGGCGGCGGCGAGCGCGCCCATGCCGTCCGCGCGGCGGCTCTTCTTGAGGTAGTTCTGGTAGTCCGAGCGCGAGCCCTCGAGCGTCTTGCCCTCGAGCGTGAGCGAGATGCGCTTGCGCCGCGAGTCCACCTGCGCGACCTGGAGCGTCACCTGCTTGCCGATCTGGTAGGCCTTGCCGATCGAGGCGCCGCGCGGCAGCCCCATCTCGGAGGTCGGCAGCAGCCCGGTCAAGCCCGGCTCGAGCACGATGAAGGCGCCGAACGGGGCGATCTTCTCGACCGTCCCGGTCACCCGGGTGCCCTCGGAGTACTTCGACTCGACCCCTTCCCAGGGGTTGCCGGTCGCGGTCTCGCGCAGTGACAGCGAGACGCGGCGGCGGATCGGGTCGAGCTCGCGGATCCAGCCCTCGATCGTCGCGCCGGGCTGGAGCGCCTCGTCCTCGGGCTTCATGCCGTGCTTGAGCTGCGACGGGTGGAGCAGCCCCTCGACCCCGGGCGCGAGCTCGACGAACCAGCCGAACTCGGTCCTGCGCAGCACCTTGCCCGAGAAGCGGCCGCCCGCGGCCCAGCTCTGCGAGGAGCCCTGCCAGGGATCGGGCTCGAGCGCCTTGATCGAGAGCGAGACCCGCTCGCTGCCCTTGCCGAGCTTGATCACCTTGGCCTGGACGTGCTGGCCGACGTGCAGCGCCTCGTGGGCGTGGGCGACGCGGCCGTGGCGGATCTCGGAGACGTGCACCAGCCCCTCGATGCCGCCGATGTCGACGAAGGCGCCGAAATCGGCCAGGGCGACCACGCGGCCCTCGACGATGGCGCCGACCTCGAGCTGCGCGCGCATCTCCTCGGCCTGCCGGCGCCGCTCCTCGCGCAGCATCGCGGTGCGCGACAGGATCAGCCGGTGTCCCTTCTCCTCGACGCGCAGGACGCGGAAGACGTAGGTCTGGTCGAGATAGTGCCCGGGCTCGTGGGGCGGTCCGAGCTCCATCGACGAGCGCGGGCAGAAGGAGGTGATGCCGTCGACCACGGCGTGGAAGCCGCCCTGGTTCCAGCCGATGATCTTGCCCTCGACCGGATGACCCAGCTCGACCGCCTGCCGGATCGCGTCGCTCGGGATGCCGGCGAGATCCTCGGGCGTGGGCGCCACGAACTCCTCGGCGCGGGCGCCCGGGCGGTGGGTGCGACGCTTGGCGCCCTTCTTCGCCTTCGCCGCGGCGCCGGGCTTGCCCTCCGCCGCCGCGGACCCGGCCGCCGGCGCGCTCTCGCCGGTGGCGAAGGCCTCGGACTCCGGCGCAGAGGCCTCGGCGGTCTCCGGCGCGGCGTCCTCGGCGGTCGCGGGCGCAGAGGCTTCGGCGGTCTCCGTCCCGGCCGGCGCCTCGGGGAGCGGCGCTCCGGCAAGCGGCGCCTCGACGACCGGCGCCTCGGGGAGGGGAGCGGCCGCGGCCGGCGCGACGTCCGGCGCGGTCGCCTCGACAGCGCCTTCCGCTTCCGCGGCGGACGGCTCGGCGATCACAGGCGGAATCCCGGTCTCGGACA
>Ga0102851_10003247_pt1 | contig 10071 bp, 5 predicted proteins | sample Mud3Dept3metaG_FD_79558 | JGI IMG/M metagenome (GOLD analysis project Ga0102851, IMG submission 79558) | Freshwater wetland microbial communities from Ohio, USA, analyzing the effect of biotic and abiotic controls - Mud 3 Core 4 Depth 3... | ecosystem: Environmental > Aquatic > Freshwater >...
AGGGCAAGGTCGTCGACGACAAGGGTGCGACCGTCGCGCTCGTCCGCAGCTACCACGACGGCATGGGCCGGTTCGACCTCGTCCCCGATCCGCGCCGCAGCTACAGGATCGAGATCACGCGCCCGACCGGCATCACCCGCACGTTCGCGCTGCCCGCGGCGAAGACGAGCGGCTGCGCGCTCCAGGCGATCGACGACTTCGTGTCGGTGCGTCCCGAGGTCCGCGTCGCCGTGTGGTGTACGCAGACGCAGGACGTCGTGACCACGGCGGTGCTCCGCGAGAAGCGCGTTGCGACGATGGCGACCGCGGTGCGCGCGGGCGCGGCGACGGTATTCGCCCTGCCCGTCCCCGCCGGCACCCAGGGCGCCGTGCGCGTCACCGTGTTCGACCAGCGCCTCGCCCCGCAGGCCGAGCGCCTCGTCTATCGCAACCGCGGCGCGGACCTGAAGATCGCGATCAAGCCGGACCGCGCAACGTACAACCCGCGCGATCAAGTGTCGCTCGCGATCGAGGCCACCGGCCCCGACGGCAAGCCAGTCGCCGCCGATCTCGCGGTCTCCGTGGTCGATGACACCGTGCTCGCGTTCGCGGACGACAAGCAGGCGACCCTGCTCGCGCGGCTCTACCTCGAGGCCGAGATGCCGGGCCAGAAGATCGAGGAGCCGAACTTCTACTTCGGCCCCGACGCGAAGGCGCCCGCGGCGATCGATCTCGTGCTCGGCACGCAGGGCTGGCGGCGGTTCGACTGGACGCCCGCGTTCGCGGCCCCGGCCGAGCCCGCGATCGAGGATCCGTGGACGTTCACCGGCGAGTACTGGAACGAGCCCAAGAAGCCCGCCGTACGGCTCGCGAAGAAGAAGCCGGCGGATGTGCAGCCCGAGGGCCAGGAGGCCGAGGAGATCGCCGCCGAGAACGACAAGCTCGTCGCCCAGGCAAAGCCGGCCCCCGCGAAGGGCGCGAAGGCCGAGAACCGGCCGGACGACGCAAAGCCCGCCGCGAACAAGAAGATGGCGCGCGAGGAGGCGGAGGACGAGCCGATGATGGCGCCGGCGGCCGCGATGCGCGCACCGATGGCGGACATGGGCGGCGACGACATGGACGAGGACGGCTGGGGCGGCGAGGTGGTCGCGATGGAGGGTCGTGCCAACGGCGTCGCCGTGTTCGACAACCAGGGCTTCGACGTCGGCGTCGAGGCCAAGCGCGGCCGCAAGCAGATCCGCGCCGGCAAGAACGCTCGCGACGAGGAGTCCGCCGAGGATCCGTACTGCTGCCTCGTGCCGACCCGGCAGTTCCCGATGCCGAGCTACGAGGTCCGCTACGACGGCCCGCGCACCGACTTCCGCGAGACGCTGCTGTGGGCGCCGCGCGTCGCGACCGACGCGACCGGCAAGGCATCGCTGACGTTCTACCTGTCCGACGAGGTGACGTCGTTCAAGGTCACCGCGGAGGCCGTCGCCGCCGGCACGCTCGGCCGCGGCGAGGCGCTCGTGCAGTCGAAGAAGCCGGTCTCGCTCGCGGTCAAGCTGCCGCTCGAGGTCAACGCCGGTGATCGGATCCGCCTGCCGGTGACGATCTCTAACGAGACCGACCAGCCGTACACCGCGAGCCTCGCCGCGACATTCGGCAAGGCGTTCAAGCTCAGGAGCGGCGGGCTCGCGCCGACGCTCTCGCTCGCGCCGAACGAGCGCCGCGCGACGTTCTACGATCTCGAGGTCGTCGGCGACGGAAAGATCGCGGAGGACGGCAAGATCGCGATCGCCGTCGAGGCCGCGAACCTGCGCGATGACATCGAGAAGACGATCGTCGTCGCGCCGCTCGGCTTCCCGCAGCAGGTCTCGCTGTCAGGCACGCTGTCCGGCACCGTACGCCACGAGGTGCTGATCTCCGACGTCATGCCGGGGACGATGCGCGGCATGCTCACGCTCTATCCATCGCCGCTCGCGACGATGGTGCAAGGCAGCGAGGCGATGATCGCCGAGCCGGGTGGCTGCTTCGAGCAGGCCTCGAGCACGAACTACCCGAACATCATGATCCTCGGCTACCTCGAGGAGAACAAGGCAGCGTCGCCCGCGATCGTCGAGCGCGCGAACAAGGCCCTCGACAAGGGCTACGCACTCCTCACCGGCTACGAGACCACGTCCAAGGGCTACGAGTGGTTCGGCTCGAACCCCGGGCACGAGGCGCTGACCGCGTACGGCCTGATGGAGTTCAAGGACATGTCCCGGGTCTACGGCGCGGTCGATCGGACGATGATCGATCGTACGCGCTCGTGGCTGCGGGGACGCCGCGACGGCAAGGGCGGGTATCAGCGCAACGCGCAGGCCCTCGACTCGTTCGGCGCCGCCAGCCCGGAGGTCACCGACGGCTACATCACGTATGCGCTGACCGAGGCCGGCGAGAAGGATCTCGAGCCCGAGCTCGCGCGCCAGCAGCAGGTCGCGACGACGACGAAGGATCCCTACCTCCTCGCGATGGCGGCCAAGACGCTCGTCAACGCACGGCCCAAGGACGAGTCGACGCGCGCGGCGGTCAACCGCCTCGTCGCGCTGCAGACCCAGGACGGCTCGTTCACCGGCGCCGATCACTCGATCACGCGCTCGGGCGGCGAGGCGCTGACGATCGAGTCGACGGCGATCGCGGCGATGGCGATGATGGCCGCGGGCCCCGAGTACATGCCTGCCGTGCGGCGTGCCGTCGAGTGGATGAACGCGCACCGCAACGGCTTCGGCGGCTACGGCTCGACCCAGTCGACGGTGCTCGCGCTCAAGGCGCTGACCCAGTACGCGAAGGAGTCGCGGAGGACCGAGGCCGCGGGCACCGTGATCCTCAAGATCAACGGCGAGCAGGTCGGCAAGGTCAGCTTCGCGAAGGGCCACCAGGGTGCGATCGAGCTGCCCCTCGGCGAGCACCTGCGCCCCGGCAAGAACGTCATCGAGGTCACCCTCGAGTCACCGTCGCCCCTGCCCTACAGCGGCCTGGTGACCTGGGGCAGCAAGGTCCCCGCGTCGGACCCCGCGACCAAGGTCGCGCTATCGACGACCCTCGCCAAGACGACCGCGAAGCTCGGCGAGGGCGTCCACATGGACGTCCGCGTGACCAACACCACCCGGCAGGGGATCCCGATGACGCTCGCGCGCGTCGGGCTGCCGGGCGGCCTGACGTTCCAGACCTGGCAACTCCAGGAGCTGCGCGACAAGAAGCTGATCGACTTCTACGAGACGCGTGCGCGCGAGGTGATCCTGTACTTCCGCGCGATGCCGCCGGGCGCCGTCGTGGACGTCCCGCTCGAGCTGATGGCCACCGTGCCCGGGACGTTCACCGCCCCCGCCTCGCGGGCCTACCTGTACTACACGAACGAGCACAAGCACTGGGTCGAGCCGACGACCGTCACGGTCACCCTGTAGCACGCCGCTCCAGGGGGCGTCCGGGGCGGGAATCGTAGGCGCACCTACGTTCGGGGGCGACAGAGACGTGTCCCGACTTGTGTCCGCGGCGAAGATAGGGAAGCGTCGTGGGGTGGTGCTGCGCCCGAGCGGATCCGTCACCGATCGACCGTGGGGGCAAACCCTCGCGGAGCTCGGAATCGGCGGGTTCACCGGCCTCTTGACGGTCGTCAGCGATGGCAAGGAGTACTCGATCTCGTTCGATCTCGGCCGCGTGGTCGCGGCGACCTCACCGCTCGCGTCGGATGCGGCCGTTCGCGTCGCCCTGACCAACCACCTCGTGTCGTCGAGCCAGGTCGGCGACATCAACCGCCGGATCTCCGCGGCCAAGGACCGCGACGAGCTCGACGTGCTCGCCGAGATCGCGCAGCTCGGGCCCGAGCACGTCGACAAGCTGCGCCGCAAGCTCGTCGCACAGCGCGCAGCCCGGACCTTCTCGCTCGACCAGGGCACCTACGTGGCCGAGGAGCGGATCGCGATGCCCCCGGGCGCCGACCTCGACGTCCGCGAGGTCATCTACCTCGGCGCGCGGATGAACCTGACCGAGCAGCGCCTCGCCGGCGCGCTGCGCAGCTTCGGCGCGGTGTTCGCGATCAAGCCCGAGGCCCTGCCCCTCCTCGAGCAGTTCGGCTTTGCCGCCGAGGAGGCTCCCGTGGTCAAGCACCTCCTCGACGGTGCGAGCCTGCCCGAGCTCGAGGCGGCGCACCGGGACCTCGATCCGCGGATGGTGCAAGCGATCGTGTATGCGCTGGTGGCGTGCGGGGCGTGTCACGCCGAGCGCTCGACGAGGGCCGCCTCGCCGGTCGTCGAGTACACCGATGGGCCCGACGTCACGCCGCGCGCATCGCCCGTCACCGAGGGCGCCTACTTCGTGTCGCGGACCCAGACCGCCCCCGCGATCGCGCGGACGCCGACCCCCGCGGAGCCCGCGCGAGGCGACGGCCACGCCCCGGCGGTGGCCCGCACGGCCACGAATCGTCCGCCTCCCCCGCGGTCGTTCGAGATCCCGACGTCGCTCCCGATACCGCGCCCCGCTCGCGCCGGCACGGAGATGGGGGGGACGACGAGCCGCGCGCCCGCGCCGCCCGCGGTCGACGATGGCGTCCCGCGCATCCCGCCGCGACGCACGTCGACCGATCCGCCCGCGACCACCCGAACGGTCACCGGTCAGCCCACCGCGTCGCGGGCGCCGACCGGCGATCTCGACGCATCGCGCAGGTCCGCCCCGACCGCACAGCCCCCGAACGTGCCGAGGACCTCGACCGAGGATCCCGCCGAACCAGAGACGTCGACGGCCGAGGTGATCGGGGAGCGGCCCGACGCGTTCGACGCCACGGGGTTTCGGTCGGAGCCGCTGCCGGCGCGAACCGCGACACCGCGACCGGCCGCCGGCACCTCGGGCGTGCGGGCCCCGGGGCAGCCGACGATCCCACGCGGGCAGCGTAGCTCCACCCTGGCGACGCCACGGACCAAGTCGTCCGAGCTCGCGAGATCGAGGACGCAGACGTCCGACGCGGACCGCGCAGCGGGCTCACCGCCCGCGACGTCGCGCACGCAGACCGGGCAGCCGGTGTCGTCGCGCACGCAGACCGGGCAGCCGGTGTCGTCGCGCACGCAGACCTCGGATCCCGCGGTGGCACGGACGGCGAGCGGGCGGCCCGTCGTGGCGCGCACGAGCACCGCGCGCAAGACGCAGGCGCTGATCGCTGCGCGGATGATCCTCGTCGAGCAAGGTGCGGACCACTTCACGCTGCTCGGGGTTCCGTTCGATGCACCGATCGACGTCATCCAGACCACCTACCTGAACCTCGTGCGCCAGCTCCACCCCGACAAGCTCGACGAGCTCGGCGTCCCGGATGCCTCCGGCCAGGCACAGCGGCTCTTCCACCAGATCGGCGTCGCGTTCACCGTGCTGACCGATCTGACGCGGCGCGCGGCATATCTCGCGCAGCTCGACCAACCGCCGGCGGGCATCGAGCTGACGGCGCGCACACGGACCGCGGATGACATCCCGACCGGGCCCGCGGGGGATGCGTACCGCCGCGGCGAGAGCGCGCTGCGGCGCGATGCCCCCGCCGAGGCGGTCGCCGAGTTCGGGCGTGCCTGTGCGCTCGACCCAAACAACGTCGACTTTCACGCGATGCTCGGCTGGGCGCAGTTCTGCGCCGCGCGCGACAAGGAGACGATCGCTCCGGAGACGCGCAAGGCCCTCGAGCGCGCGATCCAGCGCTCGGCCAAGCCGGTCCACGCGCGCTTCCTGCTCGGCCGCGTCGAACGCATACTCGGCCGTGACCGCGAAGCGCTCCGTCACTTCCATGAAGTGATCGAGGCGACGCCGAGCCACGCCGAGGCAGCCGCGGAGATCCGCGCGATCGACGCGAGGATCGCCAAGGCCAGCAAGCGCTGAGCGCTCAGCGGCGCAGCGCGAGCCCGATGCCGAGCGCGATCGCCGCCGTGAACGGGATCGGCGTTCTCGACCGATGCGCCGATCGTGCGACGATCCGGCCGGCCTGAAGAACACGCTGGTGCGCTACAGGACGGCGCGCTCGAGCTCGGGGAGCGCGTCGCCACAATAGACGGCGAGGCGCTGCAGGTGCGGGACGGTGTCGCGGCACCCGGTGAACCCGAAGCACACGCTACCCGCATAGCTGTTGCACGTGATGTTGAGCGCCTGGCCGTGGACGGGGATCGACATCGGATACGAGGCCTCGAGCCGCGCGCCGCGGAAGTACCGCGCCTCGTCCGGGCCGGGGACGTTCGAGATCACGACGTTGAACGTCGGGCGGACCTTGCCCGCGGCGCCGGGGATCATCTGGAACATCGACGGCGCGACCAGCAGCGCGCTGTACTGGATGATCGCCGCCTTCGACATGCCCTGCAGCTGCTGCTTCGCCTTCGTCGTCGAGCGGACGATCTCGGCGATCCGCTCGGCGGGATCCGCGATGTCGGTTGCGAGCGACGCGAGGATCGCGCCGACCGCGTTGCCCCCACCCTCGTCGCCCTTGGGCCGCACGCTGACCGGCAGCATCGCGATCAGCGGCGCGCTCGGCAGGACCTCGAGCTCGCCGAGGTAGCGACGCAGGCTCGCCGCGGACAGCGCGAGCACGACATCGTTGACCGTGCCGTTGACCGCCTTCGCGACCGCCTTGATCCGCGCGGTGTCGTGGCGCTGCGTGGCGAACCGCCGGCTGCGGCTGATCTTCGCGTTGAGCACGCACCGCGGTGCCTGCCGCGGCGTCACCAGCTCGGTCTCCTTCTTGCCGACGTTGAACAGCGCGCGCGCGACGGTCTTCGTCGTCCCGAACTGTTCGCGCACCGCCGCCATCAGCTCGGGGAACAACACGCCCGCCGGTTCGTCGCTGCGCGGCTCGCGCGCCGGGCGCGGGATCGAGAAGAACAGCGGCCGCTCGCGATCGTCGGGGTCGCTCGACAGCGAGTTCGACAGCACGCGCATCGCGGTGAACCCATCGATCAGCGCGTGATGGACCTTGACGTAGAGGGCGAACCGCCCGCCCTCGAGGCCTTCGATCAGGTGGACCTCCCACGGCGGCCGGTGGAAGTCGACGGGATATCCGTGCAGGCGCGACACGAGGATGCCGAGCTCGCGCTCGTCACCGGGCGACGGCAGCGCGGATCGGCGCACGTGGTACTCGCGATCGACGTCCTCTTCCTCGACCCACGACTGCAGCGGGCTGCGCAGCGAATCGGGCGACTTGAGCCGCAGGTTCCACGGCGAGAAGATCGGGGCCTCGCGGATCTCGTCCATCAGGTCGCGGAGGTGATCCGGCTTGGCGCCCGGCGCGGGCGTGAACGGCAGCATGCCGGCGACGTGCATCATCGTCTCGCGCGACTCGCCGTAGAGGAACATCGAGTCGCTGGGCGAAAGCCGTTTCCCTGCCACGTACCGATCCTACTCCTGCAGCACTCGGTTCGGCGGGTCGTGGTCGCGATCCGGCAAGCGGCGGCGGGATCAGGCCGGCAGGCGCTCGAGCTCGCCGTCGCGGATGAACGCGACCTCGCCGCCCGCGAGCACCCAGAGTCGACCGTCGGTGCCGCGCACGAGCGCGGTGACGTCCTCGTGCGGCAGCAAGGTCCCGCCGGGCTGGAGCACCGAGATCTCGCCTGCGCGCAGCCGACCGAGCCCGCCGGCGCGCATCCCGATCCAGATCTCGTCGCCGTCGGCGCACAGGCACGTCACCGGATGCTCCGTGCGGTGCAGCGCGAACGTCCGGTCGCGGTACTCGTAGACGCCGGCCGGGGTCCCGAGCCACAGCACGCCGGGGCCGCAGACGACCGCATCGATCGCCGGCGCGAACATCGACGATCGATCGAGCCCGCGAAACACCTTCCACGTGTCGCCGTCGTGCAGCGCGAGCGCCCCGGTCGCGCCGATCACGAGCTGCCCCGCGGCATCGACCCCCAGGCACGTGATCTCGAGCCCCGGGGGGAACGCCACGCCGGGCAACAGCTCGCGAAAGGCGTGCCCATCGAACACGAGGACGTGACGCGCCTGCGTCAGCCGATCGAGGGCGAGCAGGAACGCCTCGCCGCCCGGGCTCGTCGCGACGGCTGTCAGCGGACGGTCACCCGCGGCGCGGAACCGCGTGAACTCCCCGCTCGCGAACCGCAGCAGGCCTTCGTGGGTCGCGAGGTAGACGACGCCCTCGGGGCCCGCCGCGATGCCGGTGGCCGCGAACGGCTCCGCGAACCCGAACCGCACGAGTGCACTGCCATCGAACCGGAGCAGGCCCGCGTCCGCCGCGCACCACACGTTGCCGACGCGATCGATCCCGATCGCCCGCGTGCGCTGGAGGTCCGCGAACGCACCGACGGTGATCACCGGGGTCAGCGCCTCACCCGATCCGGACCACGGCTGCGTCATCGCGGCGACCATAACTCACCGACCGCGGCGGTGCGCTCGATCGCATACGCTCGCCGCGTGAGCGATGCCTGTCCCTGCGGCTCCGGTGCACGCGAGTCCGCGTGCTGCGCCCCGTTCCACGCCGGCGCGGCCGCACCGACCGCCGTCGCGCTGATGCGCTCGCGATACGCGGCGTACGTGCGCGGCGACATCGACTACCTCGTCGCGACGCACGATGCCTCGACCCGCGACACCCTCGACCGGGCGGCGATCACCGCGTGGTCCCGCGATACCGCATGGGCCGGGCTGGAGATCGTCTCGACCGAGCGCGGGGGCCCGACCGACGACACGGGCGTCGTCGAGTTCATCGCGCGGGGATCCACGCGCGGAACCCCGTTCGCGCAGCACGAGCGCTCGCGGTTCCGCCGCGTCGACGGGCGGTGGTTCTACGTCGACGGAGAGCCGCACGTGCGCCGCCCCGCGATCCCGAGTCGCAACGAGCCGTGCCCGTGCGGCAGTGGGAAAAAGTACAAGCGTTGTCACGGCGCCTGAGGTCGCCCGCATCGGCGATTCTGATACCGTCGGGGCGTGAACCGATCTGGATGGGGCGTCCTCGCGGTCCTCGCGGCGTGCAGTGGTACGGCGACGCGGGGTCTCAACCAGGGCAAGGACGATCCGCAGGTCGTCGCCGAGGACGCGCTGATCCAGGCCGTCGGGAACAAGGACGTCGCCGCCGTGCAGCGGCTGCTGCGCGCGCCGCTCGACTACCGCGGCCTGCTGTTCCCCACCCCCGAGTGCGCGGAGCAGTTCCCGGCCCCGGCGCAGCTGGGTGCCGACAAGCTCCCCGCGTTCGCGAAGTGCCTGACCGATCTGCCGCTGTTCCGTTCGAACCGAAGGCACGTCCTCTACGGCGTCTCGGTGTTCCAGTACGAGCCCGGCATCGAGCTCGAGGTGCAGTTCCGGATGACCGGCAGGAGCGGGGTCCACCGCATCGGCTACGCGAGCCGCCGCGGCACACCGACGATCACATCCGGAGCGCTGGAGGCGGGTCGCGCCGAGGGCGATCCGGTCGCGAGCCTGTCGCCGGACGTGGCCGCGCCCATCGATGCGGCGATCAAGGCGGCGGGGGCGGAGTTCGCCTACGCGTGGATCGAGCTCTGCGTCGACGCGACCGGTGCGGTCAGCGAGGTCCATCCGCGCGAGGCGTCGACGCCGCGTGTCCACGAGGCCTTCGCGGCGATCGTCAAGACGTGGAAGTTCAAGCCGTTCGTCCTCGGCGAGCAGCCGCGCGCCGTGTGCTCGCTGCTCCGGTTGATCCACCCGGCGGACGCGACCGTGACGGCGGAGGTCGTGCCGGTGCCCTACCCGCTCGACGACGTGGTGCGCGTCCCGAACAACGTGCTCAAGCGGACCGAGGGCACGGACCTCGTCCCACCCGACGATGACGACAAGCTCGAGCTGCAGAATGCGGGCGGCGGCGCGATGGTCGGCGCCTTCACGTTCTGCATCGATCCCGCCGGGCGCGTCACCAAGGTCAAGCCGCTCGAGCGCACCGGCTTCGCCAACTACGATCGCAAGCTCGAGACCGCCCTGTCGGGCTGGGCGTATCAGCCCTTCGTCAGCGACGGCAAGCCGATCGAGGTGTGCAGCGCCGTCGTGTTCGTCTACCAGCAACCCTAGTCGCGGTCGGCCGCAGTTTTCCGAGGGGCCAGCCGCCGAAGTCTGCGAGACCACGCGCGAAGCGTGGTGGCACCCGAGGTGCAGGAG
>Ga0102851_10003248_pt1 | contig 10070 bp, 9 predicted proteins | sample Mud3Dept3metaG_FD_79558 | JGI IMG/M metagenome (GOLD analysis project Ga0102851, IMG submission 79558) | Freshwater wetland microbial communities from Ohio, USA, analyzing the effect of biotic and abiotic controls - Mud 3 Core 4 Depth 3... | ecosystem: Environmental > Aquatic > Freshwater >...
CCCATATCAGAACGAGACAAATACGGATCTGAAGACCGAGTCCCTGGCTTTCTATGGACAGGCAACCTATGAGGTCGCGACCGACACGCGGCTCACGCTCGGTCTTCGTTACACCCATGAGAAACGTACGACCGACGGATTTGACGTCCTCTATTTCGATCCGGATTACTATTCCAATCCGTTCTTGCCAGAGGTAATGACGACGCCGACCATCACGGACGCACAGAAAGCGAACAAGCTGACATGGCGTATTTCGCTTGATCACAATTTCGGACCGAACGTGCTGGGTTACGTTTCCTACAACAGAGGCTTCAAGAGCGGTGGCTTCAGCGGCAACAATGCTTCGAATCCGCCCTATTTGCCAGAGCGGCTCGATGCCTATGAAGTGGGTCTGAAAACAGACCTCGTGGATCGTCGTCTTCGCTTCAATCCGTCCTTCTTCTTCTACAAGTACAACCAGATCCAATTCACGTCATACGCGCTTCCGCCACTTCCGATCATCATGAACGGTCCGAAGGCGGAATTTTATGGGGTTGACCTCGACACAGAGTTCAGGGCTAGCGATGCCTTGACGCTGACGCTTGGCGCGGAGTGGCTGCACACGAAGTTCACTTCGTTCCTCAACGGTGACCGGGCTGTCCACAACCTTGATGGATCCAACAGCATCGTATCTGCCAATCTGACCGGCAATCAGGTGCCTTATGCGCCCAAGTTCACACTGACCGCCGGAATTAACTACGAGGTAGAGGTGGCTGGAGCGAAGTTGGCCTTCAATGTGAACGATGCTTACAACAGCGGCTATTTCACGGAGGCCGACAACCGGTTGAAGGTTGGTTCGTTCAATATTCTCAACGCGTCGGTGACCTGGAGATCGCCGGACGATGTTTGGGCTGTCACCTTCTTCGGTCGTAACCTACTCGACAAGGCGGTTCCGGGTCAGCTCGCCGCATCATCATTCAATGATCAGGCGGACTATTCGAATCCCCCACTGACGTATGGCGTTTCCGTCAAGGTCAACCTGGGACGGTAACGTCGCGAAGTTTGATCGAGGCAATTCGAAAGAGGCGGTCCGGGAGGGCCGCCTCTTTCACATCGAGGTACAACGCTGGGTTTATCAGGCAGCAGATCGTTCGATCGACATTTCCTATTCAAAATGTAAGGCTCGAAATGCAAGAGTCCCGTGAACAATTCAGCATCCAGACCGCTGTCCTGCACTGGTTAGTTGCTGCGGGCGTCATCGCCATGATGGGGATTGGTATATCGGTCGAGGACATGCAGCATCGGCTGCGAAGTGGCGGTGGTTGCTCGACATTCACATTTCCAAGGGCCTTACAGTGCTTGCCCTGGCGGGGATGAAGGCTGACACGGCGCGTGCGGTTGGGACTTTCCCAAGAGAGCTAGGACCTACCCGGCCACTGTAGCGCAAGGCTGCCATCGGGGTTCATTCCATTTGTTTTTTGCAACCATTCTCATGCCAGTTTCAGGCATTGCAGGCACAATAGCTGGCGCGCATCCCGTCAGTTTTCTGTAAGCGCCGACCGAAGGCGGCGTTGATAGCGTGAGGCGGATCAGCGTTTGCGACGCGGCTTTGTCACCCATCGTTTGGCTAGCGCGTTGAGTTTCGCCTCGATGATCGTGAAGTCTGGCTGTCTGTTGGGATCGTATCCCTCGCCCAGGGTTTCGATCGCCTCTTCGTGATATTCATGCTGCGGGTCGCTGAGCGCCTCAAGCTTCTCCGCATAGCCCCAGGGTCCGCCGCAGTCCTCGGGCGGACGCTCACCATTTGCTTCAAGGATCCGAGGATAGGTGAGGTGCGGATCGCGAGGTCCTACCCCCTCGATCCTGACGCTGTGATCCCAGCTGTCGCCAAAGTCGTAGAGATATTGGAACGACTTGCGCCTCGTTTCTTCAAGAGCCTGAGCCAGGGTGGTCTCTCGCCAGCACACTGTCGGAGGATAGGCCGCGCTGCTGCGTCTCGAGCCAGATGCGCAGCGCGGCAAGCTTTGGAACAGCCTGAGCCTGGCGAACCCGCCGTCGCTGATCGGGTGGAGCGCCCTTGATGTCGCGCTCGATGGCGGAGAGCTTGGCGATCCGCACGACCGCGTCTGCCGCAATGGGCGACGGCGTCTTCTCGAGGAATGTCGGTAAACTTGCGCCGTGCATGGCTCCAGCAGCCTACCTCGACGATGGCGCGCGGCGCCTTGGTTTTCGGGTCACGGTAGAGCGCATTGTAACCGGCGAACCCGTCAGCCTGCAGATAGCCGCGATATCCGGCGAGATGCTCGGCCGGATGGGCTCCGCTCCGGTCGCTGCTGAAGCGATAGACTACGGCCGGCGGGCTCGTGTCACCGCTTGACCGGTCATCGCGCAGATAGACCCAGAAGTGTCCGGTCCGGCTGCCATCGCCGTTCCCGAGCAAGGTGACGGGCGTGTCGTCGCCATGCACCTTGCGGGCTTCGCGGATATGGGCGAACAGCCGCTCGCCGAGCGGCGCCAGCAGCCAGGCCAGTTTCCGGGCCCACCGGCTCATCACATCCCGGTCGATGTGGAGACCCACGCGGCGCAGGATCACCGACTGGCGGTGCCAGGGCTGATGGTCCACGAAGCGGCTGACGACAAGGTGCGCCAGCAGCGCGCTGCTCGCCATGACCTTGGGCAGCGGCAGATCGACGGCAGGAGCCTGGCGGATCTGCTCGCATGTCCGGCACACCACGCGCGGCCTCACATGGCGGATCACCCGGAAGCGTGCCGGGATGTAGTCGAGCACCTCGGTGACGTCCTCGCCGATCCTGCACCAGCGGCCCGGAACAGCCGGCGCTGCACGCGCCAGGCCGATGTTCGATCGTCTGGCGAGGCAAGTGCGCGGGAAGCGGTACGCGAGTGCCGGGCTTGCGGGCAGATGGCGCAGCCGGCGCCGGCGGCGCTTCGTCATTGGCGGGCTCGGGCGTTGCAACCTCGTCGAACAGCAGGCGCAACTGGGCGATGTCCATCTTCTCGGAACTGCGGCCGAACTGGACACGCAGCAGCCGGGCGAGGCGATGCTCGAGCTTCTCGATGCGCAGGTTCTGGGCTTTGACGGTCGCCTCCGCCCTCTTCAGGTCGGTCCGCTCCTGCTCCATGACCTCGGCCATCTCCTGCAGCATTTTCTGCAGGAGAACAGGGTCGGTGGGAAGGCGATCGAGGTCGAACCGCATGCCCTCAGCCATAGCCGAAGCGAGCCCCCGAACCTACATAAAACCGCTGATTTGCTGAACTTTTTCGCTCATGCGAGCGTCGGCGTTGCGACCTCATCGTGGACGATCGCCTGCTTCCAGTCGAGGCCTTCGATCAGCATGGCGAGCTGGGCCGCCGACAGCCGCAAAGCCCCCTCATTGGCTCTGGGCCACACGAACTTTCCCCGCTCGAGGCGTTTGGCGTAGAGGCACAGGCCCGATCCATCCCAGACCAGCGCCTTCAGCCTGTCGCCCCTTTTCCCACGGAACAGGAACACGGCGCCCGCGAAAGGATCAAGCCGAAGGATATTGCGCACCTGGGCCGCCAATCCGTCAAAACCCTTGCGCATGTCGCACGGCGCCAGCGACAGATAGATCTTCGCCGAGGGAGGCAAGCTCAGGCTCAACGCCCCAGTTCCTCGACAACATCCAGCACCAGCTTCAGCGCAGCGCGGTCAACCAGGCCATCCACCGATACCGTCAACCCGCCTCGGCCCGTGATCTCGATCCGCCCCAGATCGCCAGATCGTGACGCCGGCGCCGAACTCGCCAGTTCAACGGGCACGAAGCCCGCCATCGCTCCTCGCAGCAATTGCCGGCGCCATGTGTAGAGCTCTGGCCGGTGCCAATGCCGTGGCGCCGTGCCACCACCGCCATGATCGCGCCGGCCTCAGTCGTCTCCTTCAGGATCGCCAGCTTCTCCTCGTCGCTCCAGCGCCGCCGCCGCTCGACGCGAACGAGCACTCCGCCATCGCTCCGATCACTCGTACGAGCCTCGTATGACTGCTCGATATCCAACACGCACGGCCTCCACAAAGACCGCGAGCTTCCTCAATTCGTCGGCATCAGCAAGGCCGGCTTCTGTCGGCGCTTACAGTTTTCTGGGGATCACGATCATCCCTCAGCTTCTCGCTCATGAGAACAAGACGATTTCCGATATCAGCGAGGGTAGCCGTGCTTGGTTTTCACGGTGTAAAACAGCACATTAAAACGCCGGTCGGGCCGCCGATCTGAACCCGGCTGGCCGCCAAGTGCGGAGATCAGGAAGCCTCCAACGACCGCCGTAATGAGCCCAGCAGCGGGAGTCGCGCCCGATGCTCTATCGCGCAATGGCAATGCCTCAGCGGAATCGCGACCAGTGCGACCGTAAGAGCCTCAAATGACATCAGAAAAGAACTGCCTGACCGTGTAGCCAGGGCATGGTTGTGAAAATTTTCGGCTTCATTCCACCTTGGCGCATGACTTGAGCGGGAAGGCAGGGGCTCAGCGGGCTGCCCCGGTTTAGAAAATCTTCTAGCGCCCCCTTGTCAGCACGTTCAGCACTGCGGGTTGTCCCGCGCGAACTGCAGCCAGGCCGCGAGCGAGCGCGTCGGGCAGATCTGACGGCCGCTCCACCTTTTCGCCATAACCACCGATCGATCCGACAATTTTCTCATAATCGGGTGACGGGGTAAGCGAAGTCACGGGCATATCGTTGCTCTTGGCTGCCGCGCCATCAGGGAATACCGACAGCGTCGCGACGCGCACGGCGTGCCAGGCACTGTTGTTGGAGATGATGGTCAGGGTTGGCAGCTTTTCCGCCAATTGCATGAAGTGGTAGGGCACGGGGTTGCCGAACATGTAGGAACCCTCGCCGCAACAGACGATGACTTCCCTGTCGGGATTGGCCAGTTTGGCGCCGAGCGCGCCTCCCAAGGCGAAACCAAGCCCGCCGGCAAGGCTCGGCGCGAGATAGCTTCCCCAAGTCTTGGGGGCGAGGAAGCCCAGGTCATTGAAGCCGAGTTCGTTGACGACGAGCGCATCGGGAGCCATTTGCTGACCAAGGCAGTGCGCGATCCAGCTCCCGTCAGCAAACTCTGCCTTTGCTACGCGTCCGATCACTTCTGCCCGGCGCTCAGCATTGGCTTCGCGTATGCCGGCAACGCGAGCGCGCCGTTCATCGAGCCTGGCCGGAGGAATTTGCGCCGTGGCGCGAAGGGCCCCGAGCAAGGCTTCAAGTGACGCGACATTCTCCCCGGTAATCAGGAGATCCGCTTCATATTCCCGGAACGGATAGCGCATTGCGAGCGGATCGGATGACAGGTGGATGACCTTTGCATCCGCATTCGGACCCGCAGTGCCTGGTAGCCATGGCACTGCGTTGTCGAGCACGAGGATTGCATCGGCGTCCGGCAACAATGCATGCGGATTGCCTCCGACCGCCATCGGATGGTCGCTGGCGATGGCAAGTTCACGGGCGTGTGGCTGCGAGACGGGAATAGCGAATTCCTGAGCCAGACGCGTCAGCAGGTCGAAGCCCTTTTGTGTCCGCCCCGATGCCCCTGCAATGATCAGCGGGAATTTGGCTTGAGCGAGGATTGCCGCAGCATGCCCACTTGCTTCGAGGCTCGGTTGCGGCGCGGTAGCGCCGAGGGAGTGAAGATCGTGGCGGCGCTTTGGTATGGCGGGATCGCAAAGAATCTCGCGGGGAAGCGTAAGATAGACCGGCCCGCGTGGCTCGGTCATGGCGATGTCAAGCGCACGATCGATTACATCAGCGACGGGCTGGCCCTGGCGGAGCTCATAATCCCATTTCACATATTCGCGAACAATTCCGCCCTGGTCGAAAGCCTCGGTTCCCCAATGGATGAAGCTGTTGCGCGAAGCCGGATGCCCGGTTTCGCTACTGGGAGTCCGTCCTGCCATCAAAACGATCGGAACATTGTCGCGCGCTGCATTCATCAGATTGCACAACGCATTGGCAGTGCCGACGGTTACGTGGCACATGACGACCGCAGGTTTTCCAGTCATGCGATAGTAGCCGTTTGCCATCGCAACCGCGAGATTTTCGTGCGGGACAGTGACGAAGCGTGGCAGTTGTCCCTTTGTGTCCCTGGCAAGGGCCTCCACAATCGGTGCGAAATCGGTACCGGAATTGGCGAAGACCAATTCGACGCCGCGTTCGGCCATGCGCTTGAGCATGGCTCCTGCCGCTAGGGCGCCTGGATCGTTGAGGGGGTGATGGTTGGTCATGCTAATCCGTTCCGCTTGTAAATGCTGTATCTGGCCGCCAATCCAGAAACTGCACTGAGATTTTGGAAACAAGGCGCATTACATGCGCCCGAGCCACCGTTCTCTTCTTCCCCATTGTAGGGACGAATGCCAGTCCGGCACGGCCGAAAATTCCGTCGGATAGCGCAAAACAGACTATCCAGTCTGCGTCTGTTTCCGATCGCTCGTCTGTGTTTCTAAGGGCATCACGCCAGTGGGTAGGGGATATGCGCCAGCCTGCTGAATACACAGCTACCCCAATTCAACGGTGTCAAAGGCTTATGGCTGGAATTTCTATACTTGCGCTTTCTGGGAGCCTGCGTCGCGGTTCCCTCAACACCATGTTCCTCAAAGCCGCACGAGAGTTGCTCCCGGATGATGTCGAATATGCAATCTATGACGGGCTTCGTGCGGTCCCGCCTTTCGACTCTGACCTGATGGCTGACGGTTTCCCGCCGGAGGTTGAAAGGTTGCGGCATCTTGCCAGTGAAGCCGATGCGTTCGTTATGGCGACGCCAGAATACAACCGTTCATTTTCGGGTGTGCTCAAGAATGCGCTGGACTGGCTCTCGATGCAGCCAGATCCGCCCCTCGCGGGCAAACCCGTGCTGGTAACCGGTGTTGCGCCGGGAGCGCTCGGTGCGGCGCTTGCAACTTATCAATTGCGGCAGCCTCTGATTGCTCAGGGCATGCATGTCGTGCCGGGAGCAGAGATCCATGTCTTCCAGGCAAAAGCAAAGTTCTCGGAAACCGGTGCTTTGATCGACGACATGACGCGTGACCGCCTCCGAGAGAGTTTGAATAATTTGATCGACATGGCCCTACGGCTCAGGAAGTAGATTTCAATGCCGTTTCCGCCATCGTGCCCAATGACGGGCGGCGAGGTTCGATGAGGAGTAGAACATGTCAGACCGTGTAATCGAAAAGCATATTTCTGCCGAGGAGCACATTGCATGGCTAACCTTGAACAGGCCTGAGAAGAAGAACGCGCTAAACAATGAGATGATGGATATGCTCATTGCTGATATCAACGAAATCAGCGATATGCAGGATATCCGGGTGATCGTGCTCGGTGCCAAAGGCGACAGCTTCTGCTCAGGCCTGGATCTCCATGACCTGCGTGCCGATCACGGAGCCTACAACCGGTTCGGTCGACCGAAATCAACGCCGGAGATAACACGCCTCCTGCGTCAGGCTCCACAGATCACGCTTGCTGCCGTGCAGGGTTATGCGCTTGGCGGCGGTCTGGTGCTGGTCAACGCTTGTGATATGGCCATCGCCGCTGATACGGCCCGCCTGGGGATGCCCGAGATTCTTCGCGGCTCCTACGGTATGGTCGCAACACCGACCCTGTTCCAGAGCGGAGTTCCCAAGAAGATCGCCTTTGGGGTGCAGCTTACCGGTCGCAATCTGACCGGTGAGGAGTCCGCGCGTTGGGGCCTGGTCAACGAGTGTGTGCCTGAAGCGCAATTGGCTGATCATGTTGATCAGTTGGCACGCGAACTCGCTTCCCGCCATCCTGTCGCGTTGGCGCACGCAAAGATCGCGGCCTATGCCGCCTGGGATCTCCCGTTCCATTTTGCGATGCAGGCTGATGAACAGATCAACCACCGCCAGCGCTACTATATCGACCCCATGGGAGACCTCGACGAATATCTGAAATCCCAGAAGGGCGGCGGAAATACAAGCTTTGTTCGTCCTGATGCCGAATAAGGGAGAACAAATTATGACGGCTAGTGTGAGAAGTACGCGGAACCTGCTCACTATAGGTCGCGGACTTGCCATTAATGCGGCGCGTCTTCCCAACAAGATGGCCGTTTCGAGTAAGATACAGGCGTTGACCTATTCCGAACTCGATGACGCGGCCAATCGACTGGCCAACCTGCTCGCCAGTCAGGGTGCGAGCCGGGGCCAGAACATCGGACTCATGGTTGGCAACAGCATTGAGCATGTCATCGCACTCTACGCCTGTGCCAGGCTTGGCGCAGCGGCAGTTGTGATCGACCCTAAATGGGTGGAGCGCGAGGTCGCCAACGCCCTTGAGCAATTCGACTGTGGCCTGTTTGTCGTGGACGAGGCTCTGTGCGCCGCGGACGTCGTTGCTAAGGCTAGAGTGGGTATCGCAACAATCCGGCTCAATTCCGCCGACCCCCGTGCACTCAACAAGCTCCTTGGCGGATTTCCCGATACCCAACCCGATAGCGGCGTTGAGGATGACGACATCTTTGTCATCATGCTGACATCGGGCACCACTGGTCAACCCAAGGGCTGTCTTTCGAGTCACCGGGTCTATTCGCATTCGGTCAGCATCGGCGCCATGGGCATGCCGGTCCGGGAACATGCAAAAGAATTGATCGTCGTCCCGATCTATTTGAATTCTGGCCGGTCGAGCCTGATCAGCCAGCTCTATGTCGGCGCCACTGTTTATCTGCGCGACCGGTTCGATCCGGCAGAGGCGCTCGAGCTAATCGAGAGCGAGCGTATCACGTGTCTCGCCCTGGCACCGCCGCAATGTGTGGCCCTGCTCCAGCATCCTGATCTTGAGCGGCGAGACACAAGTTCGCTTGAAATGCTACGCAAGGCGGGGTTGCCATTCGCTCTCCGCACCGTGCGCGAGATCATCGAACGCGTCACGCCCAATCTTTATCAGGGCTATGGCGGTACCGAGTTTTCGGCAGGAGCCCAGCTTTATCCGCAAGAGCAACTGACGAAGCTCGGAGCGGCGGGACGGGCCTTGCCGGGGGTTGAAATCGACATTGTCGATGATGAGCGCATTCCGCTTTCGCCTGGCGAACAGGGTGAAATCCGAGTTCGCAGTGCCTCGATCTGCCTTGGCTATTTTAATAACCCCGAACAGTCGGATGCGACATTCGAGGATGGTTGGTATTATTCCGGCGATCTCGGCAAGATCGATCAGGACGGCTACCTCTATGTAACCGGTCGCAAAAAGGACATGGTCAAGACCGGCGGCATCAACGTGTCGCCGCGTGAGATCGAGAACGTCTTTCTTGCCTTCCCGGAAGTCGAAGATGTGGCGGTAATCGGGGTTCCCGATGACAAGTGGGGTGAGGCGCTGAAGGCGCTAGTGGTGCTCGCAGATGGCGAAAGGCTCACTTATGAAGACATCGTGGAGCGGTGCGATGCCGTGCTGACACGCTACAAGATCCCGAAAACCGTCGACTTTGTCGCCTCGATTCCGCGTAATGCATTGGGCAAGATAACTGCGGATTTCATCGCTTCAATCGTCGAACCGGGGCGCGGTTAGACGTCCTTGGCGAGGAGGTCTTATGACCAAACCAGATCCAATCTCGAAGGCGAGTTGCTTTCGTGGACCGAACTGGATGGGCTATTGGTCAGATCGTTCAGACCGTTGGAACAGAGTGAGTCGCGAATTGGGAAATGCCCGCCCATGGCGGCATCTTATATTCCCGGATCGGATTCTAGCGACTTTTGATGGAGCAATAGTGCAATGAGTGCTGCGGGCAACGCCTACGAGAAACTGGAACTCTACATCGACGGGGAGTGGACCAGCGGAACCTCCGGAAAAGCGGAGGATGTGATTAATCCGGCGACCCAGGAAGTGCTCGGGGTCTTGCCGCATGCATCAATTGCCGATCTTGATCGTGCGCTTGATGCCGCCAAGAGGGGATTCGAGACTTGGCGACGCATGCAGGCGGGGGAGCGTGCGAAGATCCTGAAGAAGGCCGCCGAGTTGATGCGGGCCAATGCCGCTCGGATCGGGCGGATTTGTACGCTCGAGGAAGGCAAGGTTCTCGGCGAATCAATTTGGGAGGTCATGTTCACGGCGGAACGCCTCGAATGGCTGGC
>Ga0102851_10003250_pt1 | contig 10069 bp, 9 predicted proteins | sample Mud3Dept3metaG_FD_79558 | JGI IMG/M metagenome (GOLD analysis project Ga0102851, IMG submission 79558) | Freshwater wetland microbial communities from Ohio, USA, analyzing the effect of biotic and abiotic controls - Mud 3 Core 4 Depth 3... | ecosystem: Environmental > Aquatic > Freshwater >...
CAGGCCGTGGCAGTCCCAGCCGCCCTTGCGCGTGACGTGCCTGCCGCGCATCGTGTGGAAGCGGGGGAAGATGTCCTTGAAGACGCGGCTCAGGACATGGTGCGTGCCCGGGCGGCCGTTCGCCGTGGGCGGGCCCTCCCAGAACACGTACTCCGGCGCGCCCTCGCGGCGGCGCAGCGACTCGGGATCCGTATGTGCATCGTGGCTGGCGAGGCTCTCGCGCATCCGGGCGATCAGCGCGTCGCGCCCGATGTCGCCGCGGGCCACGCCCACCACGATCTCGGGCAGGCGCCCGCGCCGCTCGAGGTTCTCGAGCGCGGGGAAGATCTTCTTGTAGGCGAGGTCGCCGGTGATTCCGAAGATCACCAGCGCATCGCTCAGTGCCGGGTTGGAGGTTCGCAAGTCTGGCCTTTACGCGGGTGGCGCGGGACCGGCCACGGTCCGGTCCGGATACCGGCTTTCCCCGCGGCTTGCAAGCCCCGCCCGCCGCCCGGCGCGCTAGAGCGTCTGGATGATCTGCAGCAGGTAACTCTTACCCACGAAGACCGCCATGCTCGCCACGCCCTTCACGACCTCCGGCCGCTTCATCAGGAAAGCCGCCGCCGCCGCGAGGCCGGTCCACCACCGTCGCCCGGAATCCAGCTGCTGCATTTTCGTCTCCCGCCTTCGGATAATTTCAATGCCGACGGTGAGCAGGCTAGCGAGCCGTTGTATCGTGGCGATGTCCGCGAGTGAGCGGTCGTGTACCGGTCTGTAACAGCCGCCCGCCCGAGCCCCAGTCCCGGCGAACCGACAATGCCCGCGAATCTCTCCCCCGAGTACAAGGCCGCTGCCGACGCATTCCGCAAGGCCCGCGAACCGCTGGAGCGGCTCGAGCACCTGCGCGAGATGCTGCGCGTGATCCCGAAGCACAAGGGCACGGACCACCTGCAGGCCGACCTCAAGCGCCGCATCAAGGAGCTGGACGAGGAAATCGCCGGTCCGCGCAAGGGCGGCGCGCGGGGCGGACCGGCGCTGATGGTGCGACCCGAGGGCGCCGCGCAGATCGCGCTGGTGGGCCCCCCGAACAGTGGCAAGTCACTGCTGCACGACCGGCTCACGGGCTCCGGAGCCCGCAGCGGTCCGTATCCCTACACCACCCAATACCCCGAGCCCGGCATGCTGCGCTGGGAGGACGTGCACTTCCAGCTCGTGGACCTGCCGGCTGTTGCCGCCGGGCATCCGTTGCCGTGGCTTGCTGGCAGCCTGCAGACCGCGGACGGCTGCCTGCTCGTCGTCGACCTGGCCGATCCCGACTGCCTGCAGCAGGTCGCCGCCGTGCAGGCGGAACTCGCCCTGCGCAGGACCAGCCTCGTGACCCGGTGGCCCGTCGAGACGGGCACGTCCGACGTCGCGGCGAGCGTGCCCGCGACGGACGAAGACGTGTTCGCGCTTGGGCTGCCGACGCTGCTGCTCGCCAACAAGGCCGACCTGCTCGAGCACGCCGAGACCGACCTCGAGGTGTTGGCCGAACTCGAGGAGCCGCATTTCCCCGTGATGCTGGTCTCGGCGCAGACCGGGCGCGGGCTCGGCGAACTCGGGTCCTGGCTCTGGCGCGCGCTCGGCCTGATCCGCGTGTACCCGAAGGCGCCGGGCAAGCCCGCGGAGCGCGACCGTCCGTTCACGCTGCGGGCCGGCGAGCAGACGGTGGGGATGCGGCTCGGCTGGTGCACCGCGACATGGCGCGCACCCTCAAGTTCGCGCGCATCTGGGGACGCTCGGTGACGGCCGATGGGCAGCACGTGGGGCGCGAGCATCGACTCGCCGACGGCGACGTGCTCGAGCTGCACGCGTAACCCCACGCAGCCGGGTCATAATGCGTCATGGCCGAACGCCGCCCCATCGCGACGCGTGAGACGGGCTGGGCCAGGGCCCTCGCCGCGGGCATCGCGCGCACGGGCCTCAGTGCGAACGCGATCTCGGTGCTGGGCGCGGCGTTCGCGGTGGCTGCCGGCGCGGCGCTGCTGCTGTCGGACAGTCCCACCTGGCGCGCTGCGCTCGTGCTCGCGGCCCTGGGCATCCAGTTGCGCCTGCTGTGCAACATGCTCGACGGGATGGTGGCCGTCGAGCACGGCCACGCCACGCCCGAGGGGGCGCTCTACAACGACGTCCCCGACCGCATCGCCGACACCGTGATCCTGGTTGCCGCTGGTCACGCGGTGGCGGCGGGCCCGTGGAACCCGATGCTCGGGTGGGCCTCGGCGGTCATGGCGATGTTCACCGCCTACGTGCGCGTGCTGGGCGGCGCGCTCGGCACGCCGCAGTTCTTCATCGGGCCGCAGTCGAAGTCGCAGCGCATGGCGGTGCTGACGGGCGCCGCGCTCCTCGGGGCCGTGATGCCGTCGCCGGTGCTGGCCGGCCGGGTGATCACCCTGGCGCTGGTGATCGTCCTCGTCGGGTCCACGGTCACGGTGGTGCGACGCGTGCTGCGCGTCGCGCGGGAGCTGCGCTCGCGTGCTGCTTGAGACGCTCGTCTCGGCGCTGCTGCGCGGCACCTGCCGGCTGGTCACCGGCGCGCAGCCGCGCTGGCTCTGCGATCCGCGCGTCCTCCGGCCGCGGGTGTACTTCGCCAACCACTGCTCGCACCTCGACACCGTCGTCGTCTGGAGCACCCTGCCCGATGCGCTGCGCGAGCGCACCCGTCCGGTGGCGGCCCGCGACTACTGGCGCCACGGCGCCGTGCGGCGCTTCATCGCGCATCGCGTGTTCGACGCGCTGCTGATCGATCGCAAGGCCGCGGAGGGCGCGGAACTCATCGCGCGCCAGCGCCAGGAGACGCTCGAAGCGATGACCGCGGTTCTCGACGCCGAGCGCTCGCTGATCCTCTATCCGGAAGGGACGCGCGGCAGCGGCGAGGCCGTGCAGCCCTTCCGCGCCGGGCTCTACCACCTCGCGAAGGCGCGACCCCGGGTGCCGCTCGTGCCCGTCTACCTCGGCAACCTCGCGCGCATCCTGCCCAAGGGAGCCGCGTTGCCCGTGCCGATGCAGGGCCAGGTCGTGTTCGGCCCGGAGATGCACCTCGCCCCGGGCGAGGAGAAGCAGGCGTTCCTGGAGCGTTGCCGGCAGGCGATGCTCGAACTGGGGGAGGGGCGGGCATGAAGCTGCTGGCGGACCGCGAACTGGTGTGGCTGATCGGCGGGATCCTCGCGTTCCTCGCCGTGGCGACCGTGATCGCGCAGGTGCTGAAGGCCCGTGCGACATCGGAGTCAGCCCGGGCCACGGTCGACAACCTCGTGGCCCGTATCCGCGCGTGGTGGGCGATGGTCGTGGTGTTCGGCATCGCGATCGCGACCGGCGGCTACGGCTCGCTGGTGATGTTCGCGATCGTGTCGTTCCTCGCCCTGCGCGAGTTCATGACGCTGCTGCCCACGCGCCGCGCCGACCACCGCGCGATGCTGTGGACGTTCTTCCTGTTCCTGCCCGCGCAGTACTACTTCGTCGCCACCGGCTGGTACGGCATGTTCGCGCTGTTGATCCCGGTGTACGCCTACCTGCTGCTGCCCTCGGTGCTGGTGCTGGCGGGCGACACCGAGGACTTCCTCGCGCGCACCTCGCGGCTGCAGTGGGTGCTCATGATCTGCGTGTTCTGCGTCAGCCACGCCCCGGCGCTGCTGATGCTCGAGATCCCGGGCTACGCGGGCGAGGGCGCCAAGCTGCTGCTTTTCCTGGTGGTCGTGACGCAGGTGTCGGACGTGCTGCAGTACACGGTCGGCAAGCTCATCGGCAAGCGCAAGGCGGTGCCGAGCGTGAGTCCCAACAAGACGGTCGAGGGCTACCTCGGCGGCGGCGGGCTCGCCGTGCTGGTCGGCACGGGACTGTGGTGGGCGACGCCTTTCGCGCCGTGGCAAGCGGCGCTCCTGTCGGTCGTGATCGTGATCGCCGGCATCGCGGGCGGGCTGGTGATGTCGGCCGTCAAGCGTGACCGACATGTGAAGGACTTCGGGGCACTGATCCCCGGGCACGGTGGCGTGCTCGATCGCATCGATTCGCTGTGCTTCTCGGCGCCGCTCTTCTTCCACCTCACGCGCTTCTATTTCACCTGAGCCATGTGGCTCGTGGCGGCAGCGGCCTGGGGTCTGGCGGAGGCGACGCTGTTCTTCATCGTGCCCGACGTGCTCCTCACCTGGCTCGCCGCGTTCCGTCCGCGCATTGCCTGGCCCGCGCTGGCCGCCTGCCTCGCCGGCGCGCTCGCGGGCGGCGTCGTGATGTACCTCGCAGCCGTGGATTCACCGGGGCGCATGCGGGTCCTGCTCGATGCGGTCCCGGCAGTGAGCAGCGGCCTCGTGGAGGAGACCGGGGCGGCGCTCGAGGCCGACTACGGCCGCCAGATGCTGCGCGCGGGATTTTCCGGCGTGCCGTACAAGATTCTGGCGGTGCAGTCGGGCGCGCAGGAGCGGGGCCTCGCGACGTTCCTCGGCTGGAGCGTGCCGGCACGGCTGTCGCGCTGGGTGCTCATCGTGCTGCTCGCGCGCGGCGTGGCCGGCGTCGTCCGCACGCGGGTGGCGAACGCCGACCGCGTGCTTTGGGCGCTGTGGGCCGCCGGGTGGGGTATCGTCTACGTCGTGTACTTCGCCGTGATGGGCTGGTGAGGGCGTGATCATCCCGCTGTGGTTCAAGCTCGCATACACGGCCTTCGTGCTGTACGTGATGGCCGTGTGGTGGAAGCACTACGGCTGGAAGAACTTCCTGTGGTTCTCCGACATCGCGTTCATCGGCGCAGTGCCGGCCATGTGGCTCGAAAGCGCTCCGCTGTCGAGCGTGCTCACCGTGGCCGTGCTCGTGCCCGAGCTGCTGTGGAACGTCGACTACGCCCTGCGGCTGCTGCTGCGGCGGCGGATCACCGGCCTCACCGACTATATGTTCGAGCCCGAGCGACCGCTGCTGCTGCGCGGCCTGTCGCTGTTCCACGTGCCGCTGCCGCTGGTGCTGCTGTGGCTCATCGCGGCCTACGGCTACGACGCCTCGGTGGGGCTGCCCGGTGCGGTGGCGCTCGCGGCCATCGTGCTGCCGTGGAGCCGGCTAGTCAGCACCTCGGAGAAGAACATCAACTGGACCTACGGCTTCGGCGCGCAGCGCGTGCGCTGGCCGGCCTGGGTCTTCGTGCCGGTGCTGTTCCTCGGCTTCGTGCTGTTCGTGTTCCTTCCCACGGACTGGCTCCTCCGACGCTTCGCTTGATCGGCGGCCGGCTGGCCCGGCATAATCCGCGTCAGCATTACGAAAGGGGTTCACGCCCCGCCAACCTGCCTTCCCGGGCAAGGTGGTGCGCGCCGCGAGGCGCGGATGCGGCCGGAAGGCAACGAAGCGGGTAAGAGCTTTCTGAACCCTCCGGCGCTCGACACGTGGCGCGGAGGATTTTTCGTTCCTGCCTCCCGCCCGTCGCGCGCCGCTCGTTTGACCCCCGGTCAGGTCTGCAACGCCCGCGTATGGGCCTGGAGGTTTGACCATGTCGCCGATGACGAATCCCTTGATCAGCTACTGGCGCCGGCTGCCGGCCGAGTCGCCTGCCGCACGACGCCGCGCACTGGAGACGCTACGCGAGCGGGTGCGCGACGGCCTCGAGCCTCGCTCCGCACTGCTGCCTTTCGCCCTCGGTGATGTGGACGACGCGGTCGTCCACGTCGCGACCCAGGCCTATGTCGTCTCGGCCGGAACGGCGCCGGAGCGGGCGACGGCGCTGACCGACGCGGCCGAGTGGGTGCGACGTGGCCTCTCGCTCAATCGGGGAGCGGTGTTCGGCGCGCTGCTCGCCCTTGAGGACGAGCGCGCCTGCGAGCGCCTGGCGTCGCTGCGACTGGGGCTGTCGGCCAGCGAGGTCGAGACCGCCTGCCGGGCGCTGGGTACGGTGCCCGGCGCGCTCGCCGCGCAGTTCCTCGCGGAATGGCTCGACCTGATCGCCGACGGTCCGCTGCCGCGGGAACGGGGTGCGCTGCTCGCCACTCTCGAGGGCCGCCGGGACGTGCGCGCGGCCTGAGCGCGAAGAGGGGCGGCCCCCGGGATCTCCGCGGACTGTCGGTCGCTTTCCGTCAGTTGCCAGCGGCCTGCAAGGAGGTGGTCGCCAGCGGGCGAATCGCGCCGAGCCACGACGCGGTGTCGCGCGGCTTGCGGTCCTCGAGCCAGTCGAACACGAGTTCGTGCCAGTGCACGCGCTGCACATAGGTGCGGGTCTCGTTGAACGGGATGTTCTCGACCCAGACGTCCGTCTCGAGCGGCGACGCCGGCAGCCAGCGCCGGGCGGCGGCCGGCCCGGCGTTGTAGCCCGCGACGGCCAAGGGCCGCTGCCCCTCGGCTCGGTCGATCAGGTCGCGCAGGAACGCGGATCCCAGTGGGATGTTGACCGACGGCTGCAGCAGGCTGCTGCGTGAAGGGGGCGGCAGCCCGGCCTTGCGCGCCGTGGTCTGCGCCGTCGCGGGCAGCAGCTGCATGAGTCCGAGCGCGCCCGCGCTCGAGGCGGCGTCGGCGCGGAACAGGCTCTCCTGACGAATCACCGCATAGATGAGCGACGGCGGCAGCCGGCTCGCCCGCGCGGCGCGGCGAACCTCATCGTCGAAGGGGCGCGGGTACAGCAGCTCGTAGTCGTTGAACAGGCCGAGGCTCGCCGCGGCCGCGATGGCCTGCAGGTGCCATCCCCAGCTCGAGGCGAGCCGCACCGCCTGCCGCTGTTGCTCAGGCGTAAACGCCTCGAAGGCGAAGCGCCACTCGAGGCTTGCCTCGCTCTGCATGCCACACAGGATCAGCTCGCGGGTGCGCACGAGGGCCGGGTCGGCGGCGACGCGGGCGAACTCGGCCGCGTTACTCGGCAACGGATCGAGGGTCGGGCTGAATCGCTGGCCCAGGCGTGCCGCGGCGAGTGCGGCGTACCAGTTGTCGGTCGGAACCACGGCCGCGTAGCCCGCGAGCGCCGCGTCGCGCTCGCCGAGCTTCTCGGCCGCCCGGGCCGCCCAATAGCGCCAGCGGGTCTGATTGCGCAGCGACTCGGGCATGGCCGAGAGGGCGGTCCGGACGCGCGCCCAGTCGCCGGCCCAGAGCGCGGCGCGCACTTGCCACTCGTGGGAGCGTTCGTCGAAGTCGTCGGGGTGTCCGAGCGCGAAGAATTCGAGCGACCGTGGCAGCCGGCTCCACGAGAGCGCCTGCGCCACCGCGAGCGCGAACGGACTGGCCGCCCGGGCGTCGAGCGCACGGGCCTGGAGCAGAGCCGGGTAGCGCGCGGCGGCGGCTTCGGCGTCGGCGCGCGCGAAGCGCTTCCAGCCGTCGAGCAGGGCGGCCGGCTCCACCCCGCGCGCGGGGTGCGTGATCAATGCCTCGATCGACGACCGCGGCTGCTCGATGAGCGCCGCCCACTGCTCGATCGGCGCGGCACGCTCCGCCGGTAACGACCGGGCGAGATAGCGCGCGAGGCCGGCGTCGCCGGCCGCGAGGGCGAGTCGGGCGCGCCGCTCGACGAGTTCCGGAGATAGCAGCCCCTGCGCCCGCAGCCAGTCGAAGGCGGGGTCGCAGGCGGAAGGCAGGCTGCTGGGATTCAGGTAGACCTCGGTAACGGCCTCGGCGAGCCCCTCGACCCGCCCGAGCGCCACCCGGGCGGCCAGGGTGTTGCAGCGCGCGGCCGCGGCGGTATCGACGTCCTCGCGGTAGGCGGCAAGGTAGGGTTCCCACGCCATGCGCTGGGCCAGCGACATGAGCCAGCTGCGGCGCAACGAGCGGGCGACCGGGGCGTTGCCGTGGGTGGCAAGGAAGGCCTCGATGCTGCCGGCGGCGGCCGGGTCGTCGAGGCGCAGCTGCAGCCGGCTCGCCTGCAGGTACGGGTAGAGCGGGTAGGCCCGAAGCGCTGCGCTGTCCTCGGCCGCCGGCGCCGAGGTCGGCACCCCGACGCGCTGGTAGGCGGCCATGAACTCGCTGCGGGCGTCGGCGAACGGGTCGGCCTGCGCAGTCCCGAGGACGGCGACCAGGAGCAGGGTGCTGGCCAGCCTGGCTTGGTGACGGATCATGCGTGGAGTTTACCGGTCCGACCGGTGGCCAATCTCGGAAACCCCTGTTAACAATCCTGTTGCGGTGCCGCAAACTGCGGCTCACGCCCGCGTGAACCCATCGAAGGGAGAACTGCTCATGCTCTACACCGGACCCGCTTTCAGCGCCACGGCGCTGGGCGACGGCATCGTCGAACTGAAATTCGACCTGGCCGGCGACTCCGTCAACAAGATGAATGCCACTGCCTTGAGGGACTTCGACGCGGCCACCCAGGCCATTGCCAGGGCGCCCGACGTCAAGGGCGTGATCCTCACGTCGGGCAAGCCCGTGTTCATCGTGGGCGCTGACATCACCGAGTTCACGGGCATGTTCGCGGCAGGCGAGCAAGGAGTCGTCGACTTCTGCCTCGCGGGCCACAAGCTGTTCGCAGCCTTTGAGGACCTGCAAGTGCCCAAGGTCGTCGCGATCAACGGCGTCTGCCTGGGCGGCGGCCTGGAACTCGCGCTCTGCTGCGAGTACCGCGTGATGTCCACGGCAGCGACCGTCGGGCTCCCCGAAATCAAGCTCGGCATCTTCCCGGGCCTCGGCGGCACGGTGCGTCTGCCGCGCGTCATCGGCATCGACAACGCGGTGGAGTGGATCGCGACCGGCTCCGACAAGAAGCCCGACGCGGCGCTCAAGGACGGCGCCGTGGACGCCGTGGTCGCGCCTGAACAGCTGCGCGACGCCGCGCTCGCGATGGTGAAGGAGGCGATCGCCGGCAAGCTCGACTGGAAGGCGAAGCGCGCCGAGAAGCTCGCCCCCGTCAAGCTCAACGCCCTCGAGCAGATGATGGCGTTCACGAGCTCGATGGCGGTGGTGGGCGGCAAGGCCGGCCCCAACTACCCGGCGCCCATGCTCGCGATCAGGAGCATGCAGGAGTCGGCCACCAAGGGCCGCGACGACGCGCTCGCCATCGAGGCGAAGTACTTCGCGAAGGCAGCCGTCACGCCGCAGGCCAATGCGCTCATCGGCTTGTTCCTCGCGGACCAGGCGGTGAAGAAGGCCGCGGGCGCCTGGGCCAGGAAGACGGGCAAGGAGATCAACCAGGCGGCCGTGCTCGGCGCCGGCATCATGGGCGGCGGCATCGCCTACCAGAGCGCCTCCAAGGGCCTGCCGATCATCATGAAGGACATCCGCCCGGAGGCGCTCGACCTCGGCATGGGCGAGGCCGGCAAGCTGCTCTCCAAGCAGGTCGAGAAGGGCAAGACCACGGCGGAGGCGATGAGCGCCACGCTGGCGCGCATCCGCCCGACGCTCAACTACGGCGACTTCAAGGACGTCGACATCATCATCGAGGCCGTGGTCGAGAACCCGAAGGTCAAGAAGGCTGTGTTCGCCGAGGTCGAGGGGCTGGTGCGCGAGGACACGATCATCGCCTCGAACACCTCGACGATCTCGATCGACTTCCTCGCTGAAGGCCTCAAGCGCCCGCAGAACTTCGTCGGCATGCACTTCTTCAACCCGGTGCACATGATGCCGCTCGTGGAGGTGATCCGCGGCGGCAAGTCGTCGGACGAGGCGGTGGCCGCGACGGTGAAGCTGTCGCAGAAGATGGGCAAGACGCCGGTGGTCGTGAACGACTGCCCGGGGTTCTTCGTCAATCGCGTGCTGTTCCCGTACTTCGCCGGCTTCCACCTGCTGCTGCGCGACGGCGCCGACTTCCAGGCCGTGGACAAGGCGATGGAACGCTTCGGCTGGCCGATGGGCCCGGCCTACCTGATGGACGTCGTCGGCATGGACACCGCCGTGCACGCCGCGGGCGTCATGGCCGAGGGCTTCCCCGATCGCATGAAGCCGGACTTCGAGAACACCACCGGCGTGCTGGTCGGGCACAAGCGCTACGGCCAGAAGACCGGCAAGGGCTACTACACCTACGCGCCCGACAAGAAGGGCAAGCCGAAGAAGAGCCCGGACCCCGAGACGTACGAGCTGATCAAGGGCGTCGTCGCGCCGAGCAAGGAGTTCGCGCCGGACGAGATCGTGGCGCGCTGCATGGTGCCGATGGTCAACGAGGTCGCCCGCTGCC
>Ga0102851_10003251_pt1 | contig 10068 bp, 9 predicted proteins | sample Mud3Dept3metaG_FD_79558 | JGI IMG/M metagenome (GOLD analysis project Ga0102851, IMG submission 79558) | Freshwater wetland microbial communities from Ohio, USA, analyzing the effect of biotic and abiotic controls - Mud 3 Core 4 Depth 3... | ecosystem: Environmental > Aquatic > Freshwater >...
GCAACAGGTAATTGAAAAATGGAGAAGTTACACCACCGGAAGAGAAAGGTAGCTTCCTTTACCATGAACCGCTTGCGCCGCCACCTCCAAAGCTGCCGCCTCCAAAACCTCCAAACCCCCCTCCTCCACCACCGGAGAATCCGCCCCAGCTGCCGCTGTGCGAACTCCGTCCGGAATTCATCATTGTGAGCAACATCCACAGAGGTAATCCTTTATCGCTGATATGTTTTTGATTTTTTCCTCCGCTGCTGCGCATGAACATGATGATTATTAAAAATATTATGAAAATGATAAAAGGAGTTAACCCACTTAAATCATTTTTCTTTTTATACTGGTCAGCTTTAAACTCACCACTGGCCAGCTTCATTAAAGTCGTAGTGGCTTTGTCGAGTCCGCCAAAGTAATCACCTGTCCTGAATGCCGGAAGAATCTCATAATCAATAATTTCCCCGCATGTTATATCCGGAATTGCGCCTTCCAGGCCATAACCCTGTTCAATAGCGACGTGTCCCGGTTCAGCCTCAGTTTTAGGTTTAATAAGTATAAGCATACCATTATCAAGCCCTTTTTGTCCAATTCCCCAGCTTTGCGCCAGACGTTGTGCATAATCTGCCACGTCGTATCCTTGCAGGTCATTTACTGTAACAACAGCGATCTGTGTCGAGGTGGAATCATCAAAAGCAACAAGCTTACTTTCAAGGGCATTGACCTCCTGGGCTTTCAGCATCCCGGCAAAGTCATTTACAAGCTTCGGGGGATAAGGTTTTGGCGGGAAATCCTGTGCAGTGATATTCTCTGTAATCAGAGCAAGGAGAAACAGGGTCCTGAATATTTTCGAAATATGTTTCCTGATCATTCAATTCCTGTTTTAAATGTGTCATCAAATGAGATATCGTCAGGAAGTTCATTGATATCATTTTTCTGATAAGGAAAATATTCTTTAAGTTGCAATCCTGCCATAAGTATCCCATTTACAAGGCCTTCAGTAAATTTCCCTTCGCTGAAATGTTTTTCAAGAAGTTTCTTAATTTCATTCCAGAAATTTTCAGGCACTTTGGTATTTATCCCATAGTCACCTATGATTGCGAACTTTCTGTTGGTAAGTGCCAGATAAAACAAGACACCGTTCCTGCTATCTGTTTTGTGCATACCGATTTTTTTAAATATCCATGCAGCTCTGTCGAGCACGTCTCCTTTAATTCCCGTTTCAATATGAACTCTTATTTCTCCTGAAGTAGCCTCTTCAGCTTCGATAATTGCACCAAGTATATTAGCTTGCTGCTCTTCTGTAAAAAACGTTGAAGCTTTCATGTAATTCAGCAAGTGAAATATCAGAATTGTACCTGCGGTGCTTTTTCAGCTCCTTCCATAGATTCAAAATAAGGTCTTGCTGAAAATCCAAACATCCCGGCAATTATGCTCTGTGGAAACCTTTTGATATATACATTAAATGATTGAGCCACCTCATTGAATTTTCTCCTTTCAACCGATATCCGGTTTTCTGTTCCTTCAAGTTCCACCTGGAGATCCCTGTAGTTTTGTGTTGCTTTAAGTTCGGGATAGCGCTCAACGACAACCATGAGTCTTGAAAGAGCAGAGCTCAGCTCACCCTGTGCAGCCTGAAACTGTTTCATGTTTTCAGCAGTCATTTTGGTCGGATCAAGTGTAACCTGTGTTGCTTTTGCCCTTGCTTCGATGACTTTTGTAAGGGTTTCCTGTTCAAAATTTGCAGCACCTTTTACAGTATTGACAAAGTTTGGAATGAGGTCTGCCCTCCGCTGGTACTGAGTCTCAACATTACCCCATTGACTTGTAACACCTTCCTGCAAAGTGATCATTCGGTTATAAGCTTTTGTACCCCATGAAATTACACCCAGGACAACAAGTGCCAGAAGAACTCCAATAATAATCCAGATAATACAACCTTTTTTCATTTTTTTGATTTTTAAGTTTTTATAAAGTTAATTAATATCAATTAAAAGAGGTGTATTTGACCGCAAAGTGCGCTAAGTTTTAGCAAGGTCCTTAAAAAGATCTTTGATAAAACTATTATTCACTTTCAGATTCTTTACAATTTTTGCGGTGAAAGCATCTTACGATTCTTAAGTTGGCATTATTTCTTAAATTTGTCAGTTAATTTCATTTTAAATGAGAACTATTGCCATCGTAGCGGGAGGTGATTCCCCTGAATTTGAAATCTCTGTAAAGAGTGCGAATGAAGTGCGTAAAGTTCTGTCATCCAATTACCTGGTCTATATTATTATGATCAGGGGTGCTAACTGGTACTGGGAAGATCAGAAAGGTCGTTACCATAACATCGATAAGAATGATTTTGCACTTGTAGTTGATGATAATCGTATCAGATTCGATGCGGTTTTCATAGCTATTCATGGCACTCCGGGTGAAAACGGACTCCTGCAGGGATACTTCGATATGATGAAGATTCCCTATACAAGTTGCAATGCTTTTTGTTCAGCTCTTACATTCAACAAACAAGCCTGTAAACTTTTTCTGAAAGAATATAAAATCCCGATGGCTGATGCAATTATGATACGTAAAAGTGATCATCCTGATCTGGATAAAATCGTTAAGCAAACGGGATTACCATGCTTTGTCAAACCGAATGACAGCGGATCGAGTTTTGGCGTTACCAAGGTGAAGAAAAGGGAAGATCTTATATCTGCAGTTGAAATGGCATTCAGGGAAAGTGATGAGATAATGATCGAAGCATTCATGAATGGCAGGGAAACGGCATGCGGAGTGGTAAAAACAAAATCCAGGACACTGGTAATGCCTGTGACTGAGATAATCAGCAAAAATGAGTTTTTCGATTATGAAGCAAAATATATTTCAGGTAAATCTGAAGAAGTTACCCCTGCCAGAATGCCGGTAAATATCACTGACAAAATACAGAATCTCAGTTTAAGAGTTTATGATCTTCTTGGCTGCAGAGGAATTGTCAGGGTTGATTTTATTGTTGTCGGAGATATGCCTTACTTTCTTGAAATTAACACCATACCCGGTATGACAGAGGAGAGCCTGATACCCAAACAGGCAAAGGCTGCCGGTATTAAACTCGAGACTCTCTATTCGATGGTAATTGAAGATTTGTTTACATAACGGCACAAAGGCTCAGTGGCACAAAGGCACAACGGTGCTTTGAGCCCTGAGCTATTAATTACCCTTCGCTTTCTTCAGTGCGCTGGTAGTTGTATAGTACTTAGTTATCATCCCCGGAACTTCCCACTCAGGAAGGTGTCCATCCTCCATATAATCAAGGAATCTGGCAGTTACCTGACCAAAATGCTCTTCATGTGACACCCTGTATTTTTTAGGAATGATAATCTTCAGGGTACTTTTATTAACCTGTTCTGTAAGAAGACTGTCATATGGTAATGATCTTAATGTCTCTTTCAGTTTTGAGGTCAAATCGTTCAATGTTGTCCCTTTAACATTCTCAATATAAAGTGTAGGAAGGAATTTCTCTTCAGCGCCCTGTCTGATCACAAGATCACATTTTGAACCGTGCATTACCGAATAATGCGTATCTCCCCCACCTGGAGGTGCCTGGTAATTCCAGGTAACCGATACTTTTGCCCATTTACCTTTCAACTGGTAGATCATTTCTCCATTGGCAAAGACATTTAGCTTTCCATCTTTTATATCCTTCTGAAGAAAATCGGGGAAATCATCAAATCCGGTTACTCCTTTAAATTCTTCTTTTGAAATGAGTGTCGGCCATCTTTTTGCTTCAGCCATATTGACATCAGCGGGGCTCAATGCCTGGTCCGGGAAACATTCCCACTGAACGAGATCAACGAGATGTGTGGTCACATCAACAATACCTTCTCCCTGTTGTTCGACATCAAAGAACCAGGCTGGACGAAGCAGGGAGGTACCTGAAACGATCTTTGAGAAATGGTGTACACTTACCTTGGTTACTGCAGGATCTTCCTTAGTACCGTTTGTCAGCTTCCCGAAAATATCTTCTTTCAGCGATAAGAGTTTTTGAAGGATAGTAGTGACTTCAAACCTTTCAGTCATTATATCGTAAAGGATAATTCCCTTCTCTTCCGCTGTACGAAAAGCCTGCTCAAGTTTAGGAAAGTCTTCTGGCAGGATTATCATAGGTTTATCAGCCAGCACATTCAGACCTGCATTAACTGATCGTGTAATATATTCAGCTTTTTTTCTGTTGTTACCTGATAATACTACAACATTACCAGGCCTGTCTTCAAGCATCTTTTCGAAGAAATCAGGTCCGGTGTAAACGATTTCATTCCAGTTTGTGGGATTAACAGTACGATTATTATACGATTTTATCCTGTCCAGATGTTGAAGATAATCAGGCCCTTCCGGGGCATATACATAAACTTCAGGGGAAACCTGATCATACATTGTCTTCTGGACAAGGGCTGCATGAAAATGGCCCGGATCTACCGTTATTAGGTGTACACGATTTTTATTTTCCATAGAATCTACTGATTTTTCACCTGATTGCTTTTTAGATCCTCCCGATCCGCAGGAGGTAAGGATTAACGCTGAGAGAATTATTAAAAAGAATTTTTTCATTTTCTGAAGTTTTATTTATTATAGTTTAAAGTGTGTAAGGTACTTAAATTTGAGTTTATATTTGCTATTAAATATTCTTGTTATGAATGTTTTAATCTGAATTTTTTAACAATTATAGTTTCATTGTCTCCAGCCTGTACGAATCAATAGGTTCGCAAGTACAAATAAGGTTTCTGTCCCCATAACCATCGTCAATACGGCCGACTGAAGGCCAAAACTTATTTTCGACAATCCATCCGGCCGGAAATGCTGCTTTCTGACGTTCATAACTATGGTTCCATTCATTGGCTGTGACCACTCTAACGGTATGAGGTGCGTTGTGAAGGACATTATCCATTTTATCAGCTTTACCGTCCTTAATCTCCTGGATCTCACCCCATATAGACTTCAAAGCATCAATAAATTTATTCAGTTCCTGAAGTGACTCAGATTCAGTAGGCTCTACCATCAATGTACCGTGTACCGGGAATGATAGTGTCGGAGCGTGGAAACCATAATCCATTAATCGTTTGGCAATATCAGATTCGGTAATTCCTGCTTCGGTTTTAAAGTTCCTGCAATCAAGTATCAGTTCGTGTGCGACAAAACCTGTTGTACCGGTATAAAGAGTCTTGTACCAGTCTTTCAATGAGGCAGAGATATAATTCGCATTCAGGATAGCGTATTTTGTCGCCTGTGTCAGGCCATCCGGACCCATCATCATCACATAGCCATGTGAAATTGTAAGTACATGACCACTGCCAAATGGAGCTCCTGCAACGGCAGTTGTTCCATGGACACCTCCTGTATTAATTACCGGATGAGATGGCAGAAATTCAGTCAGTTTGTCATTTACAAGTATTGGTCCCATGCCCGGACCGCCTCCTCCGTGAGGTATTGCAAAAGTCTTGTGAAGGTTTAAATGACATACATCAGCCCCGATATACCCGGGACTTGTAAGCCCCACCTGGGCATTCATATTTGCTCCATCCATATAAACCAGTGCACCATTAGCATGTATTATATCTGTCATCTCAGTCACTGCTGCTTCGAAGACGCCATGGGTTGAAGGATAGGTAATCATAAACGCAGCAAGATTTGTCCTGTTTTCCTCAGCCTTCTTCTTTAGGTCTTCAATATTAATATTGCCTTTGTCGTCGCACTCAACAACAACAACCCGCATGCCTGCCATAACAGCACTGGCCGGATTTGTCCCGTGGGCCGAAGATGGAATAAGGACTACATTCCTCTGACTGTCACCTCTGTTTTTATGATATTTCCTTATGACCATTAATCCGGCATATTCCCCGGCAGCGCCTGAGTTAGGCTGAAACGAAATGGCTGAAAAACCTGTTATCTCCTTTAATGCATCACCCAGCTCTTCCATCATCTGATAGTATCCTTCTGCCTGGTCCTTTGGAACAAAAGGATGGATATTGGCAAATTCAGGCCAGCTCATTGCAAACATTGATGATGCCGGATTCAGCTTCATAGTACATGAACCAAGAGATATCATACAGTGAGTCAGGGAGAAATCTTTTCTTTCAAGCATCTTGATATAGCGCATCATTTCCGTTTCGCTGTGATAACGGTTAAAAGTTGCTTCTTTAAGAAATGATGATTTTCTGAGGAATTTTTCCTCATTGCAATCACAGTCACAGAATGCTTTAACCGGATTATGTTGCTTCCCGGCTGCCCGCGCAAAAACTTCCAGGATAGCATTAATATCGCTGAATGAAGTTATTTCATCGGTACTTATATTTACCAGGTTTTTGTCGGGATAGAAGAAATTAATGCCGGCAGCTTCGCTGAGTTTTTTAATTTCACTCCGGGAAATACCAGCCGGCAACTGAATTCTTATCGTATCAAAAAAACCGGAATTCTGTTGTTTAAATCCAATATCTTTGAGAGCGCAACTTAGTGTGCAGGCTGATTTGTGGATATGATTAGCGATGTTTCTCAGACCTTCAGGTCCGTGATACTGTGCATACATTCCGCTCATTGTTGCAAGAAGAGCCTGTGCGGTACAAATGTTGGAAGTAGCTCTTTCCCTTTTAATATGCTGTTCCCTTGTCTGCAGAGCCATTCTTAATGCTTTGTTTCCCTGTGCATCAACTGAAACTCCGATGATTCGTCCGGGCATACTCCGTTTCAGTTCATCTCTTGTCGCAAAAAATCCTGCATGAGGTCCTCCGAAACTCATTGGAAGACCAAACCGCTGATTTGATCCCACAACAATATCTGCTCCCCATTCACCCGGAGGCGTCAGTATAGCAAGACTAATAAGATCAGCTGCCACTCCAACAAGTGCTCCAACTGAATGCGCATTCACAACAAATTCCTTATAATCCCTGATCTGACCTGAAGCAGCAGGAAACTGAACAAACGCACCGAAGAACATATCATTGAAAACCACTTCATTATATTTACCTGTAATTAGTTCTATACCAAGTGGTTCTGATCTTGTAGTTATAACATCCAAAGTATGCAGGAAAATATCTTCATCAACGAAGAACTTATTTGCCCCTGCTTTTACAGCTGTACGTGACCTGGCATTGAACATCATAATCATTGCTTCTGCTGCTGCTGTGGACTCATCCAGAAGAGAAGCATTAGCTATTTCCAGACCGGTCAGTTCGATTATCATGGTCTGAAAATTCAGGAGGGCTTCGAGACGGCCCTGGGAAATCTCAGCCTGATAAGGGGTATATGATGTATACCATGAAGGGTTTTCAAGAACATTCCGGATAACTACCGACAGAGGAGCAACGCCATAATAACCCTGCCCGATAAATGAACGGAATATTTTATTTTTTGCCCCCAGCCTTTTAATATGATTCAGGTATTCATATTCGCTCATTGCTTCGGGAAGCTTAAGCGGATTCTTAAGTCGTATATTTTTGGGAACAGCCTGATCAATTAACTGATCAAGTGAATCGGTCCCGATGACTTTAAGCATCTGCGGCAACTCATTATCCCGTGGACCATTATGCCGGTTTACAAATTTATCGTATGACATTGGAAAGATTTTATCTGATTAACAATATATGAATATTTCGTTAATTGTTTTTCTGAAAGTAATTTCTATGATCTATGCATGACTGACTCAGGCAGATGGCTGCTGGTGGTTGCAGGATGCTGATTGCTCGTCTCATTTAAAATATGGATTAGTTTTCATTTCCGTCTCAATGGTTGTTGAATCTCCATGACCGGGGTAGACTATTGTCGATGGAGGAAGAACGAATAATTTACTCTTAATGGATTGAATAAGAGTATCATAATCGCCCCCAGGAAGGTCTGTCCTTCCAATGCTTCCGGCAAAAAGTGCATCTCCTGTAAAGACAACCTTATCTTCTTCACAGTAAAAAGCAAGGCTTCCGGACGCATGACCCGGTACGTGCAGCACTTTCAATTTTACAGAACCGAATGATATAATCTGGCTGTCATTTAAAAATCCTGCAGGTTCAGGCGGGATATCCATTTTCAGCCCAAATAACTGAGCATGAAATAGTGCATCTCTTCTGTTCATATCTTCGTTCCGGTGACAGTAAGGTCCAAGTTTATACTTTTCAAGAAACAGCTTATTACCGAAAATATGATCGAGATGACAGTGTGTATTCAGTAACAGAACAGGTTCAAGGTCTTTCTTCTCAATAAAACCGGTTAATTTTTCAAATTCATGTCGTGTATAGCAGCCACAATCGATAACCGCACATTTTCGAGCCTCATCAGCAAGGATATAAGTATTAACTTCTATGGGTGAAAAAACAAGTTTAAAAATTTCCATTTCTGATTATTTTCCGTTAACAACGCCTCTTAATAACGGGACAAAAACATAATATCCATGAGATGAATAGTCAAAAGTATCTTCTCCTGTCCTCTTTACCAGAGTCATTACCTGTGTTGAACTGTCACCCAGGGGAACCACAAGCCTGCCTCCTGTCTTAAGCTGTTTTAAAAGGACATCGGGTACTTCACTTGCCGCAGCTGTAATGATTATACCGTCAAATGGTCCGTAATTAGGTTTCCCTTCATAACCGTCACCATAAAAGAAATCAGCTGAATAGCCAAGTGCGGTAAGAGTCGATTGAGCCTTCAGGTTCAATTCCCTGAAACGTTCAATTGTATAAACCTTTGCACCCATCTCGGCAAGTATTGCAGCCTGATAACCAGAGCCTGTACCTATTTCAAGAACCTTATCCCTTTTTCTTACCTGCAGCAAAGAGGTCTGAACCGCTACGGTATACGGCTGAGAAATTGTCTGCCCGGAGGAAATAGGAAAGGCTTTGTCAACATATGCATGGTTCAGAAATGCAGGATCCATGAAGATATGTCTGGGAACAGTGCCAATTGCCCTTAAGACCTCCTCATCAGTAATTCCTTTTTGCCTCAGTTCCTGAACCAGTTTTTTCCTCTTGCCTTTAGCCTCAAAATCATCAATCATATAATTTCGGGAGAATCAGTTTTAAAGTAGCAAAAATAGAAAAATTGTTATACAGGATTAACGAATGATATCACAGGTTGATAAATTGTTTATATCCTGATTAAAGTATTTGTCATTCTGTGTTTAACTCTTCCCATAACATAAAAAAATTTTATCTTTAGCCTTCAATGGATATTTTTCTGATTATTTATTCCTGATGGCAGATACGGAATCCATAAAAAAAAATATAAATACTGATACCCGGGATAACAGGATAACATTACCGGGAATAATCAAGCAAATCTTTGATATTTCAGTTGCACTTCTGTTGCTGATTTTTCTAAGCCCGCTTATTTTATTTCTATATATAATTATCAGAGCTTCAGGGAAAGGGCCTGTAATTTATACCCAGGACAGGATAGGGAAAAACGGCAAACCGTTTGTCATTTATAAATTCAGGTCAATGAAAAATAATGCTGAAACCGAGGCTCCTATGTTATCAGGATTAACCGAAGACAGGATTACCCGCATAGGACGGGTTTTAAGAAAATACAGGATTGATGAGATCCCGAATTTTTTTAATGTGTTAAAGGGGGATATGTCAATTGTCGGTCCGAGACCTGAACGTCAGTTTTTTATTGACCAGATTGTAATAAAAAATCCTGATTTCAAAGAACTTCTCAGGGTTAAACCCGGCATTACCTCGTGGGGACAGGTTAAATACGGATATGCTTCCAGCGTCGATGAAATGCTGGAAAGGCTTAAATATGATCTGTATTACATTAAGAAAAAATCATTGTTGTTTGACTTAAAGATCATTCTATATACCCTAGGGACAATTGTGAAAGGGAAGGGACTATAGGACAGAAGAGTGAGAGTGAGAGTGAGAGTGAGAGTGAGAGTGAGATCGAAGCGATGAGAGGATTGACTCGTCCTGAAAAAAGTTTACAGATTAATAATTAAATACTGATGTCAATGCCTTTCCATCCGTTTTGATAATATGCCTGCCTAGTAACTCCAAACCAACCACATAGCTTGGCTAATCCTATGTGCGGAAAATTACTTTTCATTTCTTCAATGGTTTGGTATTGAGC
>Ga0102851_10003252_pt1 | contig 10062 bp, 7 predicted proteins | sample Mud3Dept3metaG_FD_79558 | JGI IMG/M metagenome (GOLD analysis project Ga0102851, IMG submission 79558) | Freshwater wetland microbial communities from Ohio, USA, analyzing the effect of biotic and abiotic controls - Mud 3 Core 4 Depth 3... | ecosystem: Environmental > Aquatic > Freshwater >...
AGCAGGTCACCACGACGCTGGATATATTTGCGGCGGCGACTGCGCCGGTGTTGCTGCTCGCGGTGCAGGTTTGGCCGGTGGGCTGGGTCAGAACGGTGACGGCATAGGCCGTGCCGTCCGCGAGCTTCGTGCTGAACGTGAAGGCGCCGCTGGCGCTGATGCCAAGACTGTCGCCGCCGTTGTTCTGCAATACGAGTCCGGTGCCGGTCAGTCCGGAGACGGTGCCGCCGATGGCATAGGTCGGTGCCGGAGCAGCGGTTGTGCTATTACCCCCGCTGCTGCACGCGGCAAGCAGGAGCAGTGCTGCGGGTGCCAGGTACCGCAGTCTATAAACAAGCTGGGCGGGTTTGATATGCATTCGGGTTACCTCTCTCATTTGATGATCACGGGATCGCTATGAAACGCGACAGCCCAAAATTGTAAAGCATTGCAAGAACCCCCTCAAACGGGGGCGCAAATTCAGGCTGAAAAGCACGGTCGCCCACTGGCATTGCGATGAAACCCCGCGCGCCGACTGTCTGCTGCAACAGCGCGGCGGAATCAATCATTTTCCAGGTACCAGTAGGATCTGTATCGGCTGCCGGTGGGGTTGATCACCACCTCGCTGCCCTGTAACGCGGAAGCGTTGGCTGCATCCGGATCGATGCAGCCGATGCAGAACGGATACTTGGTGCCATTCACGTCCACGATCCCGGCTACCGGTGACGGCGGCATACCTCCGCCGACATAGACGCCGTAACGGCTGCCGCTCGAGCTGACCGCATTGCCGGTCAGGTAATCCACCGCATAACCGCGTGCAAGCCCCAGGTTTGCCACACAGGATGTGCCGCCAGAGCTGGGGGTGTTGGTGCCGAAATAGGTGACGCCGGCGATCGTAAGCCCCTCGTTGACCGTTTGCTCGCATGGGCTAAAACGGAATCGCCAGCCTTTGGTTGAACTCGTGGTCACGCCGCCAGTGACGTTGGTAATCGTGGTCGTGCCCAAGGCCGTTGCGCTGGTGGTGACACCTGCTGTGACATCAACCAGATCAGTCGGGGTCAGTACCGTAGGATAGGCGGTCGGCTGATCCATCAGCATAAAGAATTGATTGCCGACGTAGCTTCCCGCGGTAGTTGAGAAGGTGTTGCAGGCATAACTGTCCACCAGCGGATGCTCGCGATCGCCCGAGCCGATCAGCACCGCGTTGTATCCGGCAGAGGGCACAACGGCCATGCCGCTGATGAACTTGCGGGCATGGTTGGTCTCGCTCAGGCTGGCGATCAGGATATCGGACGCTGCCGTATTGCTGGTCCAATTGGTGAACGTGCTGCCATTGGTGGAGCCGACATTGATGCGATAGATGTTGCCGCCGGTGTCGGCCGCGTACACCGAGGTCAGGTAGCCGGCGTTGTCCTTCAGATGCGACAAATCTCCGGTGACGCTGTAATTGGTCGGGTAGGTACGCAGAACCACGCCGGTATCCGCATCCACGAACCAGATATTGGCGCCCTTGCGCGGCGTGCTGGCGCAGCGTGCCTGGCTATTGGTGTCCTCGCACTCGTCATAGCCGCCGCCGAAAATCAGCACAGGCTTGGGCAGCCCGCCACTCATATATCCGTTCAGATAGGCCACGATCGGATGCGACCAGGTTTGGCCGATACCGGTCCAACGGCTGGGGGAGACGGTGTCGGTTGAACAGGTCGTGTCGTCGGTCGTGTCGCTTGTAAAACAACCTTTGCGCCACTTGAGCGCCGGGCTGGTAGGGGTGCTTACGTCAAATGCGTAAACTGAGCGCCCGCCGCGGCGCATGCTCGCATAAAGCCAGACCGTCCCCGATCTCTGAAAGACTCCGATGGAGCCGTCGAAGAAATAATCCTTGGGCAGCGGTGCAGGCGAGCCAGAAACGCCGGGGAGGGAGACCATGGGCGAGTTAGTGCGCAGGCGATTAAGCTTGCCATACAACTCGGGGGCGACAAAGCCCCATAGCTCGGTGCCCTCGGTGTCGGTCTGGCCGCCATCCACCGCATGGAACACGCCATCGTCGGCGCCATAAAACGCGATCGTGCCGGTGGTTCCGCCATAATCGATTACCGCGGGTTGCGAGTGGACCACGCCACCGTGCACCGAGGGGCGCATCTCGTTAAGAATGGGGGTGTTGGGAGTCACGGTGAGATCGAGGTTGGAATTCTCGTTGTCGATGTCCTGCCCACGGGTCCACGCAATCAGGTCGTTGGTCAGCGCGGCGGTGACGCTGGTGTTGGCAGTATCGAAGCTGGTCAGCGTGGTGCAGGAGGTTGCGGAAGAGCCGTCGCAGGTTTTGAGAGTGCGCGTTAAGTAATTGGTGCTAGGAGTCAATACGCCGCTGACCACCTGAACACCACGCAGGCGTTGCGCTGCGCCGCCTTTCTCCACCACTTCGCCGTCAGGCGCGTCCGAGTAAACTGAAGTCGATCCCGCGGCCGGGTAGGCGGAGGGCTGTGCCGAGCAATCGCCCAGCGCCTGCGCCGAGCTGAAGTCCCAATACCGGCCGGTATCCGTAGACCAGAAGCTATCGGCGCAGGGGGTAACGAAACCCGTGGTCGCACTGATCGCCTCATCCCCGTTTTTGTCCGCCAGACGCAATACGCCATTGAACACCTTGAACTGGTATTGCTTCAGGTTGCCGGGCCAGCGCGGCGCGGCGTTCGACTCGGGACGGAACATGCCCATGAACACCTGGTTGAGGTAGGTTCCCTGGGTGTTTACGCTGACCGGGAGGCTGGAAGAAGCGAACACGCTGTTGACCGACTGGATTTCCGAAAAAATCTTGCGCAACGCATTGGTGATCGCGGTTTCATCGCTGGCCTTGAAATATTTGCCGCCCCCCGCCGAAGCTGCGCTGATCAGCAGCGAGGACTCGTTCAGGTCCTGCGCATCCTTGAAGACATCTATCGTAAAGGTGGAGAGGTTCTGCTGGCCGGTGGCGGCGCTGGTATCCGTCTTGTGCAGAAATCTCGCCCATTCGTCCAGATATCGGGTATTGGCGGAAGTCGGGGCGGAAAATGTACCGGTAGGCGTGGCGGCGGTCGTGGTGAAAGTGCCGTTGATGTTCTGGCTATACGACTGACCGGTCACCGTCGTCGTGGTGATGCCGTTCATGCTGTAGGTATTGCCGCTGGTTATCTTGGTCGTGGCATCAATGCGCCATTTCTTTAAAGAATTCGGCGTACAACCGGTATTGCCAAGGCTGGTGCAGGAAAACCCGCTGTAGCCGGAGAAATGGGCCGTGCCGTAGGCCGTGCAATTCGTCGCGGTATTTAGATTGTCCGCGATACACCCGGTGTCAGCCATGACAGGGTTGGTCGGGTTGGCAGAGTTGGCGCTACAGGCAGTCTGGTTGGTGCAGCTATGGCTGGTGTAGCCGGGGTAGGCCGCCGCAATCGCTGCCTGGCAGGCCGCAGCGCTGGCATAGGCACCGCAGGCGGAGGTGCCGATTAAGGTGGTCGTGGTGGTCGTCGAACCGGCCGAGCAGGTGCTGGCCCATTGGCAGGCATAGCTGCTATAGCCGGGGTACAGGGCCGGGAATCCGGTTACGCCGGTGTCGGTGGCTTTCGCCTGGCAGGCGGCGGTGGACGCCGCAATGTCAGCGCCCGGGTAGGTGCCGCATGCGGTTGTGGCCAGCAATAAAGACTGCGTCGTCGTCGTGGGTGTCAGATTCGCCAGCGGCAATTGCGTGATATCGCCGCCCACTCCAGCGCCGGGCAACGCGCTGGGTGGGCCGAGCAGCGTCGAGGGCGAATCCTGCGAAGGGAAGCCGTTGCCGATGAAAATGATGTAATTCTTGGAACAGCTGTTCGCCGACGTCAGCGGAGATTTGTAAGTGGTCTTGGCGGCATCGGTATAGGCGGCAGCATCAAAATAATTATCGGGCGTGCCGGCATAACGCAACGTGCCGAACTGATGGGAATTGGCATTCGCGCCGGCCACATCGTCCAGTGCATGATCTGGCCAGGTATGGCCGCCGAAGTATTTGAATACGTCCAGCATCGCCGCGCTATAGTCGGTCTGGGCGGAGGCCACCTTTTCCGACCCGTTGAAATTCTTGAGTATGCAATTCGGCGTGCCGTTCAGGCTATTTGTACCGTCGGTGCAGCCTGCCGGGTAACCGACCAGTTCGGAGAACGCCGATTTGTTGGTCGCGGTCATTTGCCGGATATGGAAGCGTACATAGCCGCCCGCAGGGTTTGATCCGCTGCCGGGTGTGAACATCATCAGGCCTACATTGGTTCTATCTGACAATTCGCCAATGACGGTGCGCAGGGCATTCAGTTCGGCTTCGCCCTGCTTGATGCCGCCTGGCCAGTGCTGGTTCGCAGCCGCCCAGTTGGCGCTGTTATCCAACACGATCAGGATATTCGGGTTCAGGTTGGGGTCGGCAGCATCACCGGACTTCCGGGCATAAATATCGATGTCTGATGCAAAACCCGTCGGGGTCGACAGGGCGATGCTGACGCACAACAGAGCCCGCGAAATTTTTTTGATAGTATTCATGATCATCTCCAATCGAACATCGGATGCTACAGGATGCAATACTGCATTTAAATAAGGCTATGGGGGTGGTGCGGCCCCGCCGATGCCACAGGCTGTGACGCCCGCATTCAATCCGGCAATCGTCCTGACACCCTGATGAATCGCAACGCTGGCACCGGTATTGGGGTCAGTGACCACCGCCCTGATGTCCCACAGCGTCCAGAAGCAGACCGCACCGATGGAGCTGGCGCAAGCAGGGGGGGTATCCGGATCCGAGGGGGCAACCGGTTTAAACGATATGCAGGAGGGCGCGGGCGAGAATGTCACGGTGTAATTCGCTGCGCCCGCTGCGCCCGCTGCGCCATTGACAGAGATGGTTTGTGGCGCGGGCGGGGTAGTCCGGAAAGTGCCGTTGCTGATCACGTTTTCAATCGCTTTTTGCGCCGCTGCGGTGGCTTCTTCACGGAATTGGGCATTGCCCACCATCTGGACGCTGGATGAGGTGCTGTTAATGGCCGACACCGCAACCAGGGTCAGCAGCACCAGCATGATGAGTCCCACCAGTAAGGTGCTGCCGCGCTGGTGTTCGATGCCCGTCCCGGTTCGCCGGGCAAGGGCGGGATAAACTTCGCGATGCGGTTTTGAAGGGTATGTCATGGTCATTCCCGCCGTCCGGCCGTATTAACCAGACGGATAAACTGGCGGTAGATATGGCGCTTGTAATTATCATTGAGCGGCCCGACTGTTTGCCCGCCCCCGAGGTCGTAGACTTTCGTGTCGGTATAGCCTCTGGTAGGCTCGGTGTTCCTTGCCAGCAGGGTTAGCCTTACCGAAACCACGTTTGACCATTGCGTGGCCGTTGGGGCGGCAGTGTATATATCCGCCACGCCATCGCCGGCTAAGGGTTTGGGGCTGATCACTATTGCAGGAATCGTCAACGGCACCGAGGGGCAGGCTGCCGCTGGGACAGCGGAACATTGAAGAGCATTTTTGCTAAGGGTGATGGTTGTTGGGGTCCACGAATCGATAGTGGAGCCGGCGGCTATTCCGGCGCCGCAGATTTCATATCCCTGCCTTACAAGCGCCATATTAGGGTCGGCTGACAGGTTGGTCAGAACATTGCTGACTGGGGTAATCGTTGCCGTCAAATAGGGTATGGTCAAAGGCACCGACGATGTGCCAACGCTAGCCACAATGGGATTCGCACCGGCTGCTTGCACCAACGTAATTTTTCCGAGAGTGGCGGGGGAAACGACCGGTGCGGTCGCGAAATCAACGGTATACCCGGCGGGTATTTTGGGTGGAGAGGTTGCGTCATAGACTCCCATGCCATGACTTACCGGGGGGTTGGTCGCGAAAGGGTTGACCGTTAAATCGGTCAGCACCAGGCTGCCTGCGGTCGTCGTCGCCATGATTTGAAAGGTGTTGTTGCTATCGACGCCATATTCTATCTGCATGTATTCGATCCCTTCCACCAGCGGGACGTTCTCTGCAACACCGGTGGTCTGGTTGGTCTCCCGCCGTTTTAGTGTTGGGATGCAATCACCCGTAGCGCAACCGGAACCGGGTACAACAATGGTTTCATCGTTGCTGGGCGATACGAAATATACATGCTCCACCATGCGGCGCAAATTGGCATAGGGCGTGGTGCTGGTTGGCGTGCAGGATTTTTGCCGCAGCGTGAAGTCACCGGGGGTTGTGCTGATTTTATAAGTCAGCGCATCAAACTGGCAAAGCGAAACCTGCAGGTACTCCACCCCGGCTACGGCAGCCGCCTGTGCGGTGGGGGTTGCGGTGCTGGCTCGACGTATTGTCACTATGTCGCTGCCAACGCTGATGTCTGCAGCAGTAAGGCCGGTAGGAAGGGACGCGGGTATGTTTGTTAATCCGGCATCGTAGCCCCCGATACCGACGGGAGCGTAAGAGCAGGCGCTGAGGATAGGGACCAATTCTCCCAAATACCCCGCCAGCCCCAGGTCGCTGGAGAGTAAATCCATCGCATAGCGTCCGTTATCGATCATGCGATTGGACTTGTCCAGCTCGACCCTGGTCCTGGTCTGATTGACGAACAGCGTGGACAGGGCGGCCAGAATGATCAGTCCCAGCGTTATGGAGATCATCAGCTCGATCAGCGACAGGCCGCGCTGCAATGAAAACTTTGCTCCGGTTGCGCTCGGGACAGCGATGTTTAAATTTTGGTCAATGGAGGTTTTCATGTCAATCCAGAGTCGCCATGTTGATGGGTAATGAAATCACGCGGTGCAATCTTTCCTGGACTACCCCGTCTTTGTCCTTGTATGTGTTAAACCCGCACCTCCCGGGGGAGGTGGCGGTGCTGGCATCGGGTGCGGCGGTGAGATTCATTCCCTGCCAGGCCACCACGACCACATATTGGCCGGCAACGCCGGGTGAGGAAGCTGAAATTTGATATACGCAGCCGCGCGCGCCGATCATCGCTCCGATATTGCTCGCGCCTTGTTTTTCGGCGGAGCCCAACAGTGCGTTGTGCCAAAAATTCATGTCATCTACAGCACTTGTGGCCATTGCGGTGGCAGTACCGGAAGACATCGTCACTGGTGGAGTGTCAGTTGCATGTAGGGTGTCATATGCGGTTTTGATAGTGGTGGCGCATGCTGCCACCGTGGGGATTGGCAAGGTGGAACCGGTGCCAAAGTACTGGGTGCTGGTAATGCTATAACAGCTGACCGCTTTGCGGTTGGCATCGATCCGGTCCGCCATGTCTTTCAGTAGCACCAGCGCCTGCGAGCGCTGATAGGATTCCATCTGCGAGGTGAGCGCGCGTGCCTGCAGTCCGGCCAGACCCAAGAGGCCGATCATCAGGATCACGATAGTCACCAGCACTTCGATCATGCTGAAACCTTTGAGGTTGGGTTTGGTCATGGTGGACATGCAGCCTTGCGTGTGCGCGGCATTCCGCTCAATTCGATCGTGATGCAGCGCACATTTGCGGTTGTGTTTGCTGCGCCTGCCACGTCGAGCTGAAAGGTGATGCCACCGGCCGCTGCTCTGCCGGTGCGCTTAAAGGTAATTGCCGTGGTGGTGGATGGTATTGGCGTAATTGCCACTCGCCTCGGCGCCGGCTTGCTGTCGATTGCCACCCCGCTGGCAGCGATATCGACGCTGGTAAGCGCAGCCCAGGAGGGGGTGGGGGTAACAGTGACATCGATGTTGCGCTTGATCGCCTCACTTCTAGCCAGTGTCAGGACAGTGAACAATTCATAGCTTGCGTTTTGCACCCGCTGGCTTTCGGTCAGCGATCTGAAGCTGGGTATCGCGATCGTCGCCAGTATGCCCACAATCGTGATAACGACCAGAAGTTCGATCAGCGTAAAACCGGAAACAGGGGGGCGTGAGGGTTTCATTTTGAGCGGCTACCAAGCGGTGGCCGTACCCCATGTTTTGGCGCCCGTGTCGGTCAGCGTCAGCGTCCCGTCATTTGCCTGCTTGCCTCCCGCAACGGGGGTCGCCGTAATCGTAAAGGAAGGGGGGGGGCCGGCAGGTGCGCTAATCGTGACGGTGTAGTTCCTCAAAACATCTGGCGGAACGGCTGTCCCCAAGGTGGCCCAGTCGGCTGCGACAGCCACTGCAGCATAAGAACGGGCATCCAGCAGATACTGTTTTTCACGATTGGCCGCATCCATCATGAAAGCCTGCGCCGCGGACCGGTTACCCCTGATCACATATTGCGAATATTGCGGTATGGCGATCGCGGAAAGAATCCCGATTAACGCGACAACGATCATTAACTCGATCAGATTAAACCCCTTGCTGTATTTCATGTCACGCTCCTTTAATGTTCGATGCGGATGGTAAGGGTTTGATTTTAATGTTTCCACCCCCAGCTGACCAGAGGCGCGCGCATCCGGACAGGCGGCTTGAAAACGGCTGCTGGAGGGTGTTGCAGGCGGAGGACGCAGTTTACCGGAAAAAGGATGGCGTCGCGTTGTGGCGATCATGCCGCAATTGCGCCGATGCGGGAGGTCAGCGCGGATGGAACCGGGGTGCATGCCGCCGCGAACTATTGAAGGGGTGTTGCAAAGCGCGCTTATACGGCGGGTTATGAAGATTGGCGGTGATCAGCGTCAGGCGCGACAGCTTCCAGTTCATCAGACCCAAGCGGGTCGGCGGTTGCGATCTGGTGTTGCAGCACATTCAGGTCGGCCTCGGACGCATCCTGCCCCTGTGCCGCGCGCTGGGCGATGCGCTCGCGCAGCGTGGCATGGGCGACCTCGATGTCCAATATGAGGAAAGGCAGCGTCCGTCGCCGCGCAATGTCGCGGAACAGATCCCGTTGCCAGCGCGCGAGAAAAGCGGCATCGACGATCACCGGCCAGCCAGCGTCCAGCAACCCCTCGGCCAGTTTTGCCAGATGCCCGTAGGTGCGGCGGCTGGCCTCCTTGGTGTACAGGCCCATTTCTATCCCGCTGCCGCTGGATGCGGTAGCGGAGATGCCGGCCAGCCGCTTGCGCTCGACATCAGAACGCAGGCGCACCATGCCCCGCTTTTGCAGCAGCGACTGGGATAGCGTGGTCTTGCCGCAGCCGGACAGGCCGTGCGTGACCCAGAGTTGGAGCGGTGGATTCCGGGTTAATTGTTCGGCCAGTTGCAGCCATACGCCCACCCCGGCAGCGCCGCCCGACTGTTGCGCCCGCAGCGCCGCGACCTTGGCGCGCACCATCGCGCGGTACACCGCGTAATAGTGCAGCAGCGCCAGGCCCGGATAATCGCCGCTGGCTTCCAGCCATGCATTCAGGAAACGGAACGCAAGATCGCGGTGGTTGCGATGGAGCAGATCCATAAAGCAGAAAGCCACTTCGGAGATCACATCGATCCAGCGCAACGCGGGATTGAATTCGAGGCAGTCGAAAATAATGAGCCGCCCATCCACCCAGGCCAGGTTGCCCAGATGCAGGTCGCCGTGGCATTCGCGCACCCTGCCGTCGCGTTTGCGTTCGCGCATCAGCGGCGCAAGGCGCTCGTGTTCGGCGATGCTCCAGCATTGCAGGCGCGCCAGTCGCAGCTTTTGTTCGGGATCGCTCAGGCATTCGGACAGCAGCCGGAAATTCTCCGCAACCGGCTGCAGTATCGCGGCCGGCTCGCCGTATGGGCTATCGGCGGGCGCCGTTGCGCATTCGGCGAGGTGAAATTGCGCCAACCGCGCGGCGAGCGTGTCGATCTGCGCAATGCCCAGCTCGCCCCGTTCGGACAACCTGTCCAGCGTGTCCTCCGGCGGAAACTGGCGCATCTTCACCGCGTATTCGAAGGGGCCGCGCGGATTGTCAGTGTCCGGGCTATTGATCCGAGGCCTGTCTGGGCTGCCGGTGATCGCCGCCACGCCCAGATAGATCTCCGCCGCCAGCCGCCGGTTCAAGCGCGCCTCGTCGGCGCAGGCCTGCTGCCTTAACGCCAGCGTGCTGAAATTCAGAAAGCCCAAATCCACTGGCTTCTTGATCTTGTAGGCGAATTCGCCGGTCAGCAGCACCCAGGAGATATGCGTCTCGATCAGCTGCACCTGACCGACCCCATGGTCGAAGCAGGCCGGATCGGACAGCA
>Ga0102851_10003253_pt1 | contig 10058 bp, 9 predicted proteins | sample Mud3Dept3metaG_FD_79558 | JGI IMG/M metagenome (GOLD analysis project Ga0102851, IMG submission 79558) | Freshwater wetland microbial communities from Ohio, USA, analyzing the effect of biotic and abiotic controls - Mud 3 Core 4 Depth 3... | ecosystem: Environmental > Aquatic > Freshwater >...
CCCTTTCAGGTCAACTGGGCGGCTGACAGCAACTCGCGGGTATAGGCCTCCCGCGGCGCGCTGAACAACGCCTCGGCTTCGCCTTCCTCGACGATCAGGCCGTTCTTCATCACCATCACCCGGTGCGACATCGCCCGCACCACCGCCAGATCGTGGCTGATGAAGACATAGCTCATGCCGTAGCGGCGCTGCAACTCGGCCAGCAGCGTGAGCACCTGCTGTTGCACCGACACGTCGAGCGCGGAGGTGGGCTCGTCAAGCACCAGTACCTCGGGACGCAACACGACGGCCCGTGCGATCGCGATGCGCTGGCGCTGGCCGCCGGAGAATTCGTGCGGATAGCGTTGCAGCACCCCCGCCAGGCCCTGACGCTCGGAGAGGCCGACTTCGTCGAGCATCGCCAGCACCAGCCGGTCGCGCTCTGCAGCCGGCAAGTCGGCACGGTGCAATGCCAAGCCCTCGCCGACGATCTGACCGATCGTCATGCGCGGCGACAGCGAGGCGAACGGGTCCTGGAACACCACCTGCATGCGCCGGCGCATTTGACGCAGGCGTTGGCGGTCGGCGTTGTCGATGCGCTCGCCACCCACCTGGATCTCGCCGCTGGCGATCGGCTGCAGTGCCAGCAGGGCCATGCCCAGCGTGGTCTTGCCCGAGCCCGATTCACCGACGATGCCCAAGGTCTCGCCGCGCCGCAACTTCAGCGTCGCATCGCGGACGGCGTGGAACTGGGTCTTCCTGAACCACCCCTGCGGTACCGGGAAGGTCACGCCCACCTGCCGGCCCTGGACCAACACCGGCGCATCGTCGGGCACCGGCTGCACCACACGCTGCGGGCGGCTGGCGAGCAGCTTTCGCGTGTAGGCGTGCTGGGGCGCACCGAAGACGGCGCTGGTGAGGCCGCTCTCGACCAGCTTGCCGCGCTCCATCACGCCGACGCGGTGCGTGAACCGGCGCACGAGGTTCAGGTCGTGCGTGATGAACAGCAGCGCCATGCCGATCTCGGCCTGCAACTCGTCGAGCAGGTCGAGGATCTGGGCCTGGATCGTCACGTCGAGTGCCGTCGTCGGTTCGTCGCAGATCAGCAGCCGCGGCTTGCAGGCCAGCGCCATCGCGATCATCGCGCGCTGCCGCTGGCCGCCCGACAGCTCGTGCGGGTAGGCATCGACGCGGCGCTCGGCATCGGGGATGCGGGTACGGGCCAGCAACTCGACCGCGCGCGCCCGCGCTGCGCTGGGGCGCAGTCCTTGATGCAGTTCGAGCATTTCGCCGATCTGGTTGCCGACGGTGTACAGCGGGTTCAGCGCGGTCATTGGCTCCTGGAAGATCATGCCGATGCGGCCGCCGCGGATGCCCCGCATTTCATGTTCGCTCTTTTGAGTCAGGTCCTGGCCCTCGAAACGGATCGCGCCGCTGGTGACCGCGGCATCGACCAGACGCAACACCGACAGCGCGGTGACGGACTTGCCAGAGCCCGATTCGCCGACCAGTGCAAACTTCTCGCCGGCGGCGATCGAGAACGAGATGCGGTCGACCACCGTCGTGGCGCCAAAGCGCACGCTCAGCCCGTCGATCTCCAGCAACGGCACGGCGCTCATGACTTGCGGGTATCGAAGGCGTCGCGCAAGGCGTCACCGATGAAGGTCAGCAGCAGCATCGTCACGGTCAGCAGCAGGAAGGTCGGCACGATGATCCACCAGGCATCCAGGCTGTCCTTGCCCTGCTTCAGCAGCTCGCCCAGCGAGGGCACCGACGAAGGCACGCCCAGGCCGAGGAAATCCAGTGCGGTCAGTGCCAGGATCGCGCCACTCATGCGGAACGGCAGGAACGTGATGACCGGCGTCAGCGAGTTCGGCAGCACATGACGCCAGATGATCTGGCCGCTGGAGAGGCCCAGCGCGCGCGCGGCCTTGACGAATTCGAGCGACCGATTGCGCAGGAACTCCGCGCGCACGTAGTCGGACAGCCCGATCCAGCCCCACAGCGACAGCAGGATCAGCAGCAGCAGCAGCGAGGGCTCGAAGATCGACGCAATGATGATCAACAGGTACAGCTCGGGCACGGCGCCCCAGATCTCGATCACCCGCTGCATGCCGAGATCGATGCGGCCGCCGAAGTAGCCCTGGATCGCGCCCATCAGAACCCCGATCACCGTCCCGGTGAGCGTGAGCGCCATCGCGAACCAGATGCTGATGCGAAAACCGTAGAGCAGCCGCGCGACCATGTCGCGGCCGAAGCGGTCGGTGCCGAACCAGTTGGTGCCGTCGGGGGCCGAGGGTGCCGGCTTGGTGGCGAAGTAGTTGGTCGAGTTCGCGGAGTGCGGGTTGAGCGTGCCGATCTTCCAGTTGCCGGGCCGGGTCACGATCTCGGCAATGAGCGGATCCTTCCAGTCGGCCGAGGTGAGGAAGTCGCCACCCAGGTCCTTGTCGCTCGGGTTCTTGAGGATCGGGAAGAAGGTCTTGCCGTCGACGCGGGTGACGAAGGGCCGGTCGTTGCTGACCACCTCGGCCAGCGTGGCGACAACCAGCAGCACCAGGAAGACCCACAGCGAACGGTAGCCGACACGGTTGCGCTTGAAGCGCTCCCACGCGCGCTGGTTGGGCGACTTGGGCTGGACGGGCGCGGACATCGCGGCGCCGCCATCGCCGGTTACCGCGCCGCCGGTGATCACGTCGCTGCTCATCGCGCTGCCGCTCCGAACTGCACGCGCGGGTCGACCACCACGTAGAGCACGTCCGACACCAGCTTGACCACCAGGCCGATCAGCGTGAAGACGTAGAGCGAGCCGAGGACGACGGCGTAGTCGCGGCGGATGACCGCCTCGTATCCCAGCAGGCCCAGCCCGTCGAGCGAGAACAGGGTCTCGATCAACAAGGCCCCGGTGAAGAAGGCGCCGACGAAGGCCGCGGGAAAGCCCGTCACCAGCGGAATCAGCGCATTGCGGAAGATGTGCTTGTAGAGCACCCGTTGCTGGCTCAGGCCCTTGGCCCGCGCCACCAGCACGTACTGCTTGCGAATCTCCTCGACGAAGGTGTTCTTCGTCAACAAGGTGACCGTGGCAAAGGCGGAAATCACCAGGCAGGTGAGCGGCAGCGTCAGGTGCCAGAAGTAATCCCGGATCCGCGCGGGCCAGGCCATGTCTTCCCAGCCGTCGCTCGTCAGGCCGCGCAACGGGAAGACGTCGTAGAAGGTGCCGCCGGCGAACAGCACGATGAGCAGGACGCCGAGCACGAAGCCTGGGATCGCGTAGCCGACCAGCACGAACATCGTGCTGACGGTGTCAAAGCGGGTGCCCTCGCGCACCGCCTTGGCCACCCCCAGCGGGATCGAGATCAGGTACGAGATCAGGAAGGTCCACAAACCGAGGCTGATCGAGACCGGCAGCTTCTCCTTGATCAGGCTCCAGACATCCTTGTTCTGCATGAAGCTGCGCCCGAGATCGAAGCGCGCGAAGTTGCCGAGCATTTCGACATAGCGCACGTGCGCCGGCTTGTCGAAGCCATAGAGCTTCTTCAGTTCTTCGATCTGCTTCTTGTCGATGTCGCGGCTGGCCTTGTAGCCGCCGCCTTCGCTGCCGCCCTTCTTGGAGGCCTGCGCTTCGGCCAGCACCTGCTCCACCGGGCCGCCGGGCACGAACTGGATCACGATGAAGGTCACCGTCAGCACGCCGATCAGCGTCGGCACCATCAGCAGCAGGCGTTTGAGGATGTAGCTGAACATGTCGTCTCAGGGCTTGACGACGGTGCTGCCGGCGTCTTTGAGCCACCAGGTCCAGAGCGGCCATGGTGCCGAGCTGGCCGATGGGTAGGAATCGGCGACGAAGTACCTGGCCTGCACCGCCGGGATGCCGAACTTGTTCCAGTAGGAGATCTGCTCCTCGCTGAGATACACCTGCGGAATCTGCCAGAAGTTCCACATGATCACGCGGTCGAGTGCACGCGCGGCCGTGCGCAGGTCATCCATCGTGGTCGCGTCGCCGAGCGCCTTGATCAGGTGATCGACGGCGCGGCTCTTGACGCCGCGGAAGTTGTTGTTGCCCGGCTCGTCGGCTGACTGGCTGCCGTAGGACGACGCCAGGTCGGCTGCGCTGGGCAACGTGAAATCGCCCTCGACGATGACCACCACGTCGAAGTCGTACTGCTGCAGGCGCCGCCGATAGAGCGCGAAATCGACGATGCGCTCCTTGAAGCCAATGCCGAGCTTTTCCAGGTTGCGCTGGAAGTCGATCATGCGACCGGGCGAGCCCGGCTCGAGGTACTCGAACTCGAACGGCTCGCCGCGGGCATTGCGCAGGCGGCCGTCGGCGGCCACCGTCCAGCCGGCCTCGGCCAGCAGGTCGCGGGCGCGGCGCAGGTTCTGGCGCAACGCGTTCGGGCCGGTCAGGTTGCTCGGCGGCACGAAGGCCGGGCCGAACACCCGCGGCGGCAACTCGGCGCGAAACGGCTCCAGCAGCTTCAACTCGTCGGCCGACGGCACACCGACCGCCGCGAACTCGGAGTTGTTGAACACGCTGTGGGAGTGGCTGAAGGTGCGGTACTGGTTGTAGCGGTCGAAGTCCCAGGCCAGCATCAGCGCTTCACGCACGCGGATGTCCTGGAAGATCGGCCGCCGCTGGTTCAGATGAATCGACTGCAGGCCCTGCCCGGTGCCGGCCTTCAGCGACGCCTTGACGATGCGGCCGTCACGCCATTTGGGCCCCTGGTGCTGTCGCGCCCAGGCACTGGCGCGGTACTCCTTGAAGATGTCGAACTCGCCGGCCTTGAACGCCTCGCGCGCCACCGCTTCGTCGTTGTACATGCGGTAGCGGATGCGATCGAAGTTGAAGTGGCCGCGCCGCGACGGGATACTGCCAGCCCAGTAGTCGGGGTTGCGCTTGAACTCGATGCGCCCCGGCAATTCGTAGCGGTCGATCAGGTACGGGCCGGACGTGATCGGCATGTCGAGCACGACCTCGTCGAACTTCTTGCCCGCGCCCCACTGGCGCGAGAACACGCCGATGCCGCCGGCGGCAAACACCGCATCCAGCGTGCGGGCCTTCAGATCGATGCGCACGGTGCGCGCATCCACGACCACCGCACGCTCGAGGTCGGCATGCGCGATCTGTGACGCCGGCGACGCCTCCTTGCTCTTCACCCGCTCGAGCGAGTAGACGACGTCCTCGGGTTTGACCGGGTCGCCGTTGTTGAAGCGCGCCGCCGGGTGCAGGCGGAAGGACACCGACGACAGATCCGGTGCAACCATCATTTCCTGCGCGAGCACACCGTAGATCGCCTGCGGCTCGTCCATCGACTGGATCGCCAGCGGCTCGAACATGAACATCGCGACGCCCGCCGGCGAGTTGCCGCGCGTGGTGTAGGGGTTGAACTTGTCGAAACTCGAGCGCCGGTCGGGGTTGCGCAGGTTCAGCGTGCCGCCCTTGGGCGCCTGCGGATTGACGTACTCGAAGTGGGTGAAGTCGGGCCCGTACTTCGGCGGCGCATAGGCCGAAATGGCATGCACCCAGCGCCCGGTGACCACCGGGGCCGCGCGTGCCGGCGCAGCCGATGCGGGCGTGGGCACCGGCGCGGGCGCAGACGGGGCCGCCGCGCCAGCCGTGCCGCAGACCAAGGCCGCCGCCAGCGCCCAGACATGAAGCGGGCTGCGGGCGCGACGGCTTGCAAACATCGAAGACATGCGTCGGCGTGTTGTCGCGAGGGGTGGGGTCCAAGAACCAAAACGACGGCCGCTCGTGGCGGCCGCTGGGTACCGATCATCGCCGAATCGCCACAACACGGGCATGCGGAATCGCCCGCAAGCGGCTCGCGCCGATCGAAGCGTCAGGTCTTGCGCGGCAACGCCGCGGCGCAGGTCGCTCGCTGCCCGTCGGCGGCGTCGACCCGGGCGCGGAGAGCGTCGAGTTGCGCCTGCAAGCGCCGGACCGTGGCGGCGTGCCTGCCGTCGGCGTTCCAACTGGCGATCTTCCTGCCCACGCGCTGCAGTGAGCGTGCACTGCGCTCATGAAAGGCCCCCTGGTCCTGCGCTGCCTCGGCAAACAGTCTGGACACCGCCCTCTCTATGCGGGACGCCTCCTCCGGCGCCAGATCCACCAGCGCGCTGACGTAGCTCGCACCCCATTGCAGGCGGGTCGCCGGGCCGACGCTGCTGTCGTAGGCTCGCTCGTACCAGCGCAGCGCCTCGTCCTTCCTGCCGAGCTTCCTGGCGTTGCTGCCGAGTTGGCTCATCAGGTAGTAGGGCGAGTGGCTCTTGGCCAGGTTGGCCTTGAGCAGCGCATCACTGTCGGCCCACAACCCGGCCTGGCCCAGCAGATAGGCCACCGCGGTGATGACGGCTTGGCGCTCGTAGCCATCGCGGATCTCGCGGTCCATCCGCACCGACATCTCCCGCACTTCCTGCACCAGGGATGCCGGCAGCTTGGGCTGCGTCGCATCCTTGGGCTGGCCCAGACGGGCGAGGTCGACGCGCTCGATCAGCGCCGCGACGCGGTCGCCGCGCGACAGCGTCGCATCGGCCTGCAGGCGTGCGAGCGCGGCATCGGCCTGCGCCGACAGCGCGTCGCGGTCGGCTTCGTCCTCGCCGGTCAGCACCTTGACGATGTCCGCGGCGCCATTGCCGAGAACGTCCATGTGCGTGCGCGACAACGCGGCATCGCCGAGCACCTGCTCAACACGCCGGCGCAGCCCCGCATCGGGCTTGACGCCCTGGCCATCGTCGCTGGCAGCCAATGCCTTGAGCCAGAGGCGCGTGGCGGTCTCGCCATCACCGGGCGGGCATTTGCTCGCCAGCTCGGCCAGCAGCGCCGGCCGATCGGCTGGCGCCACCAGACCACTCTCGTCGGTTTCCCAGGAGTGGAAGGCCAGCATGCGCCATTCGTTGGCGGTGATCGGCTTGCCGGCGCGGGCATCGGCCAACACCGCGCCGACGGGCCGCCCGCCGGCCAGGCCGGCCTGCAGCAACGCCATCACCTGCGGCGCATCAGCCTCGCCAGGCAGGCGCGTGATCTCGCTGCCGCCGGCGGTGAAGAGAATCAGGGTCGGGTAGCCACTGACCTTGAAACGTGCGCCGAGCTTTTGCGCCGCGGGCCGGTCGCCGTCGACATGCACTGCGACGAACGACCTGCTCTGGGCCGCGAAGTCCTGGCGATTGAACAGCGTGGCCTTGAGCTGGTTGCACGGCGGGCACCAGGTCGCACCCCAGTACAGCAGCACCGGCTTGCCCTCGGTCCTGGCCCGGCTGAAGGCGCGCTCGATGTCGGTATCCGCAGCCGCAGCCAGCCAGGCCACGTTGGTCGATGGCAGGCCAGGGGCAGCCGCGGCAATCTGCGCCCAGGCAGCGGCCAGGGCCACAACGGCGATCAGGCTCAGTCGATTCACACGCTGCATCGGTCGATCCGGGTCCGGCGCGAATGGCGCCGTGACGAGTCGGGCCACGATTGTGCGCCGGCCTTCGTGGCTACGCCGCCGGGTCGTCGGCGGGTTCACCGAGCCAGCGCTGCGCTGCGTCTTCGGGCCACGGCACCGGCGCTGCGCGGGCCAACGCCATCCACACCGGGAACGGCAAACCCGCCTCGAACGGCATCGCGCGCGCCGGGGCCGGGCGGGCCACCTCGAGTTCGGCCCAGTCCGGCCCGCGCGCGATCATCACGCCGCACTCGGTCGGCACCTCGTCCGGCTCGGCAACACCCTCAGCCAGCACGTACCAGCATTCGCCAGCCATGCCGAGGTAAGCAGCGCGCTTGTCGGCGTGGCGCAGGTCCGACAACAGGTCGGCGCGGCGGACCTTGATCTCGTGCACCGCCGGTTGCAGATAGCCCGCGACTGTCGTGTGGCGCACCGAGAACACGTCGGGCATCGCCATCTGCCAGCGCCGGCCACTGGCCAGCGTGGCATCGGCAACCTGCGAACGCAGTGACAGGCCGCACCAGGCGATGCGACCGGCACGCTGCAACTGCAATGCCACGCGCGCGACCAGCGCTTCGTGGCCGTCACGCACAGCACGGTTCCTCTGCAGCGTGGCAGCGAGCATGGCGACGCCGAGGTCGGTGACCCGCAGGGTCTCGCGGCCAGACCCGTCCGCGCAGCGCTCGAGCAGGCCGGCCGCCAGCAGTTCCACCTCGACCATGTCCTGGCACGGCCAGCCGGCCGAGCGCCAGACCTCGCGCAGGCGGCGGCGGTGAAGGGCGCTGAGGGTGACGGCAGAGAGGTCGCTCACGCGCGAAGCGTAGCGAAAAGCTTTGTCGGCACCGTGCAATGGCGTGAAATGCACGCGCCACGGACGGCGCCTACAGTCTCGCCATGGACACCCAGACCACCCCCGCCATCGTCACCGACCCGCGCAGCGTCGAGCGCCTGATCACCGGCCGCGCCACCAGCGATGGCGCCGGCGTCAAGCTCACGCGCGTGCTGACGCAAGACCTGCAGCGCCGGCTCGATCCGTTCCTGATGCTCGACGCGTTCGGCAGCGACTCGGCCGACGATTACATCGCCGGCTTTCCGGACCACCCGCACCGCGGCTTCGAAACCGTGACCTACATGCTCGCCGGCCGCATGCGCCACCGCGACTCGGCTGGCCACGAAGGCCTGCTGCAAGGCGGCGGCGTGCAGTGGATGACGGCCGGCCGCGGTGTGATCCACAGTGAATTGCCGGAGCAGACCGAGGGCCGCATGGAGGGCTTCCAGCTGTGGCTGAACCTGCCGGCCAGGGACAAGATGAGTCCGCCCTGGTACCGCGACATTGCCAGCACCGACATTCCTGAATGGCAGGAGTCAGGCGTGACGGCGCGGGTGATTGCCGGCACCAGCCATGGCATCACCGGCGCAGTCCAGCGCGAAAGCACTGCCGTGCTGATCCTCGACGTCCACCTGGCCGCGGGCGCCAGCTTCGAGCAAGCGCTCGCGCCGCAGCACAACGCTTTCGTGTATGTCTATCGCGGCGCCGTCGCGATCGGCGCGCAGGACGTGACGCAACAGCACATGGCGATCCTTGCCAACCGCGGCGACGGTGTGCACTTGCGGGCCAGCGCGGAGGGCACCCGCCTGCTGCTGATCGCCGGCCGCCCGCTCAACGAGCCGATCGCGCAGTACGGTCCGTTCGTGATGAACACGAAGCAGGAAATCCTCCAGGCCGTCGAAGACTTCAATGCCGGGCGGTTGGCATAGAGCGATCAGGACACCGTGACCCCCTTCCAGAAAGCCACGCGGCCCTTGACGGCGGCCGCCGCTTCACTCGGCTCAGGGTAGTACCAGACCGCGTCGGGGTTCATCTCGCCGTTGACCAGCAGGCTGTAGTAATGCGCCTGGCCTTTCCACGTCGAGCCGCTGCGGTGGTTGCTGAAGGTCACGTACTGGCGATTCAGGCTCGCCTCGGGAAAGTAGTGGTCGCCATCGACCACCACGGTATCGTCGCTCTCGGCGATCACGACGCCGTTCCATACTGCCTTGACCATGCTTGCCTCGCCTTCGTGTCGATCAGATTGCCGATGATGCCTCGGGCGGATGAAGGGCGGGCCGAGCGTCGGCAAACACGATCCCGGCCATGCCGCGATGCTCGATCACCTCGAGGCCGCGCGCCAGTTCGAAACTCGAGCCGTGCCAGCTGCTGTCGTCATCGTGCACCGAAGGGTGCACGTCGTCGCGCGGTGGCTCATCGGGCAACCAACGGGGCAGACGGTTCAGCAGGTGATTGATCATGGTGGTGAACTCACTCGGGGGCTTGAGAGACATGGTCGGCACCGGTGGCCAATGCCTCAATCACCCCAAAGGGGGAATCGGTGCCGCGCCACCGCCCTAGACTCGTGCTTGCGGTGATCAACCGCCGACGCAGAAGGATCCGTCTTGACGCCTGCCTACCCGCAACTGCTCGCCCCGCTCGACCTCGGTTTCACCACGCTGGCCAACCGCGTGCTGATGGGCTCGATGCACACCGGCCTCGAAGATGGCCGCAAACACTTCGCTGCAATGGCCGCCTTCTATGCCGAGCGCGCGCGTGGCGGCGTCGGGCTGATCGTGACCGGCGGCTTCGCACCCAACATCGAAGGCTGGGCCAAGCCATTCGCCGGCACG
>Ga0102851_10003255_pt1 | contig 10056 bp, 11 predicted proteins | sample Mud3Dept3metaG_FD_79558 | JGI IMG/M metagenome (GOLD analysis project Ga0102851, IMG submission 79558) | Freshwater wetland microbial communities from Ohio, USA, analyzing the effect of biotic and abiotic controls - Mud 3 Core 4 Depth 3... | ecosystem: Environmental > Aquatic > Freshwater >...
ATAATATAACCAACATTAGTAATTTATATTTCATGATGTCATCATTTAGTAAATAAAAGAAGGTTGGGCTTTTTACTCCTGCTATTAGAGAAAATCTAGCCCTTATTACAACCGTGCGGTATTAACTATGACGCGCTTGGTTTGTCATGTTTAGCATAGTCGGCAACTGGTATTTTTTCACCTGTCACTAAGGATTTTTACGGTTCTGTTGCGTTAATAACCGCCCTGTTTAGGATAGCCATATCAGGGCATAAATAGCCTATTGAAAATTTATGTTATTGATTATTAAATTTAAAACGACAAACCTTACCGCCTCGCACCATACATTCTTCATGACATATATTGGTTTTAGTGAAAGAAGACATCAAAGCCAAATCAAATTGGCAAACTTCTGGGTGTTTTTCGGCTAGATCATGAAACACGCAATTATTGGCTTCTATAAATATTTCACCTTCGTCGTTCAATTTCACTCTTGAACTGTAGCCCAATTCAACCATTAATTTATTCAGATCATTTATCGCTTCTAACGTGGATTCTGGAGGACGACGACGGGAAAGCAAATCTTGGGCGACGTTTTCTCCCATCACCTTTACTTTATCTGTTAAACCATCACTGCCGACTTCTTTGAAAAGTGCGGTCATCAGTAATTCAGAAAACCAAGAATAGTGCCTAGGGAACTTTTCTCTGCCTTTATTAGCCAAGCCATACAGTAATTCTGGACGACCCATGCTAGGGCGTGTGCCTAATTGTTTGATTAGTGTATCGCGTTCCATTGCCGATAAATGTTGCCTTATAGCGTTGCGGGATATACTCAATCTTTGCGCCAGATCGTCAATAGTTACCCCATCCTTGTTTTCCAGCATAATTTTTAAAATGTCCTGCTGACGAACACTAAATGAATCAATCATATACAAAAAACCTAAACTTATTTAACCTAGTTAAAACATATAATAGTTGTTTTAGTTATTTAATGTCGATAAAATTTAATTCCCTTCAATTCAATCGAGAATTGCTATGAACACATTAAATTTTTATTCAAAAAAAATTGCTGTTTGTTCTGTACTCGCGGTGACTTTAACTGCTCCAGTTTATGCTGGCACTGCTGTCGAAAACAATCAGGAACAGATAGGCTAGGCGTAAGGATTCCTTCGTAAATGCGTAAAGTCGCCCTGAATCCAGCGTCACACTTGGGATTAAGGGCTTTTTAATAGCGCAACATTCGATACTAAATTTAAGGCAACAAGTAATCCTTGTGTAATTATCTTTTAAGTAACTGATATTTCGTAAAAATTAGAAATTGTATCGTTTAAAGTATACATTTGTCGGTACGATGACGCATATGGAAAAGTCAAAAAGCCAGTGGCTTGGTGAAACAGGGTATATAAATAAAGCCTTGCTCCTTAAATACATTGATGATTTGAAACTTCCAATCTACTATATTGCCGGTCCGCTCGCCATGGTAAGTGCAATGCGACAAATGTTGAACGAAGCTGGAGTCGGTGATGAGAACATTCGCACGGAAGAGTTTTCAGGTTACTGACGGTTGTAGTAATAAATGAGTTCGACACAGCTTCGGAATATAGTTAAAGCACAGTAAAATTATTCTGTAAAAGACCTCTGTGTTTTTCAATGTTCTTAGTAAACTGGTGCGCATTAATTTGTAACTTCCGGCTTAGATAAAGGGTATTAAAGTAATCCTCTTTTCCTTAATCGGTGATTGACTTGCCAATGATAGATCTTGGCTAATAAGGGACGAATCAGTGGCAAACTGATTAACCAAGCGACAGGTTTCAATAGAGGTACTTTATTCATTAACAGAATGTAGGCATCCAGTTCCGAAATGATTCGACCCTTTGTGTCGCGGACATGCAACTCGGATAATGCCTTTTGCGGATCGATGCCCATATCGCGTAATTGGCTTTCTTGGTCGGTAATATCGATCCAGCAAACTTGCTCTCCAGCGGGTCCAGAGAGTTTTTCGTAAGTCTGTCTGTCGTGTCTGCATTTTGGGCAAGCACCATCGTAGTAAACGACAATCTTATCCGTGTCGATAGTGTTCGGTTGTGAAAGGTTTGAAGGCATGACAGGTATCAACCACTTGAAATAAGGTGTTCTAATCCGACCAGCCAATCGGCAAAATTTGTTATGTAGTTATAGCCACAGACCGTTTTTAGGGATTTGTTTTTGACGATTTCAACTATCCGTTGGGCGTGTTGTCGAGTTTCCAGCTCTGGTCCGTAGGGGTTGAACAGCATACCGTTATCAGTCATAAATACATAATCGCAGATAAACAATACATCTCGGTAAATATAAAAGGTAAAACCTTGGGTGTGTCCGCCGATATGATAAGCCTCTATGCCATAGGCAACAAAGTCATCGGTAAATCGCTGGTCAATATCAAACAATGCCGCCAGAGGCTGTTTAGCATCCAGATCATGTAGCCACACTTGTGTATTCCAGAGGTATCGGTACTGATTAGAAGCTCCCATGAAATGATGATGGGTAAATAAGATAGCATTGACCGGTGCCAGTTCACGGTTGAAAGCGGATGGTGAATCGATCCAGACTGCGCCAGCTTCGGTTTCAACGCGATAAGCCGCATGTTCTAACCCCAGTTTTGGCACAGAAAGCAATTGATCAACGAAATCGTTTACTGGATGCGACGTGACCCGATAGGTCTTTTCGGTCTCGTCCCACGTCATGAAGCGATCATGACGCGCTCCGCAAAACGGACAAATGTCGGGCATCTCCCCGATCATGTTGTAACCGCATTGCAGACAAACCCACTGCTGGGCATCGTTAGGAATTTCATACATAGCAGAAATATTCATTATTCCCTCCTGTAATTACAAAACCTTCGATATGAATGCTTGTTGAACTTAGGTTCGCCAAGGATGAGAAGGCAAATCGGCAAGACCGACGACATCAACACCCGCTTTGGCAACTTGATGATCGTTTTCTACTGAGCTGCCGCTGACACCAATAGCACCAATCAGAACGCCGTCTTTATCGACAATGGGTATGCCGCCGGGAAAAGTAATCAAACCATTGTTGGAGTGTTCAATACCGTATAGCGGTCCACCGGGTTGCGACAGCTGACCTATTTGTCCTGTGTTCATCCCAAAAAAACAAGCGGTCTTGGCTTTTTTGATGGCAATATCAATACTGCCGACCCACGCTCCATTCATTCGGGTAAATGCTTTCAAATCCGCACCTGAATCAACAACGGCGATACACATTTGTACCCCTAGCTTGTTTGATTCAACAATTGCTGCGGCGATTGCTTTTTCTGCTTCTTCATAGGTTACATGCATGGTCTTACTCCCAGTTCTGTGTTGTGATGAAAAATTAAAGCATTATTTTGGAAAAATAATTTCTTCCGGTCGAATAATTTTATCGAATATCTCTACGGTTATCAGCCTGCTAGTAAAGTATTTTATAATCGTATCAGCAGTAAATCTGTAAGCCAATGGTAATTATTCGTCAGGTTTTTTTAACATCTTACGCACATCGCCTAAATGTATTTCCTCTTGAGCGACCATACGACGCGCATATTCTTCAAGTAAAACATGGCGACCGTTCACCAAGTCAAGCAAACGATTATATTCTGCTAAAGCCAATGTTTCATGCTCCAGAGATTCCCGAAGAATATCGCCAATATCGTGCCGATGGGTTTCCAGTAAGGTGCCTATTCCTAAAGAGGGATGTCCACCTAAATGGGTAATCAATTCACCCGCTTCGTTAGCATGAGCCAAAGACTCATTTGCCTGACCTCGCATCCAAGAAACAATGGGAATACGATTGTAGCCAAAAACCATTAATGCGTAATGCGTATAACGCACAACTCCTGCTAATTCAGCTTCTAAAATTTTATTTAGCACTTTAAGCACGGCATCGTTATCAATACTACTGTTAGTCATAAGAGACTCCTGTGTCAGAATTAAACGAAGCTCACTATAAAACTTTTAAGTTATTAAAGGAATAGAATTGATGTGGCTACACTAAACAGGTCACATAAATAAAAAACCCTTATTCGAAAAATCGAATAAGGGTTTGTAAGACCAACCGCGTTGGCTTATTGATGATTTGCAGCGTAAATTTGTTTAATTTCTTTATAACGGTTCAGTGCATCGGCTAGCGATTCTTTAGCCACATCTAGCTCATTTTTTTGCAAAGCTGCCCGCGCTTGTTTTAACACATTGCTGGCTTGGTTACGTTTAACATCCAGTACGTTATTAGAAATATCTTTTTGTAATTGGCGAGCATCGGTCACGATGTCGATCAATTTTTCAGTATCTGCGCCACTGTTGATGCCAGTGTTCGCTTCTTCTACTTTTGCCAAGGTGTTGTTAATCGCTGTTTGAACTTCTTCATACGATGGATTAGCGACGGCAAACGCAGTTGATGACGTTGCAGTGATAGCCAAAGCAAGTAAGATTTTTTTAAATGTGTTCATGGGGTAAGCCTCAAAATAAATAAGTAACATATTGATACAAATGATTAAATGAACTTCAGTTTTGGAAACATTCAACTTAATCTCTAGGTATGGCTATAGTCTACTCGAATTTAGTACTAATGCAAACTAAATTTGTTCTAATACGAACTATTTTATTGAAATTCAGTATTTCCTAAAAAGGAACATTAATAATTTTGTAATGATACCGACTATAAAATGTTCTGAACTGATTGAAATAATCAGGTTTTTCTTGAGGTTAATGGGCTTTAAAGCTACTATTTTGTTCTAATTAGAACAAACTGAGTTTAAAACTATGAAAAATCCAGACACATTCCCGACTGTATTGCGTGAGTTATTAAGAACACATCAAGCTTTTCTATCTTATGCTGCAAGTCACGTTCAAAAGCTTAATCTGACCTTACCGCAATTCGATGTCATCATCACTCTAGGCGGGACATCAGGACTGCCTTATAAAACCCTAGGCGAAAAAACCCTGATTACTAAAGGCACGTTAACAGGGGTTATTAATCGTTTAGAAGATAAAGGTCTGATTCAACGGGTGGCTTCAAAAACCGATGGGCGTAGTCAAATTATTCGCTTAACTGAAGCGGGCAACGCCTTATTTAAGTGCGCTTTTCCTGAACATTTAACCTTTATCGGTCGCTTATTTGATGATTATTCCCCAGAAGACATTGCCACTCTTGAAGCTGATTTAGTTCGACTACATAAAGCTGTTAGCACAGCAAGAGGCGCGGGGGAAACACTGAATGACGATGAGTACGAAGAATAATAAATAGCGTTCTTATAATGGCATTAAATGTGCTAGTTAGATAAGGTGTGACGTTTTTTTGAGCGTCATAACGGAATGACATGCTTCGCCAATGGCTATTTCGGTATAAGGGAATGGGGGTATAAAAACTGAGCCATTGGCAATATATTATCTATTTATTGAATACCATAATCTAATAATATCGTTTTATTAAATAAGTAAAATTACCTAAACTACTTTCCGATATCAAAAAAATAATTTTAAGTAATTTTTTTATATGGTTAAAAATTTGATAGTGGTAAAAATTAAAGTGATTTAATAACAGAGGAAAAAGCCATGTTAAATACTAAAAAAAAACCTATTAATGACCCTTTAAAAATAGTTTTTGTTGGCAATATCGGATCGGGAAAAACAACTGCTGTAACAGCCATTAGCGACGCACCGATTATTGGTTCAGAGGCGAAAGCCACTGAAAAAGATGCTTTACGCCGTAAATTGACTACCACCGTCGGCTTAGAATACGGTGTCACCCATATAGACAATACTAAATTGCATATTTATGGGACACCGGGGCAACGACGATTTGATTTTATGGCTACTATCGCCTGTAAAGGTGCGGCGGGGATGGTGGTATTGATTGATAACGGTTACAGTAAACCTTTAACTGAATTGGATTATTTTTTACAATTTCATAGCGAATTTTTAAAAAATCATCCATCTGTCATCGGTGTTACGCATTATGACGATAACAATACTGAAACCAATTTAATCGAATATCACAATTATGTACTCACCAACGGTTTTTCCAGTGTAGTGATGCGTCTTGATGCGCGTGAAAAAAATCAAGTGCAAAAAGTTGTTAAACAACTGCATACCAAAATAGTGCATTGCGTTAACTAACGGATCTCTACGCATTTGGTCCTCAAAACCATTCTATATGATATGACATAAATTTATATCATATCATGTCATATTTTGATAAAGCGCAATAAAATGATGTAGGTGCGGATTTATCCGCACAATGTGAATGAATTTGCACCTACTCTAGGCTTGACTTAATTTATACTATTTCTGCTATATAATTTTATTCAAAGTGATATAAATTGTTAGAAATAAAATTCGTTTTTTTTTGTAAAAAAAAACGAATTTTTAAAATATTATCTGTCTGTTATCGATATTACGCATTATGACGATAATAATACTAAAACCAATTTAATTGAATATCACAACTATATACTCACTAACGGTTTTTTCAGTGTAGTGATACGTCTTGATGTACATGAAAAAATAAAGTGCAAAAGTATTAAACAACTGCATACCAAAATAGTGCATTGCGTTAACTAGCGGGTCTCTACGCGCTTGACTCTCAAAACCATTCTGTATGACGTGATATGATTTGTAATGAAATAATATCATATTATTTCATATAATTTAGTATGGTATATAATTCAATTCAAAGCAATATAAATCATTAAATCAAAATAATAAAAGTAATTTTTTTGCAAAAAAAAAGGGCTTAGATTACTCTAAGCCCTCGATTTTATATCTTACTAAAGGTCGGCAAACCGTTAGTAAGTCTTCTATTAAACCAATATACAACATTGGCTAAAAACACAAAGCTAACGTTTGAGGATTTTACTCGAACTTTGTGCAATAGCCAATAAGGAATTTACTTATGAGCATCGGCGCAATTAATTGGGCATGGAAACAAAGCAATCTCAAAGCCCATACAAAAATTATTTTAGTATCACTGGCATATCGTGCTAACAAAAATAACACCTGTTTTCCCTCTATTACTAGAATCGCTGAAGATACAGGGCAAACCCCACGCAGCGTCAAAAACGGTATTAAGGAACTAGAAAAAATTGGCTTAATTAAACGCTTGTTTAGAAAAAATGATGAAGGTAGCAACCGTAGCAATCTTTACACAATCATTGGTTTTGCTAGTGAACAAGTTAATACAGCAACTTCCCCCGCAACAAATGCCATTCATACCCCTAGTGAATCCTATTCACCCCCGGTAGTGAATGCTATTCACCCACCTAGTGAACAGCGTTCACCCATAAAGAACAATGAAAAAACAATTCTTAATCAAAACAACAACAGCCACGACACCAATAATAATAACGATTCTGGTGTTATCGTTGAAGATGAATTAAATAATATTGTTTTGCTCGAATTGAATGACCAGCAAACAAAAGAAGCTAAGCAGTCCTTAAGTCAATTAAGCAAACAACAACGCGATTATGCTATCAGCATTTTTAACGATGGCATTAAACGCGGTATTAATAGAAAACCGCCAAAAATATATTTAAGAAGTTTGATTGATAAAGGAAAAAACGGTTTGTTAGAACAACCTTGGTATCTCTCAACGAAGCCACGCAATACCAATACCTTATCACCCACTAACCATGAAAATTCTTTTATTCATGGCATCGCTAAAAGTGATATTCAACGCTTAGCCAAAGTTGGCGAATCCTATGAACAAGCGGCAATACGGATTCAGCGCGAACGGGAACGCAAAGCCGTTTCAAAACCTAACTCTGAATTTTTTGCCCAGTTAAGAGCCACTTGTGGGTTAGGAGTCTCACAAATGACCGCCATTATTTAATCGTAGCAAAGCCTTGTTAGAAGTGTTGGCACCGGTCGATAACGCGATTGATTGCCTCAAAGAATTTGAACATTGGCAAACACACTAAACCCGCTAAGAAGGTTTTTTTCGCGGGGATCATGCCTATGGCTACAATATTGGTCACCTTGACATCCACACCCACCTAAAGAGCGGTGGTTTAGCCTTCCATGCTGGAAAGAGACTACTAAATTAGCTTTCAGAGACGCTTAAAATTCTTTAGCGTACAGTTCAGACCTTGCCAGATGTCTTTGTCGCTGTTGTGGTGTTATCATCATGTATCCTCACTAAAAAAACCATGAGAATAAACCATAGCTTTATGTGAAGAGGTGATACCAAGCATTAAATCCGCCAAAATAAACAATGAGGGTAGTAAATGTCCACATTAACGAATCTTCCCGTAGAAGCCGTATTTCACGCCAACCTGCTTACGGATCTTGATATTTATTTGTTTAAACAAGGCAAAAATTTTCGCCTGTATGAAAAATTGGGCTCACACATCATTACCGTTGATGGCGTAAAAGGCACTCACTTTGCCGTATGGGCACCTAATGCTTCCGCCGTTTCGGTTATCGGTGATTTCAATCATTGGGATGCAACCGTAAATCCCCTGCATCTGCGTAACGATGAATCAGGTATTTGGGAAGGATTTATTGCTGATGTATCGGTCGGAGCAATCTATAAATATCGCATTGTTTCGCGTGATGGAAAAAGTGCCGATAAAGGCGATCCCTTTGCTTTCTACTGGGAAACACCGCCGTTAACCGCTTCGCGTGTCTGGGAACTGGATTATGTTTGGAATGATGCTGATTGGATGGCGCAACGCGGAGAGAAAAACCGGCTGAACGCGCCTTATTCCATTTACGAAGTGCATTTAGGTTCTTGGCAGCGCGTTCCTGAAGATGGCAATCGTTCTCTCACTTATCGTGAAATGGCGGAATGGCTGCCCCGTTACCTCGCAGAATTGAATTTTACCCACGTCGAACTCATGCCAGTGACAGAACATCCCTTTTATGGTTCATGGGGTTATCAAACCACTGGCTATTTTGCGCCGACAGCACGTTACGGGTCGCCACAAGATTTCATGTTTCTGGTGGATAGCTTACATCAGTACGGTATTGGCGTGATTCTGGACTGGGTACCCGCACATTTTCCCGCCGATGCGCATGGTCTCGGTCATTTTGATGGCACTTTTCTGTTTGAACATGCTGACCCGCGTCAGGGTTATCAACCTGACTGGCATAGTTCGCTGTTTAATTATGGTCGAAACGAGGTGCGCGCCTTTCTGACTAGCAGCGCCTTGTTCTGGCTTGATAAATATCATATTGATGGACTGCGCATGGATGCTGTGACCTCCATGCTTTATTTGGATTATGGTCGCAAAGAAGGTGAATGGATTCCTAACCGTAATGGTGGACGAGAGAATCTGGAGGCGATTAGTTTTCTGCACAACCTGAACGAGGCTATTTATCGTGATTATCCCGATACTCAGACTTTCGCCGAAGAATCGACGGCTTGGGCGATGGTCTCCCGTCCCGCCAATATTGGCGGTCTGGGATTTGGTTTGAAGTGGAATATGGGTTGGATGCACGACACGCTAGGGTATTTTTCAGAAGATCCGCTGAACCGAAAATATCACCATGCACAGATTATTTTCAGCCTCTGGTATGCTTTCTCAGAGAATTTTGTGCTGCCTTTGTCACATGATGAAGTGGTCTATGGCAAGGGTTCGCTGATCGGAAAAATGCCCGGTGATGAATGGCAACAATTCGCCAATCTGCGCTTATTGTATGGCTATATGTGGGGGCATCCGGGCAAAAAGTTGTTGTTCATGGGCTGTGAATTTGGACAAAAACGCGAATGGCAGCACGACGAAAGTTTGGAATGGTCGGTACTGCAATATCCGCTACATTCTGGGCTACGACGCTGGGTCGAGGATCTCAACCGTTTTTACCGCAGTGAACCCGCACTCTATCAGCAAGATTTCAGCCGTGACGGTTTTCAATGGATGGATTGTAACTACGCGGAAAAAAGTGTGGTGAGCTTTGTGCGTCGTGGTTATAACCCTGACGATGTGCTGTTGGTAGTCTGCAATTTTACCCCCGTCATCCGTGAAAATTATCTGGTCGGCGTACCCAGCGGTGGTTACTGGCATGAAGTACTCAACAGCGATACTGAGCTTTATGGTGGCAGCGGTGTAGG
>Ga0102851_10003256_pt1 | contig 10054 bp, 8 predicted proteins | sample Mud3Dept3metaG_FD_79558 | JGI IMG/M metagenome (GOLD analysis project Ga0102851, IMG submission 79558) | Freshwater wetland microbial communities from Ohio, USA, analyzing the effect of biotic and abiotic controls - Mud 3 Core 4 Depth 3... | ecosystem: Environmental > Aquatic > Freshwater >...
CCTTGCTTTTTCCGAAGTTGTTAAATGACAGATCCAAAGCTATGTATGGGTCAAAGCCAAGTGGAGCCGGGATGAAGTTGTATTGAGCACCTACACCAATTTCAAGGATTGATTGGCTATATTCTATATCATTCTCTGCTTGAACAATTTTAAATATCTCTTCTGGACTGTAAGTACCGCTTCCTGATAATGAATGATATAGAATGAAAGCTTTTGGTGTAATTGAAATCATTGGGATATCAACTTTCCCGATGATTCCAGTATTCCATTCAGTTGAATAACCAGCTCCACCATCTGAAACATCTTTTGTAAGTGCATCTGGTGCTAAAACCTGAGTTAATCCCCCGCCAACACCAATTTTTACTAACTGAGCAGTAGTAAATGTGGGAATTAATAGAAGGAACATAACTACAAACGAGATTATGTTGGTCTTTTTCATTTTCTCTCCATTTTTGTGATTGATTCCAATTTGTTGGTATAAACATAAAAATAATTGAGAATAAAAACCATTACAATCTCATTATATTTATAGAGAAGCCGATACATTCTAAGCATTATCTTTAAGTGATTTCCCATATTTTATTATGTCTCTTGACTTTAAGCTCAATAAAACTAATATTTAGAATAAGAATATGCAGAATTTTGAGCTAAAGGAAGCTTATCATTTTGAAACCGAAGGAATAAGAGCTCCGTCTTAAATTGATATATGATTCACAGGTTAAGTAAGAAATATCTCATTTTAATTTCTTTAACTGGTCTTCTGATCACTCCTCTTGCTATTGGTCAGAATGTAGCTGAAGAATTTAATAAAGGAATGGATGCTTATAATAAGCAGCTTTTCGCTGATGCTTACAAAATCTTTGAAGGTGTTGTCAAGGATTATGGAGTTGAAGATGAACTGTATGCTTCAGCTAGATTTTATTCTGCTAATTCACTTTTAAAGATGGGAAAGAAGGATGAATCAGCCACCGAATTTGAATTCATTGCTAACAATGTTGTTTGGTCAAAGTTCAGGGAGGAATCTCTTTTCACTCTTGGATTAATTTATTTTGATATTGAGAGATATGCACTTTGTAGAAAAAATCATTTGATGTTGATTTATCAATATCCCAACAGTGATTATGTGGGTTCATCGATGTACTGGATTGGAGAATCTTACGCTGCAGAGGGGAAACTTGATGAAGCAATTGATTTTTTAACTCAGGCAATTGAAGATCGTGCAAGTAATAAATTCCGCGATCATTCACTTTACGCACTCGCCAGTGTTTATGAAAAGATGAAAGACTACCAGAATGCAGTTAAATATTATGATCAACTGTTAACCTACCATTCCAGCAGTCCTCTGGCTCTTCAGGCTCAAGTTAGAATTGGTGTTTGCTATTTTTATTTGAAGGATTATTATAATTCAATCCTCGAACTAAACAATCCTTCACTGAAAGAACTACCGGGTGAAAATCTTTCAGAGGCATTATACTTGCTTGCCAATTCACACTACAGAGTTGAAGAATATGCTAATGCAGCAAATACGTACTCGGAAATCATTGAGCGATTTCCCCGTTCACCGGTATACCGAAACGCACAGTATGGTTTAGCCTGGTCGCTCTTCCAGCAATCAAAATACAGCGAAGCTTATACCGTATTTAATAATCTTTCGCAGGGTGACGATTCAACTGCTATCAAGTCATTCATCTGGAAAGGTGAATCAAAGAGGTATTCGGGAAACTCAAATGAAGCATTAATTATTTTTGAAGATTTTCTAAAACGATATCCAAATCATCCATCATCATCATTGGTAGAAAGCCTTATTGGTTTGATATATTTTGATCAAAACAAGTTTGAGCTTTCATCACAGTACTTAGTCAATGCTACATCTTCAGATGATCCTGTTACACGGGCGAAAGCGTTCACTATGATTGGCGAAATTGAACTCAGAAATAAAAATTATATTAAAGCCCGTGGAAACTTTGAACCTGCTATCAGAATTACGGAAGCTGAAAATGAGGTGCACCAGAGAGCGCTGCTTGGTATGGGTGTATCACTTTACCATCTTGGTGATTACGAAAAAGCTGCAGACTATCTGAGGCAAGCTGAGACAATTGATCCTTCATTCGAACCAGATAAAATAAATTTCTATATGGCTGAAAGTTACTTCAGCCTGGGAAAATATCAGGAGGCTTTATCCCGTTACAATTCTATTAAAAGCAATGAAGATGATTATGTTAAACAGGTTACGTACTCAAAGGGATATTGTCATTTTAATCTTGGCAGTTACTCTAATGCTGCATATCAGTTCTCTGAGTTTATTGATCGCTATCCGAATGATTTTAGAATCACTGATGCAAAATTGCGATTAGCAGATAGCTATTATGGTGCGAGAAATTTTGCTGCTGCAAGCAGGATATTTAAACAGCTATTCCAGTCAGGAAAATATTCCTCAGACGATCCGTATGCCTATTACCAATATGCACAGGCATTATATAAGTCAGGCGAGACAATCGCCGCAATAACCGAGTTTCGTAATCTTCAGCAAAAATTTCCTGATTCTAAATATGCAGAAAGTTCTCTCTTTACAGTTGGATTTATCAAGTTCCAGGAAGGGGAGTTCAAAGAAGCAATTGACGATTTCAGATACGTACTGCAGATATATAAAAACTCTGCTCTCACACCTGTGGTTTTCTACTCGATTGGTGATGCATATTTCAATCTTGGAATGTACGATTCAGCTATAGTGAACTATCAAAATGTTTTAACTAAATACCCTTCATCGGAATATGTTTTCGACGCAATAAACGGAATGCAATATAGTTATGTTGCTATGGGAAAGCCTGATGAAGCAATAATTCTTATTGACAGATACACCAGCCAAAATCCGAACTTAAAATTTTCCGATTTGATCTTCTTTAAAAAAGGAGAAATATATTACAGTCAGCGTGATTATCAGAATGCTAAAACCAGTTACCAGGAATTTCTTGTTAAGTATCCTCGAAGCTCATTTGTGCCTGAAGCATATTACTGGCTGGGTAAAAGCTCACAAAACTTAAAGCAGGATGATGAAGCAATTTTCAATTTCAATAAAGTATTTGAAAGTTACCCCGGTTCTGAATCTGCTGCCGTCTCTGTAATTGAACTAGGCAAAATGTATGAAGCTAATGGAAACTATCAGGCATCGATTGAAGTTTTAGAACAAGCTTCAACCAAACTAAAGGATTCACCCAGACTGCCTGAAGTTTTGTTTATTAAAGGTACCGCATACATTAAAATGGACAATGTGCAGAAAGCTTATGGAACTTTTGAAGAGTTAGCAATGTATCACCGCGAAACTATCTTTGCTGACCAGGCCAAGTTTGAAATGGGTCTCATTGATATGGCAACAGGAAGATATGATATCGCTAACAAACACTTTTTAGATGTTGCAGAAAAAAGAACAGATGATTTGGGTGCAAGATCACAATACTATTACGGATTATCGTTATTTGACCAGGGAAAGTATTCAGAATCTATTTCTGCATTAGTAAGAGTAAGAACAGTTTACTCACAGTATGAACCGTGGCTTTCGCGCTCTTATATTTTGCTTGGCGATTGTTATGTTAAATTAAATGACAAGAGGCAAGCAGAAGAAATGTACAGAGTTGTTGTGCAAAAGCACAAAGGGAATGAACTTGGAGAAGAAGCCAGACAAAAAATAAGTAAGCTCAAATGATGAAATATTTCTTAACCATATTGCTTTTGTCATCGGTTGTTATTTATTCTCAGGAAACTAATCCCAATGTTGAGTTACCTGATTTTGTAATTTTTGGCAAGGATATTATCTCGGTGAGAAAAGTAGATAAACTTAAACCCGATTATATTTCAACTGTATCTGATGAGTTTTTAAAACCTGCATACAAACCGGATTATCTTGACCTGGCTGATATTTCTAATCCAGTTGAAGCCGAACTGTCGTTGCTTGATTCAGCAAATTACAGAAAAGGATTTATTGAACTTAAAGCCGGGCTTTATCAATTACCGGCTGGAGAACTGAATTATACTTTCCCATATACAGGAGGCATGGTTCACGGATTTATTAAAGGATCGAACCAGCGCGCTTATGAGGACAATACTGATAAGCAATATCTTGAAGGTTCACTCGATTTTGATTATACGATTCCGACGAGTTCAAGTGCGATGCCGGGAACGAAGTTTAGCATTAATGGCGATCACTCCAAAAATATCTTTAAATTTTTCGGCTCTATTGATCCGGAACGAAAAAGAAATCTGAATATTGGCAATGCTTCTGTCAGTATCCAAAATCTTTATATGAAAGAATTTGTTTTTGATGTGAATGGTGGAGGAGATTTCACTTACATAAATGATGAAAAATTTAATGAGTCACTTCTTTATGCGAATGCATTCGGAAGATTAAAACTGAGCAGCTTCAGCTTAGGAGTTAAAGCGTCTTACCAGCATCAAAATTTAACAACGGACTCATTATCAGGATTTAAATCCGATGCGTACTATTTCAGACCTACAGCTTCACTTGAAATTTTCAAGAAAGTCATGCTTGAAGCTGGCTTTACTTTTTCGGCAGCTGGTGGCGAAAAATTGAATGGGATTTATGCCTCAGTCAGCACAGAGATTGCTAAGAATTTAATTCTTTTCGGTGAATACTCCCCTGAAAGCGAAAACATTACTGCAGGAAAATTTTTACGTTATAATTTTTACTATGATCAGCAAGATTTGAATAGAGTTTTTTTGAAAAAGAAAAATAAATTAAGAGCAACTCTGAAATATGAATATGACAAGTATTATCAGATTGATGGCGGCATAGAATTTTATGATGCTGATAACTTACCATATTACAATAACCAGGATAGCTCAGGTTTCTTCGAAGTATTAACATTAGATGCTACTAGTTGGGATTTTTTCTTAAATATGCTCTACCATCTTGGGCCTTACGGATATTTTTATGGATCAGCAAATTATCTTAATGTTCATGATTCAGATTCGAGAAAAGTTCCTTATTATCCCGGGTTAAAAGCTTCTTTAGTTTATGGGTATGATTTTTCAAAGGATTGGAAAGGAGAAGTCAAATTTAGTTACTTGTCGGACAGATATGCCGATCTTGAAAACTCTGAGGAGAGAAAGTTACCGAACATTTTTGACCTCGGGCTAAAAGTCTCTTATACAATTCAGAGGAATTTTGGTGTATTTTTTGAATTAAATAATGTATTGAATACTAAAAGAGCAATCTGGGAAGGCTATCAGGAAAAACCAATTGATGCACTTTTAGGATTTAATTATTTCTTTGATTGAATTCATTTACTTTATTTTATATGAGTGAATTTAACAAGAAATATAATTTTAGTGTAAACAAATCAATACAATATTTTGGTGAATGAAATGATAAGTAAAGAAGAACTAGTAAGATGTGTTGCGCAGAGTTGTGGTGTTTCACCTGAAATCTCAACATTCTTTTTTGAAGTTTATATAAACAGGTTGAGTAACCATCTTAAACCAGGAGATTTACTTCACTTTCACAACTTTGGATTTTTTCATAAAAGAAATTGCAGAATTCAGCTTGAAAAAACTCCTGATTCACCAACTCCAAAGTCATATCTAATTCAGCTTGTTCTTTTCTCGGAGGAACCAAAAATTAAAAATGATCTTGGAGCGGTTCAATTTCTAAAAATTCCGAATCTAAAAACTCTTTGGCTTGATGATACCGATTTTCAGGATAGTTTGAACGCCGGTGATTTTGCTCCTCACATTGATAGAAATCAGCTAATTAAATCCTTCGCTACTACAGCCGAAGTTATAATTGCCGGATTGCGTAAAGACTACGATAGTGAATTAGTGGAGGAACTTATTATTCCTTTAACATTTGACCTGAATTTTCTAATTAAAACCGGGCAAAAGACGTTACCAATAACAAAGAGTGTGACTGATAAATCTTCAAAAGACAATTTAAAGAATGTTCAAAAAGTAGAGAAGTCCTCAGAAGAAGGTCTCCCCTGGAATTATGGAACTAGATTTTCAGAAAAAGATAATGTAAGTACAACGGATAAGTATAACCTTAGTACAAAACAATCTGATATTCGAGAAAAAACGATTACTGCAAAGCAGGAAACAGATTTCCGAAAGGACCAGGTATCACGCTTAAAAGATTTCAAACCCGTTACATCACATTTGTCTGCTACAAAAGAAGACTTTGATTCTCTTGAAGATGTTGAGACAGTCAAATTCAGTGTAAAAAAAAACAAAGATGATGACACCTCAAAGTTAGATGTGAATAAAAAGTTTACTGAAGTCAAATCAAAAACTGAAGCTTATCGGCAGAAGGGCGAATTTAGCAAAAACAAAAAAGGACTTGTCGACAAGTATTCATCTAAAAAAGCGCGTGTTGATTCTCAGGATGGAATTTATCGTGAGAGAAGAAGTTTCATTCCTTTTATAGCTTTATTTGCATTGATCATCATAGTTGGTGCTGTTATTTATGTTTATTTTATTGATAATGACGTTTTTAGTGGTGGTAATCCAAATATTGTTTCTAACGTAAAACCTGCTTCTAACGTTAATGTTATTGAGAGAGATTATGAGTTTGCAGTTACATACCCTTATCCAAAAACAGAAAATAGAATTCAAGTAGCCGGTTTTAATCGTGATCTGTTAATAGCTGCAAAGGTCAATAGTGAAATTAAAATGGATACACAGCCTGAAGTAAAACCGGAATCAAAACCTGAAAAGATCGCTGAGGTTAATGATAAAACTAAAGTGGATAAGAAAAATGAAACACCAGTCGTTGAAGAGAAAACTGTTATCCCTGAGATAAAGGCGGAGAAAGTTAGTAGAATATTTTTATATAAAAACTTTTATGTAGTGCAGGCTGGAAGTTTTAAATCTGAAGAAATTGCCAACAGAGAAGCTGATAGGTATTTTAATATGGGTTACAATGCTTTTATAGAGGTAGTTGAGTCACCAAGTGGAGCAATGATTTATAATTTGAACGTTGGTGATTTTACCTCTGAAGAGTTTGCCAGGCAATTTCAAGAAAAATATATTAAATAATAAATATTTGGAGAGAAATGAATTTACTTGAAGTGTTTCTGAAGGGCGGAGTAATAATGTGGGCAATTTTATTTTGCTCTGTTGTTGCTCTGGCGGTTGCTATTGACAGATTTTTAGTTCTCAGAAGAGCTAAGATTAATTTACCTGCTTTCTTAGTGAGGATAAGAGGGTTTATTAAGAGCAAGGATATGAGCGGGGCAGCTTCTTTCTGTCTTAGAGAAAAATCTCCGATTGGTAATATGGTACGAAAGGGATTGAAAAAATTTGGAATGGGTCACGAGCGAGTAAAGGAGGCGATTGAGAATGCAGGCAGGCAGGAAGTTAGCAAGCTTGAAAAAGGATTATCAATTCTTGCTACAGTAGCTGGCGTTGCTCCATTGCTTGGTTTTCTTGGAACTGTTACAGGAATGATTCAGGCGTTTATGAGAATTGAGGATCTCGCAGGTGCAGCAAATCCGAGTGACCTTGCAGGTGGTATCTGGGAAGCTTTAATAACCACAGCGTTTGGATTGATTGTAGGAATTCCAGCCTACGCCTTTTATAATTATTTCGTAAGTGCCATTAAGAAGTTTGTTTCTGATATGGAAACTGTTGCGAACGATGTTGTGGATACAATGCAGGATACATCAAAAGAAGCAATAGATTTTGATGACGAAATAGAAGTTGAGATGTAGGTGCTTTTATGAAATTCAGTACATCAAATGAGCCATTAACAATGTTTTCATATTCATCTTTAACGGATATCGTTTTATTGCTGGTTATATTCTTCCTTTTAACATCACAGTTTGTGATTCAAACTGGTGTAAAAGTTAAATTGCCAGGCTCAAAAACAAATGAACAGTCTGAACCGACAAAGATGATTGTTACAATAACTTCGGCAGGTGTAATATATGCCGGTCCGGACCAGACAACGATTGATATGTTGTCAGGAAAACTAACAGAAATGCGCGGTGTCAGTGATGAGGGCAGTCTTGTGATAAGGGCAGATAAGACTGTTCAAATAGATCTTGTAATAAAAGTAATAGATGCTGCTAAATCAGTTGGAATAGGTAAATTTACAATAGAAACGGAACAAGAAAATCCATAGGAGGAGTGCTATGTCTTCCAAAAAAAGTTCGGGAATATCTTATACTATTTCCCTTGCATTGCATGCAATTGCAATACTGCTTTTTCTTTTAATAAATCTTTCATTTGATTACGTACCATCAGAATATATTGATCTGTCATTCGGTATTTCTGATCAAACGGGTTCTTCAGGAGCACAGGGCAATAAAATTAATATCATTAAGGAATCTTCAAAACCCAATGAAAAAGAGCAGTCCAAGGAAAAAAATCCTGAGGTTAAAGAAGTTGACTTACCAGTTGCTATCAATACAGAAGATGAAAATGTAATCAAACCTGCTAACAATGAGAAGGAAGTTGCTGAAGAGAAAACTGAATTAAATACTGAGACAGTAGTATCTAACTCCAAATCAAATGAAGAAGGGAATAATACTAACACCGAAGGTAATTTTGGTTTCGATATTGACTGGGGAGGAAAGGGTACTAGAAAAATCTATAGTTTCATCCTGCCGCAATATCCTGAAGGCGTGAAAAAGGAAGTCAATATAAAATTGCAATTCACAATTTTACCTGACGGCACTGTTGGAACTATCATTCCAAAAATGAAAGCTGATACAAGATTGGAGAATGCTGCAATTAATTCTCTAAGACAATGGAGATTTGAAGCATTAAGTTCAAATCAACGACAGGTTGAACAGACCGCTGTTATTGTGTTCCCTTACCGTCTGCAGTAGTGGGTTTATAGTAGAATCGATAAAATATAATTTCTATGATCGTAAGCAGGGTGAGTGAAAACGTATCTCTGTCATAATAAAGTCCAAGTCCTTCTGGCTCCATTAGAAATTTTGCTATCATTCCTGTTATAGTCCAACCAACTGCAAATAAAATCAAAACCAAACTGACATTTAGAAGTGCACCTGAAATTCCTTCACGTTGCCATTTCCAGGTGTAGATTATCAATAAGAAAATAAAATGTGCAAAAAATATAAATGCTGAAATCATTTTAAACTGACTGGTTTCTTTTATTTATGACAGCAGTTCCTATTAAGCCGCCAAGCATCCCGAAAATTGAATATGTTATTAGGTTTGTCGCAGTAATTAGAAATGCATACAAGAATGAAAAACCTTTCGATTGAATTTCGCTTACCATTTGTTTTAATATCTCCATTGATTCTTCTGCAGCAGGTCCTAAATTCATATCTTTTACAACTTTTTCTGCTTGAGGCATAGACGTAACCAGATCACTGGTTCTTGTTATATAGGTAATGATAATTTCAAAACCACTTGCAAAGAGTGCAGCAAATACTGCGGTTAGAAGTCCAAGTAAAATACCAGTTCCCGTTTGAATTTTTAATAAACCTGGCTGCGATTTTTTGTAAAGGAAGATTGATATTACTGATGCAATAGGAACAAGTAAACAGCAGGCAATAGTCTGAACTCCTGGTATGGTTGTTAAAACGGCTGCACCAAAACCGCATACTAATCCTGGTAAATATTTTTTATTCATTCCCCTTAAAAGGTTTATTGGAAAAAAAGTTTTCTAACTCAGATAAAATTAATAAATATACAATTCCTCCAAAAGCTAAACCGGTAGTAAATGCAAGACTTTGTGAATATTTATAGACTCCTGTGAATGTTAAGAATACATCAATTGCTAAGGGTATCGTTGAAAAAATTAAGACTCTTCTACTTATTGAAGGTCTATTGGTTAGTAAACTTAAAAAGCCAGCTATTAATGCCCCTGCATAAATTCCCGCACATCTTGCACAAACCAGCATTGAGGTGCTGCCAATTGAAATACATTTTGCACTTTCCTGATGACAAACAGTTGAATAGATTTTTAATAATAAAAAGTTTGTCATCATATTATTGGCTGATGATATAGCCGGAAGCAAAAATCCTAGAATCCAAAAAGATAAAAAAGAGAGAAGCAGAAAACGCATTAGGA
>Ga0102851_10003258_pt1 | contig 10052 bp, 9 predicted proteins | sample Mud3Dept3metaG_FD_79558 | JGI IMG/M metagenome (GOLD analysis project Ga0102851, IMG submission 79558) | Freshwater wetland microbial communities from Ohio, USA, analyzing the effect of biotic and abiotic controls - Mud 3 Core 4 Depth 3... | ecosystem: Environmental > Aquatic > Freshwater >...
CCCGTCTGGTACTCGGGATCTTCGGGTGCGATCACCTCGTTGGTCCAGCGGAACAGCAGGCCGCGGTCGCTCGCGGGTACCCCGAGCATCTCGGCGATCACCGCGATGGTGATGCGCGCGGAGATGTCCTGGACGAAGTCGCCGCTGTTGCGCTGCGAACAGTCGTCGAGCACTTCGTCGGTGATGCGCTGCACCTTGGACGCCCAGGTCTGCACGGCGCGCGGCGTGAAGCGCTTCGCCGCTACGTTGCGGTACTGGCCGTGATCCGGTGGATCCATGTTCAACAGGTGGCGGATCGTCGCCTCGGGCGGCGGCGGCACGCTGTTGTTGAAGACCGCAAGGCGCGGCTCGTTGAGGAAGAGATTGGGCTGCTTGGACAGCTCGATGATGTCGGCGTGCTTCGTGATCGCCCAGAACGGGTCGTAGCCCGGATGCGTGATCATCGAGACCGGATCGTTCTTGCGGAGCCAGGCCCACTCTCGGAACGGATAGCCGTTGCGTTCGTAGTGCGCGGACGAGATCGGGTCGAGCTTGCGCGGGTCGAAGGAAGCGACGTCAGGCATCGGCGTTCTCCAGCAGCGCGGGGGCGCTGCGCCATTCTACTCACTCCGGTTCATTCCGGCGCGAGCCAGCCCTGGACGCTGAATCCGCCGGCGACCTCGGCTTCCGCGTCGAGGTCTCCGAAGCGCGCGACGAGTTCCGGGCGCAGCGCCTCCACCGCGCGCTCGATCTGCGCGTCGCTCATGCGCCAGGTGATCGACCAGCTGCGCTCGGCGAGGCGCTCGAGAATCTGCCGGGGGCGGATCCGGCGCGGAAACGCGATGCGGTGGCGCTCGCCGAGCGGGCTCCAGCCTTCGTCCGCCGGGAAGTCGAAGAAACGGCTGCGCGACACGCCGGGATGGTCGACCGCGTTGCAGACCGCGAGTTCCTCGCGACAGCGCGCCCAGGCGTCCTGCGGCTCGTCCGCGCCGAGCAGTAGCGGCGCGCCGCGACGCAACACGCGAGCCACCTCGGCGAGCGCCTCGCGCCAGCGCGGCACGAGGTGGAAGAAGTGCACGCCGATCACCGCGTCGAAGCGGGCGGCAGGGAAGGGGAGCTGCACGGCGTCGGCGCGCGCCACCGCGACGCGCGGCTCGCCGCGTTTCGCCAAGAGGTGTCGCAACATCGGAACCGAGAGATCCACGCCCACGACGTTCGCCACGAGCGCTGCCAGCGGCAGCGCAACGCGCCCGGTGCCGACGCCGACTTCGAGCACGCGCGACGTGGCGCCGAGCCCGCCCACCTCGACGACCAGCGCAGCGGCGCGCGCCGCCACACCCGGCGGGAAGCCGCGCGTGGCGTCGTAGAAGTCGGCCGCGCGATCGAAGACGACCGATTGCTGCTCGTCACCCATGCACTCCTCGGCACGGTCACCGTAACCTAGACTGCCTCCTTTCCGCCGCGAGGTCCCGATGCTCCACACGCAACGCTTCCTGCTACTCGCGATCGCCGCCATGCTCGTCGCCTGCGCGCAGACGAAGGCGCCCGCGGCACCGGCCCCCGCTCGGTCGGCGGCCGCGACCGCCGCGGCCGCGACCGATCCCGTCACGAGCGATCCTGCCACGATCGACGCGGCCTACCCGGCGGCGATCGAGGAGGTCGCCATCGCGAGTGGCGAGTCGTACATGGTCGGGATCGTCTACGTCGCACAGGGAGCGGGCCCGCATCCGCTCGTGATCCTGCTGCACGGCTATCCGGGCGACGAGCGCAACGCCGATCTCGCGCAGTCGCTGCGGCGCGCGGGCTGGGACGTGCTGCTCTTCCACTATCGCGGCGCGTGGGGCAGCCAGGGGAAGTTCAGTTTCTCGAATGCGCTCGAAGACGTGGGCTCGGCGCTCGCGGAGGCGCGCACGGCCTCGTTCGCGAAGCGCTTCCGCTCCGACCCGTCGCGCGTCGCGCTGGTGGGTCACAGCATGGGCGGGTTCCTCGCGATCACGGCGGCGTCGGAGGATCCCGGTGTGCGCTGCGTGGCATCGCTGGCCGGCGCAAACCTGGGGCTGCTCGGTCGCACCGCGGCGAATCCCGATCGCCGCGCCGAGTTCGAGAAGGCGCTGGGAGGCTGGAGCGGACCGATCCGCGGCGCATCCGGCAAGAAGCTGGTCGCGGAGCTGATGAAGAACGCCGATCGCTTCGACACCGCACGACGCGCCAACGCGCTCGCAACACGTCCGGTGCTGCTCGTGGCCGGTGCGCGCGACGCCGTGACGCCCGCATCCATCCATCACGACCCGCTGGTCGCCGCCTTCGCCGCTGCCGGCGCGAAGCACACCCGCAGCGTCGTGCTCGATGCCGACCACGCCTTCTCCGACAAGCGCATCGCGTTGGCGCACGCGCTGGTGGACTGGATCGGGACCGAGTGCCGCTAGAGTGCAACCCACGACCCCGCTCGCCGCCGGACGGCGGCGAGCCGAACACGGCTCGAGTGGCGAGGTGGACATTCCGGCTCGAGTGACGAGGTGGACATGCGTGCGGCGGTGATGCGCAACAAGGAGATCGTGACGGACACGCTGGCCGATCCGGTGCCGGGCTCCGGTGAGGTGTTGGTCAAGACGCTCGCCTGCGGCATCTGCGGCTCGGATCTCCACATGCTGCGCCACGCCGACAAGATGATGGAGTCGATGCGCGAGACCGGCGCGCCGTTCGTTCCGAACCTGCGCGCCGACGTCGTGATGGGCCACGAGTTCTGCGCGGAGATCGTCGACTTCGGGCCGAACACGCTGAAGCAGATCCCGGTCGGAAGCCGCGTCGTCTCGATGCCGATCAGCTTCCGCGGCGGCAGGCCGCAAGCGGTCGGCTATTCCGATGAGGTGCCGGGAGGCTACGGCGAGTTGATGGTGCTCACCGAACCGCTGCTGCTCGAGGTGCCGAACGGTCTCGCCACCGAGCACGCCGCGACCACCGAGCCGATCGCAGTCGGCGTCCACGCCGTCGCCAGGGCGAACCTGACACCGCGCGACGCCGCCCTCGTCGTCGGCTGCGGGCCGGTGGGCCTCGCCGTGATCGCGGGGCTGCGGCTCGCAGGCGTGGAGACGATCGTCGCCGCCGACTATTCGCCGATGCGGCGCCGCCTCGCGCAACACATGGGCGCACACGTCATCGTCGATCCGAACGAGCAGCGCCCGATCGACGCCTGGCGCGAAGTCGCCGGCGCGAAGGCCGCCGTGCTCTTCGAGTGCGTCGGCGTGCCCGGTGTGATCGACGAGCTGATGCGCAGCGCGCCACCGCAGTCGCGCATCGTCGTCGCCGGCGTCTGCATGGAGAACGATTCGATCCGGCCGATCTTCGGCATCAACAAGGAACTGAACGTGCAGTTCGTGCTCGGCTACACACCCGATGAGTTCGCGCGCACGCTGCGCGCGCTCGCCGAGGGCGAAGTCGACGTGGCGCCGATGGTGACGGGCAAGACCGGCGTCGAGGGCGTCGGCGAGGCGTTCCGCACGCTCGCGAATCCCGAGGCGCACGCCAAGATCCTGGTCGAACCCTGGCGGAGTTGAACAGCTCGCCGTTTCGAGAAGGCTGCGCGTGCCCGAACTCCCCGAAGTCGAGACAACGCGGCGGCGTATCGCGCCGCTGCTGGTCGGTCGCACCATCGACGCCGTCCACACCACGGCGCCGAGCTATTTCTTCTTGACGCCGCCCGCGGCGCTGCGTCGTGCACTCGGCGGACGCCGCGTGCAGCGGCTCGCGCGCCAGGGCAAGTACCTCGTCGCGAGGCTCGACGACGGCAGCCGCCTGCTCCTCCACCTCGGCATGACGGGGCAGCTCTTCTCGAGCGCCGTCACGAGTCCGCGGCTGCTGCGCGCGTCGGCGCGCGGCAGCCTCGCGCCTGAGGCGCAGTCGCGCTTCACGCCCGACGAGCACACGCATCTGCGTCTCCATTTTCGCGACGCCGGCCCCGAGGTCTTCCTGCGCGACGCGCGCAAGTTCGGCAAGGTGCAGTGGCTCGCGCCGGGTGCAGCTTCGGAGCGACTCGACCGACTCGGTGTCGACGCGCTCGAGGTCACCGGCGCTGCGCTGTTCGCGGCGAGTCGCGCTCGCAGCGTCGCGGTGAAGAATCTGCTGCTCGATCAGGCGGTGCTGGCGGGCGTCGGCAACATCTACGCGGACGAAGCGCTCTTCGGCGCCGGCGTGCGGCCGACGCGTCGCGCGGGTCGCGTGACGCGAGACGAGTCCGAGCGCATCGCGAGCGCGCTGCGCCGCGCGCTGCTGCGCTCGATCGAGACCGGCGGCCCGTCGATCAGCGACTACATCTCGCCGGACGGAGCGGACGGCGCGTACCAGGACGAGCGTCGGGTCTACGCTCGCGAAGGCGAGCCGTGTCTCGTGTGCGGCGCGCGGGTGAAGCGCATCGTACTGGGTCAGCGCAGCGCGCACTACTGCCCGAGATGCCAGCAATGATGTCGCTCGCGGAACTGCGCCGCGCGGTCGCGATCGTCGATCGCGAGTGTCCGGGCGCGCGCGTCGAGAAGATCGTGCAGCCGGACGACCGGCGCGTGGTGGTGTCGCTGCATCGAGCCGGCCGCGGCGACCTGCATCTGCTCTTCTGCTGTGAGCCGAAGAGCGCGCGGTTGTCGGTGGTGGAGAGACGCCCCGCCGCGCCGCCGGCGCCTCCCGGCTTCTCGCAACTGCTGCGCGCGCGGCTGGGCGGAGCGCGCATCGCGGGCGCGCGCATCGTCGACGGCGATCGCCAGGCTGCGCTGCGCTTCGAGGGCGAAGCGGGTGTCTTCGAGTTGCTGCTCGCGATCCTTGGCCCGCGCACCAATCTCCATCTGCTCGACGCGGAGGGCCGCGTGCTCGGCGCGTTGCGGCCGCTCGCCGAGACGCGTCGCGACCTCGCGATCGGTGCGGTCTGGAAGAGTCCCGCCTCGAAGCCGCCGGGCGAGGGCGAGGATCGCTTCGCCGCAGAGCCCGGCGAGCGCTTCTTCGCGGCGCTCGAAGCGCTCGCCGCGCAACGCGAGGGCGCGCGGGAGACCGACACGCTCCAGCGGCGGATCGACCGCGCGCTGCGCCGCGCGCTCGCGGCGATCGAGAAGAAGCTGTCGTTGCTGCGCGGCGACGCGGCGGCGGGCGACGTCGTCGGGAACTTGCGCCAGCAGGGCGAGCTGTTGAAGAGCGCCGTCAGCTCCGTGAGGCGCGGCGCGAGCGAAGTGCGCGTGCGCGACTTCGCGAGCGACGAGGAGGTCGCGATCCCGCTCGACCCCGCGCTCTCACCGCGCGCAAACCTCGACGCGCTGTTCGCGAAGGCGCGCAAGGCCGAGCGCCGCGCCGAGCGCGCGCTGCGCGAGAGCGGCGAGGCGGAGGCGCGGCGCGATGCGCTCGTCGCGCTGCGCGCCGCCTTCGACGCGATCGCGGCGGGCGACGTCGCGGGGCTCGCTGCGTTCGCGGAGAATCCCGAAGTTGCGCGGCTGCTCGCGCGCTACGCGGCCGAGTCGGCGCCGTTGACCGCGGCTGCAACAAGCGTGGAACCCGCTCCGAAGCGGCGCGTGTGGCGGCTCGGCAAGCAGGAGATTCCGGCGCGTCTCGTGCCGCGCGTTTACCGCAGCAGCAGCGGCCTCGAGATCTGGGTCGGCCGTAGCGACGAGGGCAACGATCTGCTCTCGACACGCCTCGCTCGCGGCAACGATCTCTTCTTCCACCTCGAAGCGTCGCCGGGAAGCCACGTGGTGCTGCGCACCGAAGGTCGCAGCGATCCGCCTGCCGAGGCGGTGCTCGAGGCGGCGGAGATGGCGGTGCACTTTTCGAAGCACCGAAAGGTGACGGAGGCGCAGGTGACCGTGGCGCCGATCAAGGGTGTCTCGAAGCCGCGCGGCGCGAAGCCGGGTCTCGTCTACGTGACGGGTGGCAAGTCGCTGCGCTTGCGGCGCGATCCGCGCCGCCTCGAGCGTGTGCTCGCGAGTCGCAGCGACGCGAGCGACAGCGAGTAGCGGAGCCTCAAGCATCCGCGCGCGGGCGCCGATGTCCTCCCGGATCGTTTCCGCCCGGGAGGGGCCTGCTTGGCGCTCTTCGCTCTGCTGGGGATCTCGCTGTTCGCGGTCGCGAGCTTCGCGGTCGGCTGGCGGCTGCTCTGGCTCGCCCACCGCACGGGGCTGCTCCCCGAGAAGCTGATCGGCGGATCGCTCTTCCTCGCCGGCGGCATCGGCACCGCGCTGCTGATCGTCTCCGGCTTTGCCGGGCCTGCGCGCGGCGTCTTTTCGACCGCGGCGATGTTCGCGATCGACTGCGGCATCACGGTGCTCGGGGTCTTCACCTGGCGGGTGTTCCGGCCCGGTCTGGTCGGCGCGACCGTCGTCGCAACCTGCACCGCGCTGCTCTTCCTGTCCTTCGCGAGCGACTGGGTGTCGGGCCACTATCTCGGAGTGCGCCGCTCCGGCTTCTCGATGACGGCCGACTACGTCGGGCGCTTCGCGATGTATGGCTGGGCAAGCTTCGAGACGCTGCGCCAGGCCACGCTGGCTCGCCGACGCGTGCGAATCGGGCTCACCGAGCCGCTCGTCGCGAACCGCTTCCTGCTCTGGGGCGTCAGCACGCTCGCGGCAAACGGCATCTGGGCCTACTCGCTGTGGAGCGAAATCGCGGAGGTCGGCGACACGACCGAGTTCTACCTGGTCGCGTCGGTGCTCGGGATCACCTGTGCGCTCGCAATCTGGTTGGCGTTCTTCCCGCCGCAGCTGTATCGGCGGCGCTTCGCGACGAACGGCGCTTCCGCCTGAATCTCAGCGTCCCTGGAACACCGATGTGCGTGTCTCGCGAATCGCCGCGAGGGCTTCCCGGTGGTCTTCGCTCTGGTTGGTCGCGATCTCCAGCGCCGTCGCGACGTCGAAGGCGCGCGCGGGGCCGAGCACCAGCGGCCAGATCGCGGTGCCGTCGTCGCCGGCGATTATGCCGACCCGCACGTGCGCGTCGGCATCGAGGCTGTGTCGGCCATGAAGATGACGTCGCAGAGCAGTGCGATCGATGCGCCGAGGCCCGCCGCTGGTCCGTTCAGCGCGCCATTGGCCCAGGCCGCGACGATCGGCACCTCGACGTCGAGCAGGTCCCCAGAGGATCTGATTGCCGTCGCGGTGCACGGTGTCGAGCTTCTCGAGCCCCTGGAGTTCGGGAAACCACGCGAGGTCGCCGCCGGCACGGCAGGCGCGCTTGGGGCCGGTGAGGAGGACGGCGCGTGCGGCGTCGGCGGGTGTTGCGAGGTCGAGGTGTGTCCCTCGAGTCCACAGCCAGGTCACTTCGAGGACCGTCCCCTTTCTCCACTTGAGCTGCGCGCCCGAGCGGCTTAGCCTGCTGTCCTCTAGCAAGGAGATTCGTCATGGCGAAGTACTTGTGGACCCGACTCGGCGTGGCAACGCTGGTTCTGTTTGCGGCGTCCGCCATGGCGCGTGCCGAATCGCGAGACGCGCTGCAGACGCGCGCCAAACAGCTGTTCGGCGTGCTGCCTGCGGAGGCGCCGAACCCGGCCAATCCGGTCACCGATGCAAAGGTGGAACTCGGGCGCCTGCTCTATTTCGATCCGCGGGTCTCGAAGAGCCAGGAGATCTCCTGCAACAGCTGTCACCAACTCGACAAGTTCGGCGTCGACAACGAAGCCACCTCGCCTGGACACAAGGGACAGCGCGGCGCCCGCAACTCGCCGAGCGTCTACAACGCCGCCTTCCACGTCGCGCAGTTCTGGGACGGTCGCGCCGCCGATGTCGAGGAACAGGCCAAGGGCCCCGTGCTGAACCCGGTCGAGATGGCGATGCCCGACCCCGACCACGTGCTCGGCGTGCTGCGGTCGATCCCGGGTTATGCACCGCTCTTCGCCAAGGCGTTCCCGGGCGAGAAGGATCTCATCAACTACGACAACTTCGGCCGGGCCGTCGGCGCCTTCGAGCGCAAGCTCACGACGCCGTCGCCCTTCGACGCGTTCCTCGGCGGCAAGCTCGACGCACTCTCCGATGCCGAGGTCGCCGGTCTCGCGAAGTTCATCGAGGTGGGCTGTCCCACCTGCCACGCGGGTCCGACGGTGGGCGGCCTGATGTTCCAGAAACTCGGTCTCGTGAACCCCTACGAGACCAAGGACCTCGGCCGCTACGAAGTGACCAAGAAGGAGAGCGACAAGCACTTCTTCAAGGTGCCGTCGCTGCGCAACAGCGCGAAGACCGGTCCCTGGTTCCACGACGGCAGCGTTCGGTCGCTGGACGAGGCGATCCGGCTGATGGCGTGGCACCAGCTCGGCAAGAAGCTCGAGCCGGCCGACATCGCGTCGATCGCCGCGTTTCTGAATAGCCTGACCGGCAAGCCCGACGCGACCTACATCGCGGCACCGAAGCCGCTGCCGAGCGGTCCGAAGACGCCGAAGCCCGATCCGACCTGAGGGCTACGCGGCCGATCCGACCTGAGGGCTACGCGGCCGATCCGACCTGAGGTCTTCCGCAGCGTGCGCGCTACGAGAGGTCGAGGTCGCCTCGGCGCGCGAGGTCGAGGAAGGCGCGCACCACGTGCGGGTCGAACTGGGTGTTGCTGCCGGTTTCGATGCGGCGGATCGCCTCGTCGCGCTCCACGGGGTCCTTGTAGCTCGAAGCGCTCGTCATCGAGTCGAAGGCCTCCGCGAGGCCGATGATGCGCGACTCGAGCGGGATGGCGTCGCCGGCGAGTTGCTCCGGGTAGCCGTTCCCGTTGAACCACTCGTGGTGGTGTAGGACGAGCGGCGCCACTTCCTGCCAGAGCTGGATCGGCGCCAACATCCGGTGACCGAGCGTCGGGTGCTGGCGCGCGATGCGCGGCTCGTTCATGCGCTGCGGGTCGATGCGCAGCATGCCGACGTCGTGCAGCAGCGCGGCGAAGTGCAGGCGCTGGCGATGCGCCTCGTCGAGTCCCAACTCGCGACCCATGCGGTTCGAGAGCTGCGCGACGCGCCGTGCGTGGCCCGCCTGCAAGTCCATGTGTGTATCGAGCGCCGCGACCAGGATGTCGGTGACGTGCGCGAAGAAGTTGCGCTGCGAATCCACGAGCTGCGCGCGCCGTGCCGCGACGGAGCATTGCTGCGCGAGCGTCGTGAGCGAACGCAGGTCGGCCTGCTCGAGAGGTCGTTCGGGTGCGGCGAGGACCGCGATCGCGCCGACCGCTTCGACCGGGAGCAGAACGCCGGCGCCGTAGGCATCGCTGCGCGAGTGTGTCGCTCCCCAGACGACCGCGCGTCCTTCGGCGAGCGCCTGGCTGAGCAGGTCGCCGAGGCGCGCTTCGAGCGGCGTGAAGAGTGCGCGGTCGCCGGCTGCGGCTTCGAGCTTGGGCGCGCCGCCGGTCGGCATCGTCACGAAGAAGGCCGCCTGCGCGACGGCGAGGCGTTGCGCGCAGTTGACGGCGGCGGTCGCGACTTCTGTTTCGTGCTGCGCGGAAGCGAGTCGCGCGGATGCTTCGAGCAGCGCTTCGAGGCGCCGGTTGTCGCCGCGCATGCGCGCGACGGTCTGCAGCGTCACGCGACGGAGCAGCAGGAACGCGCCCGCCGAGAGCAGGCCGATCGAGAGCGTCAGCGCGACGAGGCCGAGCTTCCAGGGACCGTCGGGCAGCACGGGCAGCACGTACTGGCTGAGCACGTAGCCGAGTGCGAGGAGCGGAACGATGGCGCCGAGGAAGTAGGCGACGAAGGCCGCCCGATCGAGCGGCTGCGAGACGATGGACATCGGATTGGTCGAAGGACGCATCCCAGCTCGCTCCGCGCGCCTGCGCAACAGGTGCTATCGGCCGGATCGGCCGCACGCTGAAGCAAACAGAGTCGTGGGCGTTCCGCCCCGGGGCGGGGGGGTCCGCTCAGAACGTGTAGCGGACGTTGAGATTCATCTCGTCGCGCTCGCGCAGCGCGCTGAGGCCGTTCTCGACGGCGTCCTGGTAGGCGTTGTGGCCGACGCGGTTGAGCCCCGGCCGGATCTCGTTGATCGGGGCGTCGCGGAGCTGTTGCGTCCCGAAGAAGACGTTCACGCCGATCGCAACCGAAAGGTTCTCGGTGAAGCGGTAGATCACGGACGGCAGCAGGGCGCCCG
>Ga0102851_10003259_pt1 | contig 10051 bp, 5 predicted proteins | sample Mud3Dept3metaG_FD_79558 | JGI IMG/M metagenome (GOLD analysis project Ga0102851, IMG submission 79558) | Freshwater wetland microbial communities from Ohio, USA, analyzing the effect of biotic and abiotic controls - Mud 3 Core 4 Depth 3... | ecosystem: Environmental > Aquatic > Freshwater >...
AGTTTTGCAGGGGGTGGAGGTTGATTATGGGAAAGTTATTGCTTAAATAAAATAGAATTTATCTCTCGAAATATTTGCAAGCCGCACAAGCCGACACACAAACTCAAGCTTGCAAAAGAGCCAATTATCCGACCCGCAACAGAACAAAGATGAAATGATTAGTTGATTTAAAAATGTAAACAATGTATCTATCAAATATCAAACTTTGGAATTTTAGAAAATTCGGTGTAGCAGGTGAAATAGACCTTGCAAAACCGCATTTAGACTTAAACCTAACCAAAGGTTTGAATGTAATTATAGGCGAAAACGACTCGGGAAAAACTGCGATTATTGATGCAATTAAATTGGTTTTAAAAACACATAGCTACGATTACATTAGAGTTGATGACAAAGATTTTCACAAAGAAGCAAATCGTTTTCGTATTGAATTAAAGTTTGAAGATTTAAAACCCGAAGAAGCAAAAAACTTTACTGAATGGTTAGGCTGGACAGGCACAGGCGAAGAAGCAAAACCATTTTTAAAACTTAATTACGATGTAAAACGCCAAGCAGATAAAATAATTCCTACCGATGTAAAAGCAGGAGTTGATGAAGAAGGATATTTGCTTTCAGCAGAAACAAAAGATTACTTCAAAGCAACGTATTTAAAACCTTTGCGTGATGCGGAAAACGAATTAATTGCAAAACGTAATTCACGTTTGTCGCAAATACTTTTAGGCGATGAAGCATTTAAAGGCAAAGAAAAAGACAACGATTTAGTTAAAATATTTTCGGGTTTAAAAACAGAGTTAGAAAAGTATTTTAACGAAGTTGATGAAGCAGGGCAACCAAAACAAGGTAAGCAGATAAAAGATAAAATTGACAACTACATTAAAAGTTTTTACAGTAAAAATCACGAAAGTGAATTTGAAGCAACCTCGAACGACATAAAAAGCATTCTTGAAAAATTGACTTTGACATTGAAAGGCGAACCCAATCCGGGTTTAGGAACTTTGAACCGTTTGTTTATGGCTGCAGAATTGCTTCACTTAACCAAATCAAATTGGACTGGTTTACGTTTGGGCTTGGTGGAAGAATTGGAAGCACATTTACACCCACAAGCACAAATGCAAGTAATTGAAGCGTTTCAATTGCAAAAAAATATCCAACTCATTCTTACAACTCACAGCCCGAATTTAGCTTCCAAACTCAAACTTGAAAATTTAATTATTTGTAACAATGGAAATGCTTTTCCAATGGGTGCCGAATACACCAAGCTGAAAAAAGATAATTACAAGTTTTTAGAAAAGTTTCTTGACACAACAAAAGCAAATTTGTTTTTTGCCAAAGGCGTGATTCTAGTTGAAGGTTGGGCAGAAGAAATTCTTTTGCCAAGCATTGCAAAAGCAATTAATATTGACTTAACAGAAAAAGGTGTTTCCATTGTAAATATTGGGCATACAGGTTTTGACCATTACGCAAAGATTTACTTACGACAAGCAACACCCAATATGAAAATTCCAGTTGCTGTAATTACAGATTCTGATATTAGAGAATACGGGAAACAACTGAAAGTTGATTCTGACGAAAAACCAATAAAAAATGATAAAGGGAAAAATCAATACGATTACATCAAAATAGATGTTGAGAAAGAATCACAGAAAGCAATAGCAGAGATAAAAGGAAAATCAGAAAGCAACGTTCAATATTTTCCAGCACCAAATTGGACTTTGGAATATTCGTTATTTAAATCAACAAGTTTAACAACGATTTTTAAAAGTGTATTAAAGGATAGTGTTCACATAGGAACGGATTGGAGTGATTTTGAAAAAGCACTTGCTGAAAAGTTAATCAATAAAGGTTTGGATAAAACAAGAATTGCCTACGAATTGGCAGCCGCTATTGATGAAGATTTAATAAAAGCAATTCGCACAATTACAATTTCAGAAGATGAAACCGATACGGCTAATTATCTTGTAAAAGCTATAAAATATGCCACAGGTAATTAACATTTCAAATGAAGAAATTCAATATGCCGAACAGTTGCTTTTACCTGCGGGCAAAACGTTTGACCCTGAACGAGTAGATTTTATTCGCAACTTCAAGACAATAGATTTACAAGCCGTTCCTGGAAGTGGCAAAACAACCGCTTTGCTAGCAAAGTTGGTTATTTTAGAACGTAAACTCCCTTTTGCTGACGGTTCAGGAATTTTGGTATTGTCGCATACTAATGCGGCTATTGATGAAATAAAAGAAAAAATACAAAAGCATTGTCCAAGATTATTTTCATATCCAAATTTTATTGGCACAATACAAAGTTTTGTCGATGAGTTTTTGGCTGTTCCAATTTACAATCTTGTTTTCAAAAGAAAATTAAATTGGATTGATAAAGACAGATACGAAGAAGAATTAGTAAGGTTGTTCAATATAATTGCGTGGAAAAAAGATTACGATGAACCAACAAAATTATTTTACCAAAGACATATTAAAAGAGCTGAAAAAGAAGCGAAAAACGACAAAATTCTAACAAAACAACTTGTTAATAAATACATTGAAAATGAAGTTCGTGGCTTGTATTATGACTTTATTACTGATGAAATAAAAAACAGAGACAATGATGTTTTGTTAAAAACTCAAACGAACAAAAGATATATTGGACTTAAAGCGATAATAGTTGAAGTTCTAAAGAAAGGAATTATTTCATATGAGTACGCATATCATTTTGGCGAATGCTATCTTCATAAAATTCCACTAATAAAAGAACTTGTACAGAAACGTTTTTCTTTTGTGTTTGTGGACGAAATGCAAGATATGGACACGCATCAATACAATTTGTTGGAAAAGATTTTTTATGATGACGGGAATAGCATTTCAATAATTCAAAGAATTGGCGACCCAAACCAAGCAATTTATTATTCTGTAAAAGCAGATGACGTATGGAAAGATAGAGCAGATATATTGAGAATAAACGGTAGTCAGCGTTTGAGCAAACCGATTGCTGATATTGTAAAAAAATTCGCAATACATAACAATCCAGCTTTTGATATTGTCGGGAAAAACGAATGCGAAATTAAACCTCATATTTTGGTTTTTGAAAATGATACAATTGGAAACATCATTCCTTATTTTGCTCAAATCGTAAAAGAATACAAAGAAAATGGCCGCTTAAAATCAAAGAAAGATTTTAAAGACATCAAAGTAATTTGTTGGAATACTGATTGGAAAGAAAATGAAGAAAGTCGGAGTGATATAGCGAAACTGCGTTTAGAAGATTATCACAAAGGGTTTAAAAGAGAAAAACATAAACCAAAAGAAGATTACGAAAACCTAAAAAGTTATTTGTTGTATTATGAGCAAAAGAAAACATTAGGACCGTTGCGTAAAAGCATCTTGAACGCATTTCTAAAAATATTGCGTTTGGAAAATATCAACACCATAGATGACAGACCCTACACAAAGAAAAAACTAATCGACTTTATTCAAGAAAAAGAGATTAAAAAGTATAACGAATTAAATCTTAACCTTTACAATTGGTCAATCGGAATTATTAGAGAAAAAACAAACGAAGTTTGGAATGAAATAAAGGTATATGTTCCGACTTTGCTTGCAATGTTTGACAAAACGATTTCTAAAAGTTCAACTTTCATCAATAATGACAATGCCGAAATTCCTGTTGAAAACGCAGAAATTTTAGCACCAAAAAATTATTACAAAGCAGACGGTCTTGAAATTGAAATTACAAGCGTTCACGCAGTAAAAGGACAAACACATTGCGCAACCTTGTATTTAGAATCGTGTTATTATAGCAATCACGAATCAGAAAGATTATCCGCTCAATTTTTAGGGAAGAATTTTAAAGACACGAAAGTTCATCATAAAAGTTCGGTTAAAATGGCTTATGTCGGTTTTTCACGACCAACTGACTTGCTTTGCGTAGCAATACACAAAGACAGGTTTGACAAAGTATTAAACACCATAGACAGAAATATATGGGAAATAAAGATAGTTACAGTCATCGCACAGGTGTAAGCACATTTGCAATGCGCACAAGCCAACGCACAGACCGAAAATTGCAAAACAAAATCTCCAGATCCCCCAAAAACCAAATAAAACAATACCTTCACCCCACACCCCAAAAAAATCCACTGATGAAAAAAATCAGAATTGCCGTAGCAGAAGACCAGGAAATGTTTCGTTCGGGACTGGTGAGTTTGTTGCGGAGAATTAAAGGAGTTGAAGTTGTTATTGAAGCCGTAAACGGAAAAGACCTGATAACAAAAATGCGCGGAGCAAGTGTTGATTTGGTTTTCCTGGATTATCGAATGCCGGAACTAAACGGAATAGAAACGGCAAAAATTATCAGGGAAGGAAGCAGCGAGACAAGAATTATAATGTTGTCATCTTACAATGACGAAGAAATTATCATGCACGCTTTTGCAAACGGAGCAAACGGTTACTTAACAAAAGATGACAGTGAGGCAGAGATGACACTCGCAATTGAGAGCGTTATGAGAGATGGTTATTATTTCAATGAGCGCACGTCAAAATTGCTGATCGTCAACATGACTTTACAAGATAAAGTTTCGCCTAAATTTAGTTCCGGCGCCGGAGAAATAAAATTTAGTGTCCAGGAAATTTCCGTTATTAAGTTGCTTGCCAAAGAAAATTCTACAAGTGAAATAGCAAAGATGATGGTTAAGTCAGAGCGCACGATTGATTCATACAGAGCGAGTATTATGAAAAAAACCGGGACCAAAAATTTGGCAGGGATTGTAATGTATGGGGTTAAGTATGGGATAATTGATGTTTGATGAGACTGCAATTCTGTGATCCGTTTTGATTTGAATATCGAACAAGGAACAACGATTAACGATTTTAGAAGTGAGTTTCCGGACAGTTTCTGGGACACTTCAGAAATCAAAAATCGTTAATCGATGTTCGATATTCATTTGAACTCTTCTCTTTTGTTGGTAATCGTACTTGAAAAAAGGGGAGCAGCAAAAAAAAAAAAAATAAAAAAATGGAAGATAAAAAATTTCATCTCGGAATTTGCATGGCGGGAGCCATTACTGCAGGATCATACACGGCAGGCGTGATAGATTATTTACTTGAAACTTTAGCTCGCTGGCAGGAACAAAAAGATAAAAATATTGAAGCGAAAAAAAATAATCAGCCGTTGCCTTTTCCTGATGTTCCAATGTATGATGTTGTGATAGATGTAATTTCAGGAGCGTCTGCCGGTGGTATGTGCGCCGCTATTACAACAGCAATGTTAGCAGAAGGAATTAATTACAAAGATCTGGCAGCTGGAAAAAGTAAAATGCGCCAGGCCTGGATTGATTTGGATGACGGCGATGTTGCAGAAGGCACGATAAAAAAAATGCTTGAAACAGATGATTTGGAAAAAGACGGTTTGGTAAGTTTACTAAATGCAAAAGTTCTTTCAAGTATTTCTGACAAAGCAATTTTGCCGTTGAACAAAGCAATCTTTCCGACATACGTAGATAAAAATTTAGATACGATTTTAACATTAGCAAATTTGCGTGGTGTGCAATATGATATCAATTTCAAAAGTGCAGGTGAAGATAGAAAGCATAGCATGTCGCTTCATAAAGACTTTATGCATTTCAGACATGATTCAGCAGCTGATGATCAGAGTGATTTTTTGTCGCTCAGTTTTTCAAATCCGGATGATATTGATTTGCTGCGTAAATCTGCAGTTGCAACGGGAGCATTTCCGATTGGGTTACGATCACGACATCTTTCACGAAGTAAAAATTACGTAAAAAATAAAGCGGACAGAACAGTTGGTTTGGCGCAGGCAATTGAAAATAAAACGAACGTAAAAGTTGAGTCGATAACTTGTGATGAAGAAATATATGAGTCGATGAATATTGACGGCGGCACTTTTAACAATGAACCATTTGGTGAAGCTGAACGAATTCTAAATGATAAAGCAAAAAAAAAGAAAGACGAGGACATTGGATTTGAAACTACCAACAGAAGCATCTTAATGATTGATCCTTTTCCCTGCATAGAAAAAAAAGAACCGGACGATGAAACCAATTCCACAATTAATTACATTGTTCCGCGTGTTATTGGAGCGCTTCGTGCGCAATCATCGTTCAAGACGTCTGATATCATTGATGCGTACAGCGACAACAATTATCTGAAATATCTTATTACGCCAACTAAAAATAAACTTCCTGCATTTTTATGTTGTTCAACACTCGAAGCCTTTGGTGGATTTCTTTACAAAGATTTTCGGGAATATGATTATCAATTAGGGAAGAGAAATGCGCAACGTTTTCTTCAGAAATATTTTACGCTAAAATACTTCCCGAATGACAACACAAAAAATAATCCGATACATCAAAATTGGTCAGCCAATGCAATTTCAGATTATAAGTATGAAGAAGCACCCGGTGGACAATTATATCTTCCGATTATTCCGGATGTTCAAAAAAAATATTTAAAACTGGAGAGAGTTCACATAACAAATAAATATCCGCTAAGCAAACTCAGAGAACTTGAAAAACCGTTAAAAGCAAGAATCCGCGCATTAATCAGCCAGGCAGAAACTTTAACCTCCGCCAAAAAAAAGAAAGAAGATACACAAGTAGCAAAAGATTGGTTTAAACAAAATGGAATTGTCAGATTTTTAAATTCTGTTGGATATATTATAGCGTGGCCATTTACTAAAATTATTATCCGGATTGCGAAAAGAAGAGTTGCAAAAACGATGTATGTAAGTTGTATTAAATGGATCATTAATGATTTGGAAAGAGCTGAGTTGTTGAAAGAGGATTAGTATTGCAGACGCTGTCATCGCTGTGCAACGAGTGCTGCAGCAGCAACTGCTGTGCAGGATATTTATCCTGCGCTAATGCAGAATCAACAGGAACTGTGTTCCGTTAAATTTGACGTAGCTCCAATTAAAAAGGTGGTTTTAATTTTGGTTGATGACTCTACAAACAATAAGCATTCTGAGAAATAGTTCGGATCACAGATCCTTTAGATAGTGTCGCGTGCGAAGCTTCGCTACCTGGCGATCGCGCAGGATAAAATATCCTCCGCAGCGCCTGCGCACCTTTTATCTGCGAAGCCTTTCAGCGGCGAATCGAAAAAAAAATGTGTTACCTAATCAATTCAATGATCGGTAAATAGGATAGTTGTTGATACCGAAATGACAATTATTAATGGAAGTCGATGATTAAATTCGTATATTTACAATAATTGAAAGTCGTAAATTAATTAAGAATTACGACGAGTCAAATTTGTAGAATGAAAGTTGCTGCCGGACCGAATTATTACCCGCCTTTAGAAGAAAAAATTAACATTATTTCTCATGCTGTTGGTTTTATTCTAAGTGTTATTGCGCTTGTTTTTTTGGTGAGCAGGGCAAATTTACATGGTAATGTTTGGCACGTAGTCAGTTTCAGTATTTTCGGATCCAGTTTGATTATTTTATATGCTGCTTCTACTTTTTTCCATAGTGCAAAATGCGCCAGGCGCAGACACAAATTAAATATTCTTGATCACTCAGCCATTTATCTTCTCATTGCAGGAACTTATACCCCTTATACGCTTGTTACCCTTGAAGGAAGTACCCGGTGGGTTGTATTTGGTGTCATTTGGGGATTAGCGATAACCGGTGTGATTTGTAAATTTTTCTTCATCGGAAGAAATGGTGTGATGTCTACAATAATGTATATCCTGATGGGGTGGGTAATGATTATTGCGATAAAACCATTAATTAACAATTTACCTTTTGAGGGAATTCTGTGGCTGTTTTTTGGTATGGCCTCATACATGATTGGCGCACTTTTTTTTAGTCTCAACAAACTAAAGTTCAACCATGCCATCTTTCATAAATTTGTATTAATCGGCAGCTTTTGTCATTTTATGTCGATTTATTATCACGTATTACCAACGAACTAATTAAAATTCCGACGCATAAATCAGGCATAAATTTATGACTGGATTAATGAAGGGTTTTTATTGTGAAAAATCAATTCTACCGGTGCTCACCGTCATCGTTTAAAAAATTATTTGACCTTACCTTTGAATTGTCTTCTTGTTGTCTCGTTTTTGACAAGACGGATCAGCCAATTCCTTAATTGGTATTGTGCTTCCGGTTCTGAAAGTGGTTCTCTGAATCACAATCTTAAATTACGCCGGCAACGAAGTAGACAAATTGATGGTTTATTTCTCTTTGAGCATTACGCTATCATTGAATGAGGATGTTTTCGCAAGAAGATGTCCTCATTTTTTTTTCGTTAAAACAAACATCACACAAAAATAATTTTTTTAATCTTTCTACGCAGGATATTTATCCTGCGCCATCGCGAGGCTTCGCGACAGTATCAACAGGAGTTGTGCTCCGAGAAATTTGACGATATTTCCAACTATAAAAATGACTGATATTAAAATTGTGAAAACTTAAAACGTCTTACTAAAACGCGGTTTTTTTAGATGGTGATTATTGCAATCAAGAGGCGTTTTGAGAAATAGTTCGGATCACAGATCCTTTAGATTGTGTCGCGTGCAAAGCTTCGCTACCTGGCGATTGCGCAGGATAAAATATCCTGCGCAGCGGAGGATGTTTTCGCAAGAAGATGTCCTCATTTTTTTTTAGATAAAACAAATACCGCGGGTTTTTCATTCTATGCAGGAATGAATCAATTCAACCATTGTTCATCGTCATCGTTTAAAAAATCATTTCGCCTTACCTTTGAACCGTCTTCTTGTTGTCTCGTTTTTGACATGACGGGTGAGCAATATCTTAATTGGTTTTGTGAATCTGGTTCTGAAAGTGCTTCTGCGAATCACAATCTTAAACTACGCCGGCAAAGGAGAAGAAAAATTGGTAGTTTGTTTCTCATTGAGCATTACGCTATCATTTGATGAGGATGTTTTCGCAAGGAGATGTCCTCATTTTTTTTTGTTAAAACAACCCCCGGTTTTTATATTTGACCGGGATGAATCAATCCAACCATTGTTCATCATCATCGATTAAAAAATCATTTCATTTTATCTTTGTACTGTCTTCTTGTTGCGACGTTTTTGACATGACGGATCAGCCAACTCCTTAATTGGTCTTGTGCGTCCAGTTCTGAAAGTGGTCTTTGAATCACAATCTTAAACTACGCCGGCTAAGAAGAAGAAAAATAGATAGTCTCTTGCTCTAAGAGCACTGCACTATCATTGAATGAGGATATTTTTCGCAAGAAGATATCCTCATTTTTTTTCTGGTTTTTTTTTAAATTAATATCCCAAAACATTTGCCTTGTGATAAAGCAAACGAGTATCTGCTTTGCACATTTCATCTATCCAGCCAATGTAATATTTTGTTATAGGCGATAATGAAAGTTTGCTGATTTCTTTGTGTTGTATTCTCATTATTTCATCGGGATATGTTTGTACAATTTCTTCGAAGTTGAAACCGGCGTGATAAGAAGTTGGATAGAGATCAACGGCACCAAAAAGATGAAGAAATTCATGCGCAATAACGGCAGGATTTTTTTTTGTGGTTAATGAAAATTCAACATTTGGTCCGCTTGTGGTTGAATTAAAAGTTGCCGAAAAATCCTGTTCGTAATATCCATTTACAAAAATCATTAATGCTATATTGTCTGTTTTGTATTCGTTCCGGAGCTTTGCAATTACGCCTTCGGTATTTCTCTGGTCCTGGTTTCGTGTTGCAACTTTTTGCGAATTTTTTGAACGTAATCCGCGATGTATGTATTTCGAAATATTATTCATCCAGCAATTTATAAAATTGGCGTGTCTTATTTTATCTGAATAAACTTTTTTATGATCTAATCGCGCCTGAACTTTTGTTTCATTGAACGACCATTTATTTTTTGTTTTATGCATTACCGGTTTTATTGATAAAGGAATATTATTAAAATCTGCGTTGCATTCAATCCAGTTGCAGGCTTTTTGAATTGAGTCCATTGTTGATGTAATATCATATTCTGTAAATGGATGATAAATTCCTACATCTACAAAAACAGCGTAAAGTATAACGGAATCTTTTAAATGCCCGCACACATTTAAATTGCGCGAT
>Ga0102851_10003260_pt1 | contig 10050 bp, 4 predicted proteins | sample Mud3Dept3metaG_FD_79558 | JGI IMG/M metagenome (GOLD analysis project Ga0102851, IMG submission 79558) | Freshwater wetland microbial communities from Ohio, USA, analyzing the effect of biotic and abiotic controls - Mud 3 Core 4 Depth 3... | ecosystem: Environmental > Aquatic > Freshwater >...
GCGGGCGTTGGTGGCAGCGGTCCTGGTGGGGGTGGTCTGTTCGGTCATCGGCACCTACGTTGTTCTGAAGAAGTTGGCCTTCATTGGCGCTGGCATTTCTCATTCGGCATTTGGGGGAGTGGCGCTGGGCTACCTGGTGGGGCTGGATCCGATAGGCATCGCCATCCCATTCTGCTTGGCGACGGCCATGGCCATCGGCTGGGTGAGCAGGAAGGGCCGGGTCTCCGAGGACACCGCAATAGGGATCGCCTTTGCCAGCACCATGGCGCTGGGTGCTCTCTTCATCGGGCTGAAGGAAGGCTACAACGTGGATCTATTTGGCTACCTGTTCGGCTCAATTCTGGCCGTCTCTCAGTCTGACATATGGCTGATCCTGGGGCTCGGGGTAGGGATCATTGCGGTCGTTCTCCTCCTTTTCAAGGAGCTGCTTTTCGTGAGTTTCGACGAGGAGATGGCGGCAGTCAGCGGCCTGCCGGTGCAGGCATTGTACTTCCTTCTCCTGGGCCTGATGGCGCTGACGGTGGTCATCTCGATCAAGATCGTGGGCATCATCCTTGTGGAGGCGCTGCTGGTTATCCCGGCGGCGGCGGCTTTCCAGTTGACGCGCAGCTTTGTGAGGATGATGGCGCTGGCGGTGCTCATTGGGGTGGCATCAGGGGTGGGGGGGCTGTTTCTCTCCTACTGGTGGGACTTGCCTTCCGGCGCTACCATCGTGCTGACGGCGGCGGCCATATTCTTCGTGTGCTTCGTCTTCTCACCCAAGAGGCGACAGCGCCTAGTGACCGCTGAGGACATTAACAGTCAGTAGCCAGTTGTCTCCAGGTCAGGTTGCCCTCCGCCGCGCCCGCCACATCCGGTGCAGCCTGGCATAGAAGAGGAGCAGGACGATGCCAATCAGGCCGAACAAGGCCAGCACCAACAGGACAGCCCCCCATGGGGATGGGGCTACCTTGACTGTCAAGGGAGAACTCATGTCTGAAGGACCGTAGGATATCCGTCCGTAGTCATCGATGGACCTGACCACAATGGCATGTTCTCCGCGGTCCAGATGCAATTCAGCCTTGGGGTTGTTGGTCATGTCAAAGCGGACTCCATCCACGAACACTTGGACGAAGTCGCCCTCGGTTGAGCCCTCCCATGTGATCCCAACGCTGGGCCCTGTCCTTGCTCCAGCCTCCGGCGAAGTGATCTGGAGACTGGAGTCTATGCTCAGGAAGTAGACACTGCCGCTGGCAGCCAAGCCCATGACTCCTGCCTGATGGGTCTCGAATAGCGACACAGCTGCGGGATCGAGCCCCGCAAAAGCCGCCAGGCGCTGTCCGCTCTCGATATCTAACACGGCCAGATATTGCTCCTCCGAGGTGAATTGCCTTGACTGACCCGGCGGGATGAACTGCACTGACTCATCCGGGTCATAATCGGGTACCCAGGGCTCGGTGCTACTGACGATCATCACCCGATGTCCGTCGATTTCGACACCTGCCTTCAGCGCGGAGCCTGCTGCGGATTGGATGTATGCACTAGCCAGCAGTGGGGTCACCGGCATCTCTCTATAAGACTCACGAGAAGTCGCGTCGTAGATTCCGAGACGCTGTTGCTGGCGGTAGCGATCCGACGCCCCTATGCTCAAAGGCACCGTACTCTCGTAGTCGACGATCCACGCGAAGTCGTCTTTGCCGTCGTCATTCACATCCCCAACACTGGTGGCGAGCGGTTCTGTACCCCACCCGCTCCAGCTAGAGGTTCGAGATCCCAGGATATGAATCCACAGTGTGGCGCCGTCCTTGCCTGAGAGAACATACAAGTTCGCTATCCCCCTCCCACCCTCGGCTGAACTGGCCAGGGAATCGACGTAACCATCGCCGTTGAAATCGCCACAGCCCAGATCTACGGCGGGGTATGGACCGGGCAGTGTTACACTGAACAACTCCTTCCCGTCAACCAGAGATCGCTCCACGAGTCTCGGAATCCTGGGCGGGGTGTACTGTCCCGTCTGCTCGTTACCCGTGGCCCGTTGGAAATACGCCAGGTCCCTCACCCCGTCCCCGTCGCCATCCGGCACTATCTCCACATACTCGATGGAAGACTCTGTCTCGGCGTCGAAGATCAGGTGGAGTCCGTAGTCGGACGGACTGCCCGTGCTTCTCAACACCACTATCTTGCTGGCAGAAAGGACTGCCAGGTCACTTTTACCATCAGAGTTGATGTCATCGAGCACCATGAAGCTGCCACCCTCGTCCTCTATCCATTCAGCACTGGTAGTCGTCCAGAGCTCGGCACCCATGCTGTCGAAGATCGTCAGGCCGCCGGCGATGCCGACTGCGAGGGCGTTGCCAGAAGCCCCGTTGCGGATGACCTCCAGAGACACTATCGGTTGTCCCGCAGGGAAGCTGGAGGTAGTCCCATCCTTGCCGCTGAAGATGAGAACCGTATCTCCAAGGTAGGCAATGACGTCCTTGATTCCATCGTTGCCCATGAGGTCGGGGGCTACTCCTATCCCTTTCAATCCTCCGGTGACCTTCAAGTCGCTGAGGGGGACCTGGTATGACCAGGCGATCTGCCTGGTAGCCCCATCCATCACTTGCAGCAGTCTGACCTCTCGCTCTTCCACTTGCGAGGTATAACCAGGAGCATCAGCGACTATCACTCCGTCCCCTTCCGCCGGCGCGGGTGTGTAACCATCTTTACTGCTCTTCCACTCACATTCCAAGAGCACGTCTTCAGTGCTGTCGCCGACGAACTGACCACCTTCGGCTTTGATATTGGTGACCCTGGGGTAGTTCCACAGCGTATCTCCCGAATCAGACATCACTGAAAGGTCACTGCCAGAGGTAACCAGCAGGAAGCGGTTCTCTCCCACCTGTTGGATCATGGGAGCCTGCCCGTCAAGAGTGGACACAGAGATGGTCTTGATAACGGTCTTGCCATCTTCGAGATCGATCAACCTCAGTTCTTGCGCCTTGGGTTCCAAGATCACACGCTTGCCGCCGTAAGAGCCCAAGTCGAGGCTCGAGCCGCAGTCATCCGTGTCCCACAGACTGCCTCCGGTGGCATCCAAGAATGTCACCCGGGGCAATCCGCCTGCTGCGAAGCTACTCTCCGGCCTGTAGGACACCAGGATCCGCGGACGGCCATCCGGGGTTGTGTGCGGGACCAGCGCCATGGGGCCGGGGGAGACTCCGTCGGGGGTGGGGAGCGAGATCTCCCATTCCACCCTCTTGCCCTTCAGGTCAAACAGCCGCACCGAACTGTCCCTCGAGGCCACTGCTACCAGGCCTGCTTCTCTATCCAGCGTGAGGATGTGTTCTGCTGTGGACTGGATGGTCTCGTTGGACACCGTGATTTCCGGCAATCTGGTTCGCCATCTCACTTGGCCCGTCTTGCCATTGAGCAGAAAGAGGTGCCCATCATCCGATCCCACGAATACCTCATCAGTGTCATTGCCGTTGAGATCGGCCACCGTTGCCATCTGCTTCAGCATACTGGAAGTGCCGAATTGCCACTGCTCCGTGCCGTCTTTGGCATCCACGGAGAAGACGCGCCGGCCGGACGTGATCACCACGCTCTCGGAACTCCCGGTGCTTATGACTTCGAGGTTCACGATACTGAGCTGACGCTGCACCCACAGATCGTCCCAGATCTTGGCCATGGGGGCGAACTGCCAGAGTTTCTCCCAGGTAGCGCCGTCATAGCAGCGGAGCGCCGGCACCTGGGTATCGTTAAGGGCGACCACTACCTCGCGGATGCCGTCCCCTGTGATGTCATCGATCAGCGCGATATGCCTTATGCCGAAAGGCGAGTAGACGAAGTGCTGCAACTTGCCGCCGGGAGCCACCACGTAGAGCCCGTTGGATGTCCCCAGGAAAGTCAGGTTGTCGCTGCTGTCGCTCAACCGGTCCACCAGTGCTTCCGCCGTGATTTCGCCGCTGAGGCCGAGTGGCAGGCACCGGACTGAGGCCTCTGACTCCGCCTCAGCGGCGGGTGGGTTGCGCGATTCCGGATCCGCCGGGTGTGTGGCGGCCACTCCGCCAGTGAGGGTGCCAAGGGAGACGATTGCGGCTGATATCAACAGAACTGCCAGTAGTCGCGCTATCCTAGTCATTCGCATCTCCTGAACTCTCTCTACGGAGGTCCGTCACCCTGACCCTAGCCGACGTCCTTTCGCTCTGTCATTAGGACAGCCACGGTCAGCGACCCGGCGGCCAGCACCATCAACAGAATGGCCGAGACTGCCGGGGTGACGTAGTTGGCCAACTCCCCAGGATACTGGGAGTCCGAAGAGTCGTACAAGCCCTCCAGTCTCCCCCCCTCGAATATGCCGGCGAAGGAGTTCATCTCGCCCAGTTCCTGCGGCGGCAGCATCTCTCCACCCACGGCCCGTTCGAGAGCGGGCGCGAAGGCGTTCCCGAACTGGTAGGAACCGTCAATCATATAGATGTGGTTGTTCTCGTACGACTGTGGATTCCTGATGAAGATGGCAGCGGTGATAGGACCGAACAGGAACAGGAAAAAGATGAGCCCGCAGGCTAGAACGGTGATTACCACCTGGTTGTCGATCAAAGAGGAGAGAGCCAGTGAGATGGAGGTGAAGACCAGAATCACCAGCAGCGAGTAGAGGATGAGCCAGGGGATGGCTGTGAGCAGTGCACCAAAGGTGGGAGCCTCCACCGGCAGCAAGAACCATAGTATGACCGCCTGGATCAAGAATATGACGGTGGTCATCAGGAGAGAATGAATCACGATGCCGGTGAACTTCCCCAGCACGATCTGCCACCGGGCGATCGGCTTGCTCACCAGGGTGAGTAGTGTCCCATCGTGGGACTCCTTGGAGATGGCCCCGGCGGCGCCGGTAACCACAGCCAAGGCCAGGAAGAACCCGGCTGTCCAGATGAAGGAGATACCGATGAAGCGCTCAAGCAGATAGAAGGTTGCCATGTCCGGCGACAGGCCGGCATTCTGCAGATGGAAGCGCCAGAATACGCTGCTGAGCACTGGAACAAACAGGCCGAGCACCAGGAGCGTGAGAGTCCTCTTCCATCCGGTCAGATCGATAAGCGTCTTGCGAACTACGGCTCTGAATCCCATCTACTTGTCCTTTCCCTGGTCCATGGTGCTGCGGTAGATGTCCTCCAGCTTCACCTGCTCCTCGCCGAAGTACTTCAGCAGGCTGCCGGTCTTGGTCACCGCAGCCATGACCGCCGACTGGAGCTGGCTCATGTCCGGGCTGCTGATGTGAACAGCGCCGTCATTGCCCAGCTTCATTTCCTGTATTGACGCCTGCCCCTGGAGGGCTTTCATCACCGCCTCGTTGTTTGACGTGTTGAGGACATAGCGATTCAGGGCCATCTCCTCCTTCATCACTTTGACGCTGTCCTCAGCCACCGTACTGCCCTTGTTGATCAGGGTGACGGAATCGATCAGGAACTCCAGCTCAGACAAAATGTGACTGCTGATGAAGATGGTTACCCCCTGTTCCCGGGGGAGGCTCTTCAGCTTCCCCAAGAGCGACATCCTCCCGTCGGGGTCGAGGTTGGCGGTGGGCTCATCCAGGACGAGCAACTCCGGCTTGTGGGACATGGCCTGGGCGATGCTCAGGCGCTGCTTCATGCCGGCGCTGAATCCACCCACCCTGGCTTTGGCAAAGTCGCTGAGTTCCAACCATTCGAGGAGGTCCTGGCTGCGTCTCTCCGCCTCGTCCGTCTTGATCCCGCTCAAAGCGGCCATGTGGACCAGGTAGTCAAAGGCGGTCCAGTCCTCGTAGAAAGACGGGCGTTCCGGAGAGTAGCCGATGGCCCGGCGGGCGTCCACGGACCCGATGGGATATCCCTTGATGAACCCCTCGCCGCTGGTGCGTCTGATGGCGCCCACCAGGAGCTTGATGGTGGTGGACTTGCCGGCCCCGTTGGGGCCGACGAAGCCGTGGATGACTCCTTTTTGCACCTTCACGTCAAGGCTGTTTACAGCCACGAGTTTGCCGAACTTCTTGGTCAATCCTCTGGTTTCAATCATCACGTCATCTGCCATGCCTACCTCCATGTTGATTTCGTGTGTCGAGACCTGTAATCAGAGGCACTTTCAACCCCCAATCATGGGGGAATGAAGAGGGAAGTAGGGGGACACCCCCGAACCCTCGACAAAGGGGCTTTGCCCCTCTGCACAACGCTGCGGAGCGCAGAATCTCCTCTCCCTCGATGGGGGAGGGTGAAGGTGAGGGTGAGACACCCGAAGAACCCACGACTCCCGCCTGAGGCGGACTGCAACTCATTTCACTGCCCTCCGCCGCGCCCGCCAGGTTCGGTGCAGCCTGGCATAGAGCAGGAGCATGACAATGGCCAGCAGGGCGAACAGACTCAGCACCAGCCAAACCGGTTTCCAGGGGGACGGGGCTACTTTTATGGCCATTGGGGAGCTGAGGTCTGCAGGGTAGTAGGAGATCTGACCACAGTCATCGACGGATCTCACCAGAAGAGTGTGATTTCCCCGTCCCAGGAACAGTTGAGACTCGAAGCCGTTGGTGATGTCGTTGCGGACTCCGTCCACGAACACCTGCGAGAAGGTGCCGTCAGCGGATCCCTCCCATTTGACTCTGACGATGGGGCTTGTGCTCGCTCCGTCATCAGGCGAGATGACTTGGAGAGCGGTGCCTATGCGCAGGTAACAGACTCCGCCGCAGGCCGCCACCCCCAGTATCCCGGGCTGATGACTCTCGAACAGCGACATGGTTGCTGTCCTGAAACCCGTGAAGGCTGACAGGCGCCGGTCAGTGTCCGGGTCCACGAGGGCTAAGTATTGGGGGCGACCGCTGCCGGAATCGTAGTGAGCTGTGTAGGCATCTGGATCATACGAGGGCATGGATGGTTCTGCCACCATCATGATCACCTCCAGACGGCCATCCGCATCAAGATCCGCCTGAAGCATGGCTTCGTCTGCCCCGATATCAAAGTAGTCGCCGAAGCTCCTTACATGCAGCCGCGGACTTACCGCAATGTCCTTCAACGTCGCCTCGTGGGCCACATCGAAGACCTGCAGGCGCTGCTGGCGAACTGAGCCCGACAATTCCAGCTGTGCAACACTGCACGCCAGGTCATCTGAGCCGTCGCCGTTCATGTCGCCGACGTTCATTGCCGGCACTTCGCTGTTACCTATGCTGCTGCTGCCGGAGCCGAAGCTGTAGGAGGAGCCGTAGGTTTCACAGACACGCTGCCACACCAGGCCGCCATCTTTGCCCGAGAGTACCCGGAGCCAACGGTTGCCTCCCAGGTTGCCCTTCGCGTCAGTTTCGTACCAATCAAGGAGAAGTACCGAATCGGGGTATCCGTCCCCGTTGAAGTCACCGCAGGCCAGATCGTAGGCTAATGTCGTCTGCAGTTCTACTTTGAACAGGCATTGCCCGTCCTCCGGCGATTGCACACAGAGCAGATTGTGCGGAGGAACATACCCCTGCTCGTGGCTTTGTTCTTGCGCGCCTTCCTGGAAGAAGGCCAGTTCCCTGATGCCATCCTTGTCACTGTCCGCAACTACTTCGGGGAGCCTAATTGAAAGCCCGGTTTCTGGCAAGATGGTCTGGAGGAGTTCGTAGTTGGACGCGTGGCCATGGCTTCTGAGCATCACTATCCTGCTATTGGAGATGACAGCCAGGTCGCTGACGTTGTCGGAGTTGACATCGTCGAGGGCCATGAAGCTGCCGCTCTCTTCCCCGATCCAATCGGCGGTGGTGGTTGTCCAGAGGGATGTGCCTGCACTATCGAAGATTCCCAGGCCACTGGCAAAGCCGACGGCGAAGGCGTGGCCGGAAGATCCGTTGCGGATGACGTTCAATGAGACTATCGACTGTCCCGCTGAGAAGCTAGCTACTGCCCCATTCTTGCCGCTGAAGATGAGAACGGAGTCTCCGCGGTAGCCGGTGATGTCTTGGATGTTGTCGCTGCCCACCGTGTCTGCGATTACCTGCACTCCCTTCAATCCGCCGCCGCTCTTCGTTTCGCCGTACGGCATTTCATATGACCAGGCTGTAGTCCTGGTGGCTCCATCCATCATGCGTAGTAGTCTCACTCCGGGCTCCAAATACGACTCGCCACCAGACTCGCCACAGAGCAAGACATCTTCGGTGCCATCACCGACGAAGCTGCCTTTCACAGCCTTGACGTTGCCGACTCTGGGGTGGTGCCAGAGCAGTGCGCCCGTGGCAGATATGGCCGCCAGGTCGCCGTTGGACGAGAACGCCAGGTAACCGTCTCCTCCCGGCTGTTTCACGATCACTCCCGCGCCGTTGAGAGCGTCCAGCGAGATCGTGTGCAGCACTGACTCGCCGTCTTTAAGGTCCACCATTTGGATCGTGGCCTGATCTTCCGCCCTGTCCAGGTACACTGGGTGGCCTTCGAAGACATCTGTCTCAAATGCCATGCCGGGCCACACGGACGCGCCCTCTCTGGATGTGCCCCTTTGCCACACTACGTTCCCGGTAGAGTCGCAGAGCGCCCTTGCTCCATTGGTCATGGCGCCACTGTACCGGTAACTGTACTGGCTATCGTATGAAATCTTGCTCAGCAGGACTTCTGCTAGACCATCGCCGGTGATGTCGGCGGTCGGCGACATGAGTAGATAGTTGGACGTGACGGGATTGTGGGGATCCTCCCTGACGAAGACAAGCGTATCCCATTCGCGCCTTTTCGCCCGTAGGTCATACATCTGTACCGAGCCGTCTCCCGAGGCCACTACTACCTTGCCCGATTCGTCGTCCAGGACGACGATGTCGCTCACCAAGTGCGCGATCTCGTTGTAGTTGACCTCGTCGTGCCTGGGCAGCCTAGTCTGCCACCGCTCCTTGCCGGTCGTGGCACTGAGCCACACAAGGTGTCCGCCGTCAGACCCCACGAGTACCTCATCGGCATCATCACCGTTGAGATCGGCAAGAGTCACCATTCGCCACAGCGACGACGACGCAGTGAACCGCCACAGCTCCATGCCGACTTTGGCATCCACTGATAGGACACAACGGCCGGAGGTGATCAGTAGCTCCTGGGAATCTCCATCTTCCAGCACCTCGAGGTTGGTGATACTCCGCTGGCACTCCACCCACAGCTTGTCCCAGATCCTGGCCACGGGGGCGAACCGCCAGACTTCTTCCCAAGTCACTCCGTCATAGGAGCGGAGCGCGGGCACCTGGGCATCGTCCAGGGCGACCACTACCTCGCGGAGGCCGTCTCCAGTGATGTCATCGATCAGAGCCATGTGCTTGATGCCGAACGGCGAATAGAGGAAGTGATGCAGCTTGCCGCCGGGAGCGACCACGTACAGGCCATTGGCAGTGCCCACGAATGTCAGGTTGTCGCTACCGTCGCTCAAGCTGCCTACCACCGGTGGCGTGGTGATGTCTCCATACAGTCCAAATGGGATACAGGTGACGGAGGGATCGGAGTCGGCACTGGCGTCGGACACGTCTGGGGTGCGGGATTCAGATACAGGCGTGGCCTTCAGGCCCATGACCAAGCCGGAGATAGCCAGGACGACGAGCAAGGCCAACAGGATGCGTGAGTACCTCGCCATTCCGCGAACAATCATCTTCCATCAGTTCTCCGAGACAAATGTATCCATAGAATACAGACGAATGAGATCAGTATTTGTTCCCGTGATGATACAGCACGTCAATACACGCAAGCAAGTTGCCCCCTCTCAGAGTCTTGCCAGCTTCGGTTCGGTTTTGGTTACAGGCCCTTGCCGCCCATGAAGTGGATCAGGTCGGCCAGGCGGCACGAGTAGCCCCACTCGTTGTCGTACCAGGCCAGCACCTTGACCATGTTGCCGCCAATGACCATGGTGCTGAGGGAGTCCACGATGGAACTGGCCGGATTGCCCTTGAAGTCGATGCTCACCAGCGGTTCGTCACAGAACTCCAGGATCCCCTTCAGCTTCCCCTGGGCGGCTGTCTTGAAGGCTTTGTTGACATCTTCGGCGGTGACATCTTTCCCGAGATCAGCCACCAGGTCGCAAAGCGACACTGTGGACGTGGGCACGCGGAAAGCGACACCGTGTATCTTGCCCTTGAGTTCC
>Ga0102851_10003261_pt1 | contig 10050 bp, 6 predicted proteins | sample Mud3Dept3metaG_FD_79558 | JGI IMG/M metagenome (GOLD analysis project Ga0102851, IMG submission 79558) | Freshwater wetland microbial communities from Ohio, USA, analyzing the effect of biotic and abiotic controls - Mud 3 Core 4 Depth 3... | ecosystem: Environmental > Aquatic > Freshwater >...
ATCGATTACTTGCCGTGGCACGACACCAATCCGCAAAACACAAAATGAAATGCATAACCGCAGGGGCGTCCCCTCTGCCCGGCCTTCGTGGACCTGGACCAATACCACCAGGAGGAGATCATCAGCCGTACGGCCCAGGAGACGCATTGAGGGTTGACCCAAGAAAGATCGTGTTGGGTCTGTAAACGTTTATCCGATAAAGAATTGAAGGAGATCGAAAACAAGCCGGAAGAGTAGGTATAAAGTGGAAGAGGACTGATTTGGATAGGCTGTCAATAACAACGGAATGGCGGCAAATAAATTTTGTTGGATATATTTCTGCGGCACAATCTATCCAAGTGCGCCCCTCCTCAAGATCATATCCACACTTTTTGGAATTACGATTCCTTTGCGATTACCTGATCAATGCCATCAAAACCGAAGAAATCTTCCGAAGTTTCTATTAATCGCCGTTATCCGCACCCTGAACGTGGATGTGTCCAATTTTTAAGGGGCAATCCTTGGTGGGCCTCTCTTGGCATTGTATTCTTGTGGCCTAAAGAATACTCTGCTTACTTGGTAAACACTGTCTGCTCCCGATAGATTTGATGGCAACATCCGGATAGGTATGCCGGTATCCGAGGCCCTCACCAATTTTGGATTACCCTTCAAATACAGGATCCACCCCATTGATGCCAAATAAGGTTTCCTGTAACCAACCAAGTACCATTGGGACCAGTGTCCTGCAAATTATCTCTATGCCAACTACACCTCTCCGAATTGTCATTGTTGACGACAACCTGCATTACCGAAACACCATCTCCAACTTTCTTCAGAAAAAGAATAACTTCCAGGTCATTGCGGAGGTAGGGGATGGACTGGCTGCCATTCAAGCCGTAGAAAAGCACAGACCAGACGTTGTGCTGATGGATATAAGCATGCCCGTCATGGATGGTATAGATGCAACCTCGGTCATCAAATCCAAATTCCCGGAGGTCAGAGTAATTATTTTGACCATGCATGACGTGGACTGCATTGCTGAGGCAGCTTTCAAATCCGGTGCATTTTGGTGCCTCAACAAGGGATGCTCACTGAATGAAATCATCAAAGCAATCAGGACGGCAGTTATCTGATGGGCTCTAAACCGATCATCCCGGCTGCCTAATAAGATCCATTATTGGGAGATTCGTTCAGGAAAGGTGAAACAATTCACTGTAGGGTCTTAATAATAACCAGGGTGGCATCATCCTCCCTTTTAGCGCCTCCTTGAAACGCAGCCTGGGCGGACAAAATGCGATCCAGGATTTCGTTAGCGCTCTTTTGATGGTGGTGGCGCACGGCTTCATATACCGCCTTTTTACCGAACCGGTTTCCCTTCAAATCGGGTGCCTCCCAAACCCCATCGGTTCCGAGCAGAATGACTCCCTCCTGCGAAAGCATGGCCCCCTTTTGCTCCTCGTAGTTGTATCTGCCATCCACGCCCAGAGGCACTCCCGATCCGCCGAGTTCCTGGAACGAATCGCTCCCCGTATCATATAAAATAGCGGGATCATGCCCGGCCCGCACCCAGGTGAGTTCATGGCTGGCCGTGTCAATTATCAGGAAAAACAAGGTCACAAAATCGCAGGATGGTTCGGTATCCTGAACGAGCTGGCGGTTTACATCGGTAATGATTTGGGCCGCGCTGCCCGAATGAAAGGCTCTCTGTCTCAACGCGGATCTAACCGTTGCCATGAGCAGGGCGGACGATATTCCGTGCCCCGATACATCGCCAATCACCACTCCTAATTTCTGGTCCTTACCGGCGACAGCGGGGATAAAGTCAAAATAGTCACCGCCGGTTTCGTCACAGTATTCGCTTTTGCCGGCCATGTCGAAGCCATCGAGCTTCCATGTATCCTTCGGCAAGAGGTTCTGCTGGATCTCCTTTGCCAACGATAGCGACTGTTTGATCTGGTCGCGCTCGATCAGACCTTCAGTCATGGCGTTAATCACGTCACCCGTATACCCGATTTCATCGTTGGATGTAACCCGCACCCTAGTTTCGAACAAACCGTGCTGGACTTTGCGCAGCACGTGTGTAATCTCCTGCAACGGTTTGGTCAGATTGCTGCTCACCAGGAAGGTCAACCAGATGCCAACTGCCATGAACACGAAAATCTGGATGGCTAAATCCGATTGAAACGCCCCCAGAGCCGTCATTAAGGATTCATCGGCATGCAGTCTTCCATGGGTACGCTGCAGAATGGAAACGAGAGGAACGATGTTGCAGGCAAATAAAAAAGCCGTAAGCTTGGTTCGGATGCGTATGCGCACCGTCCCGGTGATCGCAGATAGTCCGCCGTCCGGGAATAAATACGGAATCACGCTGCGCTGGAGAATGAATTCCACCACAAAAAATGCCACGGTTACGGTAATCAGACCCGTTTCGATGTGACGCAAGCAGGCGATGAGGATGACTACCGTCCTGGCGTCATGTACCCAAAGCACGCTGGAATGGGCAACAGCGGCGGCCAACCACATGCAAAAGGAAAGGCCTATTAGAAAAAAAGGTTCGTTGAGCAGTCTCTGGCGCGCTTTGAAAACGGAAATAGATGGCAATACCTTTCGCTCGTAGCGTGTCGTGAGATAGGCCCGAATCGGCCTCTCGTAAATCAGGATGAGAGCCACGGACACCAGGAGCGAGGCCGGTAGAAACCACTTGTCGATTTGCGCACCGAGTCTCACGATGTCGGGCAAATACGGGAAGGCCGATCTTTGCGTAAGATACTGGGTGATGCCAACCCCGATCAGATTGGAGATCAGGATTGAAAAAATCATGGCATTATTGACTCGAAAGTAGGTAAGTCGCTTCATGGTGTGATCGTCTCCGTCTGATGGCGGGAGCATAGAAGAGACTCCGGTAGGCCGTGCGGTCGGCATTGAACCGGCCACCGTGTCCGGAATCCTATAATCTGAATCAAGCCGTTTGACCGGAATTCCATTTCGTTTCTGTTCTGCGGTTGGCTCCACCGACAATGTTTTTTTTATTGCGGGGAGCCCAACGCGCCTTCAGTCTTGCCATAATGCAAAGATTCCATTCCGGCGGAAAAATATCGACCCACCATAGCAGCCAATTCCTGCCGGAGATCTCCTTCTTCGCCGCCGGCGTATTTCTCGTGAAGTTCAACTGCGATGCCGGCAAAGGCATCCAGCAGCTTAGGGTCGAAATGAACACATCGCCCTTCGTGGATAATTTTCATTGTTTCCTGAAACCCGAGTGGGTTTTTGTATGGCCGCTTCGAGGTGAGTGCATCGAAGACATCCGCAATCGCAAAGATACGCGCCACCAGAGGAATATCATCCGCCCGAGCCCCTTGCGGGTAGCCACCACCTCCAAATTTCTCATGATGTGCTGCGACCACCGGGACGCTGTCCCGAAGCCAGGCGGCACGGCGCACGATGTCAACCCCCATGGCAACATGGGTCTGCATGACCCGGTATTCCTCATCGTTGAGCGGCCCCGGTTTATGCAGCACGACGTCGGAAATCCCGATCTTTCCGACGTCGTGGATGAACGAGCCCTTGATCAGTCCCCGCATATCCTCCACCCCAAGGCCTATCTTCTCGGCCAATCGAACCGCGTAGAGCGATACGCGGTAATTGTGCGCGTCGGTATCAGCATCACGCTTGGCGATGGCGCTTCCGAGCACGGCGAGCGTCTCCAGGTTGGCGTCCAGCAGATGGGTAGAGTAGTCAGCCAGCCGGTGGGTCAAGCGTAAAATGACGGGATAGAGAATCGCCGCGACGCCGAAAACGATGAAAACCACAATCATGACACTGTGCAGGACAGCGCTGCGCATCTCCGTCACGGTTTCAGAAGAGATGGCAAAGATCCCCCGCGCATATCCGCCCACCGCATCCTGTGAATCGGCTACCGGCATCACGAAGTAAACGACAAAGCCTTCATTGATTCGTCGAGTCTGCACCTCTGCTTGTTCGGCATCCGGAAAGGATAACGATTGGGAATTGACCAAAGCCTTAAGAGTCTCGATCATCCGTGGCTCCGGCGCCGCAGCTTCCGCAAACATGGTACCTGAGCTGTCGTAGAACTGTGCGAGCAAAAAATGACCCGAGCGGTATTCTGCCAGATATTCAGGACCTTCAGATAGGACTTGGCGCAAAGCATCGACCGGAGTTGCCTTCTGGTATTTCATAAGGGCTGCCACCTGCGCCGATAAAGTCGAAACCGCGTGACGCCCAAGATCCACGACCTGCTTTTCGATCTCCTGTTGCTTTAAAAAAAAGGTGGTTGCCCCGCCTAGCAGTGCGGCCCCTATCGTCACAACCGCGAGTCGAATCAGCAGCACCCGTTTAACGAATATTCTGAGCGGGTAAGTTTTCAACCGATCGTCTTCCTCTCACCCGAGCGGCTTTCATCGTTAACCCTAAAAGCGAAAGATTGTCGGAAAGAAATCCGTCAGCTTTGTGCAGCTCGCGCCTGGATAGAAGCTATCGCGGCAGGACATATTTACCATCGACAAATTGCCCTTCCAGTCGCTCTCCGTTCGGAAACGTCATGACTCCACTGCCGGACTGCTCACCGTCCAGGAAGTCGCCTTTGTACACCCGGCCGTCTGGATAGGTCATAATGCCCTTGCCCGTATGCTTGCCGCGAACGAACTCCCCTTCATACCGTCGGCCGCTAGGCCAGGTCATAATCCCCTTGCCATGCCTCAAACCACTTTTAAACTCGCTAACATACACCCGGCCGTCTGCGTACTTCATTGTCCCTCGGCCGTTGCGCTCAAGAAACTCCCACTGACCGATATAAACTTGGCCGTCGGGTAGGTGAAAGTTCCCTCGAAAACTGAATTGTTGCGGAACCGCCCCTTCAGGGTTCGGCCGAGCGGCAAAGTCATATAGCCTTCCCCGTCGAGCTTCCCGTTCTTGAACTCGCCGGTGTATTTGTGCCCGGTGGAGAAAATCTTTGTGCCTTTGCCGTTAACGCAGTCTCCTTCAACACATTGATCAGCGATTGCTCTAACCGGCAAAAGGAAAAGCCAAAGGAAAATTAAAGAAAAAGTCATTATTTGCCGCTTTAATTGTGCTTCACCCCCAATCCCCTGAAAAGAATGCACACAATCCTTAGGTATGGGATCAAAAGGTTGAAATAGACTCCCAATATTCTTGTTGCTTGGGTGAAGACTTATCTCGGCATATATACACATTGAGTACTCCTTTTGTGTCTTCTTCGTTCGGCAGAAAAAAGTAGCTGACTGACTTCGAATCTTAATAATCCATCAATTGCAACCCAGTAGCGTAGCATATCTTTTTGTCGACTAAGATGGGTTTCGACCACCTTACTTGAGCCAGGGCCCAGGAACGTACCCCAGCACCCATTGAACTCTCCGAAAAGGAGCCAGTCTTCCGGACAACGATGATCGTTCCGACTTTCACATGTTCTTTCAATTCAGCGTAAAAGCCGTCCGGGCAGGTATTTAAAATTACACCGTCAATTGACTCTCTGCTGCAAGATGAACTCAGATGGCTGCAGATAATTGGAATATTCATGATGCATCGTTGGTTTGATCTTCTTTCCATGTCCGGGTTCCCGGTTTTAGGAATAATGGGCATATCCGTCCTCGCTGACTTGTCGTTTTCCCCAGCGCCTCAATGAAGCGCAGATTGAATTTTCAACCGCCACCTCCCCCCAGGGCCGCGTATAAATTGACCTGGTTGTTAAACTTGAGAAAGCGGGCGGCAATCAGCTCCAATTCGGCGGCATACACGCTGCGCTGCGCGTCGAGCACATTCAGATAGATGTCAATTCCCTTATCGTAGCGTTCAGTAGACAGCCGGTAGGTTGCGCGCGTGGCGTCCACCAGCGACTCCTGCGCCTGCACCTGGCCGTCGATGGTCCCATACCGGGCGAGTGCATCCGTTACATCCCGAAAGGCCGCTTGGATCGTCCGCTCATAATTGGTGACGGCCAACTCCCGCTCCACCTTGCTGACTCTCAACTCCGCCCAAGTGCGGGGGGCGAAGATGGGCAGCGTGATCTGAGGGGTGAAGTTCCACCCGAAAGAACCCGACTTGAAGAGGTGGGTCAGGTCGTCGCTCGCCGTCCCCACGGTGCCGGTGAGAGTGATCCTCGGGAAAAAGGCGGCCCGTGCGGCGCCGATATTGGCGTTGGCCGCCTTGAGCAGGCTTTCCGCCTCAAGCACATCCGGGCGGCGCAGCAGCACTTCGGACGGCATGGCCGCTGAGAGCCCCGGCATGGGAGTGACGGCCTTAAGACCATCCGGGAGCAGGGCGCGATCGTAGGGCGCCCCGATCAGCAGGTCCATGGCATTTTCGTCGCGGGCCACCTGCTCCGTGAAGCGCACCACGTCCACGCGCGCGCTGTCCACCCGCGTCTGGCTCTGGCGCAGATCCAGCTCGGGCACGACCCCGGTCTCGAAGCGCTGCCGGATCAGATTATAGGCCGCCTGCTGGGTCTCAAGAGTGGATTTAGATAACGCCAGGCTGTCGCGATCGGCAGCCAACCTCAAGTAGGCATTGGCGATTTCCGATACCAGCAGAATCTGGGCGCTGCGGCGCGCCTGTTCGGTCGCGAAGAACTGTTGCAGCGCGCTTTCGGTAAGGCTGCGGATGCGGCCGAAGAAGTCGATTTCCCATAAGGCGCCGACATCGGCCCGGTACTGCTTCAGCGTGTGCGAGCGATCATCCACGTTCAAGGTCCCGGGAACGCGCTCCCGGAGCATCTGCCCGGAGGCGTCGACGGCCGGCAGGAGCTCGGTCTGCTGGACCCGGTACAGGGCGCGTGCGCGCTCGACGTTCAGGGCCGCCGTGCGCAGATCGCGGTTGTTCTGCAGCCCGGTCTCGATGAGCGCCTGCAGACGCGGGTCGGGGAAGTATTCCCGCCACTCTAAATCAGCCGCGAGAGGGGTTTCCGGCGTAGTTGGTTGCTCTCGGTAAGCTGGCCCGGCCGGCCATTGGGAAGGAACCGGCGGCTCCGGCCGCGTGTATTCCGGGATCAGGGTGCAGCCGGTCAAAAAAACCGCTGCTGAAGCTAAAAGTGAAATTAACTTGCTCATGTTGCTTTAAACCTCCGAAGGAGCCACGGCACTCGTTGCCGGCATCTTTTCTTTAACGCCGAACCATAAGATGTAGAGCGACGGCAGGAAAATCAGGGTTAAGGCGGTCGCCACGGCCAAGCCCCCCATGATGGCGGTTGCCATTGGCCCCCAGAAAACGGTTGGCGCGATGGGAACCATGCCCAGGATGGCGGCAAAAGCCGTCAGCATGATGGGCCGGAACCGCAGGGTTGACGCATTGACAACGGCCTGCCAGTCGGAACGCCCTTCCTGTCGCTCCACCTCGATCTGATGCACCAGAATGACGGAATTCCTCACAATCATGCCGATGAGCGCCACGATGCCCAGCAGGGCCACAAACCCCAGCGGCTGGCCGGTCATCAGCAGCGCGAAAACCACACCGATCAACCCGAGCGGCGCAACGCTCAAGACCAGGACGAGATGCTTGAAATTCTCCAACTGGATCATCAGCGTCGCCATGAAAAGCAGCAACACGACCGGCATCACCGCCATAACGGAAGCCTCCGACTTGGCGCTTTCCTCGACGGCTCCGCCGACTTTGATCTTGTAGCCGCTTGGCAGGGAGCCGTTCAGTTCTTCGATTTTTCCCTGCAATTGCTTGACGATCGTCGCGGGCAGAACCTCTCCCTTCACGTTGCCCTGAACCGTCAGCGTCGGCAAGCGGTCCCGCCGCCAGATGAGGGGGTAGTCCTGGACATAGTTGAGCGTTGCCACGGCGCTTAAGGGCACCGATTTCCCGTTCGGCAGCGGAAGGCTGAGCGTCCGCAGATCTTCGATCGAAACGCGCTCATTTTTTGGGGCGCGGAGCACGACATCAATCAGATAAATGCTGTCTCGGATTTGCGTCGCGGTGACCCCGGACAAGGTCGTGTAGATCGCCTGTGCGATCGAGGCGGAGGAAAGGCCGAGGCGGCGCGCCTCTTCCTGCAGGATGTCAATTTTCAGCTTGCGTGCCGGGTCCCCCCAGTTGAAGTTGATGTTTTGCAGATCAGGGGCGGTCGCCATGATCTCGGCGACCTTCTGCGCGAAGTGCCTGACCTTGCTGGGATCTTTACCGCTGACGCGATACTGCACGGGCCATCCGATGGGCGGGCCGAGTTCAAGGGAAAACAAACCGGCCACTAGTTCCGGAAACTGGTTATCGAGCGCTTTCTGGAGGCGAACGCGTACACGCTCGCGCGCCTCTGCGTTCTTGGTTACGACCACCGCCTGCGCGAAAAAGTCGTTCTCAAGCTGCTCATCCAGCGGAAGGTAGAAACGGATGGCGCCGCGTCCGATATATACACTCCAATGATCGATGTCCGCGTCGTTCTTCAGCAAGTCATCGAATCTTTTTGCGACTTCGATCGTTGCATCGATGGAAACCCCTTGACGCAAGGTCATGTTGACCAGAAGCTCCGGTCTGTCCGAAGCAGGGAAGAATTGGCTTGGAACCAGCGGCCAGGCACCCAGTGCGAGAGCAAAAACCGCGACTGTCAGAAAGACGGTTGCCTTGGGGCGGCGCATGGTGAACAAAAGAAGATCATGAAAGAGACTCACCGCTTTGCTCTTTCGCTGTTCATGATGCTCAGGCTTTTCCTTGAGAATTTTGACTCCGATCAACGGCGCGAAGAGAACAGCGACAAACCATGATATCAAAAGGGCCATTGCGACCACGGCGAACAGGGAAAACGTATATTCGCCCGCGTCGCTTTTGGCGAAGCCGATGGGCACAAAGCCGAAAATCGTGACCATCGTTCCGGTCAGCATCGGGAAGGCGGTGGAGGTGTAGGCGAAGGTCGCGGCCTTGACCTTTGTCCAGCCTTGCTCGAGCTTGGACACCATGCTTTCGACCGTGATCATGGCGTCGTCAACGAGCAGCCCTAAAGCAATGATCAAAGCGCCAAGGGAGATGCGTTGGAGATCTATCCCCCAGATCTGCATGCCGACGAACACACAGGCCAGCACGAGCGGAATGGAAAAGGCGACCACCGTACCGGCGCGCAGGCCGAGGCTGATGAAGCTGATTCCGAGAACAATCGCCACGGCCTCGATCAAGGCTTCCATAAACTCATTCACGGCTTCGTGAACGACCTTGGGCTGGTTGGCGACCAGATGCGCCTCGATACCGATGGGCATGTCGGCGCGCAAGGCTGCCATTTTGTCGGCCACGTTCTTTTCGAGCGCCAGGATATCGCCCCCTTTTCTCATGTGTACAGCCAAGCCGATGGCGTCGATCCCGTTGTAACGAAAACCCGGCTGCGGCGGGTCGGAATAGGCGTGGGTGATGGTGGCGATATCGACCAGGCGCACCTTCTTCGATCCGGCGTAAACGGTGACATTTCTCAGGTTTTCATCCGGACCGAACTTCCCGGTGGCCTCGACAACGACCTGTTCTTTTTCGGTATCAACCACACCGGAGGGCGTTAAGATGTTTTGCTCCTGCAAGGCAGCCATGATGGATGCCCGGCTAATCCCCAGATTGGCGAGCTGATGCGAGGAGAACTCGATGTAGACCTTTTGGTCCTGGAAGCCGATCTTGACGACCTTGGCCACATCGGGCACTTGAAGCAGCTCGTCCCGCACCGTTTCGACGTAATCTTTGAGCTCCCGGTGCGTGAAGCCATCGGAGGTGAAGGCGTAGATGATGCCGTAGGTGTCCCCGAACTCGTCGTTGAAAAAGGGGCCGATCGTGCCCGAGGGCAGCTCGGCCTTGATGTCGCCGACTTTCTTGCGCACCTGGTACCAGATGTCCGGGACATCCTTTTTATCGGTGCTGGTCAGAAGGTGCACAAAGATCGTCGTTTCCCCCGCCAGGGTGTAGCTCTTGAGGTAGTCTAGAGATGGGGTTTCCTGCAGCTTCTTTTCGATCCGATCGGTCAACTGCAGGGTCGTCTCTTCAATTGTCGCTCCCGGCAGATAGGCCCGCACGACCATGGTCTTGACCGTAAACTGCGGATCTTCATCGCGCCCGAGGTGGAAATAGGCATAC
>Ga0102851_10003262_pt1 | contig 10049 bp, 6 predicted proteins | sample Mud3Dept3metaG_FD_79558 | JGI IMG/M metagenome (GOLD analysis project Ga0102851, IMG submission 79558) | Freshwater wetland microbial communities from Ohio, USA, analyzing the effect of biotic and abiotic controls - Mud 3 Core 4 Depth 3... | ecosystem: Environmental > Aquatic > Freshwater >...
TCAAAATCGGTCGAGATGATATAGGGATAATCGGAGCTGACCACGGCGTTATTGGCAGTGGCAATATAGCCCTGCGGCGGATTGAAGGTAAAGGGCATCTCTTCAAAGGGGACGTAGCCCTGCCATATAAACTCATCTGTCCAGCCAGGGACGGGCAGGCGGCCATCCCCCGCCTTGCGAATCGGTATCTTGCCTGGTGTCTGGTAGCCGATGTTCCCCTCCACGTCTGCATAAATCAGGTTCTGGGCGGGGACGTTGAAATCCTGCGTTGCAGCCCGAAACTCATCCCAGTTCTGCGCCAGGTTCATCTTCCAGATCGCCGGGAAGATGCGCGACGGCTCTAACGCGGTCCATTTGAGGGCAATAGCATACGGCTCAGGAAATTCGAGGCCTGCTTTTCCAGAAAAATCTTCCAGGTCCCCGTAGACGTCGCTGATGATTGGGCCGTTACGGGTGTTTTGCACGGTCAATTTAACCGCTTCTCCACCCGCCACCTGGATGGTCTCTTCGACTAGCTCCATGTCCTTCCATTCACCGTTGACCTCATACTGGCTGGGATTATCTGGGTTGATCTTTTCAATGAATAAATCCTGAACGTCGGGGCCAACGTTGGTCATACCCCAGGCAACGCGGTCATTGTGACCGATGACCACTCCCGGCACGCCGGCAAATGTGAAACCGCCCACGTTCAGACGGCAATCTGGCCCTTGCGGCTGGCAATGCAGCCCAATTTCGTACCAGATGGAAGGCATCTGGATGGGCAGGTGGGTATCATTAGCCAGCAGGGGCTTCCCCGTGTCCGTAAGCTTTCCAGAGATAACCCAGCTGTTGGAGCCAATCCCTGAACCGCTTGGGCCGATTAATTCATCCAAAGCCTCGGTTTTTTTGGATAGTTTCTCCAGCGCTCCGGCTAGCTCAACCCAGTGACCGCTCGCCAATTCACGATCGCTGGTACCCCCACCCATTTGGAGCTCCGGCACGATATACGGGTGATCGGCTGGATAAGCCGGATAAAGCTCGTCCACCTGCTCAGGCGTGAGCGTCTTGAGCAAGATGGCGCGATTGATCTCTTCATCCATGTTGCCGCGCAGGTCCCAGGCCATCGCCTTTCCCCAGGTCAGGGTGTGCAATGGCTGCCACGGCTCAGGCTGGTATCCCGCGTTGAGCAGCTTCAGGATGGCATACTCCAGGCTTAATTCGCTCCCCTGGTGGTCAGATAGGTAAGCGTTAACGCCATCCGCATAAGCCTGGAGGATGGCCTTTGCATCTGGTTCCAGCATGTCCAGCTCTTGCTGGGCGACACGCGCCCAGCCCAGGGCGCGCAGGAACTTGTCAGTGTCTAGCTGGGATGCGCCGAACATCTCCGACAATCTCCCAGAGCCGATGTGCCGCCAGAAGTCCATCTGCCAGAAACGGTCCTGGGCGTGTACATAACCCTGGGCGAAGAACAGGTCGTGCTCTGTGGAGGCGTAGATGTGGGGGACGCCGAACTCATCCCGGTAAATGTCCACCCCACCGTCCAGGTCTTGCGCTTTTATCTCCCCTTTAATCTGGGGGAACGAGCGACGAACGGTGTAGAAGCCAAAAGCTGAAGCCAGAACACAAAGGATAACGATCAGGCTTATAAAGATGATAAGGAAGCGGCGCATAATATCCTCCTAAAAAACATCAGCCGGTTGCCACAGCCAGGGCGATGGCAGTGGTCAGGCTGTGGCTGAGGCTGATTGACCAGTGGCGTAAGCCTTTCTCGGCAGCCAGCCGGGCAGCGGCGCCATGTAAGCTGAGCATTGGCTGGCGGTTTGGACCACGCAGGATCTCGATCTCCAGCCAACCCACCTCGCCGATGCCTGTCTCCAGGGCTTTGGCAACCGCCTCTTTGGCGGCGAAGCGCGCCGCCAGGGAAGCCATGCTATCCCCCACCTCGGCAATTTCCTGCGCTGTGAAAATCCTGCTCAACAGGCGCATGCCGTAGCGCTCGAACGCTTTTTGCAGCCGTTCAATTTCTATCAGGTCAATCCCAGAAGCGACTGTTTGCATAGGGATTCAAGGGGAAAGGTTACACGGCTATGGTGTTACCAGGAATATCATAACCTGGCTATATAAAAGCATCGCAACAATCCAAAATCTAAAATCCAAAATCGAAAATTCCTCACGGTCCTGCAATCGCAATGCCCAGGCGCTCTGGATGCCAGTAACGCTGGGCAATATCTAGCACATCCTCGGCAGTGATCGCCTGCACCAGGTCCGGGTATTGCCGGTAGTAATCCAGCCCAAGCTGGAAGCGCTCCAGGTTGGTCAGGGCGCTGGCCACACCGGCGTTCGATTCAAGGGAGAGCGGCAGCCTCCCTATAAAGTTCGACTTGCTGTCGGATAGCTCTTCCTGGCTCACCGGCTCGCTGATAAAGCGGGTAATTTCCTGGGAAATCAGGTCAATCGCCTGGTCTATGTTCTGCGGGTCGACGCCAGCTGCAACAGACCATGGCCCGGGACCAAGCCCCCCGCTCAAACTGCTGCTGGCGTAATACGCCAGACCAGCTTTCTCGCGCACGCTGTCACCGATGCGACCCATCATGCCGAACTGGCCGAGAATGTTGTTGCCCAGCGCCGCAGCCAGGAAACCTGGCGCCTTGCGTGGCGGGCCAGCTACCCCCAACAGGATATCCGCCTGAACTTTACCAGGAATAGTCACCCGCTCTGTTTTCGTCTGCTGGAGGGCTGTAATTGGCGGCAAAGAGGGCGGCTCGGGTTGCTCCGGGTTTGACCAATCGCCCAGATACTCGGCGACTTTATCCATAGCTCGCCCCGGCTCAACTGCGCCGACGATGGCAAGTATCAGGTTGCGTGCTCCATAGTGCCGCTTGTGGAAATCCACCAGGTCAGCCTGGGTAATGGCTTGCACCGTCTCCGGGAAGCCGTCCTCTGGGCGCCGGTAGGGGTGACCGGTATAAACGATCTGATCGAAGGTCAGGGAAGCCATCTCGCCAGTATCCTGGGCGCGGATCGCCAGGGCGGTTAGCAATTGGGCGCGCAGGCGCTCCACCTGGTCAGGTGGAAAGGACGGCTGGCGCAACGCCTCTGCCAGCAAACCGAGCAGCAAATCCAGGTCCTCAGCCAGAGCGCGGCCGTGAAGGCTCACCGTGTGCATGCCTGCACTGAAGGTCAGGCTGGCTGCCGCCGATTCGAGCGCGTCGTAGATTTCCTGGAAGCTGCGCTGGGAAGTGCCGCGCAGCAGAGCAGCGGCGGTGAAATCCGCCAGGCCAAGCTTCTCGTCGGGATCGAACAACGCTCCAGCAGGAAAATAGCCGCTGATCACGATCGAGGGGCTGTTGAAGTTGGCGCGGCTTAGGACGATAATCCCGTTCGCCAGCTCGGCGCGAGTGATGTCATCCGCGCCGGGAAGGGCGTGCTGCACAGGAGAAGCGGCAAAACGGTGAGAAGTCCCAATCATCATTCACCATTCCCGGAGGGGAGATACACCCCCACTACCCGATTTTTGGGCTGGAGGTATTCCTGCGCCACCCGCAACAAATCTTCCGGTGTCACAGCCGCCAGCCTGTCCAGGCACCCGCTGAACCAGTCGTACGTGTCAAACATCTCGGCGAAGCCGAGCCAAAAAGCCTGGTTGGTGATACTCTCGCTGCCGTAAGCAAAGAGGGCGCGCTCCTGTTTAACGGCGCGCATCAGCTCTTCAACGCCCGGTTTGTTCTCTTGCACGCTACGAATTTCCTGGTCAATGGCATCGACCACTTTTTCGAAGCTGCTCCCGGGATGGAGGATGGCAATGATGGAGTATAAATATGGATCAATGGTCGCCTGTATGCTGCCAGAAACGGTGATTGCCAGCTCTCCTTCAACCAGGCGCCGGTAAAGCCGGGAAGTCTTGTTAGAGATGCCACCCCCAAACATATTCAAATCGGTGGCACCGCTAAGCAAGCTATCCAGGACCGTCAGGGGAAGAAAGTCAGGGTGAGAGGCCTGCGGCACATGATAAGCAATTTCGATATAGACGGTATCGCCAGGCCCTTCAACTGTCAGGCGCTGCTCGCCGTTCTGGGGAGGTTCAGATTGCACAGGTCGTGCTGGCGCCGGTGTTGCACCTATGGTTTCATAGACCTCCCGGATGCGAGAGAGCATCTCATCGGTATGAAAATCACCGGCGATTGCCAACACCGCGTTGCTGGGGGTATAAAACGACCGGTAGTGTTGGTAAAGGTGCTCGCGCTGCATGGTTCGCAGATCGTCAAGAGAGCCAATCACCTGGTGCTGGTAAGGATGTGAGTGGAATGAGGCGGTTTGAACCTGTTCAGCGAGCCTGAAGAGCGGCTCGTTTTCACTTCCCTGCCGCTCGGAGATGATCACAGTGCGCTCGGATTCTACTTCTTGGGGGTCAAACAGGCTGTTTGCCATGCGATCCGCTTCCAGACGCAACGCCAGGTCGATCTCGCCAGCGGGCAGCGTTTCGAAATAAGTCGTCCAGTCGAGGTATGTGAAGGCGTTCCAATAGCCTCCCTTACGGGAGATGGCCTTGTCCAGGACACTGGTGGGGAACTGCGGCGTGCCCTTGAACTGCATGTGCTCGACCCAGTGCGATGCGCCTGTGATGCCTGGCGTCTCGTAGCGCGAGCCAACCCGGTACCAGACCCAGTGGCTGATCAATGGTGCAGTGTGGATCTCTTTAAGCAGCACCAGCAAGCCGTTGGAAAGAGTTAACTTAGTGAAGTCAGGGGGCATGCCTTGAATGTTAACACAAACGAATGAAAATGGGTGGATTTGGGCGCTCAAGAGAAAAAAACCAGTGATGACAAATGTCATAGCTGGCTTTAATTATTCGTGATTTTCTGCACTTGTAGAATTATGCGCCAATCGCTATAATAAGACGAAACTTTGGCGGCTTTGCGCCGCCTTTTTTTGAGAACCGGGAGGATTCGATGTCGAATGACAATAACAAGCAATATCTGGTAGCCGTGATTGGCGCCGGACCAGCGGGTATTTACGCCGCTAGAGAGTTAGCTACTGCCGGAGCGCAGGTGGCTTTGATCAACCGAGATATTAAGCCGGGAGGCCTGGCCGAATATGGCATCTACTACGACAAATGCAAGATGAAGGAAGGCCTGCGCAAGCAGTTCCGCCAGATCCTGGTCACGCCTGGCATCAGCTACTTCGGCAATGTCAAAGTTGGACGTGAAACTGGCTTGAGCCTGGAGGATTTGCGCCAGTTTGGCTTCCAGGCAATCATGGTGACGGTGGGCGCCCAGGGGACGAAATGGCTGGGGCTGCCAGGAGAAGACCTGAAAGGCGTTTACCACGCTAAAGATATCGTCTATCACTACAATAAGCTGCCGCCCTTTGGAGCGAAAGAATTCCACATTGGACAGCGTGTCGCTCTGGTTGGCGTGGGCAACGTGATGATGGATATTGCCCATTGGACGATCCGTGATCTGAAAGTTGACGAGGTGGTAGCCGTAGCACGGCGCGGCCCGGCGGAAGTGAAGTTCTCCAAGAAAGAGCTGGAGACCGTCTCTGGCAACATGGACTTGGAGGCACTGGACAAGGAAATCGCCCGCGTTACCCCGCTCATGGAAGCGGTCTCGCAGGATCCAGAAGCTGCCAAGGATTACATCCTCTCCGGTCTGCCCAAGGCTCTACCGCCTATCTCTCAGACGCGTTTCCGCTTCGATTTCCTGGCCTCGCCTACCCAGATCCTCGGCGATCCGCAAGGGAGTGTGTGCGGGTTGGAAGTGGAAGACACCAAGCTGGTTCCCAGCAACGGCGACACTAAAGCGCGCGGCCTGGGCACCCGCCGTGTAGTTGATGTAGACACAGTGGTCTTCTGCATCGGCGATCGCGTCGATGAAACCTTCGGATTGCCCGTCAAGTGGAATGAGTTTGTCAAAAACCCCAACCCTGCCTATCCGGTGGGCGATCTATCCTATGAAGCCTTCGATCCAGATGCTGACCAGCCGGTCGATGGGGTGTTCGTGGCGGGTTGGTCGCGCGAGGCGAGCAGTGGCCTGGTGGGCATTGCGCGCAAGGATGGCGAAAACGGCGCCAGCGCCATGCTACAATACTTGAAGGGCAAATCGCCGCTCCCTGACGCAGAAATCCGAATGAGCAAGTTTGAGGCGGCGCTCCGGCAACGGAAAGAGCCCGTAATTTCCTATGCAGACGTCAAGCGTTTGGAAGCCGTTGAGCAGGCCAAGGCAGTGGAACTGTGCCTTGAAGAGTATAAGATGAAAGCAAACGAAGAGATGCTTGCCGTCATGGGCTACGCGTAAAACGATACCTTTTTATCAAAAGTTCCAACTTGGGGTTTGCAATCGCGATGAATCGCGCATGCGAACCCCATTTTTTTATGGCGTGCTGCTTGGCGGGGGTGTGAGTGTAATGGTCGAGCTGATGGCAGGTGGATTGGTTACAGATGGCCAGAGGGTGCGCGTTGGGGTGGGGGTGCGCGTCGGGGTGAGCGTTTTGGTAGGCGTCGAGCTGGGCGTGGGAGAGCTGGTGGCGGTGTTCAGCACGCCGCTCTCTTCCGGGCCGAGGTGCAATTCATGGGCGGTCTGGTCTAAGAATTCCAACAATTCCCCCACCTGTTCGATGGAAAAATAAGCACGAAACAGCTGCGTGCCTGCATCGCCCAGCGCCCAACGCACAACTCCCCAGGAGGGGAGAACTGGTTCTGGGTGAGCATAGGGCAGCGCTTCGACTGCCGCCTCCCATTGTGGGTGGCGGCTGGCGTATTCTTCTAAATTCTCTTGGGCTGAGATACGCAGCGGGAAGGCACCAGTAGCCTCTACCAGGCGCGCCTGGTTGCTAGGTTCGAGCATCCATTTCAGAAACAGCCAGGAAGCCAGTTGCTGTTCTGGATTTGTCTTCAGCACCTCAAATCCTGGCCCATAGACGGTAAAAGCTGGAGTCTGTTCGGGTGATGGAAAGGGGAGCACTGTCCATTCATCCCGGGAACCCGCCCGCTGGAAGGCTTCCACCTGATCTGGCAAGCCAGCCAGGCTGCTGGATGCGAATAAAGCACGGCGCTGGGCAAATTCCTGTTCCGGGCTTTTCCCTTCAGAAAGCCAGGCGCACCCTTCATCGAGCATTTCCCTGAGAAAGGTGAAGGCCTCTGCCACCTTAGGGGTATCAAAATTGTAGGCTCTGTCATTGGCGGGTTTCTGTTCCGGCCGGAGGATATCCCCTCCGAAAGCGTATATCCAGCTTAGCATTGCCGGATATTCAGCAGAAATCATCCAGCCGCCAGTGCCATTATTTCCGGCCTCTGCATCAGCAAGGTTAGCTTGCGCGGCAGCACAGGCTTGCTCTTTGAACTGGTCTGGCGTGGAAGGGGGGGCATTAAAACCGAGCTGCTGCGCCCAGGTGGTGTTATATAGCAGGAGTTGCCCGGAGCGTTGGGCTGGCACCCCCAGACGCTTGCCATCTGAGAGGTCATATTCCCAAAAAACAGGGTAGAAGTCATCCTGTTCCTGGCGGCCGAATCCCCAATTGGGATCGTTGACGTAAGGATTTAAGTCAACAACCTGCCCCGCCTTGTCCCATGTCTGCGCCTGGTGGAGAAAGCCAACCACAACGTTGGGGATATCCCCTTCTTCAAGGGCGCGAGTCACCTTAGGAAAGAGATTGTCGTAAGTGCCCTGGTAAGCTGGAACAACGAGAATACTCCATTCGTTATTGACATTGAATGTATCTACCAGCTCTTTTACAGTATCGCCAGCGCGCCCATCCCAGGTATGCCAGAAATCGATAACCAAGCCGCGCAAGTCTTCCGGGTTTACTTCCAGTGTGCTGGCAGGTTGCAATGAGGGGGATGGCGTCCGGTTAGGTAGGGTCTGGGTAGTTAGCGCCTGTGTGAGTAGCGCTTGAGTGGGTGGCTTCTGCGTGGTGGTCGCTTCTAGCGAGGGAGTGGGGGATCGGGTCGAGACCAGCTCTGTACTGGTGAAGGGAAAACCCTGGTTGCAGGCTGCCAGGACGATCATTGAAACAAACCACGCAAGCAGGAGGCTAATTTTAGAGAGCTGATTATGGGAGAAACTCACCTGTAGTTGTCTGTCTATGGAAGATAATTGTGGGGATTGACTTTAGCAGTGCTGTACATCATCTCAAAATGCAGGTGTGAGCCGCTGGATTTGCCCGTGCTGCCGAGGGCACCGATAACGTTCGTCTGCCAGATGCTCTGCCCGCAGGTGACATATACCGCGTCCAGATGGGCGTAGAGCGTCTGCCAGCCGTTGCTGTGGTTGATAACAACCGTATTACCATACCCCCAGTTGTTCCAGCCGGCATAAACAACGACGCCATTGTCCACTGCCATCACCGCGTCCCCGGTCTCGCCGTCGATATCAATACCGAAGTGGTTTGCCTCTGGGTTGTAATCGAATCCGCCGATGATGTGGTTTGCTGTTGGCCAGATGAAAGAGCCGCTGCCGACAGCGCCTGCCGAGACCGCTTCGCACGCCCCCGGGCCAAGCACTTTGGCCACGCCAGGGTTATCCAATGGAATAGCTGGAGCGCTCCAGCTGACAAACTCCCGGCGACCGCCTGGGATAATCAGCCAGGTGCCGGCAGGGATATTGGGATTAGAGAAATCGCCGATCTCCGCCGGATCCAGGTGATTACCCGAGTAGTTGACGATGTCCTCCGGCGTGACATTGAAGAATTTAGCCACTCCATTGAGCCCATCGCCAGCTGACCATTTGTGGTAGGCGCCGTCCACCGGCAGGATGTTTAGCTCCTGCCCTGGCTGAATGTTATGCGGATTGTCGCCCAAGATATATTGGTTAGACCACAGGATAGTCTCTGGCTTGAGCCCGAATTTCCCGGCGATGCCAAATAAGGTATCGCCCTTTTCGACAGTATACAGGAGCACCTCTGCACGCGGCCGGGAAGGTACGTCGGTGTGCAAAAAGGCCATGCGGCGAACGCCGGTGTGGAGGGGCGGTTGCGGTTGAATCGGCGGTAGTCCGGTAGGCAGCGTGTCTGAAGCAGGGATGGTCGGGTTGGCAGCAAAAGCAGCTGTTTTCGTTCGATCCACTACCTGGGCTTGTAGGTAAAAATGGCGTAACCCCCAAGCGACGAAGAGGATTAAAGCAACGAGTAAGACGTGCGTGCCCAGACGAAGAACCGTCTCGGCCAATCCCGCGCGGGAGAGATCTTCCCAAATCCTAATTAGCCGGTTCCTGGGTTGAGGTTGGCTTTCACCGGCTTCGGATGTGTCAGGAAATCTATTCTGGTTTTTCATGTGCTACCAGAATCATAATAACATCCCGCGTGGCATCCGTCAAATTAAGGGGCAGTTAAGGCATTTAACGCTGCCTGAGCAGCAGTCGCCGCGTCCGATTGCTGTTTGAGCACCTGAACAGTGGCTTGCTCCAGGGGAGGCCCCAGGCTCGCTTGGATATCAACGGGAGGCAAAACCTGGGCTGAAAGCAGAATACTTTCGATCACAGGCTGCAAGGCAGGAGGCGAGAAGCCGGCCAACGAGCTGGGACGGGTAGGAAGGTAACCGGCTACCGGAGTCCATTGCGCCAGGAATTCACGATCCACCATGAATTCCGCTAGTTTCACGCTCATTTCCTGAGATGGCAGCTCTGAGGCTGGGAGCGCCCACACCCACCCGGTAGAGAGGGTGAACGGTGTTGCATCGGGGGGCGGCAGAAGCGCCAAAGCCGCCTCGGCTGGCAATTGACTCAGGTATTGGGAGGACCATATTGCCGCCAGATCAACATCAGCGTTCGTGAAAGCCCCCCAGATTTGATCGTAATCCTGGTATTGGGTGATCGAGTAAGGCATCACACCTGCTACAGAACATTCTTGAAAGAAGGTTAGCAACTCAACGAGGACATTGTAGTCCAGATACGGCCTGCCCTGTTCGTCGCGCACCTGCCCCCCGTTCGACTGGTATTCAGTAAGCGTGAAAAGCGCCTGTGGATCGGCGGCGGGGAAAGCAAGCGGCACGCTGGAGGTGAGGACAGCCGACCAGTCCAGGGGTGGAGAAGGCACAATTGGGGGGCGGTAGACGAGGGCGAGCGCATCACCAGCAA
>Ga0102851_10003265_pt1 | contig 10045 bp, 9 predicted proteins | sample Mud3Dept3metaG_FD_79558 | JGI IMG/M metagenome (GOLD analysis project Ga0102851, IMG submission 79558) | Freshwater wetland microbial communities from Ohio, USA, analyzing the effect of biotic and abiotic controls - Mud 3 Core 4 Depth 3... | ecosystem: Environmental > Aquatic > Freshwater >...
GGCAATTTCCGTCGGATGGACCTCGAGGGCGAACTTGACGCCGCAGCGGTCGAACTCGTCCAGGATGGGGGTCCAGAGTTTCAGGATCTTGGTGAATGCGGCCTCGATCATCTCCTCGGTTGTCGGCGGAAAGGAATACCAGGCCTGCCAGATGGGCGAACCCATGAAGCCGTTGACCACCGGACAGCCCATCGCCTTGGCCGCCTGGGCCGTGATCTTCATTTCCTCGATCGCCCACTGGCGGAGCTTTTGGGGTTTGCCTTTGACCCTATCGGGGGCAAATCCGTTAATCCGGGGGTCGTAGTTATCACCGACACACTGGCCGGCCAAGTGGGCGCCCAGGGCCCAGCACGAGAGCTTGTGCTTTTTGAGGGTCTGCTTCTTTTCCTCGACATAAGCCTTGTCCCGGGCGGCCTTGCGGACGTTCATGTGGTCGCCCCAGCAGGCGATCTCCAGTCCGTCGTAGCCCCACCTGGACGCTTTCTTACAGACCTCCTCGAAAGGAAGGTCGGCCCACTGTCCCGTGAATAAAGTCACCGGTCGTGCCATCATTTCCTCCTAAAACTCTGCCCGCACGGCTCCGCCGTCCTAAAAATCCACCCAGACGTATCCCCTCCGGGAACTTTCGACGCATCTTTCGATAAACCGGACTCCGCGGACGCCGTCCTCGAGTCCGGGAAAATCGAGGTCGTCAGCGCCGAGCGGCCGACCGGACTTCCGCTTGCCCAAGGCTGTTAGATAGGTGTTGTAGATATTGGCAAAAGCCTCGAAATAGCCCTCGGGATGGCCGGAGGGGATCCGGCTCAAAGCCTGGGCGCGGGGGGACATATTGTCCCGGCCGCGGGAGAGGAATTCCGTGGGTTTTTTGACGTAGGAAACCTTGAGATAGTTGGGATTTTCCTGGGCCCATTCGAAGCCGGCTTTGGTGCCGTAGACCCGGATGCGGAGGCCGTTGTCGTGGCCGACGGCGATCTGCGAGCTCCAGTAAATCCCCCTGGCCCCGCCTTTGTAATTGAGCAGGATCGAGGCGTTGTCATCGAGAGGCCGGCCCTCGCCGAAATGGTCCAGGCGGGCAAGGAGGGATTCGATTTCGAGGCCCGTCACATAGGAGACCATGTGCTCGATGTGGCTTCCGATGTCTCCCACACAGTTCGAGGCGCCGGCGAGCTTCGGGTCGGTACGCCAAGCGGCCTGTTTCTGGCCGGTCCTTTCGAGAAGCGTCGCCAGCCAGTCCTGGGGATATTCGCCGCCGACAAAGCGGATGTCGCCGAGCTCTCCGTCTTTCACCATGTCGCGCATGTGCTTGACCATGGGATAGCCGCTGTACGCATAGGTGACACAGAAGAAACTGTCTTTTTCCCCGCCCAGTCGGCCCAGTTCCTCGGCGTCGCGAAGAGTTGTTGTCAGGGGTTTGTCACAGACGACGTGGATTCCGTTATCGACGGCCAGCCTGGCGGCCGGGAAATGGGTGCTATTGGGCGTGACGATCACGACAAAGTCGATCTTGTCCTCGCGCCGCGCCTCAGCCCGGAGCATTTCCTCGAAGGTCTTGTAGAGGCGGGATCGGTCGACTCCGCAGAGCTCGCCCGTGGCCAGGGTTTTGTCGTAGGACTGAGAGAAGCAGCCCGCTACGAGCCGGGCCTTCCCGTCCATGCCGATCGCCTTGCGGTGGACGTCACCGATGAAGGCGCCCGGGCCGCCGCCGATCATGCCGTAGGTCAGGGCGGCTGTCTTGCCTAGGATTTCCTGGCCTTCGATCATCTCCGGACCTCCTTCCGGGCACCCCGCTCGGCCCCTGCTCTGTATGGCACCCAACATATACCACGGAACTTGTGGCGATACAAGACGTTCCCCGGCCATACGGCGGTTTTCCGCCGGTCCGTTTCTCGAAACTTACGAAGCGACGATGGTTTGACGGGAATCCACTTGCACGTTGGCGCGGTCGTTTCTATACTAAGGTCAAGTTTTGGCGGAAAAGACCCATGGAAGGAGCACCGCTCGGGAAGGGGTATTATCATGGCCAAAGATAAAAGCCTTTTTTTCTATGGCCCGATTTATCACCGTCTGTTCGACCCGCAATTGGCCGAGGCGCGCCGGGTCGCCGTGGACCTGGTCGCCGAAGGGTCATCCGTCCTGGACATCGGCTGCGGAACGGGGCTTCTCTGCTTTGCCCTCAGGGAGAAGAATTGCCGCGTCGTCGGCCTCGACCTGTCGCTCCGCATGCTGGAGTTCGCCCGCCGAATCAATCGCTATCCGGACCTGAGTTTCGAGCATGGAGACGGGACCGACCTCGGCGCCTATCCGGACCGATCCTTCGATTATGCCGCGCTTTTGATGCTCGTCCACGAACTCTCCCGGCCCCAGGAACTGCTCGTCCTCAAGGAAGCCCTGCGGGTGGCCCGGCGGGCGATCGTTATCGATGCGGTTTCTCCGCTTCCAAAAAACTCGGGAGGGATGGGCATCCGCTTCGTTGAAAGCACCTTCGGGCGAGACCACAACCCGAATTTCAAAGCCTTTCTCAAGGGAGGGGGGATCGGCGGGATCCTGGCGGATTTTTCTTTCCCCATCGTCGTCGAACACCGGGCCGTGTTCTGGCGGGACTGCCGGGAGGTGGTCGTAGTGAGCCGGCCCCAGGCTTGACGTTCAACGGATGGCCGCTTAAGATTTTTGGGAAGGATAATCGAAGGGAAAAATTTAGAGAGGAGCGCCATGGACCAGGATGTCAGCGCGGCGCCGCATCATTCACGAGGCCAGGCTGAGATACAAAGGCTAGAGATAATCTTCCCGGGCGGGTGAAAAGACCTCGATGACGACGCAATCCTCGGCGACGTCCACGCTGTGGCTCACGCCTCCCGAGATATTCCACCCGTCGCCCGGGAGCGTTTCGAACCTTTCCCCGGCGATTGTGAAGGTCATCCGTCCCGCGACAAGGTATCCTGTCTGTTCCTGCGGATGGGCATGCTCCGGTATGACGCTTCCCTTGGCCAGGCGGAATTCCGTGAGATGGGTGCGCTCTCCGCAGGCCAGGGTCCGAAAATTCACTCCGGGCCGGGCCCGGCGATATCCCGTTTCGGTTTTCTTGCTGAACATGGATTCCTCCCTTTTGGCATCCGTGCTTGCATCGGCTGCCCAAAAGCCCTGATCTATCGATACCTCCACTGCCGGGTATCTTCGCCGGGCGGGGCGCTCTTGGTGATGTGGGCGGCCATTTCCTCAAGGAGCTTGAAGGGCCAGGGATCGACCCCCAAGCCCGCAAACGTGTGTCCCACTCTCGGGCGGCCCCAGCGGAAGGTGCCCCCATAATACGGGTCCTTCGTCGATTCGAGGAATTTCTCCATGAGATACAGCGACTCGTTCAGGTAGAAATTGTCCATGTCACCGCAGAGGAAGTGCAGCTTGCCGACGAGCTTGGGGCCGAGCTCTTTCCAGTTGGTCTCGAGATAGTAGCGCAGGTCGAAATTGTGGCCGCGCCAGTACTTGACCATGTCGTGGTTAATGGCCCCGGTCAGATAATCATAGACTTGGACCGGGTAGCCGTCCTCTCCGACCGGTCCGAAGTCGGCGTTATAAGCGTCGAAGAATTCTCCCGACCGGCCCTTGCTGCCGAGCACGGCAAAGAACTGCGAAAGCTGCCGGACGGTCAGCTGAGGCTGTCCATCGACCGAGCGGGTGGAGATGCGTTCCGGCGTCAGCCAGCGAAACCCCGACGGCCGGAAGAAGTTGTCGTCTTCGTAGAGGTCGGCGCCGAAGACATTCCGGTAATCGACCCAGTCCGGGCAGAAGCTCCAGGCGCCGCCGAAGAAATCGGGGTGGTAGATCTGCTGGGCGGCGGTGATCCAGCCTCCGGTCGAGCCGCCGGTCATGACCCGGGCATAGGGCTTGCGGATGACCCGGAAGGTCTCCTCGACCATGGGGATGAGCTCTTCCAGGATGGCGTCGTCATAGGGCCCTTGATTGGGGGAGTTGACGGCGTAGGAGTCATCGTAAAAGGGGGTGGGGTGTTGAAGTGTGATAACGATGAAACGGGGTGTTGTCTTGGCCATCCAACCGTCCCAGAGGTACTTCGCCGCTCCATAAGCCGACCGCTCCGCCTGGCTGGCTCCTTCGCCCGGGTCCTTCGGCTCAGTATCCGGAAAGCGGAAGGGCTGTTGCTCGAAAAAATGGCCGCGGTAATAGAGAACCGGATAATGGACCTCCGGGTGCTCGTCATATCCTTTCGGCAGAAGGACATGCGCGCCCAGGTACATGTCCCGTCCCCAGAAAGCGGAGAGTTTTTGGCTTTTGATCTTTATCCTTTTGACGAAAGGAGAGTCCGGCTCGGGAGCGAAGGGCGCGATTTTTTTCGTCAGCTCGAGCTCCAGCTTGAAAGGCGAATCCGCCTTGAGGAGGACCTTCTTCGGCTCGCTGATCAGGTTTCCGGGAGACAGGTGGAACTGTTGCCCTTCCCAATCGTCCAGGGGCAGCCAGATCGTGTGCCCATGGGCCGGTGTCACCTGTGTATAGACGTGGAGGACGGCCTGGACAAGGTATTCTCCCGCCGGAAGGTCCCGGAGGCTCGAGAACGGATATCCCAGGACCTCTTCGCCGATGTTCACACTGCGGCCGGGTTCGAGCGCCTCGACATCGCGGCCGAAAAACGGACAATAATCGAGCCATGTTCCAGGCGTCTGTCCGCTCCGGGGTGAGTTGAAATAATAGGCGCCGAGAAAAGGCATGACCAGGCGCGGCTCGACGTCGGACCGGTCAGTCAACAGGAGGTACAGGCGTCCGGTCACCGCCTCGCTTTGAAGAGACGGGCTGATTTGGATGCCAATGCTTCTTTGGCTTTGGCTCCGGCAGCTCACAAAAAGACAAACAATAATAGTCAGAAGTACTATAGCCGCCCGTTTTCTCATCCCCTGCCTCCTTTGCTGTCCGCTATTTTCTGAAGACGATGCGTCCGTCCTTGATGACGACGGCGATCGAGCGGAGATCCTTGATATTCTTCAACGGATCGCCTTCAACGAGGACCAGGTTAGCGCGCTTGCCGATCTCGACGGTCCCGAAATCCCCCTCTTTGCCCAGCCATTTCGCGCCGTTTATCGTCGCCGTCTCGAGGACAGCGGTTGGCGGAAGGCCGGCTTCCGCGTAGGCTTCGAGCTCGTCGAAGTACGGGCCGTTATCCGTTCCGGCGAGGATCTGGGCGCCCATCTCCCAGGCCATTTTGACAAAACCCTTCATCTTCTTGTAAGTGTCTTTGGCGATTTTCTGCTGGGCGAAGCCGAACTGCTTCCTTTGCTCGTCCTCGAACCGCTGGCCGGCCAGGGTCGGGTCGAGTCCCACCCCCTGTTCGACAATCCTCTTGAGGAGCGTCCGGACGGGCGCCGATTCCAGGTCGACCATGCTCCAGTCGGACTGCATCCTGGCGACCGGGTCCTTTCGGAAATCCAGGCTCTCCCGGGTTCCGTCCGGCTGGAGGTCAAGCGGAAGGAAGTCGTGCCAGACCCGGAGATGGCAGAAGCCGTCGATCCCGGCGTCCAGGGCTTCTCCCCAACCGGTCCGGACGCCGATGTGCCCGGTGCTCTTGAGGCCGAGCTTCTTCGCTTCGACGACCAGGGCCTTGAGGACCTCGGGGTTGAGCATGAAATAGACTTTAACGGCGTCGACGCCCTGCTTTTTGAGGGCTTGGACAAGCTCGGCAGCGGCTTCGGGCTTGGTGATCTCGACATCGACCAGCGGGTGGTAGCCGGGGTTGCCGTCGAGGAGCGGCCCCGTGGTGAAGATGTCCGGGCCGTCCAGAATGCCCAGGGCCACGGCATCCTTGAAGTTCAGGCTCCAAGAGACGGCGCTTCCCGGGTCCCGGATGGCCGTGATGCCGTTCATCAGGAGGCTCGGGCCGTCAAAGGGAAACCAGTAATGATAATGGTTATCCATCATCCCGGGCAGGACCATCTTGCCGGCCGCGTCGAGCACCCGGACACCCGGAGCCGGCTGGACGGCGGTTTCTCCCCTTCGGACGGCGGCGATCCTTCCGTTGCGAACCTCGATCGCGGCTTTCTCCACGACCGGACTTCCCGTTCCGTCGAACAGCCTGGCATTGGTGATGAGAAGGCTGGGCTCGGCGAGCGGCGGGAGCCTGAACCTCGCCTTGAACGGGATGGGAGTCGTTTTCCCCGTGCCCAGATCCAGCCGGCTCAGGAGCCGCGAGGCGCAAAGCACAGCGGACTTGCCGTTGGGAAAAACAGATATCTGCTTCTGGTCATAGGGGCTCGAGAAGACGACTTTAGCCTCCCCGCAGGCCGCGGGTTTGACAAAGACGGAATCCCGGCCGTCTTCCGAGCCGATGTAGACAAAGCTCTTCCCGTCCGCCGTCCAGTTCACGCTGAACTCATGGCCGGGCGTTTGGGTTTGCCGGAGCGCGTCGCCCGACGCCAGGTCCATCGTATAGACATCCGAGCCCCCGTAGCGTCCGTGGTCGAGGAGGACCGTTTTCCCGTCCGGCGAGAAGGCGAACGACCATTCATGGTGGTTTTCCGTGAAGCTGAACTGCTTGGCCTCTCCGCCGTTCAATGGCACGCTCCAGAGATGCGAATCGAGCTGGTCCCTGTCGAGGAGAAAATAAAGGGCTTTCCCCTGCGGTGGGTAGGCGATATGCCCGATGGAGTTATCTGTCCTGTAGAGCGCGGCCGAGCCTCCCGTCTCCAGATTGAGGACGATAAGGTTGGCCCCGCCGGGCACGTGATGCGCGTAGGCCAAGAACTGCCCGTCCGGCGACCAGGCCGGGTGGGTGTCCCAGCCGATACCGACAGTCACCTGCCGGGCCTCTCCGCCGATGGCCGGCAGAAGCCAGATCTTTCCGAGAATCGAAGCCGCGATCTGGGTTCCGTCCGGCGAGACCGCGGGGTCCTGCGCTCCTTTTTCAACGGTCACGACCCTTTCCAGGGGACCGGCCTGAGAGATCCCTAGGAGGGGGGCCGCCAGCAGGACCAACGGGATCATGGGGAATATTTTTTTGGATAACATATTGGCCTCCTTGAAGCTCGCGCTGATTTTTCCCACCCTCGATTACAATGAGCCATCTTTCTTTGCCCTCTGGAAACGCCGTGTTTCCTGATCCGGGGGCGAAAGGCGCGTTTGGGCGACAATCTTACCGGTTCCTGGAGGAGCGCAATCTCCAGAAGTTCAAGGGCATGCCGGTGTTCATTTTTCATGGCCGGGAGGACCGGAACTGCCCGTTTGCCGTCACCCAGGAGCCGGTCAAGAAACTCGAAGGAATCGGCGCCGGGATCGAACTCATCACCGAGGAGGGTGCCGGCCATCGGCGGACCGGACCCGAAGCCCTCCGGCGCCACCACGATTGGCCCAAAAAAGTGACTCGCCCTTAGACAAATAAGCTCTTCCGCGAATAAGAATTTCTTTTTCTGCTGCGCTGGCTGAACGAGCGTTACCGCACAAAGTTTTCCCTCATCCTATCGTCGGGAATGATAAATCGCGGTGTCGTCGGATGTCAAGTTGGGCACGAAGTAGCGGAAGGCGGGCCGGAAAGCGTCAACCGGCGTTGGCTCCCGGTGGAGCGGAACGGAAACGGCGGGAGATGTGAAGGGTTCGGATGAAAAGAAGGTGGGATGCGTGGTAACTTTTGCTCGATAGAAATCGTTGATGCAGTCTAGCCTTTGGCGATGAGGTCGAGGGTGGCCAGTTTTTCGTCCGGAGATTCGGGGAGAGCATCGTAAGTCAGGACTCGGCCCTGCTTGACAGTGATCGCCTGCGAGGCGAGGTCCAGAAAGGGCTCGAGAATGTGCGAAACGACAACCACTGAGGCTCCTGACTCGATCCGGCGACGTACCCAGGCGAGGATCTCGCCGCTGATTTTCCGGTCCATCCCTTCAAGAGGCTCATCAAGAAGGAGATGAGCCGGTTGTCCAATCATAACGGCGGCAAAGACGGCCCGGCGGCGCTGACCCAGCGAAAGCTCTCGAACTGTCCTGGGGGACACCTCCTGAAGACCGAAGAAACGCAAAGCCTTCATCCCGCTCTCTGCCGGTTCACCTCGAAGCCGACAGACGAGGCGTACGATGTCTTTAATAGAGGCATACGGAGTCAGGTCCGCCTGTTCGGGCAGGTAGGCCAGCTTTATCCTGGCGGCGACTTCGTCTTTCCAGAGATCAAAGCCGTCCACGGTGATCCGTCCCTTGTCCGGGATTTCGACCCCGGCCGCCAATTTCAACAGGGTGCTTTTTCCGCAGCCGTTTGGTCCGACAAGCAGGGTCAGACCCGGAAGGATCCTAGAATCTACCGATTCTAAAATGGTCTCTTGATCATCGTATCCGAACGAAACGGCGCGAAACTCGATCATCAGGAACTCCAGGCGAGGGGATCTCCAGCCGCCAGGTGACGGAGCTCATCCCAGCGGCTGACTTTTTGGAGTCGCTCGGCTCGAGCGGCCAGGCCGAAAAAGATGGGTGTCGCTGCGAGCAAAAGCCCAGCGCTCCAGGGAATCAGACTGATCAGAATCACTCCCAGGCTGCTCTCGATCAGGATTTTCCGGGCGACACCCCCTCTGCTGGAGTATCTTGATCGCATGGAGGCCGCGGCGTGGAGAGTCAGGGCCGGCAGAGCGGCGCACAGAGGCCCCAGAGCTTGAGGACTCAGAAGGCCAATCGGAATTAAGGCGGGGACCATCGCTAGAAAGAGGAACTCGGCGTCCTGGCAAGCTCTCCGCGCGGCCGACCAGGGGAGAGAACGTGCCCACGGCCAGGGGGGCCGTCTTAAGGCCAGCTTTGCGGCGAGATACCCGCAGGCCATGGCGAGACTCAGTCCGCCGCCGAACCGGACAGCAGCGCGGGCAAGAGCCTGATCCATCACATTGTTCTTTAGAAAAATTGAGGTCAATCCGAGAATGAGGAGCGGCTTCAAGTAGGCAAGAATCAGCCGAAGTGTGAGCGCCCGCCAGGAAATGCCCAGGAGAAACAATGAAGCCGGGAGATGCCTCCTGAGACGATGCCTCTTTCTCGAGGAATAAACAGGCCCTGAGACCACATCTGCCGCCACAGTCAGAAGGAATCCGGCCGGCAGACCGACCCAGTTTGCGGAAGTGACAAGAACACAGGACGCCGCAGCGAGCATTTTAGTCGCCTTGTGTTTTCTCGACGGCAGGACGGAGTACGCTGAAGCCAGGCCCAAGAATGGAAGGCCGCAGATATACGCGGCGGCCGGAAACTCCGTCTGCCGGGAGGCGGCCAGGACCAAGGCGGCTAGGACGAAGAGGATGGGGACTTGGGCTATGCCCACGGCCGCCGCCATGAGCCTTCTTTGAAGCGAAGATTTTCCCGGGAGGTGGCGCAGCCATCCGTCAAAACCCAGGCGGATTCGAGGCGCGGCCATGGCCGCCGTCCCGATTCCAATCAGGGTGGAGACGATCCCCGGAACGGGAAATCCGAGCCTGAAGCAGGCATCGATGAGAGAGTAGAAGAATTCTGGCCTGAGGACATAAAAAAAGAAAAAGAGGGCAGAGAGCACGGGAATGAGCAGCCGCAAGGCCAGGCGGGTCCCAACCCGGAGATGGAATACAAAAAACGCCCAACCGATACGATGAGATAACGGCGATGCCACGCAGGAAGCTTATATCAGCCGCGAGATTTGAGTCAAACTCAAGGGCACGGCTTGAAGACGGAAGAAATCATCCGCCGAGCGGGGGAGGGCTGTATTATTTCCGAGCATCAGCTCGTTGCCGGTTGTCACCTCAAAATAACGGGTCAAGGACCGGAGGGCCGAACGGCAGAGCTCCCCCAGAAGGAATCCTCCGTCTCGTGCTTCTTGACCGCCTCCTCGATAATCAGGGCGGAATGTTTGATGACTTGGTTTCCTCGGGCGTATCCATAATTGTCGTTGTAGGCTTTGAAATTATCCAGGTCAGCAAGGCAAAAGGCGAACAGCGTGCCGGAATCGATCCGTTTTTGCAGCATGGTTTCGATGGCTATTCAGCCGGGAAGACGGGTCAAGGGACTGGTATCCAGGTACATTTCTTCCAGGCGCTTCAGCCGTTTGCCCATCTCCGAGAAGGCAC
>Ga0102851_10003266_pt1 | contig 10045 bp, 8 predicted proteins | sample Mud3Dept3metaG_FD_79558 | JGI IMG/M metagenome (GOLD analysis project Ga0102851, IMG submission 79558) | Freshwater wetland microbial communities from Ohio, USA, analyzing the effect of biotic and abiotic controls - Mud 3 Core 4 Depth 3... | ecosystem: Environmental > Aquatic > Freshwater >...
CCTCATCATCGGCCCCTGCTCGGCGCACGACGAGGACGCCGTGTGCGACTATATCGGCCGTCTCGCGAAGGTCCAGGAGGACGTGAAGGACAAGATCATCATCATCCCCCGGATCTACACCAACAAGCCGCGCACCACCGGCATCGGGTACAAGGGCATGGCGCACCAGCCGAACCTCTCCGAGGAGCCGAACATCGTCGAGGGGATCAACGCCATCCGGAAGATGCACCTCCGGGCGCTCAAGGAATCGCACCTCCCGGCGGCGGACGAGATGCTCTATCCCGGCAACTATCCCTATCTCGAGGACGTGCTCTCCTATGTCGCCGTGGGCGCCCGCTCCGTGGAGAACCAGGGGCACCGGCTCACCTGCAGCGGCCTCGACATCCCGGTGGGCATGAAGAACCCCACGTCGGGCGACATGGAGGTCACGCTCAACTCCATCCAGGCTGCCCAGGCGCCGCATGTGTTCAGCTACAACCGCTGGGAGGTCAAGACCACGGGCAACCCGCTTACCCACGCCGTGCTCCGCGGCGCCGTGGACCCCCACGGCGTGACCGTGCCGAACTACCACTACGAGGACCTCGTCTTCTTCGCCGAGACCTACAGGAAGCGCGGGCTTGCCAACGCCACGATCATCGTGGACACGAACCACGCGAACTCCAACAAGAAGTACGCCGAGCAGCCGCGCATCGCCATGGAGGTGATGCAAAGCCGCCGGCACTCGCCGATGCTCAAGGACATGGTCCGGGGCTTCATGGTCGAGAGCTTCATCGAGGAGGGCAGCCAGAAGGTGACGGAGAACACCTACGGCAAGTCCATCACCGATCCCTGTCTGGGCTGGAAGGACTCGGAGAAGCTCATCCGCGACCTGGCGGAGATGGTGTAGCGAAGGGTCCTCCATCTACAGGGAGACAGGTCGTAAAGAAAAAAATAGGCGCTGATCTGAGAGAGGCTTCCCATTATTCGGGAGGCCTTTTTTTTGCGGGGAAACAAACCGCCTGAACTGCCGACAATATGCTATAGTTTTTCGAGGCAGCTTCTTCCCGAACCTTGATGGAGGTGCGATGTGACCAAGACCGGCTGTGTTGCGAAGATACTGATCATGTGCCTTGTCGTTGCGGGAATGGCAGGCCCCATGACGGCCGCTCAAGACGATGCCGAAAAGCTCTGGGAGCTCGGCGAGAAGGCATATAACGCCGGAAAATACCGCGAGGCCCTGTCGTATTACGAGAGATCGCTGCCCCTCTGCGCGGGAAACCTTGAATGCACCGCGTCCAACCTGAACGGCATCGGGGCGGTCTACGAGGCGTTGGATGACGACAAAAAGGCGGTGAAATATTATGAAGAGGCGCTTGCCGCTGCAAGGAAGATAAACCACCGGGACCTGATCGCAACGAACCTGTTCAATGTCGGCGCGGCCATGAGCCGGACGTTCCACCAGTACGAGAAGGCATTGGCGCTCTTCGAGGAATCCCTCGCGATCTTCAGAGAACTGGACAGCAAGGAGAGCCTTGCCATTGTCTTGTTCAACGCCGGCAAGACCGCCCAGGTCCTCGGCAGATATGAAAAGGCCCTGTCCTATTTCGAACAGTCCCTCAAGATGAACAGGGAGATGAAGAACCTGGGCGGGGTCGCGGGGAACCTGAACCTGATCGGAAGCGTCTACCTGGACCTGGGACAGCTGGACAAGCCGCTGCCCTACTATCAGGAGGCCCTGAAGATCAACCGCCAGCTCAATGATACCAAGGAGATCGCGGTCACCCTGAGGAACATCGGGAACGCCTACTGCGACCTGATCGAATACGACAAGGCCCTTCCCTCCTATGAAGAGGCCCTGGAACTGCAGAAGAACAAGGGCCTCAAGCCCGACATGGCCGTGACGCTCAATAATATCGGGGTGCTGTACAAGGCCCTGAACCAGTACGACAAGGCCCTGTCCTCCTACGAAGCGTCCCTGAAGGTGAACCGGGAGCTCGACCGATCGCCCGACGTGGCGACGAACTTGAGCAACATGGGCGACGTCTACGCGGCACTGGGCAGGTCCGACGACGCGCTTTCCGCCTACCGGGAGTCGCTGGACCTGGAACGGCAGGTCAACAGGCCGGCGAAGATGGCCATTGTCCTGAACAACATCGGCATGGAGCATTTCCGCCTCGGCCGCTACGACCAGGCGCTCAAGAACCTGAACGAGGCGCTGGCGATCGAGCGGAAATTGAACAATCCCCACAACCTTGCCGCGAGGCTGAACAACATCGGCGCCGTCTATCTCCGGCAGAAGAGATACAAGGAGGCGGAGGCAATCTTCCTGGAAAGAAAAGGACTGCAGGCGCGCATCGCGAAGACCAGGCTGATCCATGGCGGCCTGATCGAGACGTATCTTGCGGTGAAACGCTACGATGAAGCGCTGGCGCTCCTGAAGGAAACACCTCCGGTGTGGCGCGACAACCGGGTGCGGCACCTGGAATACTCCACGCAGTACGGGCAGGCCTTGCGGGGCAAGGGCCTGCTCAAGGAGTCGGCGCATGAGCTGTTGAAGGCCGTTCTGATCTCCGAGGAAATGAGGCGGCAGTCCGGCGAAAAGGAGCGATTCTTTGCCGGGGGAGGGTATATCGGCCGCTTGACGCCCCACCGGCTGCTCGTTTCCGTCCTTTCCGAACGGGCCCTGCGCGGCGAGGCAATCGAGGAGGAGTTCAAGCCGTACGGCAGGGACCTTGCTTCCGCCGCGTTCCATTTCAGCGAGCTCACCAAGGCGCGCGCGCTTCTTGAGGCCATGGCGGCAGGGGCGAAGCGGTATGACGAGCCGGAAGTGTCCCCGGAGCTGCGGAAAAGGGAAGCGTCCCTTCTGGAGCGTCTCGCGGAGGCGGAGGGTTCCTGGGAGGCCGCGTTCAAGAAAGGCGAGGCAGCCCTTACCAGGCTGATCAGGAAAAAAGAAGAGCTCAACCGGGAGCTCGATTCCCTCGTTTCCGAGATCAGGAGCAGCTATCCCCGGTACGCGGCCCTGAAATATCCAAAGCCGTTCCCTGCCGGAGGGCTCGCGCTCAGGCCGAAGGAGGTCCTGATCGCGTTCAGCCTGGCCGACGATGAAGGGCACGTGTTCGTTATCGGGAAGGACGGCGGCACCAGGATCCGCAGGATACACAGCACCCGGGAGGCGCTTGAGGAGAAAGCGCGGTCGTTCATGGAGCCGCTGAACACGGGAAAGCCGGCCGCCTTCAACCTCCGGTCGGCGAGAGAGCTTTACGAAATACTTCTTTCCGGGGCGCTTGCGGACGCGCAGGATGCCGAAAAGGTCGTTATCGTCCCTGACGGTATGCTGGGGCTGCTGCCCTTCGAAGCCCTTGTCGCCAAAGAAGGAAAGGACGACAAGGACAGCGCGTATCTTGGCGATACGCGGACAATAACCTATTCGCAGTCCGCGACCGCCCTTGCCTTGACGAGGCTGGTCAAGCCCTCGGCGGCAAAGAATTCCCTCTTTGCGCTCGGCAATCCCGTCTACGACCGGTGGGACCCGAGATACCAGGCGTACCTGGAGGGCAGTACCCGCCCGGTCGCTGCCAGGGATGAGCAACGCTATGCGTACCGGGGAGTGACCGTCTTGCCGAAGGGAGACAAGGAATGGGAAGAAGTGTCCTATCCGCCGCTCCCGGAGACCGAGGACGAGGTCCGGGCCATAGCCCGGCTGTTCGGCGTAAAAGCGGAGCCGCCGGACGTGCTCCTGAACATCTCGGCCAGCGAGACCGCCCTCAGAAAGGTCTCGCTCAAAGACTACCGGTACCTTCATTTCGCGACCCACGCGGACCTGCCCGGAAAGGTCCAGGGCATCAACGAGCCGTTCATGATCCTCGGCCAGGTCGAGAACCGGGGCACGGACGACGGCTTCCTGACGTTGAGCGAAGTGCTCGAATTAAAGCTTGACGCCGATATGGTGGTCCTGTCGGCCTGCTCGACAGGCAAAGGCAGGATGATGGAAGGGGAAGGCGTCGCGAATTTTTCACGGGCATTCCAGCACGCGGGAGCGAAGAGCGTTGTCGTGAGCCTGTGGGAAGTGGCGTCGGAGCCCGCCGTCGAGTACATGAAGGCGTTCTACGGGCACCTGAAGGCCGGAACAAGCAGGGCGGAGGCGCTCAGGCTTTCCCGGAACGAGATGAAGGCGAAATATCCAAACCCCTTCTACTGGGCCGTGTTCATACTGCATGGGGAAGGATGACCTGCCGCCCCGGCTTCAGTGCATGACGTCCGGCAGAAGCATGAGGCTGAAACCCGGCACAACAACCCGAACAAGGCTCGTCGACGCCGTTGACAGCCTTTTGGATCAGGCATATAGTTGTAGAAAATACTCTCGATTGTAGTGCAAAGCCGTTCTGCTGATATCGAAAAGGAAAGATCATCGTGGCGCTTGCCGGTCATCGGATATCGGCCACAGCCAGGCGCCGCTCATCATCAACTTCGGGAAGGACCATCCAGCGTATCAGCTCAGGTACTGTCAAAAGTTCTATGAAAAAAACGAAAGATATTTTACCGCAGAGATCGCAGAGGTCGCAGAGAAATGCAGATCTTGAAATAAAAGTAAGCGTAAGTAAAAGAAAGTAGTTAAATTCGGAACATATTCAGGTTAAACGAACTTCAACGGGCATGAGGCAAAGAATATAGATGTAAAGAAGAGGATTTTGAGAGGTCACAGAGGGGGAGGGAACTGAGAAAGAGTTTACTGTGTTGTAATTGAAGCTCCCTGCAGCAAGCTGCGGGGAATGCGCTCGCTCCTGGATTCAAGAAGTTCTTTGCGTCCTCCGCGTCCTCTGCGGTGAAAGTTTTGACACTACGTCAGCTCAGATAAGGAGAGAACATGAAAAGGATCGTGAGTGGTCTGGCGCTGGGGCTCGCCCTCGCATCGCAACTGTACGCCGCCCAATCCACCATCACCGAGGCGGAAGGGAACGCGTGCATGGGCGATGACCGCTCGCGGAAACAGACCGAGGCCGCGGCGCTCACGGAAGCGAAGAAAAAGGCGGTCGAGCGCGTGTCGACGCACGTGAAGAGCGAGACCCGCGTCAAGAACTTCGTGCTCGAAAAGGACCTCCTTTCCGCCTACACGCGCGCCGAGGTGAAGATCATCGAGGAACTGGAGAAGTCCTGGTACAAGGACGCCTCCTCCGGCGAATGCTTCAGGGCGAGGATCAGGGCGGAGGTCGTCCCTGACGTAAAGGCGATGGAGGGTCTGTCGGAGGATGCGCAGTTTTCCGACGACCCGTCCGCGCCGCTCAAGGTGAAGGTATGGGCGGACCGGAGGGAATATAAAACGGGAGAGAAGATCAAGGTCTACCTGAAAGGGAACAAGCCCTTCTACGCGCGGGTGCTGTACCGCGACGCGACCGGACAGACCATACAGCTCCTTCCCAATCCCTACAGGACCGAGAACTATTTCAACGGCGGCATGGTCTACGAGATCCCCGCTGGAAACGACAAGTTCGACATGGAGGTGGGCCCGCCCTTCGGCGACGAGAACATCATGGTGTACGCGAGCACAACGCCCCTCGGCGAGATCGGCGTCGAAACGCGGGGTGGAGTTTACGCGGTGAAGACGCGGACAGGGGACATCGGGTCGAAGACGCGGGGCGTCAAGCTTTCGGAGCGGCCGGTCGGCAAGACGGCCCCCGCTTCGACAGCCGAGTTTTTCGAGGACACCGTGGTCGTGAAGACGGGGCAATAGACCTCAAGGCCGGGGGGGGGTGCCGCAAACGTTGAGAAAGTTGGGTAGGAACTGCAAAGAAGATCAATGACCATGACCTCAGATCAGATCCGAAAGCGTCTCCGCTTATTTGCCACGAAGGAAAAGGCCGCGGTGCTCCAGCGGTTCTTCAAGACCGGGCCGGGGCAGTACGGCGAAGGGGACAAGTTCCTCGGCGTCGTGGTCCCGGATATGCGCAAGGTGGCGAAGGAGTTCCGCGATACGCCCATCACGGAGGTCCTGGACCTGCTCCGGTCCTCCTTTCATGAAGAACGGCTTCTCGCCCTACTGCTGCTGGTCCACCGGTTCGAACAAGGCGATGACGCCATGAGGAAACGGGTCTACACGCTTTATCTGAAAAATACAAAGTACATCAACAACTGGGACCTCGTGGACCTTACGGCGCCGAAGATCGTAGGTCCCTATCTTGACGGCGGTTCACGGTCGCCGCTCTACCGTCTCGTCAGGTCGAAGAACCTCTGGGAGCGGCGTATCGCCATACTTGCGACCTTTCCCTATATCCGTCAGGGTGACTTCACCGATGCGCTGGCTCTTTCCGAAAAGCTGCTGGCCGACGACGAGGACCTGATGCACAAGGCCGTCGGCTGGATGCTGCGCGAGGTAGGGAAGAAGGATGTAGAAACGCTCGAAGGGTTTGTGAAGAAGCACCACCGGCGCATGCCGAGGACAGCGCTTCGGTATGCCATCGAGCGGTTCCCGGAGGCAAAGCGGAAGAGATACTTGAACGGAATCTTTTAGCCACGGATGAACACGGATGGAACAAACAACAGTAAAACGCAAACCTTTTTTTCACCGCAGAGGGCGCAGAGCGCGCTGAGAAAAGAAGAGGCAATTAAGACATTTATTTGTTTTTCCCGTCAAAGCCTTTCTCCGCGGTCAGCGTTCTCTGCGGTAAAAGTTTATTGCTGTTGGATTATTCGATGTTACCTCATGGCAAAAGAGGTCTCATGATCATCTCCATCTCTGCACGCGGACGGAACAACAAGCAACAACAAAACCTGAAACTTTGCCTCACCGCAGAGGGCGCAGAGCGCGCTGAGAAAAGAAGGAGCAATTAAGATATTTTTTTGTTTTTCCCATCAATGCCTTTCTCTGCGGTCTCAGCGTTCTCTGCGGTAAAACTATTTTTGTTGCTGTCGGGTTAGTAGATGTTCATCGTGTCACGACAGAAGAGGTTTCATGATCATCTCCATCATCGCAGCAATGGATGAGAACCGCATCATCGGCCGGGGCAACAGGCTCCCCTGGCATCTACCGGTCGACTTGAGGCGGTTTCGCATGCTTACGCTGGGTCATCCGATCATCATGGGGCGAAAGACCTACGAGAGCATCGGCAAACCGCTGGACGGCAGGAAGAACATCGTGGTCACGCGCCAGGCCGCGTATTGCGCGAAAGGATGCATCATCGTGCACGACCTTCCGTCCGCCTTCGAGGCATGCGGAGACGTGGAAGAGGCCTTTGTGCTGGGCGGGGAGACATTGTTCCGTGATGTGCTGCCCCTGGCGGACAAGGTCTATCTGACGGTCGTGCGGACACGGGTCGAGGGCGACGCCCGGTTCCCCGCGATCCCCGACGAGCTCGAACTGGTGTCGCGTCAGGAAGCGCAGGATGTGTACCCGCTCGAGTTCCTGCTGTATGAACGAAGAAAAGCTACTTCCTGAAGCTGTAGTAGTTGCAATTCGTAATAACATTTCAGATCTCATCTTTATCCATCGTCGGATACCCCACAAATACCCCTTCGGTTGACATACCCCTTCGGTTTCGTTGACATCGCCGGGAATCAGGCATATATTCGTCCTAAATACTGTGAGAGTATGCATATTCATTGCTATACTAGATAACATCGTAAATCGGATGCTATCTAGGTTGGCAATTCAATAAAAGGTCACTTTGATCATGACACATCACCGGGCATAACTTGCACTGATAGGCCACGCCACATCTTCTATAGGAGGTACTTATGGGCAGAACAGTGATTACCTGGCGCGACATGGAGAACTACACAGCCCAGCATCCCTCAAAGGGCTTCTCCCTTGAAGGGGGCGCGAAGGTTGATGACTACACAACACGTATTTTGAAATATATTCCAATTGAGGTCGTGACCGTAATCACCGTCTTGGATGGAATAATTCGCTCTGGGGCAACTCCCGCTCAACTGACCCCAGCGCTCTGGGCCCTTTTCATTTTCGGATGCTGCGTAACGCCCCTTTACCTCTGGAGGATGCAGCGTGTCCGGATGATACGACAGCTCATCATTTCTACCGGGGCCTTTGTTGCTTGGAGCATTGCACTCGGAGGACCATTCGCACAGTCTGACTGGTATCACGCCTGGATAGGATCGGTCGTTCTTGTGGCCTACACATTTTTGATACCACTCATTGGCGGCTTCCCAACCCGAGCCTACAGCAGCACTATGCCAAAGGAGTAGATTGCTCACGCCTAACCAAAACAAGATAGAACGCATTGTTACTCGCGTTATAATTTTGACTTGCTATCTGGGTCGGACCAGGCCAAATCTCTGAAATACTACAATAATGATGTGAAAAAGGATCTTTTAATGGCCTTAGATTACTGGTTTTGACAGGCAAATGGTCCTTTTAAGTTATGAACTGACGGAATCACCAGCGTCTTATAAGCCATTTTGGGGCATGTAAATGACGTTTTAGGCTTCAAAATGGCTATTTTCGGAATGATAATAATATGAAAGCAGCGGCTTAGCTTGGTCCGACCCGGCTATGCGTCAAAAACAGATCAAAGCAGCCGGCGCTGGCAGGTGAAGGATAGTCTTATGCAAACGGTACTGATTACCGGAGCGTCATCGGGTATCGGATGGGCCACGGCGTGCCACCTGGCAGAACGAGGGTTCCGGGTCTACGGCACCACGCGGTCGGTGCAGAAACGTGCGGACGTCATCGAAGCGGCTGCTAAGCATTTTGGCGAAAGGCTTCAGTTCGTCGCGATGGATGTGACCGATGATGACTCTGTGAACCGCGGCGTCGCAACAGTTATTCGGCAGGCTGGTGGGATTGATGCGCTGGTCGCGAACGCGGGTTTCGCGCTTTACGGAAGCGTCGAAGAAATGCCCATGGACCTCCTGGTCAAGCAGTTTAACGTGAACGTTTTCGGCTGTCTGCGCACCGTCCGCGCCGTGCTTCCCCACATGCGTGAGCGGCGCGCGGGTCGCATCATCCTTGTGAGTTCCGTGGCCGCAACGCTTGCGATCCCGTTTCAGGCGCACTACTCCGCTACCAAATACGCCGTGGATGCGTTCACCGAAGGGCTCAGGCAGGAACTCCGGGGTTTCGGGATCGCGGTGACGGCGATCCGCCCCGGCAACATTAACACCCCGCTCCAGGACGCGACCGTCAGACACACGCCCCCCGGTTCACCCTACGCACGTTGGAGCGACCGGTCCTGGAAAACGATCGAGCGCGACATGCGGCAGGCGCCGCAGCCGGAGCGCGTGGCCAAGGCAATCGGTCGCATTCTGAACAAGAAAAAGCCGAAGGCGTATTACACGGTAGCGGATTTTCCGGCGTCCCTGGCGCCGATGGTGGGCCCCCTGGTGCCTTCCCGCCTCAAAGAGAAATTGGTACGCTTGTTCTACCGGATTGATGATTGAGGGTTTGCTATGATGACCGGTGACATTGAACGTGCGGTTGATTACTTTGTTGAAAACAGTCAAGAACAGTACCGCCGATCGCTCACAATCATTAAAGAAAAAAGAATATCCACGCTTTATTCTCGGATATGAAGGGCTATCGTTTATTAAAAAACATCATGATAAGAGTTCATCATGGCAGAAGGTGCGAACACGAGGTTTGGATATTGAAGAATATAAGAATGAAAGAGGATTTGAGCTAATAGCAGAAGAACTTGGCGTTCCATATCCGGAAAAGAAATGATGAATAACTTTTCGACATGGATGAAGTGGCGCGACCGGAACGAACTTAACGGTTATGCTGCTCGTCGCAAAGCGGCCTTCAGCGCCTTACGTTTGTCTTTAAGCCGCCACAAGTCATATGTTGTCTGCATATTCAGCCACGTCTGTGCAGTGGAACCAAAGACTAATTCAAGCCGGAGGGCCATTTCAGGCGTAACGGAGCCCTTTCCATTGAGGATCTTATACAATGTTTTTCGCGAAACACCGAGCTGCCCTGCCGCGTCAGCGACGGATATGCCTTTAGGCTCCAAGCAGAGAGCTTTGATAACTTCTCCCGGATGTGCCGGGTTATGCATCGTGGCCATGAAACTCCCCCTTAATGATAATCTTCATAATTTACAATTTGTGCGTTGCC
>Ga0102851_10003267_pt1 | contig 10044 bp, 8 predicted proteins | sample Mud3Dept3metaG_FD_79558 | JGI IMG/M metagenome (GOLD analysis project Ga0102851, IMG submission 79558) | Freshwater wetland microbial communities from Ohio, USA, analyzing the effect of biotic and abiotic controls - Mud 3 Core 4 Depth 3... | ecosystem: Environmental > Aquatic > Freshwater >...
CCCACGACGACGATGACGAAGAGGCTCGCAAACACGTCGGCAAAGCGGAGCTTGGCCCCGTAATAGCTGATGTGATAGCCGAGTCCTTCGTTGCTCGAAAAGAGCTCACCCACAACAACGCCGATAAGCGCCCGGCCCAGGGCAAGGCGAAGACCGGCAACAATCATGAGAAGCGCTCCAGGCAGTGTGAACTTGAAGAAGAGATCTATGGTGCGGGCATTAAACGAACGGGCGCAACGCACGAGAACCGGGTCGATACCCCTGACTCCGGCCGTGGTGTTGATGACGATCTGCACCACGGAGAAAAGGAATGCGAGCGCAATGATCGCCTTTGCGCCGATGCCGAGCCAGATGATGAAGAGCGGCCAGAATGACACAATCGGCGTGGTGTAGAGCATCCAGATGAAAGGATCGAGTGCATACTCCGCCGGCTTGTTCCAGCCCATGGCGACACCGAGCGGAATGCCCACCAACGCAGAGGCGCCGAACGCGACGAACAGTTCCCATAAGCTGGTTGTGAGATCGCGCCAGAGCGCCCCGCTCGCCGCCCAGTCTTTCAGGGCTTGTGCGACCAGCGTGGGGCTGCTGATGAGCACGGGGTCTGCCCATCTGAACCTGGAGGCGATCTCCCAGACTGCAAGCGCGATAACGAGACCGATGCTGCCGAGCAATACCGAATCGTACTTCCGGTAGAGGTTCCGGATCGTCACCACTGCACCTCCACCCGGCCCTTACTCACCCATGTCTCAACGCGGCGCATAAGGTCAACGAAGATGAAGCCAAGAAGGCTAACCACGGCGATGAGCGCTATCAATTCGGCTGTGCGAAACGCGTTGCCGTAGAGGCCGATCTGAGCACCAATACCCTCCGTGGATGCGTACATCTCGCTCACCACCATGCCGAGAAGTCCACGCCCCACACCAAGCCTTACACCGACCATCATAGGCGGCACAGACCCCGGAAGGAGCACCTTCCTGAAGATGTCCCACTCTGACCCGCCGAATGAGCGTACCGCACGCACCCACACTGGGTCTACTTCCCGGATGCCCACAGCCGTGTTGACGAGTATGGGAAATACGGCGCTAAGGCAGACCACGGCTATCGTGGCGCCGAAGCCCACGCCGAACCAGACTACAAGCAGCGGCATCATGGCAAGCCGCGGCATGGTATAGAGCGCCATAAGTAACGGGTCGAGAAGCTTCGACATCACGCGATACTGACCGATTACGATGCCCAGCGGTACGCCGATCACAAGAGAGAGAAGAAAACCAATGAAGAACTCCCGCAAGCTGATATACAGGTTGGAAAAGATTTCGCCGGAGGCAGCCAGTTCCAGGAAGGCCTTCGCAACGGCCGTAGGTCTGCTGATATCGGCGATTTTCACCAGGCCGATCGGTTTCGCTATCTCCCAGAGCACAAGGAAGCTGATCACGGCAAGGCCGCCGATCCAGGCTCGTTGCCACTTCTTCACGACGCCACTTCCCTTCCTGCGGCCTGCATCTGCACTTCCCGCTCAAGCAGCCCCCAGATGTGGCGGCGCATGCGAACGAATTCCGGTTCATCCTTGATTTCGAGGTTCCTGGGGCGGGCAAGCTGTACCGGGATGATCTCACGCACACACCCAGGACAACCCGATAGAACAACGACGCGGTCAGCGAGATAGACCGACTCGTCAATGCTGTGTGTGACAAAGAGTACGGTCTTTCTCTCCTGCTCCCAGATGCGGAGAAGCTCTGACGACATAACCTCGCGCGTCTGAGCATCAAGCGCAGCGAAGGGTTCGTCCATGAGAAGTATCTCAGGGCTTACGGCGAGTGCACGTGCGATGCCCACGCGCTGGCGCATGCCGCCAGAAAGCTGGTGGGGATAATGCTTTTCGAACCCCTGCAGTCCCACCATCCTCACGTAATGACGTACAAGCTCCTGCATCTCCCCTTTTGACAACTTTCGCTGGAGTTCGATCCCCAGCATGATGTTGCTCTCGACCGTGCGCCACGGCAGGAGAGCGAACTCCTGGAACACGAGTGCCCGGTCAGGGCCCGGCCCTGCAACCGGCTTTCCACCAATGAGTGCCTCGCCGCCCGAGGGTCTGATCAGCCCGTCCACAACCGACAGAATCGTGCTCTTACCGCAGCCGCTCGGCCCAACGATAGTTACGAATTCACCCTTTGCCACATGCAGGTTGAAGTCGTTGACCGCCACAAACTCGCCTCCGTCAGGCTGTGGAAAGGTCACCATCACTTTGTTCAGTTCAATGTGTACCACTACAGCTCCTTACTTTCGCCACTGGCTCTGCGTGTTGAGAAAGCTCCGGTCGAGCCACCGGGCTTCAGGCCAGGGCTCGGTCACGTCTTTGGCCTGGACAGCCAGATCCCAGAAGACCTTCAGCCCTTTGTCGGGAAGGCGGCCATCCGCATACCAATAGTCCTTGTACTCCTCGATAAACTTACGGCAGTATTCGATCTTGAACTTCGTCATCTTGTTCCCGATCTGTGCCGCCTCTTCCTGATTCGCCCTGATCCAGTCAATAGCCTTGCCGTGGGCTCGCAGGAACGCCTTGATCGTGTTCTGGTTCTTAGCGGTATACTCTTCCTTGGAGAAGACCACGTGAAGCGGCCAGTCAGGCGCGATATACTCCTTCTGGCTCATGAGCTTCACGAAACCTTTTTCGGCCGCCATGTACGTGCTCGGTGCGCTGAGGATGGTGGCCTCGATCTGACCCGCCTCCATGGCTGCGAGGCTTTGCGGTGAGCCGCCGAGCTGGAGGATCTTCACGTCCTTCTCAGGATCGAGCCCGGCCGTGCGCAGGGCAAACCTGGTTAGGAAGTCGGTGAGTGCACCATACTTGGTCACGGCGTAACGGCCACCCTTTGTCTCGGCAATCGACTTGAACTTGGAATTGGCATACCACTCGAAATAAGGCTGGTTGAACCCGGCCCAGTACGCCTTGAATTTCTGGCCTGCCTTGATACTTTCTACAAGGCCGGTGAGTGATGAAATACTGATGTCGATGGTTCCTCCGGTCAGGGCTTGAAGCACATCCGCATCACCCTTGAAGGCGAGCACCTTGACGTCGGTGATTCCCTCTTCCTTGAGAAACCCCTTTTGGTCGGCAACCCAGCATGTAAGGTACGAGAGGGAAGGCACAGCGAGCCCAACATATAGCTTGTTCGTTTCAGGCTTTGCCTTTTGCGCCAGAGCGGGACTGAACAAACCCGTAATCACCACTATGAGTGCAACGGCAAAACCAACTCCGATGAAGGTTCGCAATACCGCATGTATCTTCGTCATCATTGCTCCCTCCTTCTGGTTTCTCTGGTTTTTCTGGTTTATCTGGTTCAACCAAAAAAACCAAAGAAACTAAAGAAACCAGAGAAACCTCGTGTCTCCTACCTCTACTTCCGCCACTGGCTCTGCGTCTTCATAAAAGTAGCATCGAGCCATCGGGCATCCGGCCACGGTTCTGTCACGTCACCCGCCTGGACAGCTATCTCCCAGAAGACCTTGAGACCCTTTCCCGGCAGTCGACCGTCCGCATACCAATACTCCTTGTACTCGTCGAGCCACTTACGGCAGTATTCCGCCTTGATTTTGGTCATCTTGCTAGCGATCTGCGCTGCCTCATCCGGATTAGCCCTGATCCAGTCAATGGCCTTGCCGCTCGCCCTCAGGAATGCCTTGATCGTATTCTGATTCTTGGGAATATACTCTTCCTTGGCAAACATCACGTGCAATGGCCAGTCAGGCGCGATGTAATCCTTCTGGCTCATGAGCTTCACGAAACCTTTTTCGGCAGCGACATACGTGAAGGGAGCAGCGAGGATCGATGCGTCGATCTGGCCTGCCTCCAGTGCGGGAAGGCTCTGCGCCGAGCCGCCCAGCGCAAGGATCTTCACATCCTTCTCCGGATCAAGGCCTGCTGTCCGCAACGCATACCGTGTGAGAAAGTCGGTGAGCGCGCCATACTTGCTCACCGCATAGCGGCCACCTTTGGTCTCGGCAATCGACTTGTACTTCGGCAACGCGTACCACTCAAAATAGGGATGGTTGTATCCTGCCCAGACCGCCTTGAATTTCTGACCCGATTTGATGCTTTCCACAAGGCCGGTGAGTGACGAAATGCTGATGTCGATGGCGCCTCCGGTCAGGGCCTGAAGCACGTCCGCATCACCCTTGAACGCCAGTATCTTTACGTCGGTGATGCCCTCCTGCTTGAGGAAACCCTTCTGCTCTGCCACCCAGCAGTTCAGGTAGGAGAGCGTTGGTAAAGCCAGGCCTACGGTCAACTTACTCGACTCGGGCTTAGCCTGCTGTGCGGCCGCAGGACTCCAGAGACCCGTCATCGCCACCATGAACAGAATCGTACAACAGACTTCAACCAAGCTTCGTAACGCGGAATGTGTCCTTATCATCGCTATCCCCCTTCTGGCTTCTCAGGTCTTTCTGGTCTATGTCGCCTATTTAGCCTCTTTCAACAAAGCACGAGGCACGAAGCACTCTTTAGTATTTCTAGTCTCGCCGTGAACCGTTAACCGATCACCGATAACCGATCACGGTCTCTGGTCGTGCTCTACTTCCGCCACTGGCTCTGCGTCTTCATAAAAGTAGCATCGAGCCATCGGGCATCCGGCCACGGCTCTGTCACGTCACCCGCCTGGACAGCTATCTCCCAGAAGACCTTCATACCTTTCTGCGGGAGCTGACCATCCGTATACCAATAATCCCTGTACTCATCGAGGAATTTGCGGCAGTGCTCCACCTTGTACTTGGCGGTCTTGCTCGCGATCTGCGCCGCCTCATCAGGGTTCGCCCTGATCCAATCAATGGCCCGGCCGTTTGCCCTCAAAAACGCTTTGATGGTATTCGGATTCCTGGCAATATACTCCTCTTTGGCAAAGATGACATGGGTAGGCCAGTCAGCCGCTATGGAGTCCTTCATCCCCATCAGCCTGACGAAGCCTTTTTCCGCAGCCACATAGTTGGCAGGAACGCTGAGGATTGTTACATCTATCTGGCCGGCTTCCATCGCGGGAAGGCTCTGGGGCGAACCGCCGAGCGCCAGGATTTTCACATCCTTCTCCGGATCGAGCCCGGCCTGACGCAGCGCATAACGGGTGAGAAAGTCGGTCAGGGCACCGAACTTAGTCACCGCGTACCGTCCACCTTTGGTCTCCGCCATCGACTTGTACTTCGGCAGGGCCCACCATTCAAAATAGGGTTGGTTGAATCCTGCCCAGACCGCCTTGAATTTCTGACCTGCCTTGATGCTTTCTATAAGGCCGGTAAGCGACGAAACGCTGATATCGACTGTTCCTCCAGTTAGTGCCTGCAGCACGTCCGCGTCACCCTTGAAGACGAGCACCTTGCCATCGGAGATACCTTCCTGCTTCAGAAATCCCTTCTGATCTGCCACCCAGCATGGCAGATAGGTGAGCGCCGGCACTGCGACCCCGATACTCAGTTTATTCGTCTCAGGTTTAGCCCTGGCAGTCTGCGCCGTAGCTGTGCTGAATGCACTGTCAATGAGTACCAGACAAACCACCAGGATGCCCATCACTACGATGGCCGCAAACCCTAACCTCGTCTTCATCTCCGTTACCTCCCCCAACTCACTTCTTCTCAGGCCCGTTCGCAGGTTCAGCCTTAATATACTTCGACATGGTCTTCTGGCGCGTCGTGCGCACGTACTCTACGATCTCTCTGTTCGTCATCTGCTTCGTCTGATCGTAATGATCGTAGTGCACCATCTCACTCAGTTTTCTTCGCGTCGTTTTCCTTCGCGGGCCATCGGCATATCCAACAGGAATGATCTGGTAGAGCGTCATCACATCCGGTACGCCCAGAAGCCGCTTGAAGCCGTCCTCGATGTGGATGGTCACCCACTGGGTATCGAGTCCCAGCGCTGCCGCAGCAAGGTGCATGAGCATGCAGGCATTCGCGAGCCCGTCGGTCAGATGCGACTGATGGCGCCCCATCGTGTGGCCGCCCATCACCGTGGTCCACTGCCTGCGCCCATCCCCGAGTACAACGATGAGTGCCGGTGCATGGGCAAAACCAGGACGGGCGAGCAGCATCTGTCTCTGCTCTTCAGGGCTTCCGGTCAGCTGAAACGCGGGATGACGCAACTCAGGCACGCGCATCTGTTCGAGCCAGAAATTGTAATCGTCGATCTGCTCTCTATAGAGTTTGAACAACGCCTGTTTGACCGATGGATCCGTAACCACGATGAATTCCCAGGGCTGGCCATTCGCGCCGGACATGGCCCACCTGCCTGCTTCCAGGATCTTCTCGATGGCCCCTTCGGGCAAAGGGTCGGATTTGAACATGCGGGTGCTCCGGCGTTGCCGGACAAGGTCAATGAACAGCTGGTACGTATCAGTCATCCAGGCCCCTCAGTTCTCTATCTATAAATGTCCTGACATGTCTCGCCCTGTCAAGTTGAAATGGTGGCCCGATCTCACGAAAGCAGGTCCACGAGTCCAGCCACATTCTCAAGAGTGTCCAGGTTCCGCACAGACTCGACCAAGTGTCCCGCAAGTTCCTTGCCCACGATGGGCCCTGCCACACGTCCGAATTTTGCTTCGATCTCCTCCCAGCCCAATTCTTCAGCCGAATCCCAGATCAGGCGTAACATCTCGGACGCATATGTATTCGATCCGCACCTCACTTCAACTCTCGCAGGCCAGATACGCGGATATTCCTTCTCCAGTTCCTCGGACCGACGCACACGTACCTTCTTCATGAAATCAATGATCTCCTGATCGTCAGGTAGAAACTCCCGATTGACGTCAAAAAGGACTTCTGGATAAAAGGCAGCGAGGGCCATCTGGTACTGGAGGCCAACGATCGATTCGAGCCGGCTCATGGGCAAGTCTGCGTTACCGATCATCCCAACAAATGATCCGGGCACTTGGACCACGACTTCATCTATGGTGCGAGGTTCAATATCGTGCGTGCTCAGGATCCCTCTGAACACCTCGATCCCAGAAAGAGCCTGACGCGCGGACGGATACGGCTTCAGGGAGGTGTTGCCAATCAGAAATTCGCTCCCGAGGTCTTTCACTAATCGTGCTTTTGCTGTGAGGAGAGATGCCATCGGTCCGCTATCCCTGTCGAGGACCGCCTCGTCTCCTGCGAAACCGTTGTTCGCGGCAAATGCAGCCATGAACCCTGACTCTGCAGCTGCGCCCAGCGTGATCCACCGCGACGAGAGACCCGTCCTGATCCGCCCTGATACACCGGAGGTCATGGTCAGGGCGATGGCAAGCGCGTGGGCAGTTACAGCTCCGTCCAGCTTCAATGCGCGTGCGGTGGTAGCGGCTGCTGCTACCGGTGTGCTCGTGTACGTAGGCCATATGCCTTCGTAGAGCACGCGCGGTCCTTCCACCGCAAGACCCATGCGGATCATGAGCTCGTAGCCTGCGACCACGGCGGTGATCAAATCAGAACCGTTCTTGATATCCCCCGATGAAGCAAGGGAGAGCGCTGTCGGTACCACCACAGAGCCGGGAGTTGTGCATGACTCAAGGTGGATATCATCGATCTCTGTGCAGCGCGCTGCCGCGCATTCGGCAAAGATGGCACGGGCGAGCGATGTCTTGATTCCGTGGCCCAGCACGGGCCGCGCGGACGGCTCGTCCAGAGTCTCGCACAAGCCGGTAATCGCGATGCCCTCAGCCGTCTGTGGTCCTGCCAGCATGGCACCGATCGCATCGAGAATGTGCATCTTCGTATGCTCGATCACGCGCGCAGGAAGTGTCGCTGCGTCCAGGCCGCTCACAAACTCAGCAAGAGTTCCTATGAGACCCACAGTCCTCAACCCTTTGTCCTTGTTATTCCCTTGACCCTTGACCCGTGACCCCTGACCCGTGATTGTTATACCTATACTTTCGCATCTCCTCGCGCAGTCGCGCCGTGCCTTCGTGATCTATCGCACATGTCTCAGGGTTCAGCACAACACCGTATTCTTCCCTGGCAGCACGCATAGAAACATATTCTTCCAGCACGTCCTCGCGCACCTTCTCCGGATCCCTGTCCAGAGGATCGCCCCAACCACCACCGCCGGCAGTGTTAATGCTCGCCTCTGCACCGGCGGGAACCCAGTGGCGCAGCACGTCGACTGGCTTGAACACGTCTTCGCCGGGCAGGCGTAAGAGATGCTCTGAGGGAGCGGCCGGCTTCCCGCCCCAAAGCCCCCAGGGTGGATACGCCTTTCGGCCCGTGTCAGCAAGCGTCCAGCGTCCCTCCACCAGACTCCGTGCCTTTGTTTCCAATCCCAGGCCGCCCCGGTGCTTGCCCGGGCCGCCCGAATCCTTGCGTAACTCGCGGCTCAGTACGAGCATGGGCCAGCGCAGTTCCATCTTCTCGATCGGCGCATTCCTCACGTCACCCTGGCATATGGAGACAGCAGCAGACTCACCGTCTTCCCATGGCCTGCCTCCCCAGCCGCCTCCTTCGATGCTCTGCGTCACAAACCCTTCGCCCGTGCGCGGGTCTGTCCCGAAGAATACGATGGTGCCACCGAGCACGCCAAGATGAGCAGCCGGGATCCTGTCGGGCAGCACAGGGGCAAGCGCCTTGAGAATCGTGTCAACCACGCTCGGCAGTGTGCGGCCCCAGCTGGCCATGGGCGCCGGATACTTTGCCATCATGTAATTGCCTTCCTGTATGAGCACCTTGAGCCCTCTGAACGACCCCTCATTCACGGGCTCGGTGGGTGTGGTGACCGCCTTGTAGGCGACGACCGCTCCCGCTAAGGTCCGCGCATTGATGGGTGCCCGGCGCTGCAGAGAGCATCCGGTCAGATCAATGGTCATATCGCTTCCCTGGACGATGACCTTCACCTTGATCGTCACGGGCTCATTGTTGTCAAGGGCTCCGCCGGAAAAGAGCGATTCCGCTTCGTATGCTCCGTCTTTCATCGCGGCAACCTTTGCCCGGCAGCGTGCCTCGGTCTGATCGAAGATCTGTGTGATCGCTTCGGAAACAATTTCCCGGCCATACCGGCCAAACAGCTCTTCAAGCCTGCGCTCGGCCAGCCTGCACGCTGCAACCTGCGACTGCAGATCACCCAGCGACGATTCTGGATAGCGTATGTTGTCCTTCAGGATACGCCAGACCTTTTCGTCGAGTTGCCCCGCCTCAAACAGCTTGATCTGGTCAAGCTGGAATCCCTCCATCCAGGGATCCACGGCATTGCCCGCGCTGAAGCCTGTGCTCATACCCCCCACGTCGACCCAGTGGGCGCGTATCACCGGAAAGCCCACAAGTTCACCCTTGAAAAAGCAGGGCGTGTACACAACAACGTTGTTCAGGTGCTGGCCTGCCACCCGCTGATGGTTGGTGATGATAACGTCGCCCGGTTTAAAGCCGGCCACCCCGTAACGCGCGACACCATCCCTGATCACCACGCCCAGATCAGCGACGAAGTGGGAGACACCACCCATGTTCTGAGAAAGAAGATTCCCCTCTCGATCGACAAGCCCGCAGCAATAGTCCCGCACCTCGTAGATCATCATGTTGTACGAGGTGCGTTGCAACACGTGGGACATTTCATTGGTAATGGCGGGGAGCGCGTTCCTTATCACTTCCAGCGTGACAATGTCGAGTTTGTCTTTAGCCATCTACGATCCCTCGATGGTAATCAGCAGCTCGCCCGTGTCGGCTACTGTTAGAGTATCGCCCGGGAAAAGGACCGTGGTCGACGCATACTCCTGCACCACGGCCGGTCCCGTTATCTTGAATCCAGGAGAGAGAAACTCTCTCTTGAACGTGGGACAATCTACGGGAGTCTTACTGTCATTGAAATAGACCAGGCGCTTCCCTGCCAGAGGATTTCCTGTTCCAGGGCCCTCAGGCACTGGAAGCTCAATCTGCTTCCGTTTCCCGATGGCGCTCACGCGCACATTCACGATCTCCAGTGCATGCTCCGGTGTGTGGTAGCCATAGCGCCGCTCATGAAGCTCATTGAAGCTCTTCTCGATGCCGGCGGCATCGCCCTGCCTGATGTACTCAGCGGGCACGGGCACCGGTATCGAAAAATCC
>Ga0102851_10003268_pt1 | contig 10044 bp, 8 predicted proteins | sample Mud3Dept3metaG_FD_79558 | JGI IMG/M metagenome (GOLD analysis project Ga0102851, IMG submission 79558) | Freshwater wetland microbial communities from Ohio, USA, analyzing the effect of biotic and abiotic controls - Mud 3 Core 4 Depth 3... | ecosystem: Environmental > Aquatic > Freshwater >...
CAGGCGGAGGGGATCGTCGGCGACGCGCTGCGCACCCTCGAGACGGTGGGGTTCTTCGTCGAGAACGACGAGGCGCTCGGCCTTCTGCGCGAGGCCGGGGTCCGGCTGGAGGGCCGCCGTGCCTTCGCCGGGGAGGAGGCCGTGCGGAAGGCGGTGGCCACCGCACCCTCGCGCGTGGTGGTGTACGACCGCGACGGGCACCCTGCCCTCGACCTCGGAGGGGACGCGGTGCACTTCGATCCCGGCTCCGCCGCGCTCCACTTCCTCGACCCCGCCACCGGCCGGCGGCCGCCCAAGACCCGAGACCTGGCCCACCTCGCCTGGGTGACGGAGGCGTGCCGGTACATCGCCGGCCAGTCCACCGGCCTGGTGCCCGCCGACGTTCCCGAGGTGATGGGCGACCGGTGGCGTCTCTACGTGGCCCTGCTCAACTCACGCAAACCGGTGATCACCGGCACGTTCCGCAAGGACGCCTTCGCCGTCATGAAGGCGATGCTTGCGGCGGTGCGCGGCGGGGAGAAGGAGCTCGCCGAACGCCCCCTGGCGATCTTCGACTGCTGTCCTACCCCGCCGCTGAAGTGGAGCGACCTCACCTGCCAGGCGCTCATCGACGGGGCGCGCAGCGGCATCCCGGCAGAGCTGGTCTCGATGCCGCTGGCGGGCGCCACCGCGCCGGTGACGCTGCGCGAGATGGTGGTCCAGCACTGCGCGGAGAGCCTCTCGGGCGTGCTCATCCACCAGCTCGCGCGCCGTGGGGCGCCGATCGTCTACGGCGGCTCGCCGTCCGCGTTCGACATGCGGCACGGCACGACGCCGATGGGCGCGATCGAGACGATGATGGTGGACGTGGGGTACGCCCAGGTCGGCAAGCACCTCGGCCTGCCAACCCACGCCTACATGGGTCTCGCCGACACCAAGGGGGTGGACTACCAGGCCGGCCTGGAGTCCGGGCTCGGCGCCGTGCTGGCCGCGCTCGGCGGCATCAACATGATCTCGGGTCCCGGGATGCTCGACTTCGAGAGCTGCCAGAGCCTGGAGAAGCTGGTGCTCGACAACGAGGCGTGCGGAATGGCGTTGCGCCTGGTGAGGGGCGTCGGCCAGGGCTCGGCCGGCGAGGCGGTGGATCTGCTGCGGCAGCTGGTGGAGCTGGGGAGCCTGCTCGGCCACCGGCACACGCGCGAGCACTTTCGCGCGGAGCTGTTCATCCCCGGTCCCGCCATCGACCGCGCCTCGTACGGAGACTGGGAGAAGGGCGGCGGGCGGGACTCCCGCGCGGCCGCGGCGGCGGAGGTACAGAAGATCCTCGGCAAGGGCAACCCGGCCCCGGTCGCAGACGACCTGGCGCGCGAGCTGGACGCCCTCATCCGCGCCGAGGGGCGCCGCCTGGACGCCGGGGAGCTTCCCGCGGCGTGACGCAGGCCGGTGCTACCATCGCGGCCGCACCGGAGATGCGAGGTCTTCACCGTCGAAAGGGGGGAGCATGACGAAGAGGATGTGGATTCTGGCCGCGGTGTTCGCGCTGGCCATGGCGGCTGCGGCGGCGACGCCCGGGAGCGCCCAGGGCGGCTACATCGGCGGGGTGTACAGCTGGACCAACCTCAACGTTTCGGGAGGCACCGGCACCAACCCCACGGGCGCCGGCTACAAGCTTTTCATCGGCCACGAGTTTTATCGCTTCCTGGGCGTCGAGGCGGGCTACACCGACTTCGGCCAGTTCAAGAAGACCCTGGAGGGCTCGGGCACCCCGACGACCGTCACCTTCGACGGGAAGGGGTGGGACGTGGCCGCGACGTTCCGCATCCCGATCGTCAATTTCCTCGGGATCTACGGGAAGATCGGCTACCTGTTCTGGACCAGCGACCTCAGCGAGGCGATCGGCTCGCTCACCTCGGGGAGCGCCTCGGGCAACGACGTCTTCTACGCGGCGGGCCTGCGTTTCAACCTGAGCGCCAAGATCGCGCTGCTGGCCGAGTGGGAGCAGGACAGGCTCGGGAGCGACTTCAAGGTCGACATGGTGAACGCCGGCCTGCGGTTGACCCTGTAGCGGCGCTCGCAACCGCGTCCGCACACATTTGCCGGCGGTCCGCAACCTGAAACGCAGGGTCTCGGGCCGCCGAAACGTTTTCCGGCGGAACGCCATATGTGAACGAATTCACAAGCGCGCCGGCGTGGCGCGGCGTCGCTACAATGAAGCGCTGGGGCCCAGGTCGTCGGAGCGATCCGGAGGCCGGAGCAGGAGGGGCAGCGATGAGCGCGAGCGCGGGCGGTGCAGGGTCGGTGGCTCCCGAGGTGCTTGACGCGGTCCGTAAAGCGTTCGGGCCGCCGTCGGCCGGGTCGGTGACTCTCGGGGCGGTCCTCCACAACGGGGCGTGCAACCCCGAGCCGGTGGTCACGCTGCCGCTCGCGATGGCCAACAGGCACGGCCTGATCGCGGGCGCCACCGGAACCGGCAAGACCAAGACCCTCCAGCTCATCGCGGAGCAGATCTCCTCCGCCGGCGTCCCGGTGTTCATGGCCGACCTCAAGGGGGACCTCTCCGGCGTGGCGGTCGCCGGGCCGGGCGGTGATCGGGTCGCCCAGCGGGCGACCGAGACGGGCTTCGCGTGGGCCGGCAAGGGGTTTCCCGTGGAGTTCCTGAGCCTCAGCGGGCAGCGCGGGGCGCAGCTGCGCGCCACCGTGTCCTCGTTCGGGCCACTTCTGCTCTCCAAGGTGCTGGGGCTCAACGAGACACAGTCGAGTGTGCTGTCGCTCGTCTTCAAGTACTGCGACGACCGCAAGCTGCCGCTCCTCGACCTGCCCGACCTGCGAACGGTGCTCCAGTACCTGAGCGGCGACGGGGCGGCCGACCTCAAGGATTACGGCGGGATGTCCAAGGCCACCGTCGGGGTGCTGCTGCGCGACATGGTCGAGCTGGAGCAGCAGGGGGCGCTCGCGTTCTTCGGCGAGCCCGAGTTCGACCTCGACGACATGATCCGCACGGTGAACGGGCAGGGGCTCGTCTCGGTCCTCGAGCTGACGGACGTCCAGGACAAGCCGGCGCTGTTCTCGACGTTCATGATGTGGATGCTCGCCCGCCTCTACCACGACCTCCCCGAGGTGGGGGACATCGACAAGCCCAAGCTGGTGTTCTTCTTCGACGAGGCCCACCTGCTCTTCGACAACGCCGGCAAGGAGCTGATCTCCCAGATCGAGCAGGTCGTGCGCCTGATCCGCTCGAAGGGCGTCGGGGTTTTCTTCTTCACGCAGAACCCCAAGGACGTGCCGCCCGACGTGTTGGGGCAGCTCGGGCACAGGGTCCAGCACGCCCTTCGCGCCTTCACCCCCGACGATGACAAGGCGCTGAAAGCGGCCGCGCGAACGTTCCCGAAGACCGGGTTTTACGACATCGAGGAAACGCTCACCACCCTCGGGATCGGCGAGGCGCTGGTCACCGTGCTCTCGGCCAGCGGCGTCCCGACGCCTCCGTTCGCAACGCGGCTGATCCCGCCCGCCTCGCGCATGGGGCCGCTGACCGACGCGGAGATGTCGGGAAGGCTCGCCGCGTCCGAGCAGGTCCGCGCCTACGCCCAGGCGATCGACCGCGACAGCGCACGGGAGATGCTGGCCCGCCGGATGGCGCCGGCACCCGAGGCCGCACCCCAGCAACCTCCGCAGGGCGGAGGGTGGGACGTGAGGGTGCCGCCGGCGCCGCGCCGGACCGGCAAGGAGCCGCCGAGCACGATGGAGCAGATCCTCAAGTCCTCCGTGACCCGCACCGTTGCTCGCGAGGTCACCCGCGGCCTGCTCGGCGCGCTGCTCGGCTCGCCGTCCCGCCGCCGCAAGGGCGGGTTGTTCTAGCCAGGCCAGTGCACCGCACGCTCAGGCCATCCGGCGCGCCGGCTACGACGCGCGCCTGAGCACCGTGCACACCGAGGCGCAGATCGGGCCGCCGATGTTGAACGTGGCCGCCGCCTTCGCGTTCTTCACCTGCAGCTGGGCGGGCACCTTGCCGAGGAGCTGCCAGGCGGACCAGCCGACCATGGCGACCCCGGTGGCGCCGATCGGGTGGCCCTTGGCGATCAGGCCGCCGGAGGTGTTGATCCCGCACTCGCCGCCCACGGCCGCCTTGCCGTCCACCCAGTACCTGGCGCCCTTGCCGGGGGCCGCCTTGCCGATCACCTCGGTGCCGATCGCGCCCATCACCGTGAAGCAGTCGTGGATCTCGGCGACGTTGACGTCGGCGGGTGACAGGCCGGCCATCTCGTACGCCCGCTTCATCGCCCGGTTCGCGCCCGTCGGGTTGAGGACGTCGCGCCCGCCCTTGAGGAGCGGATCGGTGGCCTGGGCGTACCCGGCGATCTCGACGCAATCGGCCTTGGCCACGCCGAGCCTCTTCAGGCCCTGCTCGGTGGCGACGATGAGCGCCGCGTAGCCGTCGGTGATCTGCGAACAGTCGTAGGTCTTCATCGGCAGCCCCTCGACCAGGTAGCGGTTGCGCTCGCCGAGGTTGGCCGCCTCGTCCAGGGTGATTTGCACCTTCTGCATCTGGGCGTACGGGTTGAACTTCGCGTTGCCGTACTCCGCGAACGAGATGTGCGCGAGGTCGCGCTCCGTCGCGCCCCAGTGCTTCATGTAGGCGTCCATCACCTCGGCGAAGAGGTGGGGGAAGATGTAGACCTTGCCTGGCCGCTCGTCGGGGTGCGAGAAAAACCCCAGCACCTTGCCGATCAGCTTGCCGTCCATCTTGCCCTCGGCGTCGCGCATCTTCTCGTAGCCGATGGCCAGGCCCACCTCGCCGTCGCCGACGAGCAGCTTGTGGATCACGGAGAGGATCGCCTGCCCCCCCGAGGCGCAGGCGTTCTCGACCGACTCGATCGGCTTCCCGGCGAGCCCCGGCACCATCGCGACCAGCCCGCCGAGCAGCCCCTGCTCGTTGAGGGATACGTTGCAGGTGGCCCCCACCGTGGCGACGTCCACCGAGGCCGGGTCGGCCTTGACCGTCCCGCACGTTTCGGTGACGGCGTTCTTGAGAATCTCGGGGACCGTCATCCCCATGAGCTTGCCGAACTTCGACTGGTGGTACGCCGCGATGTAGACGGGTTTTCTCATGCCAGACCTCCCTGGTCCTCGTCTTCTCCGCCAGATGGCGACGGGCGCGTGTTCCCGCTCCTGACCGGCGTTCTCGTCATGGGCCCGCGGCCGTCCCCCTCGACCACGTCCGGGCGGGCGGCGGCTTCGAGGGGTTCCCTCCGGCGCCGGCACCTGCCCGGGCAGGTGATGCGGCCAGGGTAGTGCCACCGGGCGGGTTTTTCCAGTCCGCCCGCCCTCCCCCTCAGGGGAGCACGGCGGCGTAGAGCCCGAGGGCGGCCCCCGCGAGGCGACGCGACGTCCACAACGCCCGTGCGCGCGCTGCGGCGGCCTCGCCGGCGGTCCAGCGGCGGACGGGATCGCGGTCCCAGGAGGCGAGCGCCACGGCCAGCGCGGCCGCGTCCCGTGCCGGATACAGCGCGCCGGTCACCCCCGCCTCGACCAGGTCGCGGACACCGGGCAGGTCGGCCGCAACCGTCGGGACGCCACACCCCGACGCCTCGGCGATCGCCCGGTGGGCGTGGTCGGAGCCGGCGGCCGGGAAGACGAACAGGTCCATGGCCGCGTAGAGGTGCTCCAGGCCTTCCTCCAGGTACCCCGGGAAAGTGAGACGATTCTCAATACCGAGGGCGCGGGCGAGCTTCCTCAGCGCGGGCTCGGCGGGGCCCTTGCCGATGATCACTCCGTGGACGCCCGCCGTGGCGGCCACGCCCCGGATGAAGAGGTCGTGCCCTCGCCCGCGGTCCAGCTTCCCGATCGTCCCGGCGACGAAGGCGTCTGCGGCGATGGCCAGGCGGGCGCGCCCCTCCTGCCGCGAGCCCCCCGCCAGGAAGCGGTCCTCGAGGGCGACGGGAAGCACCGCCGACCGCGCACCGCGCAGCGCCGGGATCCGCGTCACCGCGCCGGTCATCTCGGCGCTCGCGAGGCCCACCCCCGACGTCCCGCGGAACAGCCAGCGGTGGTAGGGATCGGGCCGCAGGTGGCCGAAGTGGTGGATCCCGCGGACGAGCGGAACCGGCGAGCCCTTGAGCGCCTGGCGCGCGATGAGGTGGTCGTGCGGGAGGTGGACGTGGACCAGGTCGAAGCCGGACGCCAGCTCCCGCACCCGCGCGATGGCGGCGCGGACGTCGCCGGGCGTGCGCTCCTTCTCGAGGACCGGGAGGCACCACTCCAGGCCCTCCAGCCGGTCCTCGAGGTTGCGTCCCGGCCTGTAGGCGAAGGCGCACTCCACGCCGGCTTCGCGCAGCGCCTCGGCCAGCTGCAGCGCCGTCGCGGCGGCTCCCGTCCAGCGGTCGGCGGCTATCAGTTGCAGGACCCGCATTCTCGCAATACTAGCTGACAGATCAGCAAGCTTCCCCGACTCCCGCCTCGGGCGAGGTAGACCCTGGGATTAGGGGATACAGCCGTCTGATTCCCTCGCCGATCGCGGAGCCCCGTCTCTCCTGCGTGGTAGCATGCTCGCGGAGGTTGCCATGGCGGTTGACCCGCAACTGCTGGAGATCCTCGTCTGCCCGACGTGTAAGGCCGACGTGGAGCTGACACCCCTGCCGCCGGACACCTGCGCGATGTTGGTCGAGCGCTACCGCGAGAAGTTCCGGGACGAGGTGCCGGAGGTCCACGAGGGTCTGCGCTGCACGAGCTGTCGCAAGGTCTACCCGATCGTGAGCGACATTCCGGTGATGCTGGTGGACGAGGCGCTCCCCGCCGGGGGGTGAGGTTCGTTGCCCGAGGAGAACCCCGACCGCGCACGGCGAGCCCGCGCGCTGGCCGCAGGCGCGATAGTGGCGGCCGCCGCCACCTCGCCGCGGCTGGGCATCGCCAACCCTTTTCTCGTGATGGCCGGGTATGCCTCCTGGCGCGCGTGGCGTATGGGCGCGCTGCGCGGTCGCCCGCTGGCAGCGCCGCTGCTGCCGCCGCTGGTGCTCTTCACGGTCGCCTCGCTGGTCTCGGTGGCCTTCTCCCTGGATCCGCTCGAGAGCGCTGACAAGCTTCCCCGGCTGCTGGTGCTCCTGCTCGTCCCGCTCTCGGCCGCCCTGATGGACGAGGTGTGGTGGCGGCGGCTCGTCGCGGCGTTCGCCGTGGTCACCACGGTGCTGACCGTGTGGGGGATCGCACAGTACCTGCTGGGCGCGAGGGATCTCGAGCACCGGATCCAGGGGCCGCTCTCCCACTACATGCTTTTCGCCGGCTGGGTGCTGCTCGGCACCTCCGTCGTGCTGGCCGATCTGCTCCTGAACCCGCGCCGCAGGTTGTGGCTGCTCGTGCCGCCCGCCGTGCTCGGCCCGATCGCGTTGCTCCTGTCGTACACGCGCAACGCCTGGGTTGGGCTCACCGCCGGGCTGCTGCTGCTCGCGGCCGTGTGGCACCGCCGCCTCCTCCTGCTCTACCCGATCGCCGCCCTGGCGATCTGGCTGGTGTTCCCGAGGCCGGTCCTGGACCGCGTGATCTCGATCTTCGACCTCCGGCAGACGGCCAACTACGACCGCGTCTGCATGACGATCTCGGGCGTGCAGATGGTGCGCGATCACCCGATCACCGGCGTCGGGCTCGCGATGGTCGAGCGGGTGTACCCGCTCTATCGCCGGGACGACGCGCCTCGCTGGAGCGTTCCTCACCTCCACAACAACATCGTGCAGATCGCGGCCGAGCGCGGCCTGCCCGGTCTGGCCGCGTACCTGTGGTTCATCGGGGCGTTCTTTACGGTGACCTGGCGCGCGCTGCCCCGCCTGGCGGGGGAACGGCGCGCCGCGGTGGGTGCGACCGTCACCGCGGTGCTCGCGATCACCGTGGCGGGGTTCTTCGAGTACAACTTCTGGTTCGCGGTCATCCAGTACCCGACGCTGGTCCTGATGGGCGCCGGGGCCGGCCTCACGGAGGAGGGGTCGTGAGCGCCCGCGTGTGGGGGGTCGGCGAGCTGATCCGCGAGGTCAACGCGGCGCTCGCGGGCGGCTTCGGTGAGGTGTGGGTCGAGGGGGAGCTGTCCGGCGTCAAGGTGGCGGCCTCCGGGCACCGCTACTTCCAGGTAAAGGACACGGAGGGCCAGCTCTCGTGCGCGATGTGGGCCCAGCGTGCGGACCGCCTCCGCTTCAAGCTCACCGACGGCCTGGCCGTGCTCCTGCGCGGCAACCTCGAGGTCTACGCGCAGCGCGGCAGCCTGCAGCTCATCGTAAGCGAGGTGACGCCCCAGGGGATCGGGGAGCTGCAGCTCGCCTTCGAGCAGCTCAAGGCCAAGCTCGCCGCCGAGGGGCTCTTCGCCCCCGAGCGCAAGCGGCCGCTTCCCCCGCTGCCGCAACGGATCGGCCTGGTCACCTCGGCGAGCGGCGCCGCCGTGCGGGACGTGCTCAAGGTGCTCTCGCGCTGGGAGCACCTCTCGGTGCTTCTCGCCCCCGTGCGGGTGCAGGGGAAGGGCGCCGAGGGGGAGATCGCGCGCGCCGTGCGCTACCTGGGCCGCTCGGGGCTGGCGGACGTCGTACTCGTGGTGCGCGGCGGGGGCTCCCTCGAAGACCTGTGGGCGTTCAACGAAGAGATGGTGGCGCGGGCGATTGCGGCGTGCGAGGTCCCGGTGGTGAGCGGCGTGGGGCACGAGGTGGACTTCACGATCGCGGACTTCGTTGCCGACGTGCGTGCGGCCACCCCGACGCAAGCCGCCGAGATGGTGGTCGCGCGCCTCGAGGAGCAGGAGCGGCGGGTGGACGCGGCGCGCCAGGCGCTGGCCGCCCTCGTCGGCCGGAAGCGGGACCACGCGCGCCTTCGGCTGCAGGGCCTGGAGGGGGCCCGAGGTCTCGCGCGGCTTCCGTCGCGCGTGCGCGAGCTGGACCAGCGGCTGCGCCGCCTGGAGGCGCTGCCCCAGCTCCTTCGCTCGCTCGTGGGAGGGCGCCACCGGCGGGTGGAAGGCGCCACCTCGCGCCTCTACCACTGGCCGGTGCGGATAGGCGCGCCGCGCCTGCGCGAGCTGGTCACGGTCCGGATGTCGGTGGCCGGCGAGCGGCTGCGCTCGCTCCTCGGACGGCGGCGGCTCGGGCTGGCGTCGCTCGAGCGCGCGCTCGGCGCGCTCTCGCCGAGGAAGGTGCTGGAGCGCGGGTACTCGATCACGACCCGCGACGGGGACGCGCGGCCGCTGCGCGACGCCTCGCAGGTGCTGAGCGGCGAGCGCCTGGTGACGACGCTGGCGCGCGGGCAGGTGCGCTCGCTCGTGCTGGGCCGGCAGGGCGAGCAGGGATCGCTCTTCGAAGAACCGGCCACCAATGGCCGGTCTGGCGGTCGCATACCCGATCGTCGCTCGCGCCCCGGATCCCGGGACCCGGGGCCCGGTTCAGGCAGGGAGGAGCCATGACCAAGGAATCGTTCGAGCAGGCGCTGGCCGAACTCGAAGAGGTGGTTGGGAAGCTCGAGGACGAGGGCGTGGAGCGGCGCGTCGAGCAGCTCCTCGCCGAGGCCGCCGAGGGGGAGGAGCCCAAGACCGCACCGTTCACCCCCGAGGAAGGGTGACGGTGACGCTGAAGGCGTTCCTGGCCCGGGAGAGGGAGCGCATCGACGCCGCCCTCGACCGCCTGCTGCCGCCCGCCGACGCCTGGCCGGCGCGGCTGCACGGCGCGATGCGCTACGCGGTGTTCGGCGGCGGCAAGCGCGTGAGGCCGGTGCTCGTGCGCGTCTCGTGCGGAGCGGCCGGCGGCGACCCCGAGAAGGTGCTGGAGGCGGCCTGCGCCTTGGAGCTGGTGCACACCTACTCCCTGGTCCACGACGACCTGCCGGCGCTCGACAACGACTCGTTGCGGCGCGGCCGGCCTACGGTGCACGTCGCGTACGATGAGCCGCTGGCGATCCTCGCGGGCGATGCGCTGCTCACCGAGGCGTTCGCGATCCTCGGCCGCTGTCCCGAGGGGGAGCCCTTCGCGGGGCGGCGCGCCGAGGCATGCCGTCTGGTCGCGGAGGCGATCGGCTCGAAGGGGATGGTCGGAGGGCAGGTCGAGGACCTGG
>Ga0102851_10003269_pt1 | contig 10043 bp, 7 predicted proteins | sample Mud3Dept3metaG_FD_79558 | JGI IMG/M metagenome (GOLD analysis project Ga0102851, IMG submission 79558) | Freshwater wetland microbial communities from Ohio, USA, analyzing the effect of biotic and abiotic controls - Mud 3 Core 4 Depth 3... | ecosystem: Environmental > Aquatic > Freshwater >...
CAGGATTGCCGGGACGTCTGAAAGGGCGGACGTTTATACGGTACATGCTCCGGCAACAGCGCCGGAGCCAAAGCTTGGGCTTTTCCCCCGCGCCCAGGTGGCCGGTGCCCAGCAACATGGCCGATATCTCCGGTCCTGTACCTTCGTACACTTGTTTTCCGACCGCTGCGCGCCAAAAGTAGACAGGCGCACCGTTACGTTTGGTCCTGGCGTCGAGGAAGTTTAGCGAACACGCCATATATGGATTGGGCAGCGTAAACCGTTCCTGTGGAGGATGCAAACCGTGGGGCTGTCTCACCGTCAACCAATTTTTCGAAAACTGAGCGGTCGTTATGGCACTGCCATTCTCGGGGGCGTAACGCTGCTCGTGCTGGCGCTATCCATGCCCGGCTCACTGCGGGATGCCTTTGACCGAGGGGGGATCTATCTGTTTTCGCAGGCGTTCCTTGAGGACATCCCCAAACGACTTGCCGGGCCCGGTCGATTCCGCTTCATCCTGCAGCCCCTGGTGGCGATCATCTTGGGTATCATCAGTGGCCGGGCCGACGCGCGGGCCGGGCGGCCGCCGTTTTTGTACGGGATTCTCTTTCAGCGAGCACTTCGAGGCGAACTCATAAGAAGCGGTTTCAGGACCGTGGCGAACCTCCTGTTGATGGGTATCCTTCTGGATTCCGTTTTCCAGTGGATTATATTGGGGATCTCGCACTTCGGCGCGGCGCTCGTGGTCGGACCTGTATTGATCATGTTGCCCTACTCGCTGGCACGCGCGCTCGCGAGCCGCCTGGCACGGTGGCTGGGCTAACTCCTGTGGGGTAAACAAAACACCGACTCGTTACCTCGCGGGCGAAATCGAAATAGGTGCACGGCTGCTGAAGCGGGCCCCCGGAAATTCCGGCCTTCGGGACGTCAGGGGTGCGGTGAATTCTGCCCCATTCTGTTGTTTTCGGCGGCCGAAAGCGAAGCGTACAAGAATCCCAATAACAGGAGCGCACGCAACCAGGAAAACGAGCCCAATCGGCGCCTCGTGGCCTTTGTTTTCCGGCCGCATGCCCGTACGCTTGGGCCACTGAAGGAACGTCGAATTGCCGGAGGCGTTTTTGGGCGGATGCACCCAAGCAGCGCTCCTTTCCTGGTGGCATCCCGTGCCCCCCAATCGCCCTGCATTTGAGGGTGTCCAGATCTTTTTCCAGCTCATTCCGAGTCTTCTCCCGCGACGGCAGTACCCGGACCGCCCTTAACAAGACACAGCATTTTGATTGCGGTCGCGGGCCGGGCTGCTGTTTAATAGCGGGCCGTGAAAAAACGCTCAGCGCTCGTCCTCGTTATTTGCCTGACTTGCGGCTGGCCGGTCGCCGGCTGTGCGGCGCGCCAGCCGGCACGCGTATCTGCGTCTGTTACCGCAGCCGATTCAAGAGCGTTGCTGCGCCTGGACCTGGAACGTATCTTCGCCGACACCAATTTCGCCGCGGCGCAGTGGGGCGTCGAGATCGTCTCACTCGACCGCGGCGAAATCCTTTACGAGATCAATCCCGGCCGGCTGTACATGCCCGCTTCCAACAATAAGGTTCTGACCGCAGTTTCGGCCCTGCTGCGCCTGGGTCCCGAGTTCCGTTACCAGACCAGGGTAGCGACCGACGGTGAGATCGGCGACGGCCTGCTCAGGGGGAACCTCGTGATCGTGGGATCCGGTGATCCGAGCAATGCGGCGCGCTTCCTCGAAAAGGATCCATTCCGGATGTTCAAGGATTGGGCATCCCGGCTAGCCCAGATGGGTGTGCGGGCGATCGAGGGGAACATCATCGGGGACGATGGGGCGTTCGAAGAGACGATTCTGGGCAGTGGTTGGGAGTGGGATGACCTGGCCTACGGCTACGCCGCTCCCGTCAGCGCCCTTCAGTTCAACGAAAACCTGGCTACCATCGAAATCTACCCGGCGGCTGTGGTCGGGGAAAATGCGACAGTAAAGCAGTTTCCGGTGGAAGATTACTTCGCCATCGATGCGGAGATTGCCACCGGAGAAGCAGGCTCCGATTCCAGGATCGACGTGGAGAGGGGCGAGGGGCGAGAATCGCTCGTGCTGCGCGGCACCGTCCCTCTGAGGAAGGAAGCGTTTCGCCAGACCGTGGCGGTACGGGCGCCGTCCGAATACTACCTGCGGGCGCTCAGGCAGACGCTTGCGGCACAAGGCATCGATGTGTCGCACGCTCCGGTGAAAACGACGCGCGCGGCCGACAACAAATCCCTGAATGTGCTGTGGAGTCACTCCTCCCCCACCCTGGCGGAAATCCTCAAGCCTTTGCTCAAGGTAAGTCAGAACCTGTACGCAGAGACTTTAGCCAGGACCCTGGGCCTGGTGGAGCGCGGTGAGGGAAGCTTCGCAAAGGGAAGAGAAGTCGTGGAGGAGGTGTTGCGCGGCATGGCGATTGAAAGCGGCACCTATGCCTACGCGGACGGCTCGGGCCTCTCCCGCCACAACCTGGTGAGCGCCGACCTGATGGTGCGCATCCTCAGGTATATGTACCGGCACAGGTTTTTCCCGCAGTTCTACGAATCGCTGCCGATCGCGGGTGTGGATGGAACCATCTCGGGGCGCATGAGGGGGACCCGGGCGGAGAACAACGTCCATGCGAAGACCGGATCGATCGCGTACGTGCGCGCCCTCTCGGGGTATATCCGCACCGCCGACGGGGAGATGCTGGCGTTCTCCATGATCGCGAACAATTTTCTGGTTTCGAGCCGCGCAGCGGAGTATGTGCAGGACGCCGCTCTCGAGCGGCTGGCGAATTTCTCCCGCGAAAAGCGTTGAATGCGGGCTGCGGGACGTCGGAAGAGCCGCAGGGCGGGGACCAATCAGGGTTTCCGCGGCTGTGCGCTTCCGCGGGAAACCACCCGCTTTTGCAAAGAAGGAGTCAGAATGAAAGAGCTTTTGGCGCTTGCCGTAATGATCTGCATGATACCCGCCTTCGGTCAGGACAAGCCGAAGAATCTGAAACGGGGGACGTATGCCCATTTTGAAACGAGCATGGGCAGCTTTACTTGTGAGCTCTACGAAAAGGACGTGCCGAAGACCGTGGCCAATTTTATCGGTCTGGCGGAAGGGACCAAACCTTGGGTGGATGCCAAGACGGGACAGACGGTCGTCGGGAAGCGCTTCTATGACGGACTCCTATTCCATCGGATCGTGGAGCGCTTCATGATCCAGAGCGGGGATCCCACCGCAACCGGATACGGCGGGCCGGGATACCAGTTCGCGGATGAATTCCTTCCCGGTCTTCGACACACCCGTGCGGGGTGCCTGTCGATGGCCAACGGGGGCCCGAACACCAACGGCAGCCAGTTTTTCATCACGCTGGCATCTACGCCCTTTCTGGACGACAAACACACGATCTTCGGCCAGGTGGTTGCAGGTATGGATGTAGTCAAGAAGATCGGCCAGGTCAAGACCAATCCGGATACCGAGAGGCCGCTCACGGACGTGGTGATCAAGACCATCACGATCGAGCGGGTCACCAAGTAGGGCCCGGGGAGCATCACCCGCTGGAGTTTTTCAGTGCGGTTGAATTGCCGGGTGCTGAAGCACAGAATTCGAGACCGCAACAGTCAGAGCCGCGATCGTAAGGGATCGGGTGGTTTGTCTGCAAATCCATGCCGTCCGCCCCCTCACGGGCGCGGCTCCATCCGGCCTGTGCGGGGGCAGGGCGGTCATCCGGCAGAGCCGCCGTGTTCCTTGGTCTGGTGCAGTACAGCCCAGATGTTGTGCTCAAACCGGATCCAGCGGCGCATCAGATCCATGGTGAAGCGATATCGAGTCTGGTCCCGGTCCAGGACGTTGCGCTGACGCAGGCCTTCCAGAAGCATGCGGACCTGCGTGCGGTCGAGTCCAGTGCGATGCTCGCGGGGCAGGGACTGGATGGACCGGTTTACCCAATCCGAAGAGGCATAGCTTTCCGGAGTCTTGAGGAGCGCCGCCAACGCCGCCAGCAGCAGCTTTTCAGAGGCAGGAAATCCGTGCCACTGGTAAATCATCTGGGGAGGGGGATTCTCAAGCACTCTCTCCGCCACCAGGTTCACAACATCCCGGCCGACGCGGTTCACACGCTGCTCGTTTAACAGTTCGACGGTTGTCTGGCAAAGCAGTTGTGTGAAAAAGGGCTGGCCGTGCGTCAGCCGGAGCAGATCACCAACGGCCTCCGGGCTGAATGCGACTTCATCTTTCAACGGGTCACAGATCAGGTCCGTTGCGTCCCGGGGACTCAGAAACGAGATCTTCCTGGCGGTCGATTTTCCCAGCAGGCTGTGCCAGGCGGGATTAGCCTCAAGACTCCTGGAGCCGGTCATAATCAGCGACAACTGCCTGGGGAACCGCTCAAGGAGACTGGTCGTATAATCGAAAAACTCTGTCTTGATCTTCCCTTGACTGACCTTGTGCTCGATCAGTTCATACTCGTCGATCAGCAAGATGAGCTGCCGCCCCCCGATTTCCCCGATGGCTTCGTCCATGAATGCCGTGAAGCCGGCATAGCCTTCCACTTTCCCGGGAAGCAATGAACTGCTTCCGGACCCGGAGGCCCGTATGGGCCCTGCCACACTGAATGCCAGGCTTTGCAGGAACTCGCGGTCATTCTCCAACACCATTCCTTGCATGTCCACGAAGGCCGGGACGAACCGGCTGCCCAAACGTCCGTTGACGACCTGGTGAAGAACGGAGGTCTTGCCCGCGCGGCGCTCTCCATAGAGCAGGACAATGCACCCTTCACGCTGGCCCTGGAGCCGCGTCCGGATGAATTGGAATTCCTCCTTGCGTCCGAAGAACATCTCGGGCGACTGTACCGGGTTCCCGACAATGTATGGATTCGGCTGAATAGGTTTGAATTCGGGAAGCGGGACACTCTGGGCAGGGCGCTCGGGAGCCCTGTAGAAATGGGACGATACGTATGAGCGGGCCCAGCGCTGTAACGGATAGGCTACGATTACAGTGAGCAGAAGAGCAAGCGGCAGGGTGATTCCCGCAAGTGAAGACTGCGACTGGAGCAAGAGGAAGGAAAGATAAAATATGCTGATGGCCCCGGCCAGGACAAGTGAACAGATCAGAATCCTTTGAAACATGCGCCCGACATCGTAGAAATTCTCGCGCAGGACGGCGAACACCAGGGCAAGGGGGAACAGAGGGACCAGAAAATATGCGAGATACTCCCAGAACGAGGTCTCGCCCTGCATGATAGTGCGTCCTGCGTGCACCAGAACATACGGAACTCCTCCGGCCAGGCATCCAATCAGGATGACACGGAGGCGGTTTTTCTCCGCAGCGGTAAGAGCGACCAGATACTGGTAGATGAAGATCGCGAGACCGGTCGCAAATCCAGCCAGGATAAAGATCAGCGTGGCATCAGAGATAAACTCGCTGATATCCGTCATGAATGCCAACTGCCATTCGAGAGGCAGGAGTAAAGACAAATATGGGATGTACAGGAGGGAGAGGCGCCTCAAATCTCTTTCAACCCAACGGTTTGGAACCGGAAAGATCAGCGACAGGTGCACGAAGAGGAACGGTGCAAGGCAAAAAAAGCCGTACCATGCCAAATGGATCAGCTTGCCGGGATAGTAGCCGGATGCTCCCGGCTGGGCAATCCAGTCGGTCGGGCTGATGCCAATGATCGAAGACAGGGAGGCCAGAAGCAGGCCCGATACCGCCGCTACATGGATTTCCCGGCCCACGACCATCACGCCAGCAGCCAGACAGGCGAGGATCCCCGCCAGGGCGGCAAGCATCCAGTCTTCTTCTTCTCGGGAGCTGCCCGCCAGAGTAAGGACGATCCCGGTGAAGATGAGCAGCGAAATAGCAAAAATGAGCCAGCGAATAGGCCGTAAATTTGCCATCGGATGTTTGTCCTGCCCTTCATTCTTTCACAAATTCGTAACGCAGAGCAAGCCTTGCCGCCAAACCCTCATTTCCAGATGGGGACAAGCACCGATGGGGCTGCGCAGGAAAGACCGGCATGCAGGCCCTGGGAACGGCGCACCCAACACCCGGGACCGGACACCAGCCGCATCGGTATCGTCTGGGACGCGGTATCGAGACCGATGCCGGCACTGGTTCCGATACCGAAGGTGTCGCCGAATTACCGCACCTTGCCGGCGCAGCAATCCACGTATTCTGTTTACGGGCGGATCGGCCTGGAATATACTAGGGCCAAGACATGCTGCGAAAAACGTTGGTTTTTTTCTGCGCCTGCGTTGTCGGTTTGCTGCCCTGCCTGGGTGGACAGAAAGCAGAGGACGCAGCGCAATTACTGCGCCAAGGGCAGGATTTGCTCTACCGCCTGGATTATGACGGCGCCGAGGCGGTCTGCCGGAGGATGATCCAGCAGGCACCCGACGATCCCGCCGGTTACGGGATGCTCTCCAGCGTCTATTGGAACGATCTGCTCACAAAAACCGGCAACCTGGTACTTGATGACTATGCCACGCCGACGCCTTTCTCCGAGGGGAAAACCGGCAAGCTGAACCTGCCCGTAGTGATAGAGGCTCAGAAGCGGTTCCACCAGGCCAACGACACATTGCTCGAGATCTGTAAGAAGCGTCTCGCGAAGGATGAGAAGGATGTGAGGGCGTTGTATTTCAGCGGCATGTATCATGAAAACCTGGCTGCCGAGATGGTTGCCATTACCAAGCAACATATGCGGGCGATCAACCCGGGCAACGAGGCCAAGAAGATCCACGAGCAAGTACTCAAGCTCGATCCCGATTTCATCGACGCCAATGTGAGTATCGCAAGTCACGAGTTTGCCAGTGCCACACTCCCCTGGAGCCTCAAGTGGATTGCCTTCATCATCGGATACCGGGGAGACAAGAAGAAGGCGCTTGAAAAATTCGAGCTGGTTGCCGCAAAAGGAACCTACCGGCGTCTGGACGCCGAGGTTTTGCTGGGACTGCTTCATTCCTGGAAGGGGGAGCCGACCCGGGCTGTGATCAAATTCAGGGGCCTCCGGATCAGGTATCCGGAAAACTATCTGCTCGACATCAACCTGGCTGCCATTCTGGAAAAGAAGCTCAACGAAACCCAGGCGGCGGCGGAGGTCTACGGGGAACTGCTGAAAAACCCGAAGAGCAAAGCATGGACTGTGTGCCCGGCCGAAATCCACTACCGGACCGGCAAGATGTGGCTTCGCATCGGCGATTCCACTCTTGCCCTGGAACAGTTCGAGAAGTCTGTGCAAACGCAGATGAAGGTGGAGCGCGAAACCGAGCCGCTGGCCTATTACTCCATGGCACAGATCTACGAGCAGCGCGGCGATAAAAAACGGGCCCTGGAATGTTACCGGAATGTGCTGCAGTATCAGGGATCGGAGCTGAATTCCGAGCTCAAGCAGGCCCGCCGCAAAGTCCAATAGCGCCGGGGCGAGTTCAGGTGGCTTTCCTGCTCAAAGGCGCTTGGCAGCAGATACCAAAGTACGCCCGGCTGTTCTTCGTAGTGTGTCCTTTTCGGGAATTCCTGTCCCGAAACCGGTCACCTGGAAGTTGTGAGGAACTTATGGGAATTTCCGTTTATCCGGTTCCACGACGAAGAGCGGTCACAGATTGCCCGGAGTTCACGATTCCGCTCCGGCGTCCACAAATGTGACGGTGGTGAACGATCCGGGCGCCTTTCAGTGCGCCGCTGGCAGGCTGTCCAGAGTTTTTTGCATATGGACGGTCATTTGGATTCCCAGTTCCGACCTGATTCTGCCGAATGGTACGCTCCTTGCTCGGGTTCTTATACCGACTCGCCGGCAATCTATTCTTTACAGGCGAGCCGGCCGATGACAGGATGGGGGCGCTTTTCCGAGGGTGTGCTGGAATGACGGCATTGGATGCCACGGCGGCGAACATACTGATTGCAGACGATCAGCCCGAAGTGCTGGAGGCTCTGAGGCTTTTTCTCAAAGGGGAAGGCCTGATTCCCCATGTTGTTTCGTCGCCGGCGGCCCTGCTCGAAGCTTTGAGGGATCGCCATTTCGACATGGTTCTCATGGACTTGAACTATGCGCGGGACACTACATCGGGCCAGGAGGGTCTGGATCTGCTCTCGCGCATCCGTGAATTCGACAGTGCTCTTCCCGTGATCGTCATGACGGGTTGGGGGAGCGTCGAGTTGGCGGTGGAAGCAATGCGCCGCGGAGTTCAGGACTTCATCCAAAAACCATGGGAGAACGATCGCCTGCTTCAGGTCTTGCGCAAGCACATAAAGCAGGGCCAGGCGTTGCGCAGGACGCAATATCTGGAAGCCGAAACGAAGGTGCTGGCGCGCTCCATCCGGGCCGCAACCGACTTTCACGACCTTGCCAGGAGGGTTGTCGAACACCTTCGACATACGCTGCAGAACAGAAGCGTCACCTTTTTCACCCGCGCATCCGTCGACCGGGCCTTCTGGGAAACCGTGCATTCGGGGCCCCATGAGGGGGACGGAGGCAAGCTCAGGTTTGAGGCGGACAGCCGGTTTCTCAGCCACATGGATGGAGTTTTCGATCCGTGCGCGAGAGACATCCCGGCAGCGGAAAAGACCAGGTTGCAGAATTCCGGCTGCTCCCTGATTGTTCCGATCCGGCTGAATAACGAGCTGTCGGCTTTCATCGGACTGGGGGAGAAGGCGGCCGGCGTGCCGTTTGACCAGGAGGACTTTGCGTTTCTGGGAAGGGTCGTCGAGCAGATAGGGGCCGGAATCGAAGACCTGAGGTTGCGCGGGCAGGAACGGGACTATCAGGAGGCACGAGAGATCCAACAGGGTCTGCTTCCCAAACGCTTTCCGCAGATTTCCCACCACGAGATTTCCGGCGCCTGGCAGCCGGCCAACGTGGTCGGGGGTGATTATTTCGACGCGCTGAAGTTCTCCGAATCGAGAGTAGGGCTCTGTATCGCCGATGTAGTAGGCAAAGGGATGCCCGCGGCTCTGCTGATGTCCAACCTGCAGGCCGCCGTGAGGGCCTTTGCCCATGAGTCGATGCTACCCCGGGAACTCTGCGCCGAGGTAAATCGCGTGCTCTGCAGCAACATCGCGGCAAACAAGTTTATTACGTTCTTCTACTGCCTGTACGACGCAGACAAAAGACAGCTCATTCATGCCAACGCAGGCCATAATGCCCCCATCCTGGTCCGGCGCGACGGCTCCCATGCCAGGCTGTCGGCCGGCGGCGCGGTGCTGGGTGTCTTCCCCGATTGGACTTACGATCAGAGCGAGGTGGCTTTCGGTCCCGGCGATCGCATTGTGCTGTTTACAGACGGGGTCACGGAAGCACTGAATGCCGGCGGCGAGGAATTCGGGGAGAAGCGCCTGCTCGACCTGACCATCGTCTGCCGGCACCTGCGCGCACGGGAGCTGCAGAAGCGCATCATGGATTCGCTCATCGATTATTGCGGCGGCGCGTTCCAGGACGATGCCACGCTCATCATACTGTCTGCGGAATAACCGGCCCGCTGCCCTTGAAACTTTTTGATTGCGGGAGGGTTATAGCGACAGGAGATTGATTTTTCCCATGTCGCAGAGAACGAAGATAGGGTTATCCAGATGATTCGAATCTCGGTACCGGCTCTCGCTCTCATGATTGTGATGACAGCCGCTGCGCTCTCGCAGGCACCGCAGGAGCCCTTTGAAAGCTCCGCTCCGCTGATGCCCCGCGGAAAAATCGACGAACTCGTCCTGCCGAGGATGCAGCAGCTGGGCATTCAGCCGGCCCGCCTCAGCTCCGACGCAGTGTTTCTTCGCCGAGCCTACCTGGACGCAATCGGGGCTCTCCCGACCGCGCAAGAGGCGAAGGACTTCCTCGCAGACCGGAATCCGGAGAAGCGGAGCCTGCTGATCGCCCGTCTGCTGGAGCGGCCTGAATTCGCCGACTACTGGGCAATGAAATGGAGCGATCTGCTGCGGGTCAAGTCCGAGTTTCCCATCAACCTGTGGCCCAATGCCGTGCAGGCGTATCATCGCTGGATCCATGCCTCCCTGCGGGAGAATCTGCGCTATGACCGTTTCGTACGGGAGATGTTGACCGCGAACGGCAGCAACTTCCGCG
>Ga0102851_10003270_pt1 | contig 10043 bp, 9 predicted proteins | sample Mud3Dept3metaG_FD_79558 | JGI IMG/M metagenome (GOLD analysis project Ga0102851, IMG submission 79558) | Freshwater wetland microbial communities from Ohio, USA, analyzing the effect of biotic and abiotic controls - Mud 3 Core 4 Depth 3... | ecosystem: Environmental > Aquatic > Freshwater >...
GCCTGTACCGCGACGGCATCCTCGCCCGACCCGCCGACATCCCGTTCAACGTCGACCTGCTGCGCTTTTACGAGAACCGCCTCCCGATCGAGCAGAAGCTGTGGACGATGTTCCTCGAGCACCGGATGCGCGCGTTCCAGGGCGCCTTCCACATGAACCCGGACTACCAGCACTGGTACGGCTGGGCCGAGATGAAACGCGACCTCGTCGAGATCCGGGCCGAGGCCGCGCAGTTGCGGCGCGAGCACGTGCCGATGAAGTAGCGCGTTTCCGGAGACGCTGCCGGAAAACCGCGAGCGGCCGGGTCGCCCCCGGCCGCTCGTCGTTTCGTCGTCCCGGAGCGGTTCAGGCGGGCAGCTTCTCGAGCTCCTTCTTGAGGAAATTCTGATGCTGGACCTCCGCCTGGCGCAGCATCTCGAAAAGCTCCGCGACCTTGGTGTCGGTGAGGTACTCGAGCGCGCCGGCGTAGTAGTCGTGCGCCTGGATCTCGGCGTCGAGCGCCAGCTCGTAGGCCGAGCGCAGCGAGGCGGCGGCGCGGGCGCGCAGCTCGTCCGGCGTCTCGACCTCCCACGGCGTCGAATCGCGGTAGGCGCTCGGCTCGTTGCCGAACATCGTCTGCCGCTGCTCGGCGATTTGCAGCCGGTGCAGCTCCTCGAGGCCGGCCATGCGGTGAAAGAACTCGGCGACCGGCGCGTTGCCCGCCCGCTCCCAGTGCTGGGCGAGCAGCTCGTAGCGCTCCTTCGCCTCGCCCTCGACGAACATCGCGATGTCGAGCACGTCCCGGGCGCTGAGCTTGGCGAAGTCCATCGGAATCCCCATCGTTCCCTCCCGTGGTGCGACCGCCGGCGGCGGCGCAACGGTCACTGTGCCGTCGCCCCCGGCCGCTGTCAAGCCGCGTCGCCCGGGCCCCCGCTGCGCGCCGCACCCGCGCGGCGCGGGCCGAGGACGCGCCGGACGTCGTGCAGGAACCAGGCGAAAACCGCGAGCGACCCGGGCCCGAGCACCGCGATCGCCAGCCAGGTCGCGACGGTCACGGTCCCGCCTCCCGCCGGCGCCCGCGCCACCAACCCGCCGCGAACGCCAGCCCGGAGCACGGCAGCGTGACGAGCAGCGCCGCCTCCCGCTCGACGCGGACCGGCCGGTCGAGCCCGATCACCAGCGCGGTCGTGCCCTCGCCCGCCACGTCCTGCCCGAAAACCTGGAACGCGGCGAACAGCGCCAGCGCTGCGGCCAGGCCGGCGATCGCGCCCCACTGCCCGGCGCGGGCCGGCGGCCGGCGGGCGAGGCGCAGTGCCGCCAGCATCGGCACCAGGGTGGTCGACAGCAGCACCGTCGACATGAAGATCCAGGCGTCGCGCAGCCGCTCGAACGACAGCCCGAGGACGAGCGCCACCGCCAGCGTCACCCCGGCGCACACCCGGGTCGCCCGCAGCAGCGTCCGGTCGGGCAGCGACCGCCGGCGCACGACCTGCCAGCCGTCGTAGACCAGGTTGCCCGCCGCGACCAGCGTGTAGGAGTCGATCGTCGACATCGCCGAGGCCAGGCAGCCGGCGACGAACAGCCCGAGCAGGCCGGCCGGCAGCAGCCGCGCGGCGACGTGCAGGATGATCGCGCTCTCGTCGAGCGACGCCGGCAGCGTGCCTGCCGCCACCAGGTCGGCGCCGACCAGCCCGAGGTAGACGACGCACCAGTCGTAGGCCGCCCACAGCGCCACGCCGAGCAGCAGCGCCCGCACCATTTGCCGCGCCGAGACGGCGGCGAAGGTGCGCTGGTAGAACACCGGCTCGACCAGCGGCGTGAGGGCGACCAGCGCGAACACCAGCACCTCCCAGGGGGAGAGCGCGCCGAGCGGCGCCAACACCTGGCCGCCCAGCCGGGCGCCGATCGCGGCCGGCGTGCCGACCGTCGTCAGGGCGATCGCGGCGGCCGCCGCCGCCGACACGCACATCGCGACGAACTGGACGGTGTCGGTCAGCGCGTCGGCAAGCAGGCCGCCGAGCACCGTGTAGACGAGCGCGATGGCCGCGCCGATCACCGCGGCGATCCACACCGGCCAGCCGAAAAACACCCGGCCGATCAGGCCCATGCCGACCACCGACAGGATCGGCGCCGAGTAGACGAACGACGCCAGCGCGGCGGCGAGCCGCGCCGGCGGGCCGTAGAAGTGCCCCATCGCCTCGGGCAGCGAGCGCGCCGGCAGTTTCTTGAGCCGCGGCGTCACCCAGATCGCGGTGGCGACGTAGGCGAGGTAGAACGGCGCGGAGTAGGCGAAGAACGCCGCCATCCCCTCGAGGTAGGCCGTCTCCGAGCTGCCGAACGTCACGTCGAGGCCGTAGTAGGTGGAAACCAGCGTGCACACGAGCAGCGGCGTGGTCATCCGGCCGCCGGCGACGAAGAAGTCGTCGAAGCCGCCGATCCGGCGGGCGACCAGCGCGCCGATCGCCAGCATCCCGGCCAGGTACGCCGCCACCACCACGTGGTCGAGCGGGCTCAGCGGCGCGATCTCCGGAGGGGCATGAACGGCGCATTGTCCGCGCCCGGCGCCGCCGTCGCAAGCGCCGGCCGGACGGGCCTCCCGGCCGGCGTCACAACCGCGCGCGGGCCTTGCGGATCACCGTGCCGACCACCGGCACCTGCTCCCAGACCGCCGCGCTGACGTCCCAGAAGTCGGCGTGGAAGATCACCTTGCCGTCGGCGCCGAAGCGCACGTGGGTGATGCCGCGGGCGGTGATCGGCTCCTCGTCGGCCTCGGTCCGGAACGTCATCAGCCAGCGCACGTAGTGGTCACCGCCCGCGGAGGCGGTGCCCTGCACCTCGATGCGCGGTTCGATCAGCATCCCGGCACTGCGCTCGAGGTACTCGCCGATCGCCGCCCCGCCGCGCAGCTCCTTGATCTGGTCGTTGAAGTAGGCGTCGTCGGCGTACAGCTCGAGCGCGCGGGCGCGGATCGTCGCCGCCGAGAAGTCGGCGAGCTCCGCAGCAAAGGCGCCGAGGGTCTCTCCGGCCCGCGCCCGGTCCGCCGCGTCGGCGCCGAGCGCGACCGGCCCGGTCGCGGCGAGCGCCGCGAGGTAGGGCCCGACCGGGTCGCCGGCCTTCTCCGACGACGCGCACGCCGCGGCGACGGCGCACAGGACGGCGAGCGACGAAAACCGGATTGCGACGGACGAACGCGGCAGGGTCGGCATCGAGTCACTCCTTGATCGGCCGCCGGGGCGGATCGGGACGCCGGCTTCCCGGGCACCGCGGCCCCGGCGACCGGCTCACGTCCGCCGCAGGATGTCGTGAAACTCGGTGGCGTCGCCGTCGTCGCGCGCTCCCACCGGCGTGCCGCACACCGCGCAGCGGTACTCGTACTTGTTGCCGGTCGGCAGGACGAGCAGCAGGTTCGAGCGGACCGGCTGGGCGGTCTTGCAGCGGGGGCAAAACAGCGCCGACGCCTGGAACTCACCGAACGAGGGCTCCCGACTCACGACGTCACGCTAGCCGCCGGGCGGAGCCGGCGTCAAGAGCGCTGGCGCGCCGCGGCGCGGGCTTGCTACCATCCCGGCAGAGCCGGCCCCCGGGGGGCCGGCCGCCACGTACGAGGGAGACCAGCCATGCGCCAACGCCTTGCCGCCCTGCTCGCCGTCGCCGTCGCCTGCGCCGCCCTGAGCCCGGGCGACGCCGCCGCCTGCACCAACATCGTCGTCACCAAAGGCGCGTCGGCCGACGGGTCGACGATGATCACTTACGCCGCCGACTCGCACGAGTTCTACGGCGAGCTCGTGCTGCGCCCGGCCGGCATCCACCAGCCCGGCACGATGCGCGAGATCTACGAGTGGGACACCGGCAAGTTCCTCGGCCGGATCGCCCAGGCGCCGGTCACCTACTCGGTGGTCGGCAACATCAACGAGCACCAGGTGGCGATCGGCGAGACCACCTACGGCGGCCGCGAGGAGCTCGCCGGCCCGGCCGGCATCGTCGACTACGGCAGCATGATGTTCATCGCGCTGGAGCGGGCGAAAACCGCGCGCGAGGCGATCGAGGTGATCGGCAAGGTGCTCGACGAGTACGGCTACGCCTCGACCGGCGAGTCGTTCTCGATCTCCGACCCCAACGAGGCGTGGATCATGGACCTGATCGGCAAGGGCAAGGACGCCAAGGGCGCGGTGTGGGTCGCGCGCCGGGTCCCGGACGGCTACATCTCGGGGCACGCCAACCAGGCGCGGATCCGCCAGTTCCCGCTGAACGACCCGGCCAACTGCCTGTACTCGAAGGACGTCATCTCGTTCGCCCGCGACAAGGGCTGGTTCACCGGGCGGGACGAGGAGTTCTCGTTCGCCGACACCTACGCGCCGCTCGACTTCGGCGCCCTGCGCTTCTGCGAGTCGCGCGTCTGGTGCGCGTTCCGCCGCGCCGCGCCGTCGGCCGACCTGCCGGTCGACCTGATCGACGGCTCGCAGGCCGAGCGGCGTCTGCCCCTGTGGATCAAGCCGGACCGCAAGCTGTCGGTCGCCGACGTCATGCGGCTGATGCGCGACCACTTCGAAGACACCCCGCTCGACATGACCACCGACGTCGGCGCCGGGCCGTTCAAGCTGCCCTACCGCTGGCGGCCGATGACCTGGAAGGTCGACGACGCGACCTACGTCCACGAGCGCGCGGTGTCGACCCAGCAGACCGGCTTCTCGTTCGTCTCCCAGTCGCGCGCCTGGCTGCCCGACCCGATCGGCGGGGTGCTGTGGTTCGGCGTCGACGACACCTACACGACCGTCTACGTGCCGATGTACTGCGGCATCACCGAGGCGCCGAAGAGCTGGGCCGCCGGCGCCGCGACGTTCTCGAAGTTCTCCTGGGACTCGGCGTGGTGGGTGTTCAACTTCGTCGCCAACTGGGCGTACACGCGCTACTCGGACATGATCGTCGACATCCAGGTCGTCCAGAACGAGCTCGAGGGCAAGTTCCTCGCCGAGCAGGCCGAGATCGACAAGGCGGCGCTCAAGCTGCTCGACACCGGCGAGGTCCTCGCTCGCCAGTTCCTGACCGAGTACAGCGGCAAGCAGGGCGAGCTGACCGTCGCGCGCTGGCGCAAGCTCGGCGAGTTCCTGATCTGGAAGTACCTCGACGGCAACGTCCGCGACGCCAACGGCCGCGTCACCCACCCGCCCTATCCGGACGACTGGTACCGCAAGATCGTCACCGAGCGCGGCGACGCGATCAAGGTCAAGCCGCTGCCGGGCGCCGCGGCACCGACCCACTGAACCAACCCGACGACACCCGATCGACGATCCGGCCCGGCGCGCGCCGGGCCGGTCTGTTTTCTGGCGGCGCCGGCGCCGACGTCAGGTGCGGACGTCGAGCAGGTGCGGGGTGAGCTTCTCGATGTGGCCGATGAGGCGGCGGCGATCGGTCTCGTCGAAGGCGGAGAAGACGACGCCGATGCCGGGGAACGGTTCGCGCCCCTGCCGCGTCTGCCGGGTGACGACGACCCGGCCGCGCAACGGCGACTGGTTGGGCAGGAACACCTCGAAGTCGAGCTCGGTGCCGCACGGGAACGTGTGCGGGACGTGCAGGAGCATCCCGGTCGACGAGATGTTGACGGCCTCGCAGAACATCCGCCGCGGCACGCCGCGGTCCTTGAACTCGATCCGGCTCGGCAGCTTGAGCGAGACGCGCGGAGAGATCTTGAACAGCCCCCGCAGCGTCGGCGCGAGCTTCCGCTTGAGGGCGCTCTCCGGCACGATCCGGTTCGCGCCCGCCCCGATCAGCTCCTCCGCCTCCGCGCCGCCGTGTCCGTTGGTCAGCAGCACCACCGCCGAGCTCCGGCAGGCGCAGCCGTGGGAGCGCAGCGTGCCGAGGAAGCGCGCGGTCGGCCGGTCGACCAGCGGATGGGCGACCACGACCGCGTCGTAGCGGGTGTGCCAGGCGAACTCGAGGGCGACCGCGCCGGTCGGCGTCGCGCTGACCTCGAAACGGTTCTTGGGGAGGCTCTCCTCGACGGCCTCGCGCAGGCCGTTCTGGGCTCCGACGAGCAGAACCTTGCGAACCGTCGGCAGGAGGTGCTCGACCACTCCACGTTCCCGCAATCAGACTGCTACCGGCCGCGCCGTCCGGCAGTGACGCGTGTCACGATCCTAGCACCGGCTGGGCCGGCGTCAAGCGTTCGGCAGATAGAAGCAGATCACCTTCGGCTCGGTCATCTCCTGGAGCGCGAACTTGACGCCCTCCCGGCCGAGGCCGGAGCTCTTGATCCCGCCGAACGGCATCGAGTCGAGGCGGTAGTCGGTCGAGTCGTTGACCATGACCCCGCCGCAGTCGAGCCCCTGGGCCAGCTTGAACGCCATGTCGACGTCGCGCGTGAACAGGGCGGCGTGGAGGCCGTAGTCGAGGCTGTTGGCCTTCTCGAGCGCCTCGTCGGCGTCGTCCACCGGGTAGAGGTTGACCGTAGGCCCAAAGACCTCCTCCTTGTGGATGGTCGCCGTGGTCGGCACGTTCTCGAGCACGGTCGGCTCGAGCAACGCCCCCTTGCGGCCGCCGCCGATCAGCACCCGGGCGCCGGCACCGACCGCCTCGCGCACCCAGCGCTCGAGCCGCTTCGCCTCGCCCTCGTTGATCATCGGCCCCATGTCGGTCTCTTCCCTGAGCTTGTCGCCGATCTTGTAGCGCGCGGTGGTGGCGACGAAGCCGTCGCGGAAGCGGTCGTAGATCTCGCGGTGGACGTAAATGCGCTGGACGCCGATGCAGTTCTGGCCGGCCGCCCAGAACGCGCCCGACACGCACGACTCGACCGCCCAGTCGAGGTCGGCGTCGCGCCAGACGATGACCGGGGAGTTGGAGCCCAGCTCCATGCCGATCTTCTTCAGGCCGGCGAGCTTGGTCACGCGCAGCCCGGCCTCGACGCCGCCGGTGAACGAGATCATGCGGACGCGCGGGTCGGCGACCAGCGGATCGCCGATCTCGGTGCCGAAGCCGGTGATCGTCTGCAGCACGTTGGGCGGCAGGCCGGCCTCGACGAACGCCTCGGTGAGCTTGAGCGCCGACAGCGGCGTCACCGTCGCCGGCTTGAGGACGACAGCGTTGCCGGCCGCCACCGCCGGCCCGAGCTTGTGGGCGACCAGGTTGAGCGGGTCGTTGAACGGGGTGATCGCCAGCACCACGCCGATCGGCACCCGCTCGTAGTAGCCGCGCCGCTTCTCGCCGCCCGGGAACGAGTCGAACGGGATCGTCTCGCCGTTGAGGCGCTTGGCCTCCTCGGCCGAAACCGTCAGCGTGTTGACGCAGCGCCGCGCCTCCTTGCGCGCCTCGCGGATCGTCTTCGACCCCTCGCGCGCGATCGTCGTGGCGAACTCCTCCTGCTTCTCGGCGACGATCTTCGCGGTCTTGAGCAGGATCTGCGACCGCTCGTAGACCGTCAGCTTGCGCGCCGTCGCGAAGCCGCGCACCGCGGCAGCCAGCGCCGTCTCGACGTCGGCGGCGGTGCCGTGCGGCACGGTGTCGATCACCGAGCTGTCGAACGGGTCCTGAACGTCGATCTTCCTGTCGCGGTCAACCCACTCGCCCGCCAGCAGCATTCTCATGAGCGCCTCCCGATGTGAATGAGGTCCGACAGCATCGCGAAACCGGTTTGCGTCCGGCCGGCGCCGGGGCCGACCACCGTGACCTCGCCGAGCGCGTCGGTCTTGACCGTCACCGCGTTGGTCGCGCCCATCACCGCGGCGAGCGGGTGCGACAGCTCGACGAGGCGCGGGGCGACCTGCGCCTTGACCGCGCCGCCCTCGCGCCAGACGCGGCCGATCAGCTTGTAGCGCTTGCCGTCGGCGAGCGCTCGTGCGATGTCCTGCGCGCTGATCGCGGTGATCCCCTCGCACGGGCTGTCGGCCGGCTTGAGCGCCGCGCCGAACGCGACGTTGGCGAGGATCGTGACCTTGGCGAGCGCGTCGTGCCCGAGCACGTCGGCGTCCGGCACCGCCTCGGCGTAGCCGAGCTCCTGCGCGCGCTTGAGCGCCGCCTCGTACGCCAGCCCCTTCTCCATCTCGGTGAGGATGAAGTTGGTCGTGCCGTTGAGGATCCCCTGGACCTCCTGGACCTCGGCGCCGGCCATCGCCTCGAGGATCACGTTGAGCACCGGGGTGCCGCTCATCACCGTGCCCTCGAAGCGGAACTTCGCGCCGTTGCGCGCCGCCAGCTCGGCCAGCTCGCGGTAGTGCAGCGCGAGCGGCCCCTTGTTGCTGGTCACCACGTGCATGCCGCGCTCGAGCGCCGCCCGCACGTGGCTGGTCGCCGGCTCGCCGGTCTTGATGTCGGTGTAGGTTGCCTCGAGCAGCACGTCGGCCTCGGCGTGGCGGACCATCGTCAGGCCGTCCCACGTGCCGCCCTCGCGGCCGAGCCCGGCCAGGCTCTTGCCCGCGCGCGCCGCCTCGAGCGCCCGTGCGAGGTCGATCCCGCCCGGGTCGTAGACGCTGCCCTTGAGCGTGTCCGCGATGCCGGTGACCTGCCACTCGAGGCCGTAGCGGCGGGCCAGCTCGTCCCGCTTGGCGAGCAGCAGCTCGGCCAGTCCCTGGCCGACGGTTCCGAAGCCGAGAAACAGGAGTCTCATGGAATCCTCCAAAGGACTTGACAGTTCGCGGTTGCCAGCCAATAACGCCAGAACGCGACAGGCTGCCACGACCCGGCCGTCACTGCCCACCGCTCCAGACTGTTGACCGGCAACTGCCGACTTCTCAAGGACAGCGACGCGTGTCGCGATCGCTGCGGCCGTCGGGCCACCCGCACCGTCATACGCGGGCGAGGGCCTGGTCGAGATCGGCGACGACGTCCGCCGGGTGCTCGCCGCCGACGCACAGCCGAATCATGGTCGGCGGGATGCCGGCGAGGTGCCGGCCCTCGTCGCCCTGCTGCTGGTGGGTCGAGATCGCCGGGATCGTCGCCACCGACTTGATCCGGCCGAGGTCGGTCGCCCGGTAGATCCGCTTGAGCCCGTCGAAGCAGCGGCGCGCCTCGGCGGCGCCGCCGCGCACGTTGAACGACATCAGGTGGCCGAACATCGCGCGGCCGTCGTCGACCAGCTGCAGGTAGCGGGACGCCAGGCCGTGCAGCGGGTGGCTCGCCAGTCCGAGGTAGTCGACCCGCTCGACCTTCGGGTGGCCGGCCAGGAAGCCGGCGACCTCGAGGGCGCTCGCCGACATCGACTGGACCTTGAGGCGCAGCGTCCGCAGGTCGTTGAGCAGGAAAAACGCCGAGTGCGCCGACAGGCACGGCCCGGAGTCACGGAACGGCCAGAGCTTGAGCCAGGTCGCGTAGTCGCGCTTGACCTCGTCCGGCAGGTGCCGGCTGGTGAGGTCGTGGCGGGCGACGATCGCGCCGCCGATCGCGAAGCCGCCGCTGCCGACCGTCTTGGTCAGCGAGTGGACGACCACGTCGGCGCCGTGGCACAGCGGCCGCATCAGCGCCGGCGTCGCGACGGTCGCGTCGACGATCAGCGGGATCCCCTTGCCGTGCGCGATCTTCGCGATCGCCGCGAGGTCCGCGCACGCCTGCTGGGGGTTCGACGGCATCTCGACGTAGAGGAAGCGGGTGTCGTCGTCGACCAGCTGCTGCCACTGCTCGAGCCGCCACGGCTCGGTCACCCAGCGCACCTCGGCGCCGCGCTCGCGCATGCGCAGGTTGAACAACTGGAAGGTGCCGCCGTAGACCTGCGCCGCCGAGACGAAGTTGATCGCCTCCGCCCCCGGCTTCTGCTTGGCCAGCAGCGGCTCGGCCGCCTGCTTGATCGCCGCCATGCCCGACGAGGTGCACAGCGCCGTGGCGTCGCCGGCGAAGCCGTACGACTCGAGCAGCGCGAGCGTCTCCTCGAGGTAGAAGACGGTCGGGTTGTGGATGCGCGAGTAGCACCAGGTCGGGATCAGGTAGCCGAGCGCCTCCTCCATCTCGTCGCTGTCGCGGTACGCCTGCGAGGTCGAAGGGAAGATCGGCTCGATCAGCCCGCCCTGCCCGGCGGCGAACGCCTCCTCGACGCCGTACATCCCGTGCACCGCGATGGTGTCGAACTTGAGGGCGCGCATGCC
>Ga0102851_10003271_pt1 | contig 10038 bp, 7 predicted proteins | sample Mud3Dept3metaG_FD_79558 | JGI IMG/M metagenome (GOLD analysis project Ga0102851, IMG submission 79558) | Freshwater wetland microbial communities from Ohio, USA, analyzing the effect of biotic and abiotic controls - Mud 3 Core 4 Depth 3... | ecosystem: Environmental > Aquatic > Freshwater >...
ACCGCGATCTCCATGGGGCAGGACATCCTAGATGCGACCCACGAGCCACGCAAACAGGTTCCGCGCGTAGGTGCGGTTACTGACCTGATGGAGCGAGGTCGCGGCGCCGTTCTCGTTGAAGAAGCGCCGCGAGCTACCCGTAGCCGTGGTTGTACTCGGCGGTGCTCAGATCGTGGATGTCGGAGAGGTGCTCGTCCGCGCCGCCCTCGACGAAGCCGCCCGTCCCCGACCCTCCCCGGATGAACAGGATGCGCGGGGCGCCGAGGTCATCGCCACATGCCGTGAGCGCGGTCACGAGGATCAGGGCCCTGCACGGCATCCGGCAACTCTACCTCGCTTGCCCCCGGACTCGCGGCACGCGTATAAGCCTGGGGTGGTCGCCGAAGCTGGCTCCTCGCGTGAACCGGTGCCGATCGGTGCCTGTGTCGCGTGCGGACGCAGCGACGCGAGCCCGCTTTACGACGTCAATGGCTTCGGGGTGGTGCAGTGCAGGTGTGGCCTCGCGCGCACCCTGATCCCGCCGGGGTTCGACCCGAGCTCGATCTACACCGAGGGCTACTTCCACGGCGGCCACAAGGACGGCTACGCGGACTACTCGGCGAGTGGAGACGAGCTGCGCTACGAGTTCCGCCGGATCCTCGATGCGATCACGAAGCACGTCCGTGGTGGCTCGCTGATCGAGATCGGCTGCGCGTACGGCTTCTTCCTCGAGGAGGCCGCGAAGACGTTCTCCACGCTCGGCGTCGAGATCTCGGCGCACGCGCGCACGGTGTGCGAGGAGCGTGGGCTCGATGTCGTGCGCACGGTGACGCCGGAGCTCCTCGCGCAGCGCGGGCCGTTCGACGTCGCCGTGATGCTCGACGTGCTCGAGCACATGCCGGATCCCGGTGAGCTGCTCGACCAGATGCACGCGGCGCTGCGCCCCGGCGCGCAGCTCGTGATCACGACCGGCGATTTCGGGTCCGCGGTCGCGCGTGCGATGGGCAAGCGCTGGCGACTGATGACGCCGCCGCAGCACCTGTGGTTCTTCTCGCGCGCGACGGTGACCGCGCTGCTCCTCCGTCACGGGTTCCGCGTGCACACCGTCGAGCATCCGTGGAAGCTCGTGCCCGTCGCGCTGATGATGTATCAGGCCACGCGCTACGTCGGCGGCCAGGGCCTCGTGCGGCGGCTGATGCCGAGCGGGCGCCTGCCGATCAACCTGTTCGATGCGATGCGCGTGATCGCCGAGCGCATCGACGACGAAGCTCCGGAGTACCTCGCCGGCTACGACTTCGCGAGCCGTCACACGCACGGCCGTGTGCTCGATCTCGCGTGTGGGCTGGGCGCCGGCACGCGCCTGCTGGCCGCACGCGGGCGAGAGGTGAGCACGGTGGTCGGGGTCGATGCGGCGTCGGACGTGATCCGGCGTGCACGCGAGCAAGCGCGGGGAGCCGTGCAGTTCGTGCAGGCGGACCCGACCGCCTACTTCGATCACGAAGGCTTCGACACCGTGGTCGCGTTCGATCTGCTCGGCGAGGTCGCCGATCGCGAGCTGATGCTCGTCCGCGCCATCGCGGCCCTGCGCGAGCACGGCGTGCTGATCACGCCGGCGACCTCGCGGCCGATCGTCGAGCGCTATGGCCTGCGCGAGCGCGAGCACGACGCGACCACGATCGCCTGGCAGCGCTAGTCAGCGGATCGCACGGATCGCCTCGGGCGGCGTCGCCGGCGGCGGATCGAGGAACGGGCGCGGCGGCATCAGCGTGTCCTCGTGGACGAACGTGAACGACCACGGCTCGAGGGCAGGGAGCTTGGCGCGGAGCTCGACGTCGCGCTCGCCCTCGTCCGCATAGACCAGGACCTGGCGCGAGATCACGCGCGGCTGCTCGTTCTCGATCTCGAGGGTCGCGGTGCCGGCGCTCGCCGCCGTCCAGTACGTGCCCGACAGCCGCGCGCGGATCCGGATCCGGACCTCGGCGTTGGGCTCGTCCGGGGTGACGAGGATCGCGGGCGTGTTGAAGCCCCAGCTCGGCGCCGCATCGTTGAGCGTGGCGGCCATGCCGTCAGTCGCGATCACGAGGCCATCGCAGTAGTGGACGCCCTCGAGGCGGCTGTAGTCGCAGGTCTGCCACGCGCCGCCCTCGACCCGGCCCTCGACGGTCGCGGTCGCGCGGGCGCCGGTGCCGAGCTCGAGGCTCTGTGTGACGCCGCGATCGTCGAGACAGCCGCGCGCGAGCAGCGCGATGCACGCGAGCGGGATCCCGAACCGCGCGAGGGCTGCCAGGACCCGCGGCAGCCGCCGGCGCTCGAGCGCGAGGCGGTGCAGCACGGCGAACCGCGCGCGCCGGAGCTTCCACACGACGATGCCCGCGATCCCGAGCAGCGCGGCGAGCAGCGACAGGAGCCGCCCCTTGCCGTCCGACGGCAGCGGACCGTCGACGGTGAACGTCGTCTTGCCGGGCGCGACCCAGGCGCTCACGACGTGCAGCTTGCCCCCGGGGATCGTTGGCAACGCGTAGACTGGCTCCAGGGCGCCGCTCGCGTGGTGTGCGCGCCACCGCGGGTAGTAGCCGGTGCCGAGCGCGACGAGCACGGGCTCGGTCGTTCCGGTGACCTCGATCTCGACGGCGCGATCGTCGAGCCGAACCACGCGGACCTCGCCTGCCGCGCCGTTCTCGATCCGCGCGAACATGCCGTCCCACGCCTTGATCTCGCGGATCCGGAACGTGCCGAACGTGATCTCGGAGTCGGGATCGCCGAGCGACGGTGACTTGTCGCTCGCGATCGCCCACCGCACGTTGAACCGGCGGAGGCTGGCCTCGCCGAGGTCCTCGATCCGCTCGCGCAGGAGGAGATCCGGGAGCCAGCTGTCGTGGAACGTCGGCAGGCCGGTCTCGGCGGTGAGGTGCATGTGCTCGTGCGTGTCGGTCTCGAACACGGCGCGCGCCCAGGCCTGCGGCGTGATCGCCTTGGCCTGCTCCGTACCCCAGGCGACGAGCATCTGGCGGCCGAGCGGATCAGGCGCGTAGACGCGAGAGTCGTTGGACGCGCGCTGCACGCCGTTCCACCACAGGCCCGGGGCGACGCGGATCACCGCGCCCGACAGGATGCCGATCAGCGCCGCCGCGACGAGGCGCTGCCGCGTGCCCGCCCCGGCCCACGCGCGGATCGCACCCGCGGCGAACACGCTGATCCCGTACGCACCCGCTGCGGCGACGAACGGCCGCGCGAGCTGGGCGAGCCGCTCGGTGCCGATGCGCGCGACCCCTTGCCCGGGCGCCAGATCGAACGCCATGTACGCGGTGTCGGAGAGCCCGACGAGGAGCACGAGCCCGGCGGCCGAGACGAACACGACGGTCGCTCGCCGCGACCACAGCCCCGCGAGGATCCCGAAGTAGCCGGCGTAGCCGAGCATCGCGTACGACGTCACCGGCGACGGCGCCGCGAGCAGATCCTCGAGGAGGCGCCCCGGCGAGCGCAGCGCGTTCGGGAAGTGCTGCCCGTAGGCGAGGATCCGCTCGGCGAGCGGCATCCACACGAACGCGCTCAGCGTGACGCCGATCGCGACGTGCCCGATCGCGACGAGCGCCCGGCGCGGCGGGACGTCTCCCGCGAGCAACGCGACCGCCGCGAGGGCGATGCACATCGACGCTGCGGCGATCAGGCCGGCGGGGTGACACGCCGTCGCGAGCGCGATCGCGATCCAGATCGTGATCGAGGCCGCGAGCCGGGGGCGGCGCAGCGCCGCGAGGATGCCGAGCGCGCCGATCGTCGAGAACGCGAGGGACAGCCCGCTATGGAGCAGCGCCCACCTGAACAGGCCGACCGTGCCGCCGTGCGCGATCGCGCCGCTGTCGACGAGCGCGACCAGGCCGACGAGCAGCGCGAGGGGCTTGGGCGCGATCCGCATCGCGATCACCGTGGTCGCCACCGCGATCGTGACGTGGACGATCACCGCGACGATCATCAGCGCGAGCGGGACGTCGTGCTCGAGCCCCAGCGCGAGGGCGACGTGACCGGTAACCAGGTGCGTGAAGGCAGGATAGAGCTCGAGCGGCGCATCGCCGGTCGACAGCGCATGGTTCCACACCGGGACGTCGAGACCCGGCAGCGACGGCATGAGGTTCGCGATCACCGCGTGGTGCGGTCCCCAGTCGCCCATCTGCCAGTCGGGCGCGACAGTCAGCGTGTCCCAGAACGTCGTGAGACCCGCCGCGATCACGATCGTCACCACGAGCGCGCTCGTGACGTCGCCCGGCGGCGACCTCAGGAACGCCGGCGCATGCGGCCACAGCCGCGCGACCCCGACCCCGAGCGCGCCACCGATGATCGACAGGCCGATCGCGCCGGACGACCGCGCCGGGAACGCGAACGCGAGCAGCACGCCGCACACGACGAGCTGGACGCCAGGGCTGGCCGCGATGCGGCGCACCCGATCGCCGATGGGCTCCCGGTCCGGCGGCGGTGCCGAGGGGGCACGCCGACCCGCGGGTTCGCTCGCCATGGCACCGCGTATCACGCGACCCGGCAGCGAACAACTCGCCAGGACCGCGACGGATTAGCCCTCCCCCGCCGGGGTCTCGTATGCTGCACCGATCATGAAGGTGCGCCTCGGGTTCGTGCTGCGCGTGCTCGGCACCGCCGCGGGCCTCGCGTACATCGCGACCCGCGTCGACCTCGGGGACGCCCGCACGGCGCTCGGCAAGATCCCGTACGCCACGTTCGCGGCCGCGATCGCGCTGGTCGCGGCGAACGTCGTCGTCGGCGCGGTGCGCTGGCGCGTGCTGATGCGCGCATATGGCGCGACGACGATCCCGGCGCTGCCGCGGCTGGTCTACCTCTACTTCGTCGCGTTCTTCTACAACAACTACCTCCCCGGCGCGGTCGCCGGCGACGTCGGGCGTGGCGTCGTGACGCGCGAGGCGTTCGACGAGCAGGGCGCGACGGGGGCGCTCGCGGTCGTGCTCGTCGAGCGTGCGCTCGGCCTGTTCGCGCTGTTCGCCCTGCTCGCGGTGGGGCTCGCGACCGCCGGCGACGCGATCGACACCCGCGACCTGTGGTGGTGGACCGCGCTCGGGTGCGCGGGCTCGTGCGTCCTGGTCGCCGGGATCGCGGGCGCGCGCCGGCTCGCGCCTTACCTCCCGCAGTTCCTCGCCAAGCACGCGGCGCGCCTGCCGACGCTCCAGGATCGCGGTGCGTTCGCGGTCGCCGCCGTGCTGTCGCTCGCGACCCAGGCGCTGATCGCCGCGGCCGGCTGGATCCTGCTCGCCGCGCTCGCGCCGATCGACCTCGCGGCCTCGCTCCTGGTCGTGCCGCTCGCGGCCGCGACGACGTTCCTGCCGATCACGGTCGGCGGCGCGGGAGCCCGCGAGGCGGTCTACGTCGCCCTGTGCGGCCGCCTGTTCGGGATGCCCGAGGCAGATGCGCTGGCCGCCTCGCTCGGGCTGTGGCTCGCCCACCTGCTCGTCGGCGGCGCCGGGGGCCTCGCCCAGCTCGCCGCCCGCCGCCGTCCTTGACCCGTCCGAGACAGCCGGGCAAGACTCCGACGGTGCGGCACCTCGTCACGCTGGTCGTCGCGTCGGCGGCGTGCGGGGACGACCTGTACCCGCCAGGGCCGCCGCTCGCGATCGCGGAGAACCTGACGATCGTCGCGCACCAGGATGACGACCTGCTGTTCATGCAGCCGGACCTCGCCGACATCGCGGATCGCCGCGCGGGGCTGACCAACGTCTACGTCACCGCCGGTAACGCGACCGCTGCTGACGATCTCATTGGCAAGCGCAACGCAGGGCTGATGGAGGCGTACGCCGAGGCCGCGGGCGTCGAGAGTGCCTGGACGTGCGGAGGGATCGAGCTCGCGGGCCACGCGGCGGACCACTGCCGCCTCGCCGGGGCGCCGATCTCGCTCGTGTTCCTCGGCTACCCCGACGGCGGCAAGCAAGGCGAGCACCGCGACAGCTTGCTCCACCTGTTCGACGGCTCGATCACCAGCGCCGAGACGGTCGCGCGGCAGCCGGCGCGCTACGACCAGCCGGGCCTGATCGCCGCGGTCGCGGAGGTGATCAACGTGACGCAGCCGCGCACGATCCGCACGCTCGAGATCGCCGCCAACCACGGCCGCGATCACAACGATCACATGCTCGTCGGCGCACTCACGCTGCTCGCCGTCGCCGAGACCGGCTCCACCCCGGCGCTGCTCGCGTTCCGCGGCTATGCGACCGACCTCGAGCCCGAGAACGTGATCGATCCGCTCTACGATCGCTCCGCCAAGAACTTCGCCTACTATCACGCGTGCGCGACGGCCTGCGACGCGTGCGGCACCGCGTGCCCGACGATCGACGAGACCCACGCCGCGTGGCTGCGCCGGCGCTACGCGGTCGGCCTGCGCACGAACCTGCGCGGCGCGCTGCGAACCGGCGACCGCTGCGTGCAGGCTGACGCGACGACCGGGGCGGCGATCCTCGGCGACTGCGCGGGCCACGACTCGATCTGGCTCACCGGGAACGGCCAGCTCCAGCTCGGCGACGGCTGCTTCGTGGTCGGAAGCGATGGCGCGCTCGTGCTCGCCACGAGCTGCCCGCAGGCCGCGGCGTACCGGTTCCTCCTCGACGACGAAGGCCACCTGTGGAACGGCGCACCGGCGCCGCCGTCCGACGTCAGTGCCGGCCAGCACCTGCGTTGCGTCGCCCCCGACGGTGATCGCGTCGTGCTCGCGCCGTGTGGCGACGGCCACGCGCCCCGCTGGGAGCTCACGCGGGATCCGACGACGCTCGCGCGCCCGGCATGGTTGCCGAGGGCCGGCCGGACCGTCGACGTCCACGACAGCTACCTGTATACGGTCGTCAACGGTGAGCTGCTCGAGGCGATGGTCTCCGACCAAGGCCTGACCGCGCCGAGGATCGTCGGAGCGTTCCCGATCGAGCCGGAGAGCCTCGTGGTCGGCAACCTCGAGCAGGGGCGGATCCTCGCGTGTGGCCGCGACGTCGACGGGATTCTGTGTGGCTCGATCTTCGGCGGCTACCTCCCGGTCCCGTTCACGCTCGAGCGCTGGACGCCGGCGTTCGCGCGCACCGGCCCGGTGACGCCGAGCGATCGCTCGCTCGCGGCGTTTGGTCGCGAGATCTGCGGGCTCAGCGACGACGGCGTGATCTGCGCCCCGCGCGGCGCCACGTTCACTCCGGCGGTCCGCTCTCGGTGGCCACGGCGCGACGCGACGCTGTGGATCGGCGACCTCGACGGCGATGGCCAGGCCGACTGGTGTGCCGCGGCGGCGAGCGGCGTCGCATGTGGTCGCGACGTCGATCGCGTCCTCACCAGCGACGGCGTGCCGTGGAGCTTCTCGCTCGCAGGTGCGGTCGAGCCTCCACCGGCCGACGCGGCGATCGGCGCGCTCCACGATATCGATGGCGACGACCGCGCGGACCTGTGCACCGTCGACGATCGCACGATCGTGTGCGCCCGCAGCCAGGGCCACGGCTTCGGCCCGCGGGTCGTGATCGGCAGGCTGCCCCCCGGCGGTCCCGCGACCGGCCTGTGGTTCACCTCCGATCGCGCCTGCGTCGACGATGGCACCACGCTGGCGTGTGTCGACCTGCCGCGCCCGCCGACGCCGATCTGACGATCGGCTACCGGCCGAACTCGTCTGCGACCTCGGCCCGGGTCGACGGACCGCCGTGCCCGAGCACAAACCACTCGACGCCGCGCGCGAGCAGCTTGCGGATCTCCGCGTGCGCCGCGGCCTTGTCGTCCTGATAGAAGTGGACCCTCGGCTGGGTCTTGTCGACGAAGCCGCCGAGCCGGCCACCGCGGATCAGATCGCCGACGATCGCGATCTTGCCGCCGCCGACGATCACGACGACCGAGCCGGCGGTGTGGCCCGGGGTCGAGATCACCTCGCCGGCGATCCCACACGGCGCGAGATCGTAGCGATCGGTGACGAGCACGTCCGCGGTGAACGGGGTGTAGTGCTCGGGCAACAGGAAGTGCAACAGCCACGCGAACACGCTGGTCGCGTGGTGCGCGCCGTGCTCCCCGCGCTGGGTCCGCGCGAGATCCCCGGCCCCCATGATGATCTTGATCCCGAGCGCCTGCATCGCGCGCGCGGTGCCCGCATGGTCGGCATGGCCGTGCGTGATCACCGCGCAGCGGACGTCGCGGAGCGCGACACCGAGGTCGCCGAGCTTGTCCGCGATCTCGCGCAGGTCGCCGCGCACGCCGCTGTCGACGACGAGCGGCCGCTCGCCGTAGACGACGTGGACGTTCGACCAGCCGAGCTCGATCGTGCCGATCTTCGCGCCACGGCTCGCCGGCATCACGATCCTTGGATTCGCGCACGCCGCGACCAGCGCGAGCACGCAGACCCGCGCCGCGTTCATCCGCGCAGCTCGCGCGCCATCCGCTCGAAGCAGTCGAGGATCGGCGCGGCGACGTTGCGCTCGTCGAGCCTGGACGCGTGCTGGACGCCGGTCGGCGAGGTGATGTTGATCTCGGTCAACATCCCGCCGATCACGTCGAGCCCGACGAGGATCTGGCCGTGCTCGCGGAGGAATGGTGCGATCGCCGCGATGATCTCGCGATCGCGGGCATCGACCTCGGTCTTCACGGCGCGACCACCGACGTGCAGGTTGCCGCGCGCCTCGGCGTTGCCAGGGACCCGCAGCACGGCACCGACCGGCTCGCCATCCGCGAGGATGATCCGCTTGTCGCCCTGGCTGGCCTCGGGCAGGTACTTCTGTGCGAGCGTCCACCGCGTGCCGGCGCCCGTCGACGTCTCGAGGATCGACGACGCATTCAGATCGCCGTCGCGCACGACGAAGATCCCGAGCCCGCCGTATCCATCGACCGGCTTGACCACGATCGTCCCGCCCTGCTCGGCCTGGAATGCACGCAGCTTGTCGGTCGAACGCGTGACGATCGTCGGCGGCGTCAGGTGCGGGAACCGCAGCACGGCGAGGTGCTCGTTGAGCTCGCGCAGGCCGCGCGGGTCGTTGACGAGCAGCGTCTTGCCGCGCGCGTGATCGAGGATCCACGTCGCATGCAGGTAGTTGACGTCGACCGGCGGATCCTTGCGCATCAGCACGACGTCGAACTCGGCGAGGCGGTGAAAGCTGCTGGCCTCGAGCTGGAACGCCTCGCGCGGCGTGGATGCCGGCAGCACCTGCGTCGGGCACGCATCAACCACCGCATCATCGCCGACCAGGCCCAGGTGCTCGACCTGACAGGTCCACACCTCCCAGCCACGCCCCGCGGCCTCGAGCATCAACGCGTACGAGGTGTCTCCATGGAGGGAGAGCTTCTCGAGGGGATCGATGATGAACAGGCAGCGCACGGCGGCACTGTATCTCGGACGGGCCTACGATGCCTGCCCGCGTCAGCTCGTCGGTGCGGGCTCGGTGCCACCCGCCGGCGGCTCGTCGCCACCGACGCCGATCTTCGTCGGCAAGAGGTGCTCGAGGCCGTGCTTGCGCAGGCGGTAGTAGAGCGTCGATCGGTTGATCCCGAGCGTGCGTGCCGCGCTCGCGATGTTGCCGCGCGACTTCTCGACGGCGGCGATGATCTCCTTGCGCTCGCTTTCGAGCAGGCGCTCCGCGAGGCTCTTGCCCTCGTCGGCAGCCGCGGGCGCGGGCGCGATCGCCGCGACCGGGCCGCTGTGCGACATCGAACCAACCGGGGACTGGGCGCGGCGACCGAAATCGAGGTGCTGCGCCCCGAGCGGGGAGCCCTTCGCCAGGATCGTCGCACGCTCGATGATGTTCTCGAGCTCGCGGACGTTGCCGGGCCAGTTGTACTCGCGCAGCTTCTGGAGCGCCTCGGGCGAGGCCGCCGACGGCGACGCGCCCATCGAGCGCGCGAACTTCGCGACGAAGTGCGCGACCAGGACCGGCAGATCGTCGAGCCGATCACGCAGCGGCGGCAGGTTGATCGGGAACACGTTCAGCCGGTAGTAGAGGTCCTCGCGGAACTCGCCCTCCTCGATCATCTTCTCGAGGTTCCGGTTCGTCGCGCTGACGACGCGGACGTCGACCTTGATCGTCTCGGCGCCACCGACCCGCTCGA
>Ga0102851_10003273_pt1 | contig 10029 bp, 11 predicted proteins | sample Mud3Dept3metaG_FD_79558 | JGI IMG/M metagenome (GOLD analysis project Ga0102851, IMG submission 79558) | Freshwater wetland microbial communities from Ohio, USA, analyzing the effect of biotic and abiotic controls - Mud 3 Core 4 Depth 3... | ecosystem: Environmental > Aquatic > Freshwater >...
CGAGAGTCCGGAGCCCCGCTGTCACGCTGGAACAGGGCCCCCAGGGACTGAGAACGCAAGTGATGTTCACCTGCGCACGTCGGCAGGACAGGGCCACGCGAGTGCTTCCCATCGTCCTGACAACGACGCTGGCGCGACGACGTCGCGAGCGCATCCTGACGCCGTCGGCATTCACCCGTGCGACGCGCGCCCTCGAGGCGGACTGAGCGAGGTACCTGACGGTGGACGCGTCGGCGTCAATCTGCCGGACGGCGGGCTACCTTGCGGAACGGTACCGCCTTCGTGGATTCGACAGTATCCACCTCGCGTCGTTCTCGGAGATCACAGGGCGGGCCGGTGTTGGGGCAACGCCGTTCTCCGCGTTCGATGACCGGCACAACGCCGCTGCCCGTGCCGCCGCTCGGGCTCGCGCGCGCGCACGCCGCAGTTGACCGTCGAGCTGCCCAGGATCATCCGGATCGTCGCGGAACGCATCGCCTCCCTCAACATCGAACGGCAGAAGGTGCTCAACCCGAGGCCGCCGCAGTCGATCGCCCGCTTCGGCTACGCCTTCGCCATGGGCGACAAGGTGATGCAGATCGAGAACGACTACGACAAGGACGTCTATAACGGCGACATCGGCTTCTTGCGCGCGATCGACCAGGACCTCGTCGACGTCACCGTCGAGTAGGACGGCCGGCCCATTCTCTACGGCGCCCACGAACTGGACCAGGTCGTGCTCGCGCATGCCACGACCGTTCACAAGGCGCAGGGCTGCGAGTACCCCGCCGTGGTCATCCCGGTGAAGACGCAGCATTACCCGAGGCTGCAGAGGAACCTGATCTTCACGGGGATCACGCCGGGGCGGAAGCTGGTGGTGCTGGTGGGGCAGAAGAAGGCGCTGGCCATGGCCGTGCGCGGCTCGCGCGCGGTGCGCCGCTGGTCGAAGCTCGGGGACTGGCTGCGTTCGGGGATGACTGGGACCATGAGGTTCACCGGCTCGACATGAAACGGACCGCCTCCTCTCTCACCGTGCTGTCCTGTCTGGGGCAGGCGCAGGCCCAGGAGACCGACACCTACGTCCTGCACCAGGCCGTCTCGAATCGCGAAACGATCGTCTACACGCGGGTCATCCGGTTCGACGACGAGAAGCATCTGTTCCACGTCCGGGACTTCTACGAGAACGGACGACTCCAAATGGATGCCTTCCATTCCTCTTTCGACAAACGGGTGAAGGAGGGGTACCAGTGCAACTACCGCTCGAACACGAAGGAAGGCCCGTACACGGAGTGGCACCGGGACGGGAGAATCAGGTTCACGGGTCACTTCAGCCGCGGCCTGTTGAACGGCGAGAGCACGGCCTGGTACGAGACCGGGCAGAAGGAGGCGGAGGAGAACAGGCTCGACGGGCAACTGCACGGCCGGGTGAGGTACTGGTCAGAGCGCGGGGACCTGCGGTTCGATTCGACGTTCGAGCGCGGCATGAACCAGCATCGCAGGAACGTCAGCTATCGATATCTGTCGTACCTCCCCAGGGACTACGAGGCGGACACCGCCAGGAAGTGGCCGCTCGTCATCTACCTACACGGAGGTTCGGACCGGGGGACCGATCTGAAGAAGCTGTACTCATCCGGGATCCCCGATCAGGTGTACAGGGGACGGGAGTTCCCGTTCGTCATGGTCGCCCCCCAGTGTTCCGAGCATCTCAGGTGGTCGACCGATGATTGGTTCGAGAACTTCTACAAGGACGTGACGGCCAGATACAGGATCGACGCCGACAGGGTCTATCTGACCGGGCCGAGCCTGGGTGGCTCCGGCACCTGGTATCTCGCCGCCCGGTATCCGGAGAAGTTTGCGGCCATCGCTCCGATGAGCGGATTCACGAGTCATCTCGATTACATCGACAAGAACACCGACAAGCTGCTCGACATGCCTGTCTGGCCCTTCCACGGGCAACTGGACATCGTCGTCCCGTTCGAAGAGACCGAACGGCTCGTCAGGCGGCTGGAGGGAAGGAATCGGAACCTGCGATTCTCGGCCGAACCGGATCTGGGCCATGAAATCCACTGGCAGACCTACCCGGGCCGGGAGATCTGCGAGTGGTTCCTTCAATACGACAGGCGATCGAGTGTCAACGCTCGTTAGGAATGTCTTCAGTCTGTCCCCATTAGAAATGTTCTCTTCCTCAGGTTGACGAAGCAGAACTTGTGGCATTTCCACCGCCTTCCTGGCGCGGTCGATTCCAGGGGACCCGATCGAGCAAGGTGCGAAACTGCTCCTGCCACGGATGGTCGGCGGCGGGCCGATGCGCCTGGGCCGAGACCGGGCCAGCGACAGAACACGCTGCGACTCGTCACCGTCTACCGGGTTGGAATGAGCCGCTCATGACCGGCCCGATGTGGCTCGCCGCTTTGGGACTCCTGCTGGCCGCCGCCGCGGTTGCCGGCACGATACGCAGGAACCGGCGAACCCGCCTCGCCCGGCTCCGCGCCGGATGGGGTAGGCCGGTCGACCGCATCCATCACATAGACGCGATTGCCGCTTCGTGCCGGTCGCGGGTGGCTGAATCGGGTGCGTCCGCCGTGATGGACGCCCGGACCTGAAACGACCTCGACTTCAACGCGGTCTTCGCCGCACTCGACCGGACCGTGGGCACGCTCGCTCAGCACGCGCTGCATTACCGGCTCCGCTCGGCGCCGGTGGCGGCCCATCTCGAAGCCTTCGAATCACTGGTGACTCGCATGAGCGGCGACGCGCCGGCCCGGGAACGCGCGCAACTGGGTCTCGCCCGCCTGCAGGACCCGCACGGCTACGGCCTGTGGTGGCTCGCCCGGCCGGATGCCACCGACATGCGCCCCTGGTTCGTCCTGTTCCCGGTGCTGTCGGGCACCGCACTGACCGCGCTGCTGCTCACGCTGTTCTGGCCGACCCTGCTGCCGGTCCTGGCCGGGGCGATCGCCCTGAACATCGCCGTGCGTTACGCGACGGATCGCCGGATCGACTCGCTGGTTGGTGCGTTCCGGCAACTCGCACCGGTCGTCGCCACCGGCGAGTCGCTCTCGTTCCTCCAGGGCGCCGACGTTGGTCCGCTCATCTGGCCGCTTGGGTCCGACGTCGCCCGGCTGAGGCGTTTGAAGACCATCGCGCGGTGGGTCAGCGGCGATCCGCTCATGCTGTCCTTCAGCGGGAGTGGGCTCCAGCACATCATCACCGACATCGCGAACGCCCTGTATGCGTACGTCAACCTGTTCTTCCTGATCGAGGCGAGCGGTGTGTTCGCTGGTGCCAGAGATCTGCGCGCGCACGGCTCGTCGCTCGTTCGCGTCGTCTCTGCGATTGCGGAAGTGGACGCCGCGCTCAGCGTGGCCTCCTACCGCGCGTGCCGAGACGACTGGACCAGGCCGCGGTTTCCCGCGGCGGGCGCCCCGGCCGTGCTGGACGGCATTCGCCACCCGCTCGTCGCCGACGCGGTGCCGAACACGACGACGATCGAGGCGGGCCACCACCTGCTCGTTACCGGTTCGAACATGTCCGGCAAGTCCACGTTTCTGCGAACCGTCGGCGTCACAACCGTGCTGGCCCAGACCATCCACACGTGCCTGGCCACGCGGTACGAGGCCCCGGTCCTCTACGTCCGCAGCTGCGTCGGCAGATGCGACGATCTGCTCGCCGGCAAGAGCTACTACGCTGTCGAAGTCGAAGTCCTGCTCGATCTCGTCCGGGCGAGCCGCGGCACGGCGCCGCACCTGTTCCTGCTCGACGAGCCCAGCCAGACCTCGCCCATGCCGCCCTCGGCGACGAGCTGGAGGAGGCGGTAGGGCCCGATCGTGAGCGACGGGTGGTGGGTTTCGGGCTGAGGCTTGGTGGCGTCGGGGTCGACAGGCAGGACGTCGTCCTGCGCGTGGTTGGACATCGGGCACCTCCGCGAACGAGCCGGGACGATGTGACCGACGGACGAGCGAACTGACGGTGCGGTGATTCTATACTTTCTGGCGAGACAGGGGGCACAGCGTGCTGGTGGCGGCGCGAATTTCTGACCGCGGTTCCGGCACATGGGCGGGTCTGGCGCAACCACCAGACAAAAGCCCCCCACTGAGTAGCCTTCCAAACCGGCGTCCGAGGAATCGGGCGCATTTTGCTGGCTGGACGTGTACTACTATGTGGACGAGTGGGCCCAGTTCACGCACCTCGATGCCGCGTTCATCCGGGAAGAAGAAGCCGAATTGCTGAAACGCGTTGACGTGACCTTTGTCGTGTCGCAGAAGCTCCTCGAAGATAAGCGGCGGCAGGGTAGCCACGTGCACCTGGTGGCGCACGGCGTCGACCACCCGCTGTTCGCCCGGGCGCTTGACCCCTCCTTCGTGCCAGCACCCCAACTCGATGGACTTCAGCGCCCCATGGTCGGCTTCTACGGCACGCTGTACGACTGGGTGGACCAGCAACTCATCGTGGACATGGCCAAGCTGCGGCCCGGATGGTCGTTCGTGCTGGTCGGAACGATCATGACCGACATCACGCTGCTGCGAAGCCAGCCCAATATACACATGGTGAAGTCGCGGCCCCACGACGAATTGCCACGGTACTGTAAGGGTTTTGATGTTGGCATCATCCCATATCGCATGGACGACCCCCGCATGCAGAGCGTAAATCCACTAAAGTTTCGGGAGTACTTGGCGGCCGGCTTGCCAGTGGTGACGGTGGACCTACCGGAAGTTCACGGGATGGGAGAGGGCGTGTTCATTGCTGGAGACGCCGAAGCCTTCGTGGCCGCCGTCGAAGAGGCGCTGCAGCGGAATGACTCGGCGAGCAGGCAGGCCCGCAGTGACCGTATGCGATCGGAGTCCTGGGAGGCTCGGGTGGCGTCCATCGAAGCGGTGTTGTCTGGGATCGGCGTGGCCTGACCAGGGCGTATGTGTCGCCGGCCGACTTCGGCCGATACATTCAGGAAGGTGCCGGGGACAGGCGGGTCCGGTGCCCTCGAGGATTCAGGGAGCGGAAGGGGGAACGGCAGTGCCAGGGTTGATCTCAGTGGTCGTACCGGTCTTCAACAGCGAGGATTCGCTCCGGGAGTTGGCCAGACGCTTGGTGGCGACTCTCGAGAACACCACGGCCGGCTTCGAGGTAATCCTCGTCAATGATGGCAGCCGCGATCATTCTTGGGAGGTACTCGGCGAGATCTCCCGTGCCGACCCGCGATTCCGCGCGATCGACCTCATGCGGAACTACGGGCAGCACAATGCGCTGCTTTGCGGCATCCGTGCTGCCAGGCACGACACCGTGGTCACGATCGACGATGACCTGCAGAACCCGCCCGAGGAGATCGGCAAGCTACTGCTGAAGCTCGACGAGGGTTACGAGGTGGTCTATGGAACACCCTTGACCGAGACCCACGGCTTCTGGCGAAACCTGGCCTCTCGCGTAACCAAGGTCGCGCTCCAGAGCACAATGGGTGTGGAGACGGCCGGGAAGGTCAGCGCGTTCCGGGCCTTCCGGACGGACGTTCGCGGTGCGTTCAGCTCCTATCGGAGTCCCTTCGTCTCGATTGACGTACTCCTCACGTGGGGAGCCTCGCGGTTCACCTCCGTCGTCGTCCAGCACGAACCGCGGCGGGTCGGTGCATCCAACTATACGCTGCGCAAGCTCGTGACCCACGCGCTAAATATGATGACCGGATTCAGTGTGCTGCCACTCCAACTCGCGAGCATGGCTGGCTTTTCGTTCACGTTGTTCGGCATCGGTGTGCTCGTCTACGTTGTTGCCCGCTACCTATTGCAGGGCACCAGCGTCCAGGGATTCCCGTTCCTCGCTTCGGCGATCGCGATCTTCTCCGGCGCGCAACTGTTCGCGCTCGGGATGATCGGGGAGTACCTCGCCCGAATGCACTTCCGGATGATGGAGCGCCCGCCGTACGCGGTGCGGCAGGAGAAGTCAGGATGAAGACGCCATGTGAACGCCTCCACTGGGACAGCGGGTTCTTCGGCTGCTCGGTCGCGCGTGTCGTCGGCGGAACCATGGATGCCGCGAGTGCCCGCGCCGTGCTCGACTGGTGTCGGTCTGAACGAATCCGGTTCCTCTATTTCCTGGCGGACGACGACGTTCAGACGTGGGCAACTGCGGCGGACGCTGGATTCCGGCTGATGGACGTCCGTGTCGAGATGGTGCTCGATCGAACCTGGCCCCGGCTGCCTGCCACTGCCGCAGCTGCCGGCGTCGTGCTGCGAGAGGCCACCAGCGAGGATCTGCCCTCTCTTATACCGATCGCGAGCTCGGTGCACACGGACTCGCGGTTCTTCGTTGATCCGCTGGTTCCCCGCGAAAAGGCCCACGAGCTCTTCGAACTTTGGATCCGCCGAAGCGTGGTACACGCGATCGCCGACGTGGTGTTCGTCGCTGACGTTGGAGGCCGGGCCGTTGCTTACCTGTCTGCCCGCGTTTCCGACGGTGTCGGGAATGTCGGCCTCGTAGGCGTAGGCGAGGGTGCGCGCGGACGTGGCGTTGGACTCGCGCTCGTGCAGCGGGCGCTGGAGTGGTTCGTCGCGCGCGACGCACTGGAAGTCAACGTCGTCACGCAGGGACGGAACATCATGGCGCAACGCGTGTACCAACGATGCGGATTCCTCAGCCGATCGACGCGTCTCTGGTTCCATAGGTGGTTCTGATGGGTGGCATCCGCATCCCGTTCAACCGTCCGGCGTTCGTTGCCGGAGAACAGCAGGCGCTCCTGGCGGCGGCGGCGAGCCCGCATTGGTCCGGGGACGGCCCGTTCACGAAGCGGTCGAGCGCCATCCTCGAGGAGGCTCTGGGTGCCCACAAGGTGCTCCTGACGACATCCTGCACCCACGCCCTCGAAATGGCGGCCCTGCTGCTGGACATCGGGCCTGGCGACGAGGTTGTGGTGCCGGCGTTCACATTTGTGTCCACGGTCAATGCCTTCGTGCTGCGTGGCGCCACGCCCGTGTTCGCGGACATCCGTTCTGACACGTTGAATCTCGACGAAGCGCGGCTGGCCGGGTTGATCACGGGGCACACGCGTGCGATTGTGCCGGTCCACTACGCTGGTGTTGGCTGCGAGATGGACGCGGTCCTTGAGATCGCGTGCGGCAGAGGCATTCCCGTGATCGAAGACAACGCCCACGGCCTCTTCGGCACGTACAAGCGGCGGCTCCTCGGGACGTTCGGAGTCTTGGCCACCCAGAGCTTCCACGAAACGAAGAACTTCACTTGCGGCGAGGGTGGAGCCCTGGTGATCAACGACGCGTCGCTGGCCGACCGCGCGGAGATCCTCCGCGAGAAGGGTACAAACAGAAGCCGGTTTTTTCGCGGCCAGGTGGATAAATACAGCTGGGTCGACGTTGGCTCGAGCTACTTGCCGTCGGACCTGCTGGCCGCAGTGCTCAGCGCGCAACTCGAGGCGCGGGAAGTGATTCAGGCGAGGCGGCGGAGGATCTGGGAGCGGTACGACGCCGCGCTTCGTCCATGGTCAGCGTCCCGCGGTATCACCACACCCGTCGTGCCCGGCCACTGCGGCCAAGCGTACCACATGTACTACGTCCTGTTGCCCGATCTAGAGCGGCGACAGACGGTCATCGCACGGCTCAGGGGCCGCGGTATAATGACAGCTTTCCACTATCTTCCGCTCAACTTGTCAGACATGGGCCGCAGATTCGGCGGCGTGCCGGGGCAGTGCCCGATCACTGAGGACATCAGTGATCGCCTGCTGCGGCTTCCGTTCTACACCACGTTGACGGACGCCGAGCAGGAGGAGGTAATTGACGCGTTCATTGAAGAGTGCGAACGGACATGAAAGGCATCATTCTCGCGGGCGGAGCTGGCACGCGGCTGCACCCCGCCACGCAGGTCATCAGCAAGCAGCTGCTGTCGGTCTACGACAAGCCGATGGTGTACTACCCTTTGTCCGTGCTTATGCTGGCCGGCATCCGGGAGATTCTGGTGATTTCTACGCCCCGGGATCTCCCGCGGTACTCTGAGCTCATGGGCGACGGGTCGCAGTGGGGGCTGGCGCTTCAGTACGCGGAGCAGCCGCGGCCTGAAGGGCTTGCACAGGCCTTCATCATTGGCCGAGCGTTCATCGGGCGGGACGCCGTCAGCCTCATCCTCGGCGACAATATCTTTTATGGCGATCGCTTGCGGGCGAAGCTGCGGGAAGCAGCCGCCCTCCAGCAGGGCGCTGTCGTCTTCGGGTACCGGGTCCGTGATCCCGAGCGCTACGGCGTCGTCACGTTCGACGCGCAGGGACGCGCGACGAGCCTGGAAGAGAAACCGCGACAGCCGAGGTCGAACTACGCAGTGACGGGGCTCTACTTCTACGACAACAAAGTCATTGACATCGCTCGCGCGCTGACGCCATCGTCCAGGGGAGAACTTGAGATCACCGATCTCAACCGCATGTACCTCGACCAGGGAGCGCTTCAGCTGAAGCTGCTAGGCCGGGGAACCGCATGGCTCGACACAGGCACCCACGAGTCGTTGCTCCAGGCAGCGGTCTTCATCCAAGTGATCGAACAGCGCCAGGGCATGAAGATTGCCTGCCTCGAGGAAATCGCCCTAGTCGAGGGCTGGATCGGCGTGGATGCCGTCGAGACCGCGGCGGCTTCGTTCGGGCACACGACGTACGGCGATTACTTGCGGGACGTTGCGCAGCAATTCCGCACCGGCGAAGGCTTCCTCGAGAACCGCTTCGGGACATAGGAGAGACGGGTGAAGCTAGTCGTCACCGGCGGCTGCGGGTTTATCGGTGGGAACTTCGTCCGCTGGTACCTCAACGAGCGGCCAGACGTTCAGCTCGTCGTACTCGACAGCCTGACGTACGCCGGCAACCTGCACAGCCTGCAAGACGTACTCGAACACCCGCGTTTCACGTTCCATCGTGGTGACATCGCGGATAGAGCTGCGGTGACCGAAGCGTTGCGCGGGGCGGGCGGCGTCATCAACTTCGCTGCGGAGAGCCACGTCGATCGGTCCATTCTCGACGCCACTCCATTTGTCCGCACCAATGTTCTGGGCACCCAGGTACTCCTCGACGTTTCTGTCCAGTTGGGGATCCGGCGGTTTCTCCAGATTTCGACTGACGAGGTTTACGGCAGCCTTGGACCGGACGGGCAGTTCACCGAACAGACACCCTTGGCCCCGAATAGCCCTTACAGCGCTTCGAAGGCCGCGGCAGACCTTCTAGTGCGCGCGTACGTCCACACGCACGGGCTGCCTGCCATAGTGCTCCGCTCGTCGAATGCGTACGGACCCTATCAGTTCCCGGAGAAGCTGATCCCGCTCATGATCACGAACGCGATGGCTGGCCAGGCCATGCCCGTCTACGGCGATGGGAAGCAGGTGCGTGATTGGGTTCACGTACTCGACTTGTGCGCGGCAGTCGCTGCGGTCGTCGAGAACGGCCGAGTTGGTGAAGTCTACAATGTCGGTGGGGGCAATGAGGTCCGGAACATCGACCTAGTGCGCCAGATCCTGTCGCTCACCGGCGCAGCCGGTTCACTCGTCAGGTTCGTTCCGGACCGCCCCGGGCACGATGTGCGATACGCGATGAACCACACCAAACTCACTGCGGAGTTAGGGTGGAAACCAATCCGGGAGTTCTCCAGCGGGCTCGCGCAGACCGTGGCCTGGTACCAGGCAAATGGCGCCTGGCTTGACATGGTCCGCACGGGTGAGTACATGGCCTACTTTGAGCGCCAGTACGGCGCCCGCCTAGACGTATCCCGGGCCGAGAAGCCTCACGACAAGTAGCAGAGTGCCCTTCCCGGCGATTCGCCGACTCATAGCCGACGCCACGATTGGAGAGGTGCTGCGGATTGCCGGACGTTCCTTCTGTACTCTACCTGCGCAGGCGATCCAAAGGCGGTTGGTCACCGTAATGCACGCGGTACACCTGGAGATCTCCATAGAAGGAACTCGGGATACGTGCGACCAATTCACCCTGTTGGGCGACCAGGGCCTGCGATTGTGCCCGCAAGCCAGCAAAGGTATCCGCGTCGTCCGTGCCGTCGCCTTGTACCATGACCCTGTCGTTCAGGATCC
>Ga0102851_10003274_pt1 | contig 10028 bp, 7 predicted proteins | sample Mud3Dept3metaG_FD_79558 | JGI IMG/M metagenome (GOLD analysis project Ga0102851, IMG submission 79558) | Freshwater wetland microbial communities from Ohio, USA, analyzing the effect of biotic and abiotic controls - Mud 3 Core 4 Depth 3... | ecosystem: Environmental > Aquatic > Freshwater >...
ATGTCGTCCGGCAGCACGCACCGCACGCAGTAGAAAATAGTGGTCCAGGTCTTCGACAGCGGCGCGTTCAGCGGCCCCCTGACCTGCTGGTCGGTGCCGGTGAAATCGAAACGCAGCCGGTCGTCGAATACCTCGAGCCGTACCGCGATCTTGACCGGCTTCGCGAGATCCACGCCATCGTGATCCAGGTAATCGGCAAACTCGTAGACGCCGTTCGGAATCGCCCGGATCGCCTCGCGCGTCTTTTTCTCCGTGTAATCGATCAGCATCTCCATCGCGTTGCTGACGCCATCGTAGCCGTAGCGATCCAGAAGGTCCCGCAACCGTTGCTCCCCCTTGACCAGCGCCCCTTCCTGCGCGCGCAGATCCCCCATGAAAATATCCGGACCCCGCACATTGGCGCAGATCAGGTCGATCAGCGTCTTGTTTTCCCGGCCCGCATCGCACAACTTGACCGGCGGGATCACGAGACCTTCCTGGTACAACTCGGTAGCCGATACCGGATTGCTGCCCGGGACCATGCCGCCAACATCGGTGTAATGGATCAGGCATCCCGCAAACGCGATCAGCCGGTCGTCATAAAAAATCGGCCGGAATACACCGATATCCGGCAAATGGCTGCCGCCATGATAGGGATCGTTGTTCATGAAAACGTCGCCCGGCCGCATCTCTGCCGCGGGAAACTCCTTGAGAATATCCGCCAGCAAAAAACGCATCGATCCCAGATGCCCGGGAATGACCACCGGCTGCGCCACGATACGCCCCTCGGCGGTAAAGACGGCGCACGAGGCATCCTGCGCCTCCTTGACCACCTGTGAATAAGCCGATCGCAGCAACGTGAGCTGGATCTCTTCGGTAATCGCGTTTAACGCGTTCGAAAGAATCTCCAGCCGGGACGCGTCGAGCGCGGTACGCTGAATTGAACTCATGGCATTGGCCTTTTCCGCGTGATCATGAGGTTGCCGATTGCATCGCAATGCACCGTCCAGCCCGGCGGAACGACGGTCGTCGAATCCACCGCTTCAATCAAAGCCGGCCCTGACAAGGTGTCGCCCGCGCGCAGCAACACCCGGTCGTAGCAGGGACATTCGGTCATGCCGGCGTCCCGGAAAAAAACCTGGTGCGAGGACTTGAGCGCATTTTTCGCCGAGCCGTCGCCCTGGGCCAGCGGCTGATGCGCGAGACGCCGGGTATTGCCCACCGCCGTGACACACAGCGTCACGAACTGAATCACCCCCGCTTTATCGCGCCGCCCGTAGAGCCGCTCATGCACCTGGTGAAACGTCTCGGCGATCGACGCCTGATGCGATGCATCCAGGGCGCCGTCCTGCAACCGTACATTGATCTCGTAGGCCTGCCGGTGATAACGCATGTCCGCCGAGCGCAGGAATGCGATCGTGTCATCGGCCAGCCCGTAGCGCTGCAGCGCCTGTCTGCCGCGGCTTTCGAGCGACTGGAACAGCCGCTCGACCGCGTCGATGTCACCGCCCATCACTGGCGCCACATGGGTTTGCCGGAAATCATAGCGAATATCGGCCACCAGCAGCCCCTGCGCCGAGAGCAGCCCCGGCGCGGGCGGCACGATCACCTCGCGGATTCCGAGATCGCCCGCGAGTTCGATGCCGTGAACGGGGCCGTTGCCGCCGAACGCCACCATCGCAAAATCCGCCGGATCACAGCCTTTTTCCACGGTCACGATGCGCAGCATTTTCAGCATGCTCGCGTTGGCCACCTCGATCACCGCGGCGCACGCCTGCTCGACGGTGATATTCAATGGTTTCGCGAGTTGGACCTCTACGGCGCGCCGCGCCTTCTCCAGATCCAGGCGCATCTCCCCGCCCAGAAAATATTCCACCGGCACGCGCCCGAGCAGCAGGTTGGCGTCCGTGACCGTGACCTGCTCGCCGCCGAGTCCATAGGCGATCGGGCCCGGCTCCGCGCCCGCGCTTTGCGGACCGACTTTCAACACTCCGCCGGTATCCAGCCACGCAATCGACCCGCCCCCCGCCCCCACTTCGGCCAGATCGACGGTCGCCGCACCCACAAAATAACCCCCGCCCTGCAGAATGCGTGAAATGTTGATCCCGGCGCCGAGCTCCTGCCCCGCCGACTGGCGAACCTCGCCGTTTTCAATCAGCCCCGCCTTGGCCGTGGTGCCCCCCATGTCGAACGAGATGATGTTCGTCCGCCCGGCAAGCTTGCCGAAATGGGCCGCGGCGATGACCCCGGCTGCCGGCCCCGATTCAACCACGCGGCAGGGCATCTGGGTCGCTTCCCGCCACGAAATGATCCCGCCGTTGGACTGCATCATGTGCAGCGGAACCTTGATGCCCACTTTGTCCAGCGCCTCACTCATGCGCTCGAGATAGGTCGACACGCGCGGCCCCAGATACGCATTGACCGCCGTGGTGCTCGTTCTCTCATACTCCCGATACTGCGGGTAGATGTCGCTCGACAGGGTTACGAAACACTGCGGCAACATCTCCCGGGCGATCTCGCCCGCGCGCTTTTCATGACTGGCATTCTTGAATGAAAACAAAAAGCAAATCCCCAGCGCCTCGACGCCCGCCGCCGCCAGCTCTCGCAGCGCCTGTCTCAACGCCGCCTCGTCCAGAGGCCGCACCACCGCGCCAGCCGCATCGATGCGCTCGGGAATGCCAAAGGACAAGCGGCGCGGCACCAAGGGCGGAATCTTTTGATAGGACTGATCGAACAGGCGGTAGCGCTTGTGGCGCTGGATCTCGAGCAAGTCCCGAAAGCCTTCGGTCACCAGCAGCCCGGTGCGCGCCCCCACCCCCTGCAGCACGACATTCGAACACACGGTGGTGGCATGCGTGAATTGACTCACGCGGGAAAGCTCCAGGCCCAGTTCGTCGCGCGCCCGGCGCACGCCGTTCAATACTGCCTCCGACGGATCGCGTGGCGTGGATGAAACCTTCAGCGTTTGAATCTGCCCGGTTTGCTCGTTCAGTATGACAAGATCGGTGAACGTTCCCCCCACGTCCACCGCAAGACGGCATTTTTCTTCATTCATAATCCATCTACCCTTGTGACGTCGTTTCCTGGTTTCAATTGATCCCCGTGTCAAGCCACGGGGAATTGCAATTCGAATTTCTGCACCGAGCCGCAAATGTATACTAGACCGTACTTTTTGTCTCGCCGTACCCCGCCGGCCTCGACCCGACGTATACTTGGATTTCAGGCAAGGAAGGAGGGCTGATGTGAAAACAATAAATTGGCTTGCGGCCGGTTTCGGCGCTCTGTTACTGTCACAGCCTGCGGCCGCCCAGGATTGGCCGGTGAAACCGGTTCGTTTCATCTGCGCGTTTGGCGTAGGCGGATCTTCCGATCAGATCGCGCGGCTCATGGCCGATCATCTGTCGAACGCGCTCGGCCAGCCATTCATCGTCGAGAACCGGCCCGGCGGCACCGGTGTGGTGGGCGCCGCGATGGCCGCCAAATCCCCGCCTGACGGTTACACCTTTCTGGTGGTATTCGACAATCTCGCGACCAATCCGTACCTGCAGAAAAACCTTCCGTACGACACCGTCAAGGACCTCACCCCGATCATGCTGTTCGCGACTTCCCCGTACGGATTGGTCGTGAATTCGGCGGCGCCCTACCGGACGCTCGGCGATTTGATCGCGGCTGCCAAACTCAAACCCGGGGAGTTGACTCTGGGCTCAAGCGGCATCGGCAGCCGCGGACATCTGGCGATTGCGTCACTCGAACAAAAGGCCGGTTTCAAAACCACCCAGGTTGCGTACCGGGGCCCGGCCCAAATCATGACCGATCTGATCGGTGGGCAGATCACCATGCAGATGGGCACTTTTTTCTTTGTCTCGCCCTTCGTGCAAGCCAAGCGGGTGCGAGCCCTGGCGGTCTCATCCGGCGCGCGCATGGCGCAGTGGCCCGATGTTCCGACGATAGCCGAGCAGGGATTCCCGGGATTCGAAGTTCACTCGTGGTGGGGCATCGTCGCGCCCACGGGGGTCCCCAAGCCGATTCTCCAGAAAATTCATGCGGAAATGAGCCGGATACTCGCCGGCCCCGAAACGCGCACCCGTCTGGAGCGGCTGGGTATGACAATTCGGGCATCTACGCCGCAAGAGTTCACCCGGCACCTCGCGGCAGAAATGAAGCTTTGGGGCAAAGTCGTGCGCGACAACAAAATATCCGCCGTCGAATAACATCTGCCAGTCCCCTTGCACAGGCGTTTTGCTAAGATACACGAAGAGAAACGGCACGCGGTACCCGCAGCGAGCCGGGTTCATATCCGCGGGCAACATTCGAGTTGGAGGAGATTCATGAATACTGCTGGGAAGTTCGGTTTGCTCATGCTGGCCGCATCGGGGGCGATCGCCGGTGCACCCTCTGCCGACGCGCAAAATTATCCGACGCGTCCGATCCGCTGGATCGTGCCGATTCCCGCCGGCGCCACCGCCGACATGATAACGCGGCTGGTGGCCCAGAAACTCAATGAAGCCTGGGGCCAACAGGTGATCGTCGACAACCGTCCCGGCGGCGCGTTCGTGATCGGCAGCGACATCGTGGCCAAAGGCAACCCCGACGGCCATACCGTCGGCACCCTGCTGACACCGCATATCGTCAATCCTTTCGTACTGAAGGATCTGCCCTACGACACGCTGCGCGACTTCACTCCGGTGACGCTGATGGTGATTGTGCCGGGTGTCATGACCATGAACCCGAAAGTTCCCGCGAAAAACCTGCAGGAGGTAATCGCGCTCGCCAAAGCCAAACCCAGTTCGCTCAATTATGGCTCGCCGGGACCGCTCACCTCCGGCCATCTGTCGATGGAAATGCTGAAGCTCACCACCGGCATAAACATCCAGCATATTCCCTACAAGGGCGGCGCGCCGGCGATCGCCGATCTGATCGCAGGCCAGGTGCAGTTCCTGATCAGCGGCCCGCCGGGCGTGCTGGCGCATATCAACAGCGGACGCCTCAAAGCGATCGCGACCACCGCGACGAAACGCTCGCCGGGATTGCCCAATACACCGACGTTCGCCGAGTCCGGCGTGCCGGGATTCGATACTTATGAATGGTACGGCGTATTCGCGCCAGGAAAGCTTCCCAAGGACGTGCTCGCCAAGCTCAGCCGGGAAATCGCGCGCATCATCAAGCTGCCGGATATGAGTGAAAAGCTATCCGGGCAAGGCGCGATTCCGGTCGGCAACACGTCCGACGAGTTCGCGGCCTTCGTCAAAAGAGAAATGAACACCTGGGGCAAAGTCGCGCAGCAGGTCGGCCTGAAGCCGGATTAAACACAGAATGTCGCCCGGCGGGGCGGCTGCGAATCAGGTTTCGAGCGGCAGCCGCACCGACTTGCCGGTTGCGACCGCGCGCTCGATCGCGACGGTGGTCTCGAGATTGATGCGCGCCTGATGGGGAGTGGTATGCACGGTCGGACTTCCCGTCACCAGATGATCGAGCCACGCGCGCGTCTCGTTGCCGAGCGGTCCCCAGAAGTCGCCGACCGCCCAGTCGCCCGCGGTGTTGCTGCCGAGGAACGCCATGTTGACGTGATGATCGGGAACGTAGGCGTGGGGAATGCCCTTCTCGGAAAAAAGCAGGTGGTCCATGTGATCATCATCGATGATCATCGTGCCTTCGGAGCCCAGCAGTTCGACCCGGTCTGACTGCCCCAGCGTCGGATAGCGGGTGGGCAGCGCGTAGCTCACGCCCAGGTTGATCACCGCGCCGTCGGCCAGCGTGACGATAGCCCACGTCACGTCATGCGCGCTGTAACCCGCCTCCTTGAAAATACCGGTCTGCCCGCGCGCCACGACTTCCACCGGCGGATTGCCTTCCAGAAACCAGCACATCAGATCCACGTAATACGTCAGCACGTCCATGACCGGTGTGGCGTGCGGATCGCGTTTCAGAATCGAAAATGCCTGGGCGCGCGAATTGTAGACCCGCGCCGTGCCGCCGACGACCCGTCCCAGCCGCCCCTGCACCATTTGCTCCTTCGCGCGCAGAAAACATTCCTTGAAGCGCCGGCTATAGCCGACGCGCAGGCTGCCGCCGGTCTGACTGAGCGTGGCGAGAATCTGGTCGGCGTCGGCGAGCGTGAGCGCGATCGGTTTCTCGACCAGTACCGGCTTGCCGAGCTCCAGCGCCTTGCACACTGCGGCGGCGTGCTCGCCCTCGGGAGTGGAGACAATCACCGCGTTGACTTCGGGCCGCGAGATGATTTCGATGTTGTCGCCCGAGTGAAAGTCGGCGCCGGCCTGCTCGGCGAGCGAATGCGCGCGCGCGGGGTCGCGGTCTGCAATCGCGAGGAAATTCACCGACGGATGTTTTGCCGCCAGCCGCGCGCGCAGCGTACCGATCCTGCCCGCGCCGACCACTGCAATGCCGAGTTCTTTGCGCTGCACCGTCTTCCTCCCGAAGTTACGTTAAGCCGGATAATCGAACTCAACGGATTATAATTGGCATCGGCACCTGGCGGGATTTCTCTGTGTGGAGCGGTGACGCGATGAAATGGGTCCTCGTTTCCGTATTGATGTTCGTTGTGCTGCAATCGGTGGCGGCCGCGCAGGATCCCCCTCACAAGGTTGCTGGTACGGTCTTCAGAGACTGCACCGACTGCCCGGAGATGGTGGTAATTCCAGCGGGACGGTTTGTCATGGGGGCGGCGCCGGATGAGGAAGAGCGCGAAAACTTGTCCGATCAGTTTCGTAACCGCAGCCAGCCGCAGCACGGAGTGGATGTGAAGAGTTTTTCTGCGGGGAAATTTGAGGTAACGCGGGGACAGTACCGGGTGTTCGCGGAGGCGACAGGTCGCAGCAGTGACGGCTGTTTCGTCTGGACCGGGGCCGGATTTGAGAAAGACCAGACTAAAGACTGGCGCAAGCCCGGCTATGCACAGGACGACTCGCACCCTGTGGCGTGTGTCAGTTGGGACGACGCCAGCGCCTATGCGAGGTGGCTCAGCCAGAAAACCGGCAAGGACTATCGTTTGCTGAGCGAAGCCGAATGGGAATACGCGGCGCGAGCAGGTACGACGACGGCGCGTTTTTGGGGCGATGCTGGAGATATGTCCTGCGGCTATGCCAATGGGGCTGATCTCACCGCCGAGGCGCAGGTGCCTGGCGCGAGCAACTGGTATGTCGCCAATTGCATTGACCGATACGCTTACACCGCTCCTGTGGGAAGTTATCGCGCCAATGCATTCGGTCTCTACGATATGTTAGGCAACGTGTGGGAGTGGACGCAGGACTGCTGGAACGGGAACTACAGCGGCGCACCGGCGGACGGGAGCGCATGGGCCGCTGGCGATTGTTTCCTGCGCGCGGTGCGCGGCGGTTCCTGGGAAGACGCGCCACTGGGCTTGCGCGCCGCGTACCGCGTTGGGAGTCCCACCGTTATCCGGGTCTACATTCGCGGTTTCCGTGTGGCCAGGACCGAATAAATGCGCAAACCAGTGAAGTCCCACGCCACGTGAACCATCTCTTGCTTGCCCTCGGGGCGATGTTCCTGCAGCAGACCTTCGTCGCGCTCGGCCGGGCGCTGCCCGCGGTGATCGCGGCGGCGATCATCGCGGATCTGCGGATCGATCCGGCCTGGATCGGCATCTATTTCGGCCTGACGGCTTTTGCCGCGCTCTTCGCGCAGCTCGGTTGCGGCAGCTTCATCGTGCGCTATGGCGCCTTGCGCATGAGCCAGGTGGCCCTCGTCATGCTGGCCGCCGGCACCGCGTTGGCGACGCTGGGAACACCGCTGATGCTCGTCTTGTCCGCGATCATTGGCGGGGGTGGCGCGGCTGTGTCCACCCCGGCCAGCTCGCATCTGCTCGGCCGCTGCTCGCCGCCGGGCTACTTGCCTCTGGTGTTTTCCATCAAGCAAACCGCGGTACCGGCCGGCCTGCTGCTGGGCGGGGCGCTGGGGCCGCAACTGACGGAATGGATGGGCTGGCGCGGCACGATGCTGGTCAGCGCGGCGGCGTGCTTCGTCTTCGTCCTGATGCTGCAGCCCCTGCGCAGGATCTTCGACATCGACCGGGTGCCGACGCGCACCTTCCAGCTCTCGGATTTCAGGGCGACCTTGACCTCGGTGCTGGGCACGCCGGGCCTGCGCGCCCTGTCCTTCGCCTGCCTTGCCTTCAATGGCGTGCAGGCCGTCGTCATAGCGTATTTCGTCGTCTACCTGACGACCATCGGCTACACTCTGGTGGCCGCCGGCTTCGTCTTTTCGGCGGCGGTGATGGTGGCGGTGCCCGGCCGCATCGTCTGGGGCTGGCTCGGCAGCGGCTATATTCCCCCGCGCCTGATCATGGCGGGGCTTGCCCTCGGCATGGCTGGAAGCGTGGGGCTCCTCGGTCTTTGCAGCGCGGGCTGGCCGACGCTCCTGGTCGGCCTGGTCGCTGGCGTGCTCAGCGCCACGGCGCTATCCTGGCACGGCATACTCCTGGCCGAAACCGCGCGCGCGGCGCCAGAGGGCATGCGTGGCGCGGTCACCGGCGGCGTGCTCTCCTTCGGCCAGGTCGGCGCGTTGGCCGGACCGCTGATGTATTCGGCTCTGCTCGGCCTCACCGGCAGCTACGGCTTCGGCTTTATCGTGTGCGGCATCCCGGCGCTGCTGGTCGGCGTCAACCTGCTGCGTCAGAGCGATTCCGCGAAGGTCAGGCGGTACTAGCTCGCTTTTCTTTCGACGAACTCGAACATGATCCCGCCGAGTTCGGTGGGATCCATATAGGAATAACGGGCCCCTTCCCTGAAGGCGCTCTGCAAAACGCCAATCCCGTGCTGCTCCAATGCGGTTACCGTCTTTTGCATGTCCGGAACGCGAAAGCCTATGTGATGGATCCCCTCCCCTCGCGTGTTCAGAAAATCGGCGTGGATGGTGGACCCCTCAAGGACCTCGATCAGCTCCAGCTCAATGGATCCCAAGGCAGCAAAGGCGACCCTGTAGGAAAAGGGCCCCTTCCCGACCACTACTTGCTCTTTGGGGTAGCGCCGCTCCTTGATATCCCACGGGCCGATGCCGAACGTTGAAGACAGGCGTTGGATGGTCCTGTCCATGTCCTTTACCACCACGCCGATGTGAAGCTGCTGGGGCAAGGCTACGGGATCAACACGGGATTCCACGGCAACACCTCCTTTATCTCTCAATTCCTGGGCAATCTATTCCAAACACCAACGCGAAGCAAGCTGCTGCTCTGGCCGGTACCCCGGTAACAATGGCTCAGTGTAAGATTCACATCGCGCGTGAAGTCCAAGCCGCGAAAAGTTACACTGCCCCATTTACGTTTACCTTGATCGAGCGTCTGGCGGCGGTCACGCCCGCGCACGACGGACAGACAGGCTGAAGCGATGAGCATTGCCGGAGAGTTGGCGCGGTTCCTGACGGGCACGAACGTGAACGACCTGCCGCCCCTGGCGCTGGAGCGCGCGCGGATGGTGATTGCCAGCACGATCGCCAGCGCGGCGATGGGCTCGGACATCATTTCCTCGCAAATCATCCGCGGGCTTGCGAAAGAGCGGGGCGGGACGGCGCAGGCGACCCTCTGGTTCGACGGCGGCCCGCAACTGCCCGTCGCTGAGGCGGCGCGCGTCAACGCGGTGATGAGCGACGCCGCCGCTTCAGACGACAGCGATCTGCGCAGCATCGCGCACATCGGCACGATCGTCGCGACGACTTCGATCGCAATGGCGGAGCGCACCGGCGCGAGCGGCCGCGAGGTGCTCGGGGCGATGGTGCTCGGCTACGAGGTGGCAGGCCGCATCGATGAAGCGCTTACCCCGGGCCGCCTCGAGCGCGGTTTCCACGGCTCGATCTCTACGATCTTTGGCGGCGCGGTCGCGGCCGGCACGTTACTGAAGTTGACGCAGGGGCAGATGACGCAGGCAATCGCGCTCGCCGCCACCTCGATCGGCGGCATGCATGTTGCCGCCAATACCAGCGTCGCGCGCGAGTACCACGCCGGGCTCTCGGCGCTGCTCGGCATCAACGCGGCGCTCGCCGCCCACAAGGGGTTTATCGCGGAGGAGCGGGTGCTGGAA
>Ga0102851_10003275_pt1 | contig 10027 bp, 8 predicted proteins | sample Mud3Dept3metaG_FD_79558 | JGI IMG/M metagenome (GOLD analysis project Ga0102851, IMG submission 79558) | Freshwater wetland microbial communities from Ohio, USA, analyzing the effect of biotic and abiotic controls - Mud 3 Core 4 Depth 3... | ecosystem: Environmental > Aquatic > Freshwater >...
CAACGGTGCAAACAGTGTTGTAAAGTAGGGAATGAAATTCAGGTAATAGTCAAAGACCACAGCCTTCCAGGGAGCAGCTTTCTCCATAAAATTGTCGATCTTCTCTGCAAAATCAAATACAACGGCTATGGTTATTATCAGGATAATACAGAAAAAGAAGGTACCAAGGAACTTCCTGATAATATAAACATCAATTATTTTGATTTTCAGAGACCTTAAAGTTTCTCCGAAACTCTTTTTATCATTGAGTCTTTCCATTTCTTAAAATTACCTTCTTCGATTCTTTTCCTTGCTTCGCTTACCAGTCTCAAATAGAATGCCAGGTTATGAAGGCTGGAGATCTGACCGCCAAGCATTTCTCCTGATATAACCAGATGTCTGAGGTATGCTTTGGAATATTTCAAGCTGACAGCTGACGGTGCTTCAGGATCGACAGGACTGAAGTCATCGATCCATTTCCTGTTCTTGATATTTATGATTCCCTGTGAGGTGAACAGCATGCCGTTCCGTCCATTGCGTGTAGGCATAACACAGTCAAACATGTCGATCCCTCTCTCAATTGCCTCAAGGATGTTGGCCGGCGTACCAACACCCATCAGGTATCTTGGCTTTTCTTCGGGAAGGATCCCGTTTACAATTTCAATTGTTCTGTACATTTCTTCTGCCGGCTCACCGACTGACAGACCTCCGATAGCATTTCCTGCCATACCTGTACCGGCAACCTTTTCAGCTGATAATTTTCTCAGATCGTCAAATATTCCACCCTGAACTATCGGGAATAGAAATTGTTCTTTCCCCCAGAGCGGAACTGTCGATCTGAATCTTTCAACAGCCCTGTCGAGCCAGTGATGCGTAAGGGCAACAGATTTTTTGGCGTACTTGTAATCGCACGGGAAGGGTGCACATTCATCCAGCGCCATCATTATGTCGGCACCGATAATCCTCTGTATATCAATTGTATTTTCCGGAGTGAAGATATGCCTGGATCCGTCTATATGAGATCTGAAAACCGCTCCTTCGTTGTTAAGCTTCCTGTTACCGGCCAGCGAGAATACCTGGTATCCGCCACTATCGGTCAGAATCGAGCGCTCCCACGACATAAACCTGTGAAGTCCTCCTGCCAGTCTCAGAATCTCTGTACCCGGACGGAGATAGAGATGGTATGTATTCCCGAGAATGATCTTCGCATCAATATCATCCGAAAGATCGCGCTGAAGTATGCCTTTGACAGTTCCTCCGGTTCCGACGGGCATAAAAATCGGGGTAGGGATATCTCCGTGAGGTGTCTTCATAAGACCTGTCCTTGCCTTTGTTTCCTTATCCCTGAATTGCACTTCAAACATAAAACTGATCTGTCAACAGCCGCACAAATGTAATTCATCCGCCCCGCCTTAAAAAATTCTACTTGAACATTTTTGTTGATAACTATTCTTATCTTTTCCGATTATCTTATTAATATTGATGCAGAATTTTGAAAGTCAGATGATTTTTCAGGATAATCCATTCGTGTCTGTGGTTTTTTCAATATTCGTGCTCACCGCGGTTATACAACTATATTATTATCTCAGGTTTTACCTTGCCGTCTTCCTTTACAGGCATCCTGCCGGATCCGTTGAAAAAAAGGCTGTTTCCGTAATAATCTGCGCCAGAAATGAAGCTGAAAACCTAAAAAAATTCCTGCCGTCTGTTTTGGAACAGAACTACCCTGATTATGAGGTAATTGTGGTTAATGATTGCTCTGAAGACGATTCTTATGATGTCCTCGGCACATTTCTTCTTAAATATCCGAGGCTGAAAATATCATCAATCAGCAAAGATCCCCGCTTCACTCATAACAAAAAGTTCGCCCAGTTTATCGGTATTAAAGCTGCCACGAAGGAGATACTTCTTTTCACCGATGCTGATTGCCAGGCTGAATCTGATTCCTGGATCGAAGGAATGGCGTCTCATTTTAATGAAAACATTGATTTCGTGCTCGGGTACGGAGGATATCTTAAACTCAAAGGTTTGTTAAATAAATATATAAGGTATGACTCCTTCACTATTGGCCTGCAGTATCTTGGGATGGCAATCCGCGGCGTTCCATATATGGGTGTCGGGCGCAATCTGGCATACCGCCGGTCGCTCTTCTTTGAAAGAAAAGGATTTGGGATCCATACACATGTTCTTTCAGGAGATGATGATCTTTTTGTCAATTCAAATGCGAAAAAAACCAATACATGTGTCGAATTCAGAAAAGAAACCCACACCAGGTCCGTACCGTGCTCCACTCTGAAGGACTGGATAAAGCAGAAAAAAAGGCACCTTACAACTGCACCATATTATAAACTAAGAGATAAATTGCGCTTAATTTCCGAACCTGTTTCGAGGGTACTCTTTTATATTTCATTAATAATTCTGGTTTCCCTGCATTTTCAGTGGCAGATCATAATGATTGTTTTCGGCTTAAGATTTATCAGCCAGATCATTGTCCTGGCACTGGGGCAGAAAAGACTAAATGAACCGGGACTTACATTATATTCAGTAATTTTTGATATCTTTTCCCCGTTTATTAATGGGATAGTTTTCTTGAGCAATACAGGGAGGCGGTCGGTTAAGAACAAATGGAAATAAACCAGGAGCTTTCAGATAAGGCCAGAAACGACCTTTTGCTGGTTGAGGAGGCTAAAAAAGGAAATGAAAAAGCTTTTGCCAGCCTTATGAACCGGTACAGGGACTCCATGTATTACATGCTGCTGAAAATGGTCAATAATTCATCTGATGCTGAGGATCTTACAATTGAAGCATTCGGCAAGGCATTCAGAAATATTGATACTTACACACCACGCTTTGCCTTCAGTACCTGGCTCTTTATGATCGCTACCAATAATTGCATTGACTTCATCAGGAAAAAGAAATTATCACCTCCCCCTGTCAACCATGGTCAGGAAAGCATGGACGCCCTGACGGTAAATATCCAGTCCGACCTGCCTGATCCGGAGGAAGCACTGATCAATGACCAGAAAATAGCTACTTTAAGAAAGATCGTAAACCAGCTTAAATCACCATACAGGGAAATTATCGAACTCAGATACTATAAGGAATACACTTATGAAGAAATCTCTGCTGAGCTGAAGATCCCGATCGGTACCGTAAAAGCTCAGCTTTACCGCGCCAAAACATTGCTTTACAATATTTTCATCAAAACAGGCAACAGGTAATGCCGGGAAGCATATTCGGATATTTCCCCTCGCTTTCAGTAATACAGCAGGAAAGAATTTCACGGTTAAGGTCTGTTTATGATGAGTGGAACAGCAGGATAAATGTAATTTCCAGGAAAGACATGGATAACTTTTATATACACCATGTACTCCATTCACTCTCAATTGCAAAGGTCATCGGTTTTCAGCCGGGAACACTTATCCTTGATGCTGGTACCGGCGGGGGATTCCCGGGGATTCCCCTGGCAATAATGTTCCCCGGTTCATTATTCACATTACTCGACTCAATCGGGAAAAAGATAAAAGTAGCCGCAGCCGTTGCATCTGAGCTTGGACTGGAAAATGTCCGCCTCCTGAATAAAAGAGTTGAAAATGAAGAAGGGAAGTACGACTTTGTTGTCAGCAGGGCTGTTATGGAATTCCAAAGGCTGGCAAACATGACTTCAAAGAATATTACCAGATCGGGGACTAACAGTCTCGAAAACGGATTGCTGTGCCTGAAAGGAGGTGATCTTGATCAGGAACTGAGCCGTTTCAGGAACAGAGTGAAGACCTGGGAGATAAGCGATTTCTTCTCCGAAACCTTCTTTACCGGGAAGAAGGTAGTTTACCTGCCTTCCCGGTTTTTATAAAAATACTCTTAATCTGATTTTATTCATAAACATCATTAAGATACTGTATTCCTTTGTGTTACTTAGTGATAACCTTTGAGAGACTTTGTGGTAAAAAAAAATTTAACCACAAAGGAACTCAAAGGATTACACAAAGGATACACAAAGTAAATGAATAATAAAAGTTAAGATTTTACTTTTTAAAAAAATAACTATATTTGCGGTCTCAAATAAATGACCAGGGTCAAATAAAAATTCGCACAGATGAAAAGGACATTTCAGCCGTCAAGAAGGAAAAGGGCAAATAAGCATGGATTCAGGGAAAGAATGTCCACTCACAATGGAAGAAGGGTACTTGCTTCACGCAGGGCAAAAGGAAGGAAGAGGCTGACGGTCTCTTCAGAGCTTAAACTGAAAGCCTGAATCCGATATATTATATCATTTGAAAGGTGCCACAAAAGGCGCCTTTTTTTATTAATTTTGCCATAATGGCTGAACTTCTGAAATATATCAGCGATAACGAAATAAGGCAGATTGCCGGTAAGATCGAATCGGGAATACGTATCACACCCCAGGAAGGACTGACACTCTATGAAAAAGCCGGATTGCCCCTTCTGGGCATTCTCTCCTCAACAGTACGAAAAAAGAAGAACGGCAAAGCGGTATGTTACAACAGGAATTTCCACATCGAACCGACAAACAGATGTGTCTACAACTGCCTGTTCTGCTCTTACCGAAGACCTGCAGGAGATCCGGAAAGCTGGGATTATTCTCACGAAGAGATACTGGAAATTGTTAAACAATTTGATAATAAACAGGTTACAGAAGTTCATATAGTCGGAGGTGTACATCCGTCGCACGACCTTCACTATTATGGACAGCTCCTGCAGAAGATCAAGCAACACAGGCCATCGCTTCATATCAAAGCCTTCTCGGCTATTGAGCTTGATTACATGATAAGGATGTCTGACATGACGATCGAAGAGGGCCTCCGGCAGCTGAAAAATTACGGACTCGATTCAATTCCAGGAGGTGGTGCAGAGATATTCCACAGGGAGGTGAGGGATAAAATATGCAATGAGAAAACATCGCCTGGCAAATGGCTGCTCATTCATGAAACAGCCCACAGGATTGGGATACCTTCCAATGCAACAATGTTATACGGGCATATAGAATCTTATGCGCACAGGATTGATCATATGGACAGGCTTCGCAGCCTGCAGGATAAAACCGCTGGTTTCAATGCCTTCATCCCGCTCAAATACAAAAGAGCTCACAACAACCTGTCACACCTTAAAGAGGTCAGTGTAACTGAAGATCTCCGTAATTACGCAGTCTCAAGGATTTTCCTCGATAACATCCCGCATGTTAAAGCTTACTGGCCAATGACAGGTAAAGAAACCGCCCAGTTAAGCTTTTCCTTCGGAGCTGACGACCTCGACGGCACGATAGATGACACGACAAAGATATATTCGATGGCAGGAGCCGAGGAAAAGAACCCTGTAATGACATCCGATGAAATCTGCAGGCTTATTCTCGAAGCCGGGTATCAGCCTGTTGAACGAGACTCCCTGTATAACAGGATCTGATTAATAATTTTATCAATACATTTGCGTTATCATTAATGTACATCATGCCTGTATGAGCTTTAAGAACTTCATCCTCAGTAAACTTTTCCTTAAAAATCTTGGCATTGCAATATTAATCGCCTTTAGTATTATTATGATCCTGCTGTTATGGCTGAATATTTATACAAGGCACGGACAATCTCTTTCTGTTCCTGACTTTTTTGGTCTTACCATAGACGAAACAACCGCTCTGGCAAAGAAATCCAAAATGAGATTCCAGGTAGTTGATTCCATTTACACCACCCTTGTTCCGAGAGGCTGCATTGCAGAACAGAATCCAAAACCTGGGTCCAGGGTTAAAAAATGGAGAAATATTGCACTTACCATAAATGCTTTCCGCCCTGAAATGGTTGCCATGCCTGATCTTATCGACCTTCCGCTCAGACAGGCAATCGCCCTAATTGAGGGCTCAGGATTGATAATGGGAACATTGCGATATAAACCAGACCTTTCAATAAATGTTGTCCTGAGTCAGCTTTATAACGGAAAGGAGATCGCAGCAAACGATTCTGTCCAGAAGGGTTCGGTTATTGACCTGGTTCTTGGCAAAGGCCTGAGCAACCAGAGAACTCCTGTTCCCGACCTGATCGGCATGACACTGGAACCCGCCAGAGACAGGATCTTCAGCGCATCCCTCAACCTTGGGACCTATATATATGATAATACAATACACTCAGGCAAGGATAGCCTGAATGCGTTTGTTTATAAACAGAATCCGGAGTTCAAGGAGGATGCAACTCTGCAGCTGGGATCTTCAATATATCTCTGGATGACAATGGATTCCCTGAAACTGCCGGTCGATTCGACATTACTGGTACTGCCCGATAGTGTTCTCAGTGCAGGAGTTGTTTCGGGAAAGGTTATTTAATCCGGATGATAAGGAAATATCTTGTACATATCATATTCTTTCTTTTATGGCTGCCTCACGCAAAAAGTCAGGAGGTTGTCACGGGTTTGCAATCAAATCCCTCAATTGAAAATGCCAGGGTTACCGGAACTAAATCCCTGGCTGCTGATACCCTGAAGCTTCCTTTCTTTGATGATTTTTCAAGACATAGCATCTTCCCTGATCCTGGCAAGTGGGCCGACGACCATGTCTTCATCAATAATACATATTCCGACCGGCAGATTACCACAGGCATTGCCACATTTGATGCCCTGGATAATTCCGGCAGGCTATATGAAGCCGCCTCTTCAACAGGATTTGAAGCTGATCATCTTACCTCACAGCCGATTGATCTGAATCTACCGGCATCAGAAAATATCTGGCTGAGCTTTCATTACCTTGCAGGCGGACTGGGAGACCTGCCGGAAGAAAATGACACACTGATCCTCCAGATGTTCGCTGCGGATGAAAACAAGTGGTATTCGGCATGGAGGAGCATGAAGAATGCTTATCCGGGTTTCAGGGCGGTGATATTAAAGATTGATGATGACAGATTCCTGAAAAAGGGATTCAGGTTTCGGTTCATTAACTATGCCAGTCTCAGCCCGAACCTAAACGATCCCTCCATGGTAGGGAACTGTGATCAATGGCACATCGACTATGTCAGGCTCGGCAAAAACAGGCATGCCGGAGACACAATTTATCCTGACGTTGCTTTCAGGTACCCGCCACGCTCTTTTCTTAAGACACATGAATCAATGCCATTGAAACAGTTCAGACAGATCTACCTTCAGGAGATGAGCTCTGTATTATCCATGTATTACCGCAACAATGACACAGTTTCAGAAAATGTAACCAGAAATTTCAAGATCTGGGATGTATACAGAAACACAGAATCATTCTTTTTTACAGCCGGTGCCAGTAACACAGGTCCTCTGTCCAATGTTGATTATGACACAACTCTCTTTTACACTTTCAGTACGACCAATGAAGATTCTGCCCTTTTTAAGGTTACCAGCTGGCTGATAACCAATCCTGTTGATCCCAAGGAAAACGATACGGTAATATATTATCAGAGATTCAGCAACTATTTTGCCTTTGATGACGGTTCAGCAGAGGGAGGCTACGGGATAAACGGCCTGGGTTCCAGGAATGCCATGGTGGCATACCGGTTCAGATCATACATGCAGGATACCCTGAGGGCGGTCAGCATCTGCTTCAACGATAGTTATCTGAATGCCAACCAGAGGGCATTCGACCTGATGGTATGGGATGACAATAACGGCCAGCCGGGAAACGTACTCTATTCCCGTGAAGAGTTAATGGTTGAGCAGGGCGATGGGATCAACGGATTCCATACCTATTTTCTGCCTTCAGGTGTAATGGTGGACAATATTTTCTATGTCGGTTGGAAACAGCGGACGGAGACTTTCCTTAATGCCGGCTTTGACATTAACACTCCTCACGGAGGCAGGCAGCTATTCTGGCTGAACGGCACCTGGGTCACATCCCAGCAAACAGGCAGTCTGATGATCAGACCCATTGTAGGCCCTCCTGTTGCCACCTCCGTTAATGACATTCAATATAAACAGAGAAATCTCGTTCACTTCCGGCCTAATCCTGCCAGCGATTTTATCCTGTTCGACCATCAGGATATTCCCGATTATGATCTGTATCACGTTTCCATTTTCGACCTGTACGGAAGGGAACTTATTAAAGCACCTTTGATTGACAGGATCGATATTTCTTCACTTCATGATGGCGCTTATATTATTATTATAAGCCGCAACGGCAGACAGTATGGATACAGCCGCCTTATTAAAACAAAGTAGAACATGAAATGTCTGAAGACGAATTAGTTGAGCAGCAGGAGCTGTTTGAGCATTACAGGTTTAAGGTTGATCCGGGTCAGTCGCTGCTCAGGATCGACAAGTACCTGTTTGCCAGGATCGAGAATATTTCAAGAACAAGGATCTCCAACGCAGCCAATGCCGGAAATATAATAGTCAATAATAATCCCGTTAAGCCAAGCTACAAAGTAAAGCCCGACGATATTGTTCAGGTTGTCCTTCCAAACCCACCCAGGGAAATTGAACTGATCCCGGAGAATATTCCGCTGAATATAATTTATGAGGATGATGACGTGGTGGTGGTTAACAAGGAACCTGGTATGGTTGTCCATCCCGCGTACGGCAACTACAGCGGAACACTTGTCAATGCTCTGATGTGGCACTTCAGGGATCTGCCTCTCTTTTCGACAGGCGAACTCAGGCCGGGACTGGTTCACAGGATAGATAAAAACACTTCGGGGATCCTTGTGATGGCAAAAAATGAACTTGCCCTCAACCGGCTTTCAAAACAGTTTTATGAACGGACGACTTCCCGTCAGTACATAGCTCTTGTATGGGGTATTCCCGATCCACCCGAGGGCACAATTACCGGTCATGTCGGAAGGAGTATCCGCGACAGGAAAATAATGCAGGTGTTTCCTGACGGAAGCCAGGGAAAACCGGCCGCAACACATTATAAGGTAATTGAAGACCTGGGATATGTTTCCGTTGTTGAATGCAGGCTCGAAACCGGACGCACACACCAGATACGTGTGCATTTCAGTTATATCAGACATCCTCTGTTCAATGATTCCGAATATGGCGGAGACAGAATTCTTAAAGGCACTACCTTTTCAAAATACCAGCAGTTCGTAAAAAATTGCTTTAAAATACTTCCCCGCCAGGCGCTTCATGCAAAATCCCTGGCTTTCGATCATCCGGTATCCGGCAAAAGGCTCTCCTTCGATTCAGAGTTACCCGATGATATGCAGAAGGTTATCGATAAATGGAGAGATTATACTTCCGGAAGACATGCTCAGAGCGCAGAGCGCAGTGCTCAGGGCAAGAATCCTGAACCATGAGCTCTGAGCCCTGCGCCCTTAGCCCTGCGCCTTTTACCAGCTTCCGCTGGCTCCTCCACCGCCGAAGCTGCCACCTCCGAATCCTCCGAAGCCGCCTCCGCCTCCACTTCCGCCGGAAAAACCTCCCCAGCTTCCTCTGTGGGAACCGCTGCCGGAATTCATCATTGAAAGCAGCAACCACAGAGGTAATCCCTTATCGCTTATATGCCTCTGATTACCTCCTCCGTTGCTGCGGATGAACATCATTATTATAAAAACTATAATTATTATCAAAAAGGGAGCAAAACCACTGAAATCACCTTTCCTCTTTTTCCCGTACTCGTCGGCACTGAATTCACCGCTGGCGAGCTGCATCAGAGTCGTGGTCGCCCTGTCGAGTCCGCCAAAGTAATCACCTTCCCTGAAAGCCGGAAGGATCTCATAATCAATGATCTCTCCGCATGTAATATCAGGTATTGCACCCTCAAGTCCATAACCCTGTTCAATTGACACCTGTCCCCTCGAGTCATCCGTTTTAGGTTTTATCAGTATAAGCATTCCGTTATCGAGGCCTTTTTGTCCGATTCCCCATTTTTCTGCCAGCCGCTGGGCATAATCTGCAACCTCAAATCCATCAAGGTTACTGACAGTTACAATAGCTATCTGTGTTGATGTGGAATCATCGAAGGCAACCAGCTTGTTCTCCAATGCACTGACTTCCTGACTATTAAGCATGCCTTCAAAATCGTTCACAAGCCGCGGGGGAACAGGTTTTTCAGGAAAATCCTGAGAAGCCGCTGTTCCCGTAACCA
>Ga0102851_10003277_pt1 | contig 10027 bp, 8 predicted proteins | sample Mud3Dept3metaG_FD_79558 | JGI IMG/M metagenome (GOLD analysis project Ga0102851, IMG submission 79558) | Freshwater wetland microbial communities from Ohio, USA, analyzing the effect of biotic and abiotic controls - Mud 3 Core 4 Depth 3... | ecosystem: Environmental > Aquatic > Freshwater >...
CGCCCTACCCCACCTTCTGCATGGCGGCGAGGAAGTCGGCGTTGCACTTCGTCTTGCCCAGCTTGTCGAGCAGCAGCTCCATGGCTTCCACCGGCGACAGCGGGTTGAGCACCTTCCGCAGCACCCAGATGCGATTGAGATCTTCGCGAGGGATGAGCAGTTCCTCCTTGCGGGTGCCGCTCTTCAGGATGTCGATGGCCGGGAAGACCCGCTTGTCGACCAGCTTGCGGTCGAGGTGTATCTCCATGTTGCCCGTGCCCTTGAACTCCTCGAAGATCACATCGTCCATGCGCGAGCCGGTATCGATGAGCGCCGTCGCCACAATCGTGATGGAACCGCCCTCTTCGATGTTCCGCGCCGCGCCGAAAAAGCGCTTGGGCTTCTGGAGGGCGTTGCTGTCGACGCCGCCCGAGAGCACCTTGCCCGACGGAGGCACCACCGTGTTGTAAGCGCGAGCAAGGCGCGTGATCGAGTCGAGCAGGATCAGCACGTCCTTGCGGTGCTCGACGAGACGCTTGGCCTTCTCGATCACCATCTCCGCCACCTGAACGTGGCGCTGCGCCGGCTCGTCGAACGTCGACGAGATGACCTCACCCTGCACCGACCGTTGCATGTCCGTGACTTCTTCGGGACGCTCGTCGATCAGCAGGACGATCAGGTAGACCTCCGGGTGGTTGTGGGCCACGGCCTGCGCAATCGCCTGAAGCAGCATCGTCTTGCCCGTGCGGGGCGGCGCCACGATCAATCCACGCTGGCCCTTCCCGATGGGCGTCATCAGGTCCATCACCCGGGCCGACAGGCTGTCGGGTGTGGTCTCGAGCCGAAGGCGCTCCTGGGGGTACAGCGGGGTCAGGTTCTCGAAGAAGACCTTCTCCCGAGCCTGGTCTGGCGGCTCGAAGTTGACGGCTTCGACCTTGATTAGCGCGAAGTACCGCTCGCCTTCTTTGGGCGGACGGATCTGCCCCGACACCGTGTCGCCGGTGTGCAGGTCGAACTTCCGAATCTGTGACGGCGAGACATAGATGTCGTCGGGCCCCGCGAGGTAGTTGTAGTCGGGGGCGCGCAAGAAGCCGAAGCCGTCTGGCAGGACCTCCAGCACGCCTTCGGAGAACACGAACCCGCTCTGCTCGGCCTGCGCCTTCAGGATCTGGAAGATCAGATCCTGCTTGCGCATCCCAGACGCCCCGGAGACGTTGAGATCCTTGGCGATGTGGGTCAGGTTCTGGATACCCATCTCCTTCAGCTCACCGATGTTGAGCGACGCGACCGGGCGGCGGGTCGCCTCGTCGGGGCTTGGCACGGGCTCCTGCACGGGAGCAGCCGGCTCGGCGTCCTGCGAAGGGAGCTCGGCGTCGGGCACCGAACGGGTCGATGAGCGCTTGGAGTTGTTCGCCATGACGTGACCGCGGGAGTGGGGGCTTCGGGGGTGGGCGCGCTCGCGCACGCCCGAGGTCTCGAGCCGAGACCGGGGCCGGTTGCCGAGAGTATAGGCCCGCCCCCTGGGGGTGTCAACGGACCGATCGCGACAGGAACGCTGGGTGAGCCGCGCGGCCGCGCTCAGTAGCGCGACGGGCTCTCTCCGATGCCGAGGATGCTGCAGGCCTGGACCGTCCGCAGCCCCAGGGCCTCGGCACGACGCAACACGCCCGGTCCCTCGCTCCCCGGGTTGAGCCAGACCTCCCCGACCCCTTTCTGGGCCACGTCCTCGATGACGCGCTCGCCGACGTGCGGCGGCACGTAGAAGGTGGCCACGTCGATCGCGCCCACGAAGTCGAGGATGGACTTGTACGCCGGCCATCCCTCGATCTCGCGTTCGTGGAGATTCACGGGCACGACGTGATAGCCCCGGCTCGCGTAGGCCCGTACGGCTTTGTTGCCGTACTTGTCCCGATTCGACGACGCGCCGATCACGGCCACCACCGTCTTTGCAGCTGTCACTGCCGTCGGCCTCCGAGCTGGGTCTGGCTCGAGCCGGTGATCTACAATGCTCGCTTCGTGGGCCGGCACCTGTCGATCATCCTTGTCGTCAGCGCCCTGACCTTCCTCGCAGGCCTGGGCCGACCGGCCATCACCGACTCTGACGAGGCATTCTACGCCGAGGCCGCGCGTGAGATGGTGGTCTCAGGCGACTGGCTCACCCCACGGTTCAACTTCGAGGAGCGGTTTCAGAAGCCCATCCTCTACTACTGGCTGGCGGGCGGCCTCTACTGGCTCGCCGGCGTCAGTGAAGCGGCCGCCAGGCTGCCGTCGGCATTGAGCGGGCTGCTGATCGCCGTGCTGACCTACCTGTGCGGGCGTCGGTGGCTCGGCGGGCGGGCGGGCTTCGCCGGCGCTCTCGTCGTGGCCACCAGTTTCGGCACGTTCGCCATGGCGCGCCTCGCGCTGCCCGATCTGCCGCTGGCCTGTTTCATCACCGCTGCGATCTGGGCACTGGCCGAAGCGCAATTCGCTGCCGCCCATGAGAGATCAGCCGTCCGTGCGTGGCTGCTCATGGCCTCGGCGGCGCTCGCCCTCGGCTTCCTCACGAAGGGGCCGGTCGGCGTGGCCATCCCGTTGCTCGTCTGGCTCTGCCTCCTGCCGCTCGGGCCACGCGGTCGCCGGTTCCGGCTGCCCGGCGCGCCGTCCGACTGGCTGCTGGGCGCAGCGGTCTTCGTCGCGCTGTCGATGCCGTGGTACCTAGCCATGGCTCAGCACCACGGCCTCGACTACATCTATCGCTTCTTCGTCGGCGAGAACCTCGAACGCTTCGCCACCAGTCGCTACAACGAGCCGCGATCGGTGCTCTTCTACGTGCCGATCGTGTTCGGCGGGCTCCTCCCCTGGTCGCCCGTCATCGCCCTGTGGCTCGGCACTGCACGTCGCGTCGTTGGACGGGCTCGGTCGTTGGACACTCGCGAATGGGCGCTCGTCGCCTGGGCGGGAGCGCCTCTGGTCTTCTACTCGCTCTCGATCGGCAAGCAGCCGCGCTACGTACTGCCGGCCCTTCCGCCGCTGGCTCTGCTGATCGGCGCCACGGTCGCGGCCCGGCTCGACCGTGCCGCAAAGCGGGGCCGACGCGACATCGGTCTGGCGTGGTGCACGACGGTCAGCGGGTTCGCGCTCATCGCCGTCTTCTTCCTCTTCTTGCGCCTGCGGCCCGTCCTGGCCACGGTGTCGGGCGCGGGCGCGGTCGGCGCGTCGGTGCTGCTGCTGGCCGCGGCCGCGGCGACGTTCGCCGCCGCCTGGTGGCTGCCCCAGGAGTGGATGGTCGCGACACTCGCGTCGGCGTCGACCGTCACCTTGCTCGTATTGCAGTTTGCGGTGTACTCCATGGCTGGGCCTGAACCCGTCCAGACGATTGCTCGCCGGGCCCTGGCGGATGCGCCGGTGGCGCGGTCGGGCACGTATCGCGTCTTCGTGCGCAACCTGGTCTTCTACACCGGCCGTCGGCAGGAGGACCTCACCTCGGAGGACGAGGCCGTGACGTTTCTCCGGAACGCCGAGCGTGTCCACTGCGTGATGGAGGCCGATGCCCTGCCCGCTGTGGAGCGCCGACTGGGTCGTCCCCTCTTGCGCGTCGCCGAGGTGCCGTACTTCAACGTCGCCCGCTTGCGGCTGGGCACCTTCTTCCGCCTCGGCTCTCAGCTGCCAGTCGAGCGGGTTGTGCTCGTCGCCAACCGCTGACGCCTGGCTGCCGGTCCCCTTCTCCCGCGTCTCCGACCGGGCCCTCCGGGCGTAAGATGATGGTATGGCCACGCTGGCCGAGGTACTCCGCGAGCGCACGCGCGAGGCCGACCTTGCCGAGCGACTCGACGGCGGCTGGGTGCGGTGCCTGGCCTGCGGTCACGCGTGCCGTATTCCCGATGGCGCCGCCGGCGTGTGCAAGGTCCGCTTCAATCGAGGCGGGACCCTCTACGCGCCGTGGGGGTACGTCGCCGGCGCTCAGTGCGACCCCATCGAGAAGAAGCCGTTCTTCCACGCCTGGCCGGGGTCGCTCGCCTTCTCGTTCGGCATGCTCGGCTGCGACATGCACTGCGCCTACTGCCAGAACTGGATCACCTCCCAGGCGCTGCGCGACCCCTCGGCGGTCGCTCCCCCACGGGACGTGTCGCCGTCCGATCTCGTCGCCCAAGCAGTGCGACTGGGCGCCCGCTCCGTCGTGAGCACGTACAACGAACCCCTCATCACCAGCGAGTGGGCGGTCACGGTGTTTCGCGAAGCGCGTCGCGCGGGCCTGGCAACCGGCTACGTCTCGAACGGCAATGGCACGCCCCAGGTGCTCGCCTACTTGCAGCCCTGGCTCGATGCGTGCAAGGTCGACCTGAAGAGCTTCGACGAACGCCAGTACCGCCGGCTGGGCGCCCGGCTGCAGCCGATTCTCGACTCGGTCCGTGAGCTGCACGCGCGCGGCATCTGGCTCGAAATCGTCACGCTGCTGGTGCCGGGCTTCAACGATTCAGAGCCCGAACTGCGACGCCTGACGGAGTTCGTGGCTGGCGTCTCGCCAGACGTCCCCTGGCACGTCACAGCGTTCCACTCCGACTACAAGATGACCGACCCGCCCGACACGACGCCAGCCATGCTGCGGCGTGCCGCCGCCATCGGACGTCAGGCGGGGTTGCGGTACGTGTACGCCGGGAATCTCCCCGGCATGGTCGGCGACCTCGAAGACACGGCCTGTCCGTCGTGCAGTCGCCGTCTCATCGAGCGGCGCGGCTACCGCATCCTGCGCAACGAGCTCACACCGCGAGGCCGCTGCCCCGGCTGTGACGCCGAGATTCCGGGCCGCTGGCGCTAGAAGCCCGCTGCGTGCGAGCGGCTGCCAGCCGGCGGCCGAGCCCCGAGACCCGGCCGTATGCCGACGGCAGGGAGCTGAGGGCGCCGTCAGGCGACGCCGATTCAGACCTCCGCGTCCGGGAAGATCTTCCCTGGGTTCAGGATGTCGCCAGGGTCGAAGGCGCGCTTGATGCGGCGCATCAGCGCGATGACCTCGGGCGACAGTTGGAGCCCGAGAAACTGCGCCTTCGTGAAGCCGATACCGTGTTCGCCGCTGATCGACCCGCCGAGCGCCACCACTCCTTCCAGCAGGTGCCGCTCCGCGAGCCGAGCGCGCTCCATCTGCCCCGGCTGGTCCGGGTCGGCCATGATGTTGACGTGGATATTGCCGTCGCCCGCATGACCGAAGCACGGGATCAGCAGGCCGTGCGAGGCGCTGAGGTCCGCAACCAGGGTGAACAGCCGCGGGATCAGCCCCTTGGGCACCACCACGTCGTGATTGAGCTTGGCGGGCGCGAGCGCTTTCAACGCGGGCGACAGCTCGCGCCGGGCTCGCCAGAGCCGCTGCCGTTCCTCCTCGGACTGGGCGCGCTGCACATCGGTTGCGCCGGCGTCGAAGCACGCGCGCGCCACGCGCGTGGCTTCCTCGTCGACCGACGCGTCCATTCCATCGACCTCGATGAGCAGCAGGGCGCCGGTACCTGCCGGGGCCAGCGACCGATCCTCGAGATGCGCCGCAACCGCGTCGAGCGAGACGCCGTCCACCAACTCGAGCGCCGCCGGCACCGCACGCTCGCGCACGAGTCGCGTCACGGCGTCTGCCGCCTCGCCCACGTTCGCGAACGCCGCGCGCAACGTCACCACGGACGGAGGCTTGGGCAGCAAACGCAGCACAATCTCCGTCACCACGGCGAGCGTGCCCTCAGACCCTATGAGGAGTTGGGTCAGATCGTAGCCCACCACGTTCTTCACGGTGCGCCCGCCGGTGCGGATGATGTCGCCGGTCGGTAACACCGCCTCGAGGCCCAGCACGTAGTGGCGCGTCGTCCCGTACTTGAATGCTCGCGGGCCGCCCGCGCACTCGGCGACGTTCCCCCCGAGGGCCGAGCGGTCGAGGCTGGCGGGATCGGGCGGGTAGAACAGCCCGCGCCGCTCCACTTCCGCCTGGAGGACGCCCGTAATGACGTTGGGCTGGACCACCGCCAGCAGGTTCTCTTCGTCAATCTCGACGATTCGATCGAAGCGATCCATGGCGAGGACGACACCACCGCGTGTCGGAACGGCGCCGCCCGAGTAGCCGGTGCCGGCGCCGCGGGGCACCACGGGCACGCGCGCCGCGCTGCACGTCATGAGCACGCGGCGCACGTCGTCGGCCGTGCCCGGCCGGACGACGGCGTCTGGCGGACGCGCGCCACGGCGGAGACCGTCGACGCTGTGCGCCTCGAGGGCGACATCATCGGTCAGGACGAACTCGGGGCCCAGGGCCGCCTCGAGCGTCGTCAGCAGGTCGGGGGGCAGGCTCACCGCGAGCCGAGGGATGCGCGTTCGCCGCGGTCGAGCGCCGCGACGAACTGCTGTATGCGCCTGGCGCCCTCGCGCAGGCGGTCCACCGATGTCGCGTACGAAATGCGGAGGAAGCCTGGCGCGTCGAACGCCTCGCCCGCCGTCAGGGCCACACGGACATCGTCGAGCAGCGCTTGTGCGAACTCGGCCGACGTGCGGATGCCCGTGGGCGACAGCAAACCCGTGATGTCCACGAAGAGGTAGAAGGCCCCGGCAGGTTTCAGGCAGCGGACCCGTGGGTCGGCCGTCAGCAGCTGCCAGATGATCTCGCGGCGCTGGCGATACTCGGCCAGCATCGCCTCGACGCACGACTGCGACCCCTGCAGCGCCGCCAGGGTCGCGTGCTGGCTGATCGAGCAGGCGTTCGAGGTCGAGTGGCTCTGAATGGCATTGCAGGCCGCGATGACCCGGGTCGGACCAATGGCCCAGCCGCAGCGCCACCCGGTCATCGCGTAGGCCTTCGAGGCCGACCCCGCGATCACGCTGCGCTCCCGATGCCGCTCCACGAGCACCTTCGGTAGGTTGTGGGCGGCGGTGTCGTAGATCAGGTGCTCGTAGCACGAGTCGAGCACGAGCCAGATCCCACGACGCGCCGCCTCGTCGGCAATGGCCGCAAGCTGCGGCTCTTCGATCAGCGCACCCGTAGGATTGCACGGCGAATTGATGATGATGCCGCGCGTTCTTGGCGTCATCGCCTGGAGAAACGCGTCGGGATGGAACGCAAACCCGTCCTCGCCGTGGGTGCGCACGATGACGGGGATTGCCTCCGCCAGCTTGATCTGTTCGACGATGGTCGGCCAGCCGGGTGCGTGGGTGATGACCTCGTCACCGGGCCCGAACAGCGACAGGGCCACGTTGTACAGGGCCTGCTTCCCGCCCGCCGTGACGATCACCTCTGCCGCGGCGAACGACACGCCGTAGTCGGCGCGATAGCGGTCGCAGATGGCGGTCCGCAGCTCCTCGATGCCCGCATTGGCCGTGTACTTCGTGCAATCGGCGTCGATGGCCGCGCGCCCGGCCGCCTTGACGTGGTCGGGGGTGGCGAAGTCGGGCTCGCCGGCCCCGAGATCGACAACGTCGATCCCCTGACGGCGCAGCCGCTCGGCTTCGGCGAGCACCTTCAGCGTAGGCGATGCGCCCACTCGGTTCGTCCGTTCTGCCAGCATGGTTACCTCGGAGTGCACTTCTGCCGCAGTCTCGACTCGACCACGGCAGGCACCAGCCCCGACACGTCGCCGCCCAGCGAGAAGATCTCTTTCACCAGCCGCGAGCTCACGTACGTGTATGTCTCGGCCGGCATCATGAAGACCGTCTCGATGTCGGGAGATAATCGTCGGTTCATCAAGGCCATCTGCATTTCGTACTCGAAATCCGAGATGGCGCGCAGGCCGCGCACGATCACGCTCGCCCGGCGACGGCGAGCGTAGTCGACCAGCAGGCCGTGGAACACATCGACCTCGACGTTACCGAGATCCGCGAATACCTCGCGAATGATCCCTTCGCGCTCTTCGACTGAAAACAGCGGCGCCTTCTCGGGATTGTTGAGCAGGCCGACCACGATCTGGTCGAACAAGCGCGCGCCGCGCGTGATGATGTCGACGTGACCGTTGGTCAGCGGGTCGAACGAGCCTGGGTAGATGGCGATGCGGGGCGGTCGGCTCATGGCGCGGCTCACGGCTGGTCGGCGACTTCGTACAGGCTCAGGCAACTGTCGCCGGCGCGCAGCTGCCTGACGCGGCGGAGCCCGCCGACTGCTTCCGGCACCTGCCGCCGAGCCCCGTGCTCCACGACGAGCAGCCCGCCCGGCGCGAGCCAGCGCGCGACGCGCTCAACCAGGTCCACGAGGTCGGCCGCCTCGTAGGGCGGGTCGACCAGGACGAGATCGGCGCTGCCGTCGAGGCTGCCGGCCGGCACGCGCTCGACCGCGATGGCCATCATAGTATAGCCCTGCGTCACGTGGCAGGCGGCCAGGTTGCGTGTGACGAGCGCGACGGCACGTCGATCGCGCTCGACGAACGTCACGTGGGCCGCCCCTCGGCTCAGTGCCTCGATTCCCAGGGCCCCCGTTCCCGCGCACGCGTCGATCGCGCGGGCGCCTTCGACGCGCGAGCTCAGCACGTTGAACAGCGTTTCGCGCAGGCGGTCTGAGGTCGGGCGCAGGCCCGCCCACGAGGGCGATTGAAGGCGTCGACCCTTGTAGCGACCCGCGATGACGCGCATCACCGTCCCACTCGCTCCTCGCCGCCTAGCTGATCTTCACCAAGCCGTAGCGATCGTGCCACGTCTGGCGCACACGCTCGATGGCAACGTCGTCGCCGGGCGCCACGTCCGCCCATGCCCTGGCCTGGTCCCGCGCGAGTTGCATGACCGCGGCATCGCGCACGAGGTCCCCAACGCGCAGTCGTGGCAGCCCCCACTGTCGGGTGCCGAAGAAGTCCCCTGGCCCACGCAGCTCGAGGTCGCGCTCGGCAATCACGAAACCATCGTTCGTCTCCGTCAGTGCCTTCAACCGGGCCCGCGCCTCGTCGGACAGCGGAAGCTGATAGAGCAGCACGCAGGCCGACGGGTGTGGTCCCCGCCCGACCCGACCGCGCAACTGGTGCAGCTGCGACAGCCCAAAGCGTTCGGCGTGCTCAATCACCATCACGGTGGCGTTGGCCACGTCGATGCCGACTTCAATCACCGTGGTCGACACCAGGACGTCGTACTCCCCCTTCGCGAAGGCGGTCATGACGCGCTCCTTCGCATCGGGTGGCATGCGGCCGTGCAGCAGCGCAACCCGGTAGGCGGGAAATACCTCCTGCGCCAGGTGGTCGGCCATCTGCGTTGCGGCTCGCAGGTCGACCTTGTCGCTGTCCTCCACGAGGGGGTAGACCACGTAGGCCTGCCGGCCCGCGGAGAGCTGTTGCTCCACGAACGCATACACCACCTCCCGGCGCGACGCCGGACGAGCCACGGTCTCGATCGGGATTCGTCCGGGCGGGTGCTCGCGGATGAGCGAGACATCGAGATCCCCGTACGCGGTCAGGGCCAGCGTTCTGGGAATCGGGGTCGCGGTCATCACCAGGACGTCGGGCGACAGGCCCTTCGCCTGCAGTGCCGCTCGCTGCATCACGCCAAACCGGTGCTGCTCGTCCACCACCACGAGCCCCAGGCGTCCAAACGTGACCGGATCCTGAATCAGGGCGTGCGTGCCCACTACCAGCCGCGGTTCTCCCCGGTCCAGCGCTCGGACCAACCGCTGGCGGTCGGCCCCGGGTGTGCGTCCCGTGAGCAGGTCGGCCTCGAACCGGGCCGAGGCCAGCAGGGCGCGGATGTTCGTCGCGTGCTGCTCCGCGAGAATCTCGGTGGGCGCCATGAACGCCACCTGCAGCCCGTTCTCGAGGGCGACGAGGGCCGCGAGCAGCGCCACGATGGTCTTCCCCGCTCCCACGTCGCCCTGCAGCAGTCGATTCATGGGGGCCGGCTTCTGCATGTCGTCGACCACCTCCTTGAGCGCGGAACGTTGACCGGCTGTGAGCGGAAACGGCAGGACCGCGCGCGCCGCGGCACGAATCCGATCGTTCACCGTGACGGCAAACGGCTTGCGCTCGGCCAGCGCGTCGAGCCTCCGCAGCGCCAGCCCGAGCTGGAAGAAGAAAAACTCCTCGAAGACGAGCCGTCGCTGCGCGGCCGTGTCGAAGCGGTTCAGCGCGACGACATCGGTCCC
>Ga0102851_10003278_pt1 | contig 10025 bp, 3 predicted proteins | sample Mud3Dept3metaG_FD_79558 | JGI IMG/M metagenome (GOLD analysis project Ga0102851, IMG submission 79558) | Freshwater wetland microbial communities from Ohio, USA, analyzing the effect of biotic and abiotic controls - Mud 3 Core 4 Depth 3... | ecosystem: Environmental > Aquatic > Freshwater >...
ATTCAGGATGCCCTGTTCCAGGCAGAGCCCGAGCTCAATATCAGATATTCCGTCTATTTCGTGGGCACCGCGCAGCCGACGACGCCGCATGAACAAAACATGAATCTGGTGGAACTCCGCATCATGCCGTCGGAATTCCTGCATATAGAGGCGTTGGATAAGCTGGAAAAGTATTCCTATTGACCGACCGGTGATCGATCACTTCGCAAAATACCAAAAGATGATATTGAAACCCGGGCCGGTAGTATTCACTCTGAGGATCACACGCGGCTCAACGGACAATCCCACAAATAATTCCCTGGCTGCTATTGATCCCCCTCCAGCCTCGAGAGGGATGTTCGTGCTGATCACCATCCCCTCAATTCGCATGTCGACACCATCAATGCAATAGTTTCTCGCCCCGACCTGTGTTCCCAGGGAGAAGATGGAATAATGAGGGTCCGCTGTCAGTTGCTGCTCATGCCCGCTCTTCTCTGATGCAGGGCTGAAGTCAACGTCCTGGCCCGCGTCCCGGTGTTTTCCTTGTCACTCTTCAACCAGTGCTCCCACCTGACCGATCATTATCGGCTTACGAAGGACCAGAGCATCCTAGTCCACATCAGCCCTCGTCATATCACTACTGAAATTTTCCCCGCCAGCGGTATGATTCTGGCGGAATGAGATCAAGGATGGCAATTCTTATAAGATCGCGGGCGTGTCTTTTGAACATCAAATATTGAATGAGTATAGGCAAGAAGCCAGGACCTACTATGCCTGCGCAGCCTGTCATAGGCCATGGAAGCGATTTTGATGGTAGGTTTAGTACGGGGTGGTTGAGTACAAAGGCCTGAGACGATATCCGTTATCAAAAAACGGGTAAATGTCTCTTCAGTCCTGCATGTCGATTGTTCCCTGACTCGATGTTGCTGTTTCCTGTCAGCGATCTCATCGTGCGTGTCCGGTATGCCGAGGCGTATGATGATAAAACCCGGATTCGCTTATCCGTCCGCGAGTTCCGCCGCTGACCGCTTACTGCAGGAAGTGATTTATATTGTTCATGGAGTTGACGAACTGTATGCCAACATGATGAGCCTCCGGAGTCCCCGATCGAGCACTCCAGCGGACCACTCCTTCGCACTGGACCTGGGCGTCACAAAGTTTCAGGATATAACCAGGGTCCAGCCCGCAATCTGTTCGAAGGCGCATGCCACCCTCACTGATATCGAGGATGTCCGCGGTGAGGACGTCAGGGGTGTTTTTTTCATGAAAAGGGAATGCGACGTAATTGATTTTTCTGGCAACGGGTATGCGTTTATGTTTGCGGCAGCCATCGGCAAACCACGTTACAAAAGAATCGACATCATCTTTCAGCGCGCTGCTTACATCACTATATCCAAGCTTGCCGGTCGTGAGAATCTGGTCAACAAAGGCCCTGAGGCGGTACAGATCAAAAGGCTTCGCTATCAGAAGAACTGCATTTTCCTGAATGTCACGCATCATCGTTTCCGATATCTCGCTTCCTGTCATAATGATGATCTTCATCCAGGGAGAAGCCGGGCCTAACTTCTTCATGATCTCAAGGCCGCTCATATCGGGGAGATGAATATCAAGGATGCATAGATCAAACCGGTTTTCGCTGAAGGCCTTCAATGCGGATTTCCCGTCCGCTGCTGATATGACTTCTGTATTCGCATCTTTAAATATTGCGGAAAGTGAATAGAGAATCAGATGTTCATCGTCAACAATAAGGATTTTTTTCATTTTATTGGTAAATGAGAGAGAGACTTGATTTTTCGTTTATCTCGCGACATTTTCTATCGTTAAAACATTCGTAACCATTTAAATTTAAAGCAATTTTCATACCATTATCAACTTCAAACAGGAGTTCCTTGTTTTCTAGGCAGTTATATATATATTCTTTCTAAAGCATAAAAAAATGCCCGGGAAAAATTCCTTAAGTCTGGTGAATTAACGGCACTGACATGGAATTTTCCACTATTAATATTCTGCTTTGCCAAGATGCCCCGCCCCTTGGGGCGGGGTAGTTCACTTTTCTTAGGCTGTTTTTTGAATATTCGAAACCGCGAAGATTTTTTATTCTTTAATTTTTTTTTTAGTATAATAAACTTTGCCTAAATTGTCCAGCATTACTGACTTTAAATTTTATTAACTATAAATTAGCTATAATCTTGCGCCTTGTTATTGAGCTGTGGAATATAATGAGATGCTCGCGCAGACCGTATATTTTGGGTTCATGATCGGCGGGATCAGCTGTCCGACGAAAGATTTCAAGGACGTGTCCTCGATCAATTTCCACGGATCGTCAATTACGGATCCGGCGTCCTCGCGACTTCATTGAGATTTCAGCTATGGGGTATCATGCACTCGTCGATCTTCGATACCAGGGGAAGAAGCTGGGATGGGCGTAACAAGGGCTGAGCAGCTTCACGGAAAGGATTTTTACAACAGCCTGCTAATGCCGGAGCCCGTTCAAGGCGCTCTCATCCGTCACAAGCTGGATTCCCGACCGGTAGGCTTCCGCCGTGCCTCCGCTCATGCACCACCGGACGCTTCCCGTTCGTTCTGTTCGCCGCGCTTTTTCCCTTCCCCTCACATTTCAGGCCGTTACGACATCATCCCTCCTGTTGAGTTTCCTTCCCGATATTCCGGTTATTTCACGGAGCGTAATGGTTATATAACCGTTTTGTAAGACTTACGATGGATAAAGCACGTTGAATTATACCGTGTGAAATAGTTGTTCCCGGCGCTTAATACTCTGATAAAAAAACAAGTTTCTGTCTCGACCAGCATATTGTTAAAAAAATAAACAAAAAAAAGGCTGGCCTGAATCTTGCTTTTGCCAGAGATTAAAACCCTTCATGCAGCCGCCCTCTCCCGCAACGGCAGGCAAGCACAGACAGCACCCATCGTGCGGCAGAGACATTGCTATTCGCATTCGGGAGCAATGCTGAAATCGAGCGCGGCAACACGACAATTGATCTGGGGTTTATCAGGAGGATAGCATGAACACGCTGTTGATCTGGCTGGCTACTTGCTTGCTGAAAAAAGGTGTTCGTTCTTTAATACTTATATTTGCGATCGTGATGGCGGTCAGCCTGTCAATACGGTCTCTTCCGGCCTATGCGGAGGAAGGGGGCAATGATCATTGCGCCGCGCCTCCGATATCCACGATTACCTCCCCTCTTGCCGGCGCTCAAATCGGCGGCGTTACGACGTATACCATCACGGGCACGGCGAGCAGCGCGGGAACAGGCGTACTGAAGGTAAAGGTTTCCACGAATGGCGGCAAAAACTGGCATTTGGCCACCGATACCTCGGGCAATGCGTCCTGGACTACCTGGAGCTTCACCTGGAAAATGATTTCCAACAAGGCTGATAATGACGGAGATATCGATCCTGATGAGAAAAACGCACTCAAGGACGGCAGCTATGTCATCAAGTCGCGCGCCAAGAGTCACTCCGGGTGCGTTGAAACCGCCGGCCCGGGGGTGACCGTGACCGTAGATAATACCGAGCCCGTCACCGCGGCCTCTGCCGCCGGTTACGTTTTCGGCAGTCTGACGGCGACCAGCCCGGTCAGCGTGACACTTTCTGCGAGTGACGGCGCCGGCTCCGGTGTGGCAGCCGGCTCTCCAAAGTATTGCGTCGACACGGCCAATACGTGCACGCCGAATCTTGCATACAGTGCAGCAATCAACGTTACCTGCGCCCCCGGCTCGACCTGCATCCAGTATGTGCGGTACCATTCGCTCGATCGGGCGGGCAATAGCGAGGTCGTACAAAGCTCCATGGTCAAACAGAATGTTCTGGACCTGCAGGCGCCGGTGACCACGGCGTCCCCGGCGGGCGGAAGGTCGGGCAACCTGCAGACGGTGACGCTCAGTTGCGATGACGGCGCGGGTTCGGGCTGCGCGAGAATCTATTACACTACGGACGGCTCAACGCCGACAACGAACTCAGCCGTGTATGCCGGGCCCATCTCCATTTCAAAGACCTCCACCGTAAGTTTCTTTGCCGTCGACCATGCGGGAAACAACGAGGCGGTAAAATCGATTGCCTACATCATTACCTACCATGTCACCACAGACGCGGGAGCACACGGCAGCGTATCATGCGGCCCGGAAACGGTGGACTATAACGCGAACTCGCTGTGCACGATTACGCCTGATGCCGGATATCACGTAGCGGGTGTGTCGGCAGGCCCGACCGGCGGGGCATTGAACCCGGTAGGAGCGGTCACTTCCTATACCCTGAGCAATGTCACGGCAGACATGACCATCGCAGCAACGTTCGCGATCAATGCTTTCACGGTAACGCCTTCGGCGGGCACTGGAGGCAGCATTAATCCGAGCACACCCCGGACCGTGGACTACAACGGTGCGGCTTTGTTCAGCGTGACACCTGACACCGGACATCACATCGTGGCGGTCACGGGCTGCAACGGTACATTGTCCGGGAACACCTACGCCACGGGGGCCATCACGAGCGATTGCACCGTGTCGGCTGCGTTCGCGATCGATACTTTCACGATCACGATGAATACGGGGAGCCACGGGAGCGTCTCCTGCGACCCCACCATGGTGACCTACAACGCGGGCTCCACGTGCGTAATAACGCCCGATGCCGGATATCACGCCTCGGTCACGGGCTGCAACGGTACATTGTCCGGAAACACCTACGCCACGGGGGCCATCACGAGCGATTGTACCGTGTCGGCGGTTTTCGTGATCGATACCTTTACCATCACGCCAATGGCGGGCGCAGGCGGGAGCTTCGCTCCGAACGCCCCGCTGACCGTGAACTATCATGGTACGGCGACGCTCTTCGCAGTGCCCGATGCCGGTAATCACGCAACGATCACGGGCTGCGGCGGAACGCAGTCCGGAAATACCTACACGATCACGGCCGTCAAAGAAAACTGCACGGTGTTTGCGACCTTTGCCAACGGCGCGCCGAGCATGCCGGCGATCGACTTTCCGCTTCCGGCGAGCCAGACGGGTTTGACCCCGTCTCTTGAGGTCAAAGCCTCCACGGACCCCGACGGCGACGCGTTCACTTATACGTTCGAGATTTATTCGGACCCGGGACTCAGCGAAGGCGCGCGCGTGGCACAGGCCGCGACAACGAGCCCGAGCTGGGTGGTCCCGTCCGCCGCGCTCGTGGACAACACCATGTATTACTGGAGGGCCAAGGCCGACGACGGATATCTGTCGAGCGATTGGATGCCCACATCCAATTTCTTCGTGAACACGGCCAACGACAACCCCACCACCCCGAACATCAGCTCGCCCCAGGATGGTGTACAGGTGACGACACTTGCGCCCGCCCTCAGCGTCACAAACGCTTCGGACGTGGATTTCTACGACGTACTGAGCTATGACTTCGACGTCGCTACGGACGCCGGCTTCACGAACATCGTAGCAGGAACGTCCGGCATGGCCCAGGGCCCGGGAGGCTCCACGTCCTGGATCGTGACACCGGCGCTGTCTGAAAACAGCCTGTATTACTGGAGGGCCAGGGCCAAAGACACGAATGGCGGGGAAAGCGTCTGGGTGAGCGCCTCCTTCTTCGTCAACACGGCCAACGATTCGCCGACCGCTCCGGTGATCAAGACGCCTGCCGATGGCGGCGAAGTTGCGACATTTACTCCGACGCTCGTCATGAGCAACGCGACGGATCCCGACAGTCAGGCCCTGATGTACACCTTCGAGCTCGACACGGTCAATACGTTCGACAGTCTAGACAAGCAGACCTCCGGACTCATCGCGGAAGGTGCAGGCACCACGGCCTGGACGCCGGCGGCCCTCACCGAGAACACCACCTACTACTGGCGGGCGAAGGCCGGCGACGGCCAGGCGGACAGCCCCTGGGTCACGGCGAGCTTCTTTGTAAACACGGTCAACGAGGCCCCCAGCGTGCCTACGCTGCATGGACCCGCGAACAACAGCTGGGTTACGGTATTGGCGCCTTCGCTCCAGGTCAACGCCTCCATTGACCCGGACAACGACGGCGTCACCTATGCGTACGAGGTCTATTCCGACAGCGCCCTTACTTCCAAGGTGGCCGACGTCTCCGGCGCGGGGACCAGTTGGACCGTCAACAGGAACCTCATCGACAACACCTGGTACTGGTGGAGGGCGCAGGCGAAGGACGAGCACGGGGCCGTAAACGGCTGGACAACGGCAAGCTTGTTCTTCGTGAACGACAAGGGGTACAACGATCCTCCAGGCATCACCTTTATCAAGCCGGGCGCCGTGGATTCAACGAACGCCGCGAGTTACACCATCGCATGGACTGCGTCCGATCCGGACAGCGACCCCGTTATCACGCTCTTCTATGACACGACCGGCGCCGGATTCAGCGGCACCCAGATCGCAACCGGGATGCGCCTGTCCAACCCTGTGAGCAGCCATGTCTGGGACATCTCCGGCCTTGGCGGCGGAATCTATTATGTATACGCCAAAATCGACGACGGTACCACGGCCGTGTATGCTTACTCAGGACCGCTGACCATCGTCAGGGTCCCGACCTATGACATAACGGCCACGGCGGAGGCCACCGGAAGCATCACCCCCTCCGGCACTATTACCGTGAACCAGGGAGACAGCCTGACCTTCAAGGTCACGCCGAATGCAGGATACGTGGTGCGGTCATTCTGGGTCAACGGCGCGCCGAAGACATTATCACCCGACGGCGCCTATACCTTGAGCAACATCCAGGCGAGCGCCACTGTCCAGGCTTTCTTCAAGGCGATACCGTATACCATCGCGTCTGCTGTGGTGCCGGCGAACTCGGGCAAAATAACCTCACAGGGCGTGAACGCCCTCGGCACCTACACGTATTATATCTACAGCCCCGACAAGACCTACGACATTGCCCCGATCGCGGGCTACCACCTTTCGGATGTGCTTGTTGACGGCGCATCCCGGGGAGCTGTGACCTCGTACACCTTCGTAAACGACCAGGCAAACCACACCATCACAGCCCTCTTTGAGCAGAACCAGCCCTACACTATAGCCGCCCATGCGGAGCCGAATGGCTCCCTATCTCCGTCAGGCAACGTATCGGTGCTGGGCGGCACCAACCAGACGTTCACGTTCACGGCCGCCGCGGGGTACCGCGTCCTCGACGTGCTCGTTGACGGGACCTCGGCGGGCGCGATGAACTCCTACACGTTCGTCAACGTCCAGGCAGGCCACACGATCAGCGCCACCTTCACGCCCGATGTCTATACCATCACGGCCGCGGCGGATGTGAACGGGAGCATAGAGCCCTCGGGCGCATTAACGGTGAACAAAGGCGCAAGCCAGACATACACGATCACACCGGCTGACGGCTACCAGGTGTCGTTCGTGATCGTCGACAACGCCCAGAAGGGAGCGATAACGACTTATACCTTCGCGAACATCGCGGCGAACCACACCATTAATGCGTACTTTAAGGTGAAGACCTACAGCATCATAGCCAGTGCGGGAGCCGGGGGCAACATAACGCCCTCGGGCACGGTCATGCGGAACATCGGCACCGACCAGACCTACACCATCACTCCGTCACCGGGATACCATATAGCCGATGTCGCTGTCGACGGCCTGTCGCAGGGCGCGGTGGCTACGTATACCTTTGCCTCGCTATCGGCCGACCACAGCATTACGGCAACATTCGCGCCGAACCCGTCGTATACCCTTATTGCAAGCGCGGGGCCGAATGGAAGCATATCGCCGACCGGTGAGATCTCTGCGCTCGGCGGCACGAGCCGGACCTTCGTCATCAGTCCGGACGCAGGGTACCGCGTGGCTGATGTGACCGTAGATGGAGCGTCACAAGGCGCGGTGACGGCCTATTCCTTTACGAACATAGCGGCCAACCACGCTATATCGGCCACATTTACCTTGATCCAATATTACAACATCACCGCCGGCGCGGGGCCGAATGGAAGCATATCGCCCTCGGGTACGGTTTCCGTGCCGGAGTTCACCAACAAGACCTACACCATCACCCCGGCGCCGGGGTACCGCGTGATGGACGTGCTGGTTGACGGCGCATCCGTAGGCGCGAAAACCTCCTATACATTCGCCAACGTCCAGGCGGTCCATACGATCAGCGCAACCTTCACGCCGGACGTCTATACCGTCACGGCCTCCGCCGATGTCAGCGGAGGCATCGCGCCGGCGGGTACGATAACGGTGAACAAGGGAGACAGCCTGACCTTCACGATAACGCCGGATGCCGGATACGAGGTGCAGAGCGTGATCGTTGACGGCGCCAACAAGGGCGCCGTAACGACCTATACCTTCGCGAACATCGCGGCGAACCACACCATCAGCGCCTACTTCAAGATTATTACCTACACCATCACGGCTGCAACGGACGCCAATGGGACTATCAGCCCTGCGGGCGTCATCTTCGTGAACCTCGGCGCCGGCAAGACCTACACCATTACGCCAAAACCGGGGTACCACACAGCGGATGTCCTTGTTGACGGGACATCAGTCGGCGCAGTGGGTACGTATGTCTTTACCAATGTAACGTCGAGCCACACCATCACGGCGACATTTGCGGAGAATCCTGCATACACTATCACGGCCCCTGATGATATGGATTTCGCGGGGATGCACGGCAGCATCTCGCCGGCGGGCATCAGCTCCGTGCTCGGTGGCACCAACAAACGGTTCGATATCACCCCGGATGCGGGGTACCGCGTGGACGATGTGCTGGTTGACGGCGTTTCAGTCGGCGCGGTGACCTCCTACACGTTCTTCGACATCCAGAAGAACCACACGATCAGCGCAACGTTCACGTCAGATGTCTATACGATCACGGCGACGGCTGGCGTCAACGGGAACATCACCCCGGCAGGCTCGATAACGGTGAACAAGGGAGACAGCCTTACGTTCACGGTCACACCGGAAGCAGGGTACACGGTGTTCAGCGTGATCGTCGACGGCGCAAACAAGGGCGCCGTAGCGGCCTACACCTTCACCAACGTCACGGCGAACCATACCATCAACGCCTACTTCCAGTAATGTATTGATCGCTTTGCAAGGCTGTGCAGGCCGGACCATTAGGTCCGGCCTTTTTTGTGAAAATTTCGGGGCCCGGCCCCGGAAGTGAACGGACAAGAGCTGAAAAAACCCTGTCGCGGCGCGGCGGCCGGGCTTTCAAAAAAGCCGGTTTGGCGTGGTTGAGTTCCACCTGTCGCGGTGGTATAATCATCCGCTTGCGAAGAGACAAGGAAAGCATAGCCATGCAAGGCAAGCACAGAAGAGAGGAATGGGCAACGCATGCGTTTTTTTGTTTTAGGAATCATCTATCTCATGTTTTTTTTATCCGGCGCGGCAGCGCTGATCTACCAGGTCGTGTGGGTCCGATCACTGACCCTCATTTTCGGCGGGTCCCACCTGGCTGTCACGGCGGTCCTTTCCATATTCATGGCCGGCCTGGCAATCGGCGGGTATGTGATCGGGAAGTATGTAGATACCGTCAAGAAGCCGTTACGGCTCTACGGTCTGCTTGAGCTCGGTATCGCTCTTTTCGCCGTCATCTTTGTCGGGCTGATGAACCTCTATCCTTCGATCTATATCCTCCTTGCCCGGGGGAGGGATGATTCTCCGCTCTATCTTTCCTTCATACGCATCCTCTTTTCCGTCATTGCGTTGATCGTTCCAACGACCCTGATGGGAGGAACGCTGCCCGTGCTGTCCCGGTTTTTGTCCCATCACACGAAGAACCTGAGAAATCACCTGTCGTTTCTCTATGGTTTCAATACTCTTGGAGCGGTATTGGGAGCGACAGCGGCGGGTTTTTTCCTGCTCAGGCTGTATTCCGTCAGCGCGACCCTCGCTATTGCGGTCGTTACGAACGCCAGTATCGGCATTATCAGCATTCTTTTTCAGGATAAGGCGGCTGCGCTCTTTGCTACGAGGGCCTCCGGTCCGCAAGCGGAGTCAGCGACGACCAGGCCTGAGTCTTCCTTCGGGAACAACACGGGAAATCTTCTTCCCCATAAACTGGTCCTCTGGGGGATC